>TARA_R110000822_G_scaffold72922_3_pt1 | contig 10535 bp, 17 predicted proteins | sample TARA_R110000822 | Tara Oceans TARA_R110000822 (sample SAMEA4397666) | marine metagenome | biome: Polar Biome; feature: [SRF] surface water layer (ENVO:00010504); material: water (ENVO:00002006), including particulate matter (ENVO:01000060) such as... | depth 5 m | reverse complement strand
TGCGAAACTTTGGAGGACAAAGATCGCGGACTGAATCAGTCGTTACCGCTTGAGGAAAATGTACGGCTAAAGGTTAAAGGCGAAACGTGCATTCCTTATGGCAAGTACAAAGGCATTGTGAACGTGTCACCATCGAAGAAACGCGCATTACCTCGATTGTTAGATGTTCCAGCGTTTCAGGGAATACTCATCCACAAAGGCAATACAAACGCGGATTCTCTCGGTTGTTTATTAGTTGGACGTAAGCGTTCAATTGAATCCGTACTTCAATCAACTGTAATGGAGGTTGAACTACTCAAGTTAATGCCACTAGGTACATCGTTTGAAATCGAAATCGTAAAGGCATGAGATTATTCACGGTAGATAATTTCCGAAAGGTTGTAAAGGAGTTATACAACACGCTATCAAATAGCACGTCGAGGCTTTCATCAAAGCGAATCGAGCGACTTGCATTCACCACGATTAGCATTGCGTTGGTTGTTTCGTGCCAAGTGTATCTAATCCGCAAAGGTACGCTCACTTCAACCGATACCGTTATGTTGGCATCGGTGCTATTGGTTGCTGGTGGTTACAATTTGGCGAAAGGTCAACAAGAAAAGAAGGATGAGCAAAACTAGCGTAGGGTTGATTGCGGTACTGATTGGGATAATCGTATGGCTATCGCTGCAAAAGTCGTGTAGTGCGCCCGTATCAACGTCCAATGATGTTTGGCATCATCGTATAGATTCGCTACTTCAAACCATTGAGGGGCGTGATACGTTGCTGATTAGCAGCGACTCGGTTATTTACAGAACGACCAAGACAAAGGAACTTATTACGGAGTATCGTTACACTTCCGACACCGTTACAAAGATTGTTCTATGCGATTCGATTGTGGTTGCTTGTGATAGTTTGGCAGATCAGTTCGTTCGTCAAGATTCGATATTTAGGGAACAAGTGAGCGACCTAAAACTAGTTGTAGTTACTCAAGATAGCGTGATTTTGGATCAGTCGGGAACGATTAAAAAACTCAAGCGCAACAATAGAATCTTAATCGGACTATCCGTTGCGCTCGGAGTTATTGCTGGGTTGAAATAAGCGTCACAAAGGTTCGGTAAGCCATGAGTTATAAGCTATTTTGAGGAAGCCCATACTTCATCAGGTGGTTTAATATAAAACTTGCATTCTACTTCGTCTAACACTTCATCAATCTGCGGTTCAAACTTTTGATAGCTTTGAGCATATTGGCTCGGTGGGCAATTAAACCGCCAACAACTATACGATAGTGGGCAGTCATCATTTTTACACATTGTAATATCTGGCATCTTATTTTAATTTGTGAAGAAAAACAGCGTATAACAGCACATTGCCAAAAGAGGCGATTTAGTGCTAATATCAACTGTTGTGCTTCGGTTTAACATTCGTTTTTATATCAAGTTTAGTGCTTCGTATTCGCCTCCTTCGGCAATCTGCAAAACGTTATCCGCTACGGCTCGATCATTTCAGGCTCGACCTCCCACTTGATAACGTCGGGTTGTAGCGAGTCAACGTATGGACGCATTACGCCTTGTACGGTGTCTATTTCAATTCGATTCACATTATCAGTAGCTATGTCATGGCAACCGAATGAGGCGTAAATGATCGTCATGAACATGAAGCAGAACCATGAGGCAAATAGTTTGTCGGATTGGCTCATTTCGCTGCGTGTTTTTGGATGAGGGCGTTTACTTCGTCGTACAATGCAAATGGGAATCTAATCCCATCTCGCATATCTGTTTCTGTTAGTTGATACACATTCGCCCCGTGTAGCTTTTCAACCATAGCGAGTAGTTCCTCCTTGTCCGCTTCGAGTTCGCCAAGTTGTTGCAGTAAGTCCTGAATGTACTGGTCTTGTTTCAATGTGATTTCGTTGCTCATGCTATTTGGTTTTGATTAGTTCGGACTTTAACTTCTTAGCGTATGCGTCCATCTTTTCCTTGAATAGTTCAAAACGCGACTTTGGTTCTATCGGGAATCGGAATCCGTAAACCCGTGTAGTTTTCTTTGATTTTGCTTTCATAAGGCAAATGTAAACAGTAATAATGTTAACATCCTAATTTATTTTGATTTATTTTGGCCCGTAACAAATTAGTGTTGATTATCAACTGTTTACAGATTTTAGCAAATTTATTTTACTTGTTTTGTTTTTGGTGTTAACAGTTGCCCTATATTTGCTCTCAGATAACACAAACAAACTAAACAACCACGTATGAAAACTACAACAGAAGTTAAAGAACCAAAAGACATCATTGATATTCCAAGAATAGCTAACTATGATATGTTTGAAGCCAACAGAGATAGATCAGATGAAAAAGGACTAGACCATTGCCCTTGTTGCGGTAGAGCAATCCCAAATGCGAAGTTTTATATCAATTCAATTTTCGGAGGGTCTGCATATCCTTCTTCTGATAAAACAGAATATGCTGATGCTTGGGTAATGGGCGTTGGTTCTGAGTGCCAAAAGAAATTTCCAAAAGGGTACGTTTATACACTATAAAATTTAATCACACGTGGTTGTGTCGGGGTTGGGAAGCCGCCCCGTTACAACCGCATAAAACCACAACCATGAAAGTTTACATTAACCTTTACTGCTCCGTAACAGACGACTGCGAGCGACACACTAACGACGATATGTCTAGCATCGAAATAGAGATAGACGAACAATGCAATTGGGATATGCCGTCCGATTATGCCTCATGCGGACTTGTTGCAAGGCGTATCGAAAACTACATGGAGTGGTGGATTACAAACCGATTCGACGCTAACGATTTCGGCTCATGCCCTGACGAGTATTACGATTCACGAAACGACTAAACCAAACCACATGAAAAACATGACCTTTGAAGAGAAAGCCCTACACGATGTAAGGGAGGGTGTGAAGAACTTTGTCGCACGTAAGCGGTTGAACATATCTCACACCATTACGCCAGTATTCACAATGCACGAAGCATTCACAGTACGAACCATTCACAAACCATCCGGTCAGATATGGCACTAACATTCGACACCGATACCATCGGAGGCATTGACAAAATAGCCTACATTGACCACATGGTTATCTACCGCGATAATCTAATCGAACTATCAGAACTTGACGCGGTGGGACTATCCAATTCATTCGGTAACGGATTGAAGCCGTTTACATCCATAACGCTACGAATCGAACTTGCAAGAGTCGATGCGTGGATAGCGCAAACTTATTTACTAATCAAAAACAACCAAGCAAAATGAGCGAAACGAAAACACATTGGAAGAAACTAAGGAATCCGCTTTATCTCGGATCACATGATTTCCAACCAAACGAAGAGCGAATTGTTACGGTCAAAGCCGTACAAGTCGAAAAGGTTAACGGTACGGACGGGTCAGTATCGGACTGTACAACGGTACACCTAGTCGATTCAAAGCCGTTCATCCTGAATAGCACCAACGCGAAACAACTTGCTAAGATATTCGACACTCCGTACATTGAGGAATGGGCCGGTAAGTCGTTCAAGTTAGTTATCAAAACGATCCGCGCATTCGGAGAAACCGTTGACGCACTACGCGTAAAGAATGAGAAGATCGCAAAGCAACTGCCACCGCTAGAAATCGGATCGAAGAAATTCGCAGCGTGTAAAGAGCGATACAATGCAGACAATTCCGTACTGGCGCAAATCAAACAAGCATATTCATTAACTCCCGAAACGGAAAAAGCATTAACAGATGGAACAATTTAAGATCAGAGCATCCGCACTTAGTCAGATCATGGGACGTGTTGGATTAACCGATACGCAAGAGTCCGATCTAATGGCACTCATTACGCGAGATTCCGACCCGTTGCAAAAGCCATTGACCGCAAAGATGCGAGAAACAATGAAGGAACTAATTCAGAAACGCGATAACCCTGATCTGCCACAGACCGCACGAACTTACCTCATGCAATGGTATTCGGGCGAATCAGTTGAGTTAAGATCGAAGTACATTGATAAGGGCATAATGTGTGAGTACGAATGTATTCAATTCATGGCGCACGTTCTTGACTTTGGAATAGCGAATAAGAATAAGGATCGTTTTGAAACCGATCACATCATGGGCGAACCTGACGTAATATTCAACACGTGCATAGTCGATGTGAAATGTAGCTGGGATCGCGCCACATTGCAAAGTCAGATCGGTGCTATCAATTCCGATTACTGGTGGCAACTTTTGGCGTATTGCATCCTGACGAATCGTAACAACGCCATTCTATTCTACGGACTAATGGACACGGACGAATCAATAAACTACGGAACGGAGGTAATTTATTCAGACCTTCCCGATTCGGAACGCTGGATCGCGTATGAGTTGAACTTCACAGACCAACAACTCAAATCGTATGAATCCGCAATCATTGAACGCGTCGAAATGTGCCGAACGTGGCTAAACGAATACGATCAGAAAGTAAAAGCAAAACTAGGACGAATCAACAAAGCATAATAACTTCGCCTGGCGCGTGAAGCCGATTCGGTGTGTGGTGTGTCTTGACGATCATGCCGATTCAGGTGTTCCGAGGCGAGTTATTTATAAACAAACCAACAAAAACTTTTCTGATAATTTGCCCATATCGGAATAGTTGCGTACATTGCGGACGTATTGTTGACATCCAATACTATGAAAAAACTACACTTTGCGTACCGTCACATTGCTGATCGACTCCCGTTGATTGGATGTCCTTTGTGATTGGTACGCATACTTTTTATACATTACATGGCGAAATCATATTCAGAAAAGCTACGCGATCCGCGTTGGCAAAAGCGTAGGCTCGAAGCATTATACCGCGACAATTTCACGTGCGTATCTTGTGGAGATAATAAAACAGAATTGCACGTACATCATGAATCCTATTCGGGTGAACCGTGGGACATTGAACTGGACAAGATTAAAACGATGTGCCGTCATTGTCATTACGTTCGTGAAAAGTTCAATCCTCACACATACGGAGCAACGCACATAAGAACAAGCAAGGGTACAATGCTGATCCACAGAACAGACATTCAGTACATGGTATTCTATTTTGACAAGCTATCAAAGTACGAATCATGTGAGGGTGTTTCGTTTGTATTGGTAGATAGGCTCGTCGAATTTCATTTGAAATCACTTTAGTATGAAAAATATAGTTTGTAAAAAATGCGGTCTAGTCAACGACTTTCGCACCGAAATGAAATCGAATAATAATACCGCTTGGTGTAATGGATGCGAGTCGTTCATAAAGAATATCCCATACCAATCGGAGGTAACTATTTATGTAGGCAAGTACAAAGGCAAAAAGCTATCAGAGGTTGAAGACTTTAGGTATTTGGAGTGGGCGATTACTTCGTGGAAATTGAAGCCTGATGTACTGGAAAAATACAACGTCCATATCAAAAAGTTAAAGGAGGGAGGCAATGTCTAAAGTTCTGCCATATTTCAAATTTGACGCGTCCGAATGGATCAGCGGTTCAATCACATTAGAGGACTACGAAGCGCAAGGGGTCTTTATAAATGTATGTGCATACTACTGGCATCGACAAGGAAAGCTAACGCTTACTGAAATAAAGCGAAGGCTTTTGAATTCAAAACCGACCGCTTTTGATTCGCTTATTAAATCAAAGTTGATTCACGTAAAAAATGACGTGGTAAAAATAGACTTTTTGGATGAGCAATTACACGAAAGAGGGCTACTATGTATAACCAACTCCGTTAATGGTAAAAAAGGTGGTCGCCCGAAAGCCCCTAAAGACGCGGAAAAAAAACCGACCGCTTTAGTTTCGGTTAAAAATAATAAAGCGAAAAAAAGCAATAAAGAAGAAGAAGAAGAAAGAGAAGAAGAAAGAGAAGAAGAAAAAGATTTAGTAAGTGCAATTCCTTCGACAAATATTTATTCTCATTTCGATAAACTTGAAACGGACTTGTTGTCCGAACAGTCATGGATCGAATCGGTTGCAATGAAAGATAAGCGATCAATTGCCGATGTTGTTTATCTTGTTCCAGAATGGATCAAACACCTCAAAACTCAGGGCGATGATCATGTGTCAATGCGTAACGCAAAGTCATGGTGTTCAAACTGGATAGCTAAACAACCAAGATCGGTTAAGCCACAACCTACAACATTAACACAGAACGACTTATGGGGGTAATTGACAAAAAAGTAGCCATAGTAAAAGGTGTTACGGGCATAGATATGCACGAAATAACTGTTTATCAAGCACTTGAACGTATCAAAAACGGAAAGTCCCAAAAGACAGTCGAGGCGATCAGATCGGAAATTGACATCAACAAACGGGACGGACTCAAGAAAAACCTTCCAGCCGTGATATGGTCGGGAACATTCAAAGGGGCGCGTAAGGACGCACACATTGACGCTTACAGCCATTTAATCGTCCTGGACATAGACAAGTGCGGAACGGAGGAGAAAGCCCGTGTAATGCAAGATAAATACGTTTTTGCGGCATGGATCAGTCCATCAGGGAACGGGGTTAAGGCATTGGTCAAGGTTGAAACGTCTCGACACCGCGACCATTTCAGGGCGTTAAAGCGTAGATTTCCACAGATTGACCCGTCAGGAGTTAACCCGTCCCGTCTTTGTTTTGAATCGTATGATGCTGATTTATACCTGAATGAAGCAAGTGAAGTGTTCAAAGATGTGATAGCCGAAAACACACCGAACGAAAAATCAGACTTTGATAAACTTGTGGTGTGGCTAACGAACAAGGGCGATGCGTTCGTTTCGGGTAATCGTAACCAGTTCATCTACAAACTAGCTTCGTCGTGTTGTAGGTTCGGAATTGACGAGTCGGATTGTATTAGCAATATTTCACGTGAATACCTAGGACGGGATTCGGACTTTTCGACTCAAGAGGCGATCCAAGCGATTAAGTCAGGGTACAAAGCCAATAAGTTCGGATCAGCACAATTCGAGGATAACAAACTGGTTGACAAGAAAAACAAAACAGAAATAGACCTTTCGATTTATGATCGGGACGTTAAAAGTCGGGACGTAATATTTCCACAGGACGTAAAAGAGAAAGCCGTTGACATTTATTTGAACGGGTACGAAGCGTGTGAACCGTGGGGAGTATTACAGATTGATAACCTTTGGAAACTCAAACGAGGTGAAATATCGCTTTTGTCAGGTTATGGTAATCAAGGTAAATCTACATTCCTCCAGTTTCTAATGCTCAACAAGTCACTAACGGACGGTACGAAGTGGGGTATGTTTGCGCCCGAAGATTTCCCCGTTGAAGAGTATTGCCATTCGTTAGTCGAGATGGCGGCTGGAATGAGATTGGATGCTGGGTCGGACGGGTTAAGGATTTCGCTACCCGAATACGAACGGTTGTACGACAAAGTAACTTCATTCTTTTTCTTCATTTATCCTGAAACGATTTCACCAACACCCGAATACATCAAAGAGCGTTTTCTTGAATTGATTATCAAAGAGAAAATATCAGGTTGTATTATTGACCCGTTCAACCAACTTGCAAACGACTATTCCAAAACGGGGGGGCGCGATGATAAGTACCTCGAAACATTCCTTTCTGATATTTCCCGTTTTTCACGTGAGAATCACGTTTATACGATCATTATTGCACACCCAAAGAATCCACGATTAGAACAGGACGGATCGTATAAATGCCCTGAAGTATTTGATATTGCTGGAGGTGCGATGTGGAATAACAAGATGGATAATATTCTGATTTACCACCGCCCAAACTCCGACCCTATTTCTACTGGATGTGAGTTCCATTCAAAGAAGATTAGGCGACAAAAAATAGTCGGGATAAAGGGCATGGCTGGATTCAATTATGATCGCAAAAAACGAAGATTCACATTCGGACTGAACGACTACATCGAAGATAAGATCATGCCAACGTATCAACAAACTCAAATAGAACCAAACAACGATTTCTTAAACCAATCAAACCAAATACACCATGACCCAAGCGAATCAGACCTCCCATTCTAACCCCCAATCCATCCGTAACATCATAGACGAGAACGAGTTAGTCTATGCGTCCCGTGTGTTGTGGTTATGCCGCGAGATGCAAGTTGACGAGATACGCAAACTCGACCCGACCAACTCCAATTACACCCGTTTCGTTAACGTAATCAAATCCATAATTGACCTGAAACTAGATCAGTCGTTCGGCTTCAACATGGAATTTAACCCCACTTTCACCGCCCTCAAAAAGTTAGGAGTATGACCAACGCCAAGCAATACACCCCACGAGAACTGTTCGAGATGTGGCTAACAGGAACGCGCCAAATACCCGAACTTGCCAAAACATACGGCTACGATCCAACGGGACTATCCCACAAGTTCTCCGCGTTCCTTGACGAAAAGAAGAAACCCAAGCAACCCGAAATGCTCAAACATTTTTGATATGGCGAAATTTGTGTATATTGCACCCCGTGAACCGAGAGAAGATTATCACGGAATTGTACCAACACCCCGAACTGATCAAAATTGCCAAGAGGTTAAAGACTCCAGGCACATTAGATTGGAGGGACTTACTGACATCTGCAATAGTCAAATTGCTTGAGTTAACCGATGATCAGTTCTACGCAATCAAGAACTATCGAGGCTTTGTGTACGGTATCATGCGCCATCATTGCTACAACCCCTACGAGCAATTCAATAAGCACAACGCATTCACGGGCGAGGAAATAGTGGATGATATTACGGGGCAGTTTGAAACAACAGAAACCGAAGTACCGCAATACACATACGATCAGTTTGCGAAGTATTGCCTCAAAAAATCGGAAGCGGATAAGTCCGAAGATGTTAAACTCGCTGCAAAAGTTACTTACGGCTATTTGATATACGAACCAACGGATAAGGGCAAAAAGTCTTATCGTTCGTTTCAGATGGAAACTGGAATACATTATTCATCGACTTGCCAGTACGTTAAGAAGATGAAAGAACTATACATAATCGAGAACAATGAAAACAATTTGCCTAGTATTTAACAATCAGATTGAGCCAAAGATAGCGTGTGGCATGGACCTGTATCGGTTGGCTATACCCTACACGCCATTTAAGGAGGTGTGCGAAGTGGTTACGATTAGCCTCAATGACTTTGATTTTAACCCATGTGAAGCGGACGTTTATGTGATGAATAGACCGTTAGAATTCAGGGCAAAGAAAGTGAAGGATGCTGGTAAAATTCTGATCGTTGACGTTGATGACTTTTGGGACTTGCCAACGTGGCACTACCTTAACCCGATCAATCTAAAGAAACAGTTAGACTTTGCCGAAAAGAACAAAGACCGTGTGAGAATGGATGAGGTCAATGGAGTTCGTCAGGCTTACAACCGTGAACTAACTGCGAAGAAAAACACGCTTAATTCTTGCAAACTTGCGGACATTGTTACGTGTACTACTGAAATTTTGCAGAACGAATTTAACAAGGTAGGCATAAAGGCGGTTGTGGTTAAGAATACTATCCTCGAACAAGTTGAGCAATTCAGCGAGTACAAGAACCCATCGAACCGCGTTCGTTTTGGTTGGGTCGGTGGAGCATTCCACAACCGCGATGTGGCGTTAATGTATGACGGTATGAGGCGGTTGCATAACGACAAAAACGAACAAGGTAAGTATCAGATCGCGGCTGCGTTTAATCTTAACTCCCACTACATGGAGGGCGAAAAGATTCTAACCAACAACTATCAATGTTGCTCTGACGAATATCGTTCGTATCTCAAAACCTATTCAAAGTTAAGTAGCCATATCGGTAACGACGAATCCTATAAGCGACTTTGGAATATGTCGGTAACTGAATACGGAGCGCATTACGAACAGATCGACGTTGCATTGATCCCATTGCAGAAAGGTAAATTTAACTCATGCAAATCGGAATTGAAACTAATCGAGGCTGGTGCTACTGGATGCGCTGCTATTGTATCGGACGTTCTACCTTACAACAAATGGCTCAAGCATGGTAAGAACTGTTTGCTAGTTGACGGCACAAGCCAATGGTACACCGCCATGAAGATTCTGATTAATAACCCCGACCTCCGTAAAGAGTTACAGTACAATTTGAAGAAAACAATTCAGGAAAACTTTGATACATTGAAAGAAAGTAATATCTTAGCCACCGAACTAAACAAATTGATACAATGAATATCGGTGTAGCTATCACTACCACTTCACGCAGACCCAGCCACTTAAATCATTGGCAAAGTGTATTATCACTATGCGATGGAATGCGTGTTGAGTTCGTTTCCGATGTAATGGGAGTCGCAAAGGCTAAGAACGAGTGCCTCCGTAAGTTGCAAGATTGCGACTATGTTTTTTTGTTCGACGATGACTGTTTTCCCATCGCTGAAAATTGGGCGCAATTCTTTATTGACGCTCACAATAAAACAGGATGCCACCACTTCACATACCTCCACAACTATCTACATATTCGCAAAGTTCATACCGATAGCAACGGACTAAGCGCGTATAACAATAGTGCTGGGTGCATGATCTTTTTAACTAAGGACATTATCGAACGTGTTGGAGCATTCAATGAGGC
>TARA_R110000822_G_scaffold32682_1_pt1 | contig 10540 bp, 8 predicted proteins | sample TARA_R110000822 | Tara Oceans TARA_R110000822 (sample SAMEA4397666) | marine metagenome | biome: Polar Biome; feature: [SRF] surface water layer (ENVO:00010504); material: water (ENVO:00002006), including particulate matter (ENVO:01000060) such as... | depth 5 m | reverse complement strand
CTGACGCGCCTTCGTGGTTTTAAAAAGGCATTGCGGCACATGGCCACCGGAGCGTGGGAAGAAAGCGCCGACGAGTTCCTTGATTCGCGTTGGAGTACCCAAGTGGGTCAAAGAGCGGTAGAATTGACAGACCTTTTGCGCACTGGCAAATATCAGGATGAGTGAAAATGGCTTTTTTCCGTCTTACACTGGCACCGGGAATTGATAAGCAGGACACCGAATACGGCGCGGAAGGCGGCTGGACGGACTGCGATAATGTGCGTTTCCGCTACGGCTTACCTGAAAAAATAGGGGGCTGGGTTCCTTTCACGGGAACATCCCAGTACCTTCTAGGTGCTGCCACCGACGTTTTCACATGGAATTCTTTGGGCGGAACTCCCTATATGGCAGTGGGAACAAACAGAAAACTTTACGTCTCGGTTGGGGGTCTTTTCAGTGACATCACACCTATACGACTTACAACTTCGGCAGGCGACGCCGTTTTTAGCGCCTCTAACGGTTCGACCACACTCACTGTGGCGGAGACAGGCCACGGCGCAATAGAAGGTGATTTTGTTACTTTTTCAGGTGCCGTTTCGCTCGGCGGAGTTATTACGGCGGCTATTTTGAACAGTGAGTACGAAATCGTTTCCGTCGTTAACGCAAACAGTTTCACGATCACTGCGCCCCTTGCGGCGAATGCCTCAGATACGGGCAATGGTGGATCGTCCGTCGTCGCAATTTATCAAATAAGCGTAGGCTCCAACGTCAATTACTTTGATTTAGGATATGGCACCGGAGTCTGGGGCCAATCGACATGGGGTACGGCCAGACCACTTAGCTCAACCACGGCATTGTCTGCGCGGGTCTGGCAGTTTGACAATTTTGGCGAGAACCTCATCTGTCAGTATACCGACGGTGCAGTATATGAATGGGTTCTGGACAACGGCACAGGTACTCGCGCCGTTCTAGTTTCCGGCGCACCTACTAACAACAAATATGCGCTTGTCTCCACACCTGACAGACATTTGGTTGTTTTTGGAACGGAAACGACGATTGGTGATAGCACCACGCAAGACCCCATGTTTGTTCGTTTTTCAAATCAAGAAGACATCACCACTTTTGCTGAGTCCGCAACAAATACCGCTGGCGGTCAGCGTCTTTCCGATGGGAATGAAATAATTGGCGCAGTTCGGTCACGGGGTCAAATACTTATCTTCACGGACACCTCACTGCACGGCATGCAGTATATCGGGCCTCCGTATACTTTTGGTTTTAACCAGCTCGGAGCCAATTGTGGCTGCACCGGGCCTCACGCCGCCATTGATGTTAATGGAATGGCTTTTTGGATGGGCAAAGAAGCGTTTTATGTTTTTGATGGCACGGTCAAAAAACTACCGTCTTCCGTGCAAGATTATGTCTATAAGGATATTAATTTGGTGCAGAGCTTTAAGATATTTGCTGGGCTTAACTCACAATTCAACGAAGTTACATGGTTCTACTGCAGCTCAGACAGCGACTTCATTGATCGGTGTGTCTCATACAATTACATCGAAGATGTGTGGTCCATTGGCACGCTTTCACGAACAGCGTGGCAGGATGTAGGTGCTTTTGACGTACCCTTCGGCTCCGAATATCTACCTACAAGCAGTGCCACGACCATCAGCACGATATATGGCGTAACGGCGGGACGTGCTGTCGTGTACGAGCATGAGGTCGGTACAAATGCTAATGGCGATCCGATTGAAGCGTTCATTACGTCCGGTTATTTTGACATAGGCGACGGTGACCAGATGATGTACCTAAAACGGTTTATCCCTGATTTTAAGGACCAGCAAGGTGACCTCACAGTAAACCTGCTCCTCAGAGGCTATCCGCAATCCACTGCAGCCCTGAGTTCTCTGGACCCATACGTTATTACGCCTACCACGCAGAAAGTGGATACCCGCGCACGCGGACGACAGATATCACTAAAAATAACTAGCGACGAAACCGACACAAATTGGCGTTTTGGCACGATGCGTGTAGATATTCAACCGGATGGGTTGCGATGAGCAAGATTACGAATGTTCGACTTCCAAATGCGGCAGTAGGCGACTACGATCCCGAAAAGTTTAATCAACTTATCCGGTCGTTGGAGCAGATTATGCAGCAACTTAATAGCACTTATACTCCGGTAACTTCTGAAGACAAAATGACCGCACGCATGTGGTTTGAGAACTAAAAATGGCCGATAGATTTTTGAGAAAACATCTTATCCCAGACGCCGCGACGGAAACCACGATATATACTGTTCCTGCCGCAACGAGCGCCATACTTAAATCGTTGCGAATAACAAATGCAAACGCTGGTTCTGCTAACATAACCGTTGTCCAAAATGATTCGGGAAGCTCGACCGATCATTACTTGCTAAAAACATCAGCTTTAGCTGCCGCTGCGACTGTTGAAATTTTTGGCGGAACGCCTTGTGTTTTAGAGGCGGGCGACGTCTTGAGAGTCTTGTCCTCTGCGGCCACGGTTAATTTTTATCTGTCCTATATGGAAGTGGACAGAACGTAGCAAAGCAGGGATAATTGAAAATTCGCGTCCCTTGACGCGCCGGTCGTATGGCCCAGCATAGAAAATACCACTTAAAAGGTGCAAAAGCTCATGGCTGATATGGCGATGCCGGGAATGATGACCCCGCCACAAGGCGACATTGTCGCGGAACAAATGACCCCAGAAAATCTTGCTGCATTTGAACAGATGCGACAGGAGATTCCTGCTCCAGAATTCAACGAACAACTTTTAAGCGCTTCGTCAGAAGCCGATCCTATGGCCGTTGCGGAGTTCAAGTCAGAACTGCGTGGTTTAGAATTGCCGGAAGAAGTTTTGGCCGTGCTAGATCAGATGACAGACGAGGTTCTTGCTGACCCCGCCAATTACGACCAAATCCGCGCCAAGTACATGGCGCAAGATATCCCAGAAGACCTTCTCCCACCTGTTTTTGACCCAGAATTCTTTGGCGCGTTAAATCTAGCTGTTGACGAAATCCGAGCAACTTCAGGCATGCCACGAGCGCCAATGGGCTTTGCTCACGGTGGGCTTGCTTCTTTGAACCCGATAGCCGCAGGCATGGCACAAGCTGGCCGATACGGCGACACCATGCTCGCACACGTTTCCCCACGCGAAATTTCTGCGCTGAGACAAATGGGCGGCAGTGGAACGATCAATCCTGAAACAGGTTTCCCAGAATTTTTTCTTAAAAAGTTGTTCAGAGGCGTTGGAAAAGTATTTAAAAAGATAGGTAGTGCTGTTAAAAAGTTTGCTCAATCCAGCGTCGGAAAGATTGTAACTACCCTCGCGCTGGCGTTCTTTTTAGGCCCTGCAGCCGCAACCGCTTTAGGGGTATCTTCAACCGCAGGCGTTGCCGCAATGTCCGGATTTGTTGGAAGTGCGGGTTCTACCTTGGCCGCAGGAGGAAACTTCAAAGAGGCTTTAAAGTCTGGGGCTATTGGCGGTATAACCGGAGGCGCTTTGGCCGGAGTAAGTGGTGGCGCAGATGCGTTCAAGGCTGGGAGCTACACAGGCCCAACCACTATCGGCGGTCAGGTACAAAAGGCAAAAGCTTTCTTTTCTCCCAGTAGAGTCGGTGGCCCAGCGCCCGTAACGAGCGCTACCCCCGCTCCTATCACACCACCAACAGCGTTTGACAGCGCTTCAGCTAGAGGCACATTTAATGTAAATGCTCCTTTTGACCCTGCGCAGTATCCTCCTTCAACCTCCTTTAACACACCACCAACAGCGTTTGACAGCGCTTCAGCTAGAGGCACATTTAATGTAAATGCTCCTTTTGACCCTGCGCAGTATCCTCCTTCAACCTCCTTTAACACACCACCAACAGCGTTTGACAGCGCTTCAGCTAGAGGCACATTTAATTTAAATTCTACTTTTGACCCTGCACAGTATCCTCCTTCAACCCCCATTAACACGCCATTAACAGCGTTTGAAAGCGCTTCAGCTAGGGGCAAATTTAATTTGCCTTCTACTCAGACAGGACCACAGGGTCAAAGCGCTCTGAGCGGCGACTATGGTTTTCCACAGATAGATGCAAGGGACGTGGCGAAACTAGCTGAAGCTCAAACTGCAGTTACTCAACCTGTAGTTACTCAACCTGTAGTTACTCCAACTGCAGGTACTGGAATTGTTTCTTTGCCAAAGCCTTCCTCTTTTTGGGAAAATCTCAAGGGGTCGGTCACAAAAGACACCTATGGTGTCGGTGGAACAGACTTAGGGTTTCTTGAAGGCATCAAGGGCGCTCTTAGTCCGACAGAAGTAGCTAATAGAATTAGATATGGCAAACTAGAAAATCTTGCTAAGACTCAAGGATTTACAACCGTTGATGCGATGCAGAAAGCCGCGATGCAGGCAGGCGCCAACCCTTCGTTGTTGGAGACAATTACAAAAATAGGTGCGACAGACCCTAGCCCATTTAGGACTTACGCGCCTTTAGCGCTTGCCGGGCTAGGCATCATGGGCGCAACGGGCGGTTTCAAAGAGTCTGATGTGCAGGCGCCTTTGGGAATTGCAAATATGCCGACAGGAAGCGACCTTTTACGGCGTTATCCCGAACAATATCGAGTAAACCTTGGCCCTTCTTACACGTCGTACAGCGGCGCGGCCGCACCACGAAGAGCAGCAACAGGCGGCCAGATGGACAAGGAATTTCCGCGCAAAACTGGCCCTATCAATGGCCCCGGCACTGGAACCTCTGACGACATCCCCGCGATGCTTTCAGACGGTGAGTTTGTTTTCACTGCAAAATCAGTGCGAAACTTGGGCGACGGATCACGTCGCAAAGGCGCCAAACGCATGTACGCGATGATGAAGAACTTGGAGAATAAAAACCATGGCTAGTAATACCATCACTGAGCAGATTGTACGCGAGGCGCCGGAAGTTGAAGCGCAGAAGCTTGCCATGCTTGCGGCGGCAAGAGAGCTTGTCGCACAACCCCAATATCTGCCTGCCGTCGAAGCGGTGGGACTTTCGCCGACTGAAACCCAAGCAATTGATCTAGCCAAGCAGGGCATAGGTGCGTTTGAGCCGTACATGCAGGCAGGTGCGCAGGGCATCACGCAAGGCATGGCTTTGACCCAAGGCGGCGCAAATTTAGTCGGCGGCATCGAGACAGCACCGCAATTTCAGCAAGCGCAGGATTTTGTGTCCGGTGCGGCGCAGGGCTATGACCCTCGCATGGCTCAACAGTTCATGAATCCTTATCAGCAGCAAGTCACTCAAAATGCTCTGGGTGAGATGCGCAGACAGGCTGACATAGGCAGGCAAAGCCAAGCCGCCCAAGCGGTCGGCGCAGGCGCTTTTGGAAGCACACGCGAAGGCGTCCAGCGGGCGGAGTATGATCGCGGCGTCGCAGATTTGATGCAACAACGAATCATGCAGGACTACGCCCAAAACTACGGGCAGGCACAACAATCCGCACAGCAATCATTTGAGGCACAGCAGGGCAGACAACTAGCCGCCGGACAGGGCATAGGCGCTTTGACAGGACAGCAGGCATCCACTGACCTCGCACGCGGACAAGCACTTGGGCAATTTGGTGGCCAGATGGGATCACTTGGCGGTCAGTACGGCGCTCTTGGACAAGCCACCCAGCAAGTAGGCGCGGCGGATGTAGGACTACTAGCTGGACTTGGTGGACTGGAAAGACAGGTCGGTCAAAGTCAGGTGGACGCTATTCGAGCGACGCAGCTTCAAGAACAAATGGCGCCTTACCAGCAACTGGGCTTCTTGTCAGATATATATCGCGGAGCGCCGTCAACTCAAATGGCCCTCACAGCACAGAGCGCACCAAGCGCCAGCCCGTTGCAGTCGGCGGTAGGTCTAGGCGTAGGCGCACTGTCAACAGCAGCCGGTGCCAAAACAATGGGACTTTTATGATGGCTAAAAATAAGATGCAAATGGTTGATGACGACGAGATAGAAAACGTCGGCATCATGGCGGGCTTCATGGATGACATGGACGGCATGCTGGAAGAAATTATTGCCGAAGAGATGGACGGCATGGACGGCGAAAACGACGAAATGGCACGAGCCACTGGCCGCAGTCCCGATTCTCCTGAGATTTTAATGAATAATTTGCGCGGAAATATGCGCTCATTGGACGCACGGCGCGAGGAACTGGCTGATTTGGTAGGCTACAACGCCGCCGCTGAAACGCCAGAAGAAGTTTTGGCGATGCTCCAGCCAGTGCTGGCACAACAAGAAGCCGCAGGCATCGCAAGCATGATGCCACCGGCACAACCACCAATGCCACCCGAAGGCATGATGCCCCCAATGCCACCCGAAGGTATGATGCCACCGCAGGGTCTTGCGTCTTTGGCGCCCCCACCAATGCCCATGGATCAAGCACCAATGCAAATGGCTTATGGCGGGATGGTGCAGTCTTTTCAAGAAGGTAGCGATCCAGCGGGCGTTACCCCTATCGCAGACGCTTATTCAGCGTACCCGCAAGAAGTCGTTGAAGCCTCAATTGCTCGAATGATAGCCCTTAATAACGCAAAGCCGCGTGAAACCACAGACCTGATCCAACTGACAAAACAACTGCAGCCCCAGTATCAAGAACTTTTGGGTGTTGACCCTGAAGCGGCCAAGGCTCAGTTCTTGATGGGCCTTGGCCAGTCTGCTTTGCGGTATGCGGGAAATGTAAGCCCCGAAGGAGAAGCGTTAAGCGGTTCTCCAATGGCCCGACTAGCCGGGGGATTTAGTGATGTGCCTGCCAAAGCCGCCGCCGCCTCTTCGCTCATCCAGAAGCAAGAACAGACCGCAAAACTGGCCGCTCTTCAAGGCGCACAGGCCCAGCAATCCGCCGACGTGGCTTACAACACCGCGCTGATGGGCCAACAGTTAGATATTGCAAAAGATATCGCCAAGCAAAAAAATACGCAACCAATGACCGATGCCCAAAAAACAGACTACAATATACCCGAAGACCAGCTTGATCTGGCGTGGGTAATTGACCAAGCTGGGAACGCCTCGATTGCTGGTGGAAGACCTCCCGTCCCACTGGTAGACATGGGCGCGAACAGGGTAGCGTCGCTCGGCGCGGAAAGTGCAGGGGCGCGTATAGATACCGCTTACGCGAATGCAGAAAAAGCCATAAAAGACCTTGCAAAAATCGACAACACCATTGGGTTATTGGAGAATAGTACGGTTGACACTGGTTTTGGTGCAACATTCCGGCAAAGATTAAGACAGGTGTCATCCCTTTTCGTTGACGGCGATAATCCTACCGCTGCTGAATTAGAAACCATAAACGCACTGACCGATGGGCAACTTTTGAATGCGGCGCTAGGTGCCGACGTTTTTGGTGCAATCAGTGAGTTAGGAATTGGAGCCAGAGGACTGGATACTCCTGCTGAGCGTGAATTTTTAAGAGAGGTAGTGGCAGGTACGATAGACATGACCAAGGACACTCTGTTGCGCATGACGGCGCTGCGACGTAAAGCGACAGTAGGAAACATTGATAAATGGAACAATATGCTCGCAGACGGTCGCGCAGATCAATGGATAGCAAATACGCTGGGAACTATCCCATCCGAACCCTTTGTCATTCCTGATGTCCCAGTGGCGGCTAATTTCGACACTGGGATAGGTAGCAGCACCGACTTAACCGCCGACGTTTCTAGGATTTTGAGCGGGTCTGGGGAAGAAGGGAAAAATTAATGGCAGACGAGATAATAGAAGGTCCACCTACGCCTGACTCTGTGGCTACGCCTGCCTCTGTGGCTACGATTGGTCAGTGGATCGTCGATAACGAGGACCTGAAAGGAACACCAGACTTTAACGTCATGGCCGAGCAGTACATGAGGCTATCTGCCGAAGAAGGCACGCCTGCCACCGAAGAAACGGAGTCTCTTGGTTTTTGGGGTGGCGTGGGAGAAGCATTCTCTGGCAATGAGCGCAATACCCCCGAAGTAGAAACCCTTCCCAAAGCAGGCATGATGCCTGAACTTGATTTATTTTCTGGCGATAGCGAAGTATGGCCGCAGTTAAAAGCGGCTTTTGGAATCGCCATGGGTAACCAAGAGGAAATGGCAAAAGTAATACAGTCCAATTTCCCAAATGTCACTGTACGGTTCGATAGTAAAAATAATCCCATATTGCGGTCGGGCATCGACAGCAAAGAATACATAATTTCGCCCGGTTTTGATTTAGGCGATATCGGTCGTGGGGGCTTTGCCGCCGGAATTTTCGCTCTGACAAAGGGTAGAGGATATTTAGGCACCGGGATTCAAGGGGCTGGTACGCAAACAGTGTATGAGGGCCTACAGAAGAGGGTAGGCGGAGAATTTAATGAGGAGGACGTTCTTGCTGCGGGACTTTTAGGCCCTGCTTTTCACGGTGTAGTACAAGCGGGCAAAGCAGGTTGGGGCAGGTTTGCACAGAGATTCCTTAACAAAGGAGCGCCTCCCTCCAGTATAGCTACGTTACCCGCGCTGAGTGATGAGGAAATAATAATTATTGCAAGGCAGGCGGCCAACGGCAATAATGAGGCTAAAATTATATTGCAAGAGATGGGGGCGCCTGATGAACAGCTACTGGCCGCCGCACAAAGGTTAGGCATTGAAGACTTTCTTCAACCTGACCACACTTCCACGAACCAAACTTTTATTGAAATATCCCAAGCGGCTAAATCCTTCCCCGGCTCAAAAGCTTCAGCGGCGGAAGCCGAGGGGTTGGCAAATATAGGCCAGAGGGCGGTAGAGTTAATTGAGGAGCTTGGTGGCACCACAGATTTAAGTAAGGTAAACACCACCGTTTTTAATAGGCTTAAATCCTTAATTGATGATGAGCTTCAGCCTCTCGAAAATAAATTGTGGACCGACCTAAGAGCAAAAATAGGAGAAGCATCCCGTTTCAATCCCGCACAAACTTTGGAGTATCTTGAACAAAGGATAGCCAGCGTAGGCGGTAGGGTAGAAGACCTTCGCCCACTTGAAAGACAGGTGTGGGACAGGCTGAAGCCTGTAGATATCGAAGGCACTCTGAATGGCCAAAAAATAATAATCGGCCAAGAGACACCTACATATGGTCTTATCGAGCAATGGCGGGGAACAGTGGGCGCCGCTACAAGGGGGCAGGGGCCATATGCTGACACCGAAAGGGGCGCCGCTCAACAGCTTTACAAGATGCTGGCTGGCGATGTTGAGGCTATAGCCAAAGATGCCGGGGCAGAGTCACTACAGCGACAGGCCAAGGCGACAAGTAAACTGCTGATGTCCTTTGAAGATGATAATGTCGCGCTTTTTGGAAAGGAACTCGGAAAGTCCATAGTGCCAACGATAAACAATTCTATTGGCGCAATGTCAAGAGGTGACGCAAGCGCTTTTATTAATTTGATGCGCAGAGTGCCAGCAACCCTGCGTCGAGAAGTTGCGGTTTCAAGTATCGTGAATTCCTTCGGTAACGCAACTAAAAACGGAGCATTAAACTACAATTCTTACGTCAGATGGTACGAGGGCCTGTTACGAAATCGTGAGGCGAAGGCGGTTCTTGATAAAGCGCTTGGGCCAGAGGCACGTAAAACTTTTCGAGATTTGTACGATATTTCAAAGGGCGTAAACCGCGCAATACAAGAAAAAATCCGAACTGGACGTCCTCGCGGAATTGTCGAAGGGTTAAACGAAGCTGATACACTTCTAAACAAGCTTTGGGATATTGGAAAACGATCTGCGCTTGGTGTACCCGTCGAAGTGGGATTGCAGTTTGCGGGAATGCCGCCGATGTATGGTATGGTTTCTGCGATTACTGCCGCCACAACAAGAACCCTAAGTAAAAAAGAAGCCTTGGCCGCATTAGACAGCGTGATGTCTTCCCCCGCATTTGTAAATGCACTTCGTAGTGCAGGCACTGCCCAAGAACAACAGGCTGCTCGTCAACTAGCCAACAGCACACCTTTCAAGAGGTTTATGCAAGAAGTTGGATTGCCTCCCACCGACGGTGAGAGTTTTATTATTAGTGCTTTTCAAGCAGGCCGCGCAGGCTATTTCGATGGTTACACGGACGAAGTTCCAGTGGTTCCTGAAACAGATATCCCTGAAGTCGCGCCACCCCAAGCAAGAGTCCAACCCCCAGCGCCACCTGCCAGAGGGGTGCCGGGTTTTGGTCCGCAAGCCGTGGCTCAAGGATCAAGTCCCCCGGCTCCCAACCTGAATGGACCTGCCAGTCGAGAAATGCTCAAGGACCTATTCCCTTTCGACTCGATTGCCTAAGTTTAAGTTAAAACTCCATAACTATTAATGAATCGAGTTGAAACTCTGAGCCATACCCAGTGCTGTAGTCTGGTACTTTCGCGTAGCACGAGGTAACCGTTGTCTTCTCACTTAGAGCGTCACGCCATTGCCCTAAATGCCAGTGGTCAGAACCCTCGAACATGTGGCCGTAGTCATCAATAAGTTCTCGTTTTGATTTTGGTTCAGTCATTTTATTTTCTCCTCTCCTCTATAAAGTTTGTTTTCTTTTCCCTTTGTTATCGAATCAGTAGAGAATTGTAGTCGCGGCTAAT
>TARA_R110000822_G_scaffold1565_2_pt1 | contig 10559 bp, 11 predicted proteins | sample TARA_R110000822 | Tara Oceans TARA_R110000822 (sample SAMEA4397666) | marine metagenome | biome: Polar Biome; feature: [SRF] surface water layer (ENVO:00010504); material: water (ENVO:00002006), including particulate matter (ENVO:01000060) such as... | depth 5 m | reverse complement strand
CGCGCACATTCTGCACAAACTGCTGAAAAGCAGTATCGTTTTTTAGGCGACGGGCCTCATCGGCCTCTATGCGTATTCCTGTCGTCATTGCGGCATACCCGGCTGCATCATGTTGCCCATAGCGCGGGCCTTCTCTTGCTCCGCTTGGATGCGGGCCACGTCAACCGAAGTGCCGTATTCGCCGTATATTTTGGCGGCGTTTACCAGCAAGTCTTGCGCCATCTGGTCACGCTGCAAGTCGTCGCTCGCGGCGGCCTTTTGCGTCTCAAGCTGCAACTTGGCCATATCCGACTGCATTTTGGTTTGAGCCTTCATTTGCTCAGCCTGCAAGAACGCGGCGTTTGGATCGGAAGCTTGACCCTGATCCGCTTGCGCTTGCTGTTGCTGCTGCAACATCTGCATCTCAATTTCTGGCGTAATCGGCGCAAAGTAGCGGTCAGCGTTTCGGATGCCGGCGACGGCCAACTGGTCAGCCAATGTGTTGCGGATGTTAGTCATGCTGACTAGGCCGTTCATCGGCCCGTAGGTTTGGTAGACCATAGTTTGCATTTGCAGCGCTTGGGCTAAAGCCATTGCCCTCTCCTCTTCGCGGCCAGTGCCAAGGCCCACGTTGATAGTGACGTCCATAGACATATCCCAGATGCGTGGATCAACGGGCACAAACCCGCCGTTCATGCGCATCATTTGCTCTTCGTCTACGTTTTTACTCATTAAGCGAAGCATAATTCCAAACAAGTCTCGCATTCCATCGGCAAGGTTGCGAACCATAACTTCAACCTGTCCCGCCGCTGCCTGCACAGTGGCCTGCACGGCGGCCTTTGTTGTAGACTGCATTGCATCAGGGTCTAGGCCCATTGAGGCTCTGGACACACCTGTCTTGCTCTCTACGAGGCCATCTAAATATGTAAGCGCGCCAAGCGTCTGCCCGGCGGTAAATGGAACCGATAAGTCTTGCACCGCGCCAGCTTGCCTCATTCGGATAATGGCGCCGATTTCATTATTTAGGACGTCATCAATATTTACTGCGCCCTCGACTATTCCGATGCGGGGGTTATTTGTCATTGCCACGTTGTCAAGGATAGATCGTAATATGGCGGTGGCCGCGTCTTGGTCGTCCAGTACAATTTCGGCCAATGAGCGGCCATAGAAGGTGTGTGGCTCTGGGTCAATTTCAAACTTGGCAAACGGCAATTCATCGCATGGCTCATAGTCCAACATTTCGTATGCAGTGCCGCCACAGGTAATCTTATGCAATACGGGAACACCTGTTCCGTCTACATCAATACGCATATACGCCTCTGTGACGGTTACCCTCTTCATAGACGGATCTTGCTCATCCTCGTCTGAGGTGTCCATATCGTAGCCGCGACGCTCAAAGGTTTCAGTTTCGCTCATCTCAGAACCGCTCTCCAAGCTGTCCAAGTTAAGAACAATCTCTGGGTCAAAACCCATTGCGATTAAGTCTCCCGCGCGCATGTCTGTCCTGTGGGCCGTTACATAGGCATCCTTTAGGCTGCGTGCGTCACGATTTACAAAAAATTCTTCCGGTGGCACGCTCTCAATGCACAACTCGCCTTTTTCTTTTTGGCGGCTCAGCTTTACGCTGTGTGACGGCATTTCCACTTCCATGCCCATTTCATCAAGCGCAATGGCCATTTCCATGCTGTGTTCAATCACGGTCACGTTATCGTCATCTACGAGGTATGTATATTCGTCATCTGTAAGATCTGTGTATGTGTAAATCTCTGCCTCTGGGTAGGTCATCCAATATGCCTTCACGACCCCCTGCTTTTTAACTAGCGCGTCTTGGAATACATCGTTCATTACGCCGTACCCGTTTAGTCGGGTAAATTCATGGTGCATAAACTCAGTCGCTTGCTCAGCGTTTGCGACATCTTCTGGCCCGCGCGGCACATATTCCACTGGCTTAGATGTACTAAGAAAAATCCGCATTAAACTTGGCTTTACCGCCCGCACGGTATCCCGCACCTTCGTGGCCACAACCTTGCTTCGGCCATCCTCGTAGCCCAAGTCAACCTCGCCGTCGTAGTAGCGCTGGGCCTTGATCCGCTCTTCGCTGATTTCGCTTTCCACAAAGTCTATTGCGCCTGAGATTGCGTCTTGGACAATGCTTTCAACTTCTCTGCGTGATTTTGGTTTGATTTCCATGTGCCGTTGTCCTTAATTAAAATGCGCCAAAACTAAAGCCAGTTGTGCGCTGAATTTGCCGCTGCACAGGGTCAAGTATCTGTTCATCAGTTGCCTTACGCACCGGCTCATTGGTTGAAACTGCCCCGCCAATTCCCGGCGATAAAACGCTTGGCGTTGGGGTTGTACCACCGCTCATCGCACCAAAGGCGCGCGCCCCTCCGTAAGCCTCACGCAACATTTTTCCGCCGATAACTCTCGTTGAGAATTGAGCCAAATTTGTAGAACCAAGCGCAGCGCCAAGTTTTTGGATTAAACCAGAAGCGGCTGCGGCTGAGTTCGAGGCGTTTACAGCCCCGCCGGTAGCTCTAGCGGCAACGCTGGCAAATTGCCCGATTAAATCCCGCTCTTGCTTAGTGAACAAAGCTTTTATTGCCTCTGGGTTTTTTGTTGTCATTTCTTTCCATGACTTCAAAAAGTTTACGCCGGAGAACACATCTTCGCCCGCCCTAGAGGCCGCGGATCTGTCCGTTAGGTTAAGGAAAGCCTCTTGCCGGACTTGGTTCCATTCACTTTTCGGCAAAAACTTTTTAAGCTTTAGCAAGTCTCTGGATACATTGCCCGGCTTCAATAGTTTTGCATTTGACGCGCCCAAAATATAATTTGCCACCGCTTCTGGAGGTTGCTTTAGAACCAAGTCGCCATCACGGGTAACCGTCTCTGTCAAGGTGTTCAAGATGCCGCCCTTGCTTGACCAAGTAGATTTAAAGTCGGCATAGTTCTTAATCGCCGCCGCCCAAGACGCAATGGCCGTCTCATCACCTTGTATCAATGACTGCTGAACCATATCAGACAAGGCTTGGTCTAGCGTATTCTTTGCAGCCGACGCCGCTGCTTGATCAGGCGAACCGGGCGCTCCAGCGTTGGCTAACTGTTGACGCTTTTGGAACAACATTTGAATGTCGCCACCTTGCGCTAAAATGTCATCAATTTCATCCATAATGCTTGTCGTAACCGGTCGTGATGACGGAGTGAAATCTCGTATTGACCCCCTTAATGTGTCGGCCAGTTCGCCGGCATTCGCTTGATCCATTGAGGCTGGACCCGAAGCTCTGGCCACATCATAAAGCCTTCCGGCTTCCGCTTTGGCGGCGGCTTTCTGTGCTGCAAGCGCCTCTTGGGCCGCTGCGCCACCTTCGCCACGCGCCACAACTGGACCCTGACCGGCTATTCTCTGTTGAATTTCTGGCAAATTCCTCTGAAGAGCTTCAGTCGTTTTTTTCTCCGCTGTTGTCATCATAGTTTCAGCGGCTTGGCCGTAAGCACCCTTTTTGGCCATGTCCTCAAACAATTGCTGCCCCGCTGAGCCTGTGGTCGCACCTCTGGTCAGGGGAACGGGAACCGGTAAAGTCTCAGCGCTTGCCAAGCGGGCCGCCTCTGTTACGTCAACGCCTTTGGAAACTTGCTGCTGCATTGCGGCAACCATTTCAGCGGTTGCCTTGTCGGCGTCCACTCCCGCAGCCTCTAACTGCGTGCGGATTTGTGGGCTTAATTGCCCGTCAGGTTGAATTATCGCTTCCGGCGACTTTCGAAAAATTCCAGCCACCTTAGTCAGAAGTTGAGACGCTTTTGCCCCCAAAGCCCCGCCAAGAGCGCCAAGCGGAATGTCGCTAAACTTAAAGTCTGAACCGGATAGCTTTGAGCTTGACGCCTCTATCAAGCCAGCCTCTGTGGCCCCCAGAGTTGATACGCCCGCAAGCCCAGACAAGGGAACACCCGCAATTTGAAAAGCCTTACCCAATCCAGTGGCCGCTGCGACTGCGCCTGCGCCTTGCATTAGGTCGGTCATGTCCAGCCCATATGGGTTGGGATAAAAGCGGTTGAATTGCTCTGTTTTCTTTCCGTCCCGGTAAATTGGGGTTATGGCCACCAAATTCCCATATTGGTCTGTGTCAAAAGTGGAACCCGGTAAAATTTCTGCAATACCAGACTTTAATCGCTCATCGCTGGCCGTTGTGGCGAGCAACGCCGTCATCTTTGCCGCTTTTTTCTTCGGCAATCCAAGATTAGCTTGAAACGCTAAAGGAATATTTTCTTCTCGCTGACCACCCTTGGCCCAATCTATCGCGCTCTGAACCATGCCTTTTTCTGTCGGCAATGGGTTTTCTGATATATATTTTCTAACAGCAGAAGCCTGATCTTGCTCGCTCATTGTGTCTGGTAATACAAGAACTGTGCCGTCTGGAAGATTTACGTCGGTCATTACTCAAATCCCCCTTTTGTCCCGTCAGCATTCACAATGTTTGGGTTCCATTTCTTGACATTTGGGCTAACCGACGGGGCTGATCCGGCTGAGTGTGCATTAAGAAGGGATTGGACTTGAGCCGGTATATCTGTGTTTGACTCTAGACGGTTTAAAGCATCATTGGCTTGGTCAAAGGTAAGGCCGCCTTTACTTTGATATTGGCGCACTATTTGCGCCCTCTGCATGTCAAAATCAGCTTTTGCAATCATTACTGAAGTTATGGCCTTGTTAGCTTCTGGAGTATTTCTAAGACTACCAAGTGCGCCTATCATGCCGGCATATTCAATATCAGATGTGGAGCCAGACCCTTCGGCCCGAAGCGTAGGTCCAACGCGCTTAACAATAGACTGCCTAAGAGCCGCAACATCATTAAGTTCTGGAAACGCTTCTGCGAGCCTACCTGTGAGCGCCCCGCTGGGGGACAGATCAGCCAATTCCCGCAGAATATCTAAGTCCCGGCGCGCGCTTGAAGCGTTAGACCCAGCCGTTAAGAACCCGGCAAACTGCTCACCGGTCTTGCCAAACAATTTCTTTCTCAACTCATTTTCTGGATTGTCGGGCATAGGCCCAACCTTGGCAAGAACCTCAGCCTCCGCGTCAGTTTTCCCTAATCTTTTCCAGTATTCATAACTTCTAATTTGCGAAGGTCTTGTGTCTTTAGCTGGGGTTAACCGGTTGCTAACAATAGCGCTCATTATATTAGACGCAGCGCTTGGGTTTGCCCTTAATATAGCTGCGACTTCTCCATAATTGTTGTCTTCTAACCATTTCACCGTCTTGTTCACATTCCCAGCCGCAACTTGGGTGGCGCCTTGCTGGCGTATTGCGTCGCCCATACGCATCTCAGGCAGAATTAGGGCGTCCAAGCCCGCCGCAAGGTTTTGCATTGGGTTTAATCCGGTAGAGGTATTCTGGCGCGTTGCTGCGTCATACATTCCAAGCAAGCCACCGCGCTTTGGATCTTCCTCTTGGGGCGTTGGTAATAATGCCATTGTATTCTCCTACCTTCCGCTGCCGCCCGTTGCCGCCCCAGAACCCTTGTTTTCCATTGATCCCATAACATTAGCGCCAAGCTGTAGATAATTAAACAAGCCGGGGTTCATGCTGGTATTCTGACCATATGTGTTGGCAACGCCAGATGTGGAGTCAGACATTATTCCGTAGCCCTGTGTAGGCGCTCCAGTATATCCAGCGTACTGGCCCTTCGCCGCATCAATCAGCGATTGCATCATCATCCGCTGCTGCTGACCTTGCTGCATCTGTTGGTTTTGGATTGCTTGGCCGTAGCCAAATGATTGCTGACCCATGCCAGCCAATTGACCGGCGGCGCCAAGTTGGTTGCTTATATCATTTTGAGAAGCGCCCAAAGCCGTATTAAAGCCCTGCGATCTTAGACGTGCGGTTTGGTCTAAGGCTTGCTGGTTAAAACCTTTGGCGGCCTCTGCTGTAGCTACGCCGTGACGTGAACCGCCAAAGGCGTTGGCAGCGGTAGCTTGGGCGTCTAGCTGGTTGATGCCCATGTTGGACGCGTCAGCCACATCACGCAAGGAAGCTTGGACAACTTGATTTTCGTATGGGTTGGCGTAAGCTCCCATCCCCGAAGCAGCGTTTCCGTACATTCCTTGACCGACACGGTTCATTGCCGCCGTTTGGGCGCCTGACGCCTGTTGGTAAGGGTTAACTCCGCCGGGCATAACTGTCTGTTGAGGGTTTGCTCCACCAGCCATAATAATCTCCTACTTTCCGCCGCTAGACGACTTGCTCATTTCAAGAGCAACTGGTTGTTGTGATGGAGCGCGCGACCCCATTTGTCCCGTCATTGGGTCTACGCTAAAACTTTCAAGGTAATCAAATTTTCCCGGCGCATAATTTTGGAGTGCATCCCTCGCCTCACCAAACATAGGCGCAGAGGAGTAGCCTTGGACGCCACCGGCAAAGGTTGTTGGCTCTGGCATATAAGAAGCGCCGCCTGTGGTTGGCATACCAAATGCGCCTGCCATCATATCTGTGCCTTGGTAGGCCGCCTGTTCCATCGGAGACATTGACGCAATATCTGGGCCAAAATAAGGGATGTAACCCATCCCGGCTAAGTCTCGACCCATTCCCATTTTCTGCTGTTCAGCAGTTTCCGCAAACTTTGGAGCGGTCTTTGAGACGTCTGTGCTACCACCTTTGGCCATTTTATAAATCCTTCGCAAACTGGGTGTGCAAAACTTTCCATCCCAGTGGGTTTAATGGTTTCTTCCATCCTACACGACCTGTCATGGTTGCGCCAGTACAGCCCTGCTGCTTCGCCCAACTTCCAACATCGCTGTCCATATCCAAAATTTGATCCAATTCACCACCGGCAAGAAAGATATTAATAACCTTTTTTTTAGGATATACCACAATTTCAGTAACTATGCACCCCTTCGGCGCTGGCCACAATTGCATCGCGCCACTGGCAATGCCATTTTTGATGTCATCCCAAGTGTGTGTCCCGTCGCAATAAGCGAGAGCGTCCCTTACCCAAGACTTGCAGCGTTCTAGCTCATTAACCATTTACCAAGATCCTCCAAGGTGGGGTGTTCTCGTCCAAATATCTGTTGAACCGTTATGCGTACCGTTGCAGACATAAATATAGTTATTGTCCCAGCTAATTAGGCCAGCCTTATCTCCAGCTAAACCTTTGCTGGTTGGTGGCAGTCCAACCCTTACGACAACCTCAACAAACTGATTATTTCGGCTGACAACAGGGTAGCCGCTCACCTCGTCCCAGAGCATAATCCCGTTTTCAGATGGGTTATCGCTTGAAGTTTTAGTAAATAGGCGTGGCAATTGTCGAGATAGGTAGCTCGAAAGCTGCCTGCCCCATTGCACCCAATCTGGGCCAAGTGGTGGGAGAACCGGGGCTGACATTAGCGTTTACCCATCGGCTTCACTTCAACCCGCATAGTCCCAACTCTCCAAGCTGCAAGTTGATCTCCGTCAATTCTCATTCGGAACTGCCTGCCGCTAAATCTGACAGATGTAGGGTTAGACGGGTTATACGGCCCATATGATCTTTCAGTGTCGTTTGGATAGAAACGAGTTTTAAAGGTTAAGTCTACATCGCCCTGAGTGAGTTCGTCTGGAATTACCTTGGTAACACTTACAACATTTTCGCCAGTGCCGGCGCTTACTGGGCCTGTTTCTGCAAATATGCTTGCGCCATCCATGTTGAGGCCAACTTCATGTTCGATCAAATCAACGTCGCCATTTGTCATAAATGGATACTTAAAGACGCCGCGCTGGACGCCGGCAGTCCTGTCAAGACTACCGATAAGCCAATGTTGCTCTTTGTAATCGAAGGCAACATAGCGATCAATTTCAATACTATTAGCCGAAGGATAGAACCACCAGATTTCACCAAACTGGCCATTGCTAAACGCCCATATCTTACTCTGCTGTGCCGGGTTCATGTCGCCAAACACATAGTCGTGAACCTCGCATGGAATTTCCTGCACGGAGTTTCCGTTAAACATATAAAAACCACGCTGGCCCATCCAGAATACACCGGCATCGACATCAGCCGCGCATCGGCGTGAGGTTGCCCCGCAAGATGTGCCAACACGCTCAAATGCGTAGACATATGGTGGCCCTTGGTATCGTGCCGTGTGGGCGTCAACGTCAGTCAATATAAGAGTTTGACCTTTGGTTCTAATAGCCATCATTATTTGGCCAGAGGTTTGCAACTCAATATCGCCAGCCTCGTTGCTTGCCGAAGCAGTCCAGAGTGTATTATTTTCCCGGTCGCACCAAGAGATCTTGCGAGGGTTACCGCCAGAGCCAAGTGCAAAGATAAAACGCTCCTCAGTTACAATAACACTTGAATTCGATATTGGGGCGTTTGCAACAGCGGCGGCGTCTGTGGCTACGTCTAATTGCCATTCTAAAATTCTGCCATCAGAACTGTTACATGCAACCAGATACTCCCCCCAGTTGTCGATGCTCCAAGTTGTAGCTTCTGAATAATTACCATAATCAGGTCTAGGCTGGCCATAATAGCTTGTTCCATAAAACCCATATCCATACCCAGTTTCAACTTCAGCGTCAGACCTTCCCGCCGCTAGGTTTGATGGGGCAACGTCGTAAACAGCGTTAGAACCCGTCATAACATTTAGCTCTGTGTGCGAACCACCCGCGAGCCATGCCGTTCCGTTATTTGCTTCCCAAGAGTGCATACCGCGAATTGGGTTTGTGCTAAAACTTGTTTTTCTATCTTGCCACCCGCCAATGGGTCGTAGTGACCCGTCACGCCAACGTACAAGGCTCCCATCCCGCCAGCGGCCAGACGCATCGTAGTCTGTGCCGTTTCGGTAAAACCCTGCCGGAATTTTAAGAGGAACTAATGTCATTACGTTTCCAATATTTGTAGGTTAGTCAGCGGTTACTTCTTTTGGCCAAACTACTGTGCCGGGGAAGCCAGATTGCTCTGGAACATCTAAAAGTAACTGTCGGTATTTAGACCACTCAGCCTGTTTTTTAGGTGACATAGCCGCCCAGCGAATTGGGTTACTTACTGCAACGTCTGCGTCAGACAACTTGCTATCCCTTGAAAAGCGAACTGACACAGCAGATATGGCATCTAATTCGGCTTTTGTGGGGGCAACGTATCCAGCCACATCGCCAGCGGCGTTCATTGCTGCGATTAGGTCATCATTATTGACTGACATATCTGTGTCAGACGGATTAAGTGAATAGGGTATCCAACCATAATCTGGGTGATCTATCTCACAATCAATAGAGCCTAGAGCGTCAGTTTGTTTTGCGTTTCTATATAACATTATGAGATCCTCAAGTATAATCCAGAACGGTAAGTAGTGCCAGAAAAGCCTCCATATGCTGAACCTATTGCCCTCCACGTACCCGACGGGGCAGCATTTTGCATAGTTAAGGCTCCGCTGCCAACAGAGGTTTGAATGGCTGAGAAGGTAAGTGTGGACCCGGCGTAGTCAGTACCGCCAACCATGTAAGCAAATTGCGTAGTAGCGTTAGGCCGCAACCAAGCGTAAGTCCCAACAGCACCCACGGTCGTAGGTTGAACATAGGTAACTGTATTTGAAATAATGGAAGCCTTAACTTTAGCTGGTGAGACTATTGCCTCAGTCGTGCTAGTCCCGGCCTGCCATTCAGATGTCGCCAAGCCGCTTGTGGCAGTAGGCGTATTAGAAAGATCGGCGTAACTTCCACTACTAGCCACAGTTGCGAGGCCAAGAGTTGTACGCGCAGCGGCGGCGTCTGCGTCATCAAGCAAGGTTCCAGCGAAGGCTGTTGCGCCTGTCAATAAATTCAATTCTGCGGTTGAGCTTGAAAGCCCGGTAAGTTTGTTTAGGTCTACCGTAGAACTCGTAAGGCCATCAAGCTTGGCGATTTCCGCTGCCGTGACGGGGCCAACCAGAGTGTCGATTGCGTCAAGCGCGGTGTTAATTGTCGCGCCCCAAGTATCCTCAGAACCACCGACTGTTGGTTTTGCCCAACCTTGATTTGTTGTATTTGCCATTTATTCTTCCGTCCATATAGTTGTGGCCTTACCAGCGCCGGTCCATGTATCCGACGCTATAGGCTCTGGTTCCCACAAAAACCTCGCATTTGCGGTTACTATAGCAGAAAACGCCAAAGATGCACTAGTATGTTGCACTCGCTGTAAAAACGCAGAGATTGATAGCGCCGCTTGTATTTCAGAACTAATGAATTGGATGTGCTGAACGGACGCAATTACAGTTAATGTCGCAGCAATTTCCGACGCAATGCCTTGAATGCGGTTTGCCAATGCGCTGGTCGTAAGCGCATTAGCAATTGCACTAGCGGCATTCGTAATGCGAATTACTTCAGCAGACGCAACCATTTGGGCAGTAACGTCGGAACTCGCCTCAAATATATCACCTTGAGCGTAGCCAGAAATCCAATAGTTAGGCTCAACGTAATAATTGTTTGACATTAGTCATCGTCCTTTAGTGAACCTGTCAGCATATCTACGAAGGCTTGTTTGCCAACTTTTAACTGATCTAAGTTAAACTGAGTAGAGTTAATCTTACGATCTAAGTCACCAATATGGTTTATCATAACCTTTTGCTGTTCACTTAAC
>TARA_R110000822_G_scaffold4398_6_pt1 | contig 10571 bp, 12 predicted proteins | sample TARA_R110000822 | Tara Oceans TARA_R110000822 (sample SAMEA4397666) | marine metagenome | biome: Polar Biome; feature: [SRF] surface water layer (ENVO:00010504); material: water (ENVO:00002006), including particulate matter (ENVO:01000060) such as... | depth 5 m | reverse complement strand
CCAAGGGCAGTGACTTTGACGGGGTGTTCTTCAAGGCCACAAAGCTTCTGTCTGTACCCTTTGCTGAAAGCGAGAAGTACATACGAGCAACTACCGCTATAGCTGCCTACGAGCTAGCCATGAAGCAGGGGGTACCTTCCGAGGGCGTCCCTGCTAACAACCCCATGGCGGCAGTAGAGTTTGCAGCCAAGATTGTACGAGACGCGCATACCGGCGGTATGGCAGAGACTATGCCTAGATGGGCACAGGGTAATTTCGGGCGCGTTATTTGGACGTTCAAGAACATCGTCCTGCAGCAAACCTTTGTTTTAGCCCTTGCTATGAAGCGAGCCTTCTATGACTCCGACTTGCCACCGGGCGTTAAGCGTGCGGCTATACGCCAAGTTATAGGCACCTATGGGCTTAGCTTTGCTTTCCTTGGCGCCAAAGGGATACCGTTACTGGGTGCCACTACTGTTCTTATGCGCGCAGTTGAGTTGGTTATACCCGACGACGACGACGAGCCGTATGACCCCCGTATGCAGCTAAAAGACGTCTTTGGGGACTACGCGTACAAAGGGCTTATCTCCTCCGTACTGGACGTAGACGTCAGCGCCAGAGCGGCACTGGCTAACGACATACTGTGGAGGGACGACCCAAAGAGCATAGAGGATTACGGCTACACGCGTACCATAATTGCTAGCCTTCTGGGGCCAATGGCTTCCAAAGCTTTTGGTGTTGAACGAGCCATAACTGAAGATATACCTAACGGCCAATGGGGGCTTGCGGTTGAGGCTGTGGTGCCTACTTTCGTACGCAATGGCATTAAGTCTATTCGGTTTATGAACGACGGCGCTAGCAACAGAGACGGTGATCCCATATACACTGACTTCGACGCGTGGAACATACTCACACAGTCAATTGGCTTCACTCCAACTGCCCTGTCCGACACTTACGAGCAGAGGTCAGCAGCAAAGAACTACGAGAACAATGTACTTGCTAGGAAGCAGCGCATATTGGACCGGTACAAAATGGCTATGAAGACTGGGGATAGGGAGCTGCAAGCGGAAACGGTAGAGGAAGCGGCAAACTTTAGACGCCAGTTCCCTACCCTGATGGACGACAAGACGTTAGAGCGTTCTTACAAAGCCAGCGTACTTACCGACAGTGAGGACACTATGGCCGGTATTACGTTTACGAAGGGTCTTCGTTACATCACAGACGACTTCTTTGAATAAGGCACCCGCCATATACGGATGCCACGTACCCCGTCCTCTATTACTACCTTCTGTACTACTGTGTACTTAAGGCGTTTTAGAGTCGGGGCTATGTCTTTCCACGCTGTCTTTGGGTCTAGGCAGGGTATAAAGAACGAGCTTCCCACCTTAAACCCAGTCCAGTTTATCTCGTAGCTAACTTTCTCCACTTGCATCTTCGTCATCCGCGCTGGCTATACTGGCATCAACTACTGGCTCCATATCAAGAAAGTCTTGGTGACCTGCGTCTAGGATTATGCAGCGCGTTTGGAAGGCATCAATGCTGATCTTAGAGCCCTTGGTCATGCGCTTGTTGTCCACTGCCACCAGCACGCCAGAGCGCTCTAGGCTGGCTAGTGTATCCTTGTAGTTAATCTGCAACTCAACGCAATCGTCCTTAAACGCCTTCACTGCTATGAACACCTTCTTCGTATCTGGCTCGTAGCGTATCAGTAGTGGGCCTTTAGGCTCCAGCAGCGGGAACTTGCCGATGTTAGTGCGCTTGTCCACCCCATCCTCCACCACAAGAATGTTGTTCGAGTGTCGGTTAATGAAGTCGCCTATGACACTGCTTGGGTTTGTTGCTGGCGCGGCTGTCTCTTTGCGCATCTCTGCTACGGCTTCTGCCACTTTGAGGTAGATACGATCCATGCTAAACCCCTCCAGCAAGCCTATTTTGTTGGCTATGTACCCACCAGCAATGTTGACTGCAAGCACTGCAGACCAGTTGCGCTCACGCTGAGTAAGGCGCAGCTCCCTGTCAAACTTGGCTTGAGTCTCAAGTACTATGTCTTTCACTTCCTCTAGGTTGCCAACTAGGTACTTCATGTACGGCTCACCTGCTACGCCGTAGTTGTTGTTAAGCACGTGGTCCAGCAAGTCCTTACCTTCCTGTGTGGATATGATCGGTACCTTGGTGGCAGGTATCTTGAACTCCAGCAAGCGCATCATCTCGCCATCAGGGTTGTTCTTGAGCTTACCCAGCTTCTCGTAGAATGAGGCGTTAGAGCTAGCTACCGATATGGTACGCCAAGTGACGTTGTTGTCCCTCAGCTCGTTCGCACTGGCCTTGGCCTTGTCTTTGCCCCTACCCTGCGAGCAGGCATACAGGGTTCTGCTAGCGTCCAGTGGGGTCATGTTGGTGATCTCGTCCAAGGTGTTGACGATGTTGTTGAGAAAACCCAGCTTCAATATCTTGCCCACCTCTGTGTCCTCTGGGGTCCCCAGCAACATCTCCGGGTCTCCAAATACGCTGTTAGCCATACGCAGAATAGTGGTCTTGCCAGTGCCTGAATCTCCGTGAATGAAGTTTATTACTGCGCCCTTCTGCCCGGTAAATTTCAGTAGCGGAGCGCCAAACCCAGAAAGCGCCCCAAACGCCTGCAGCTCTAGCCCCTCTCGGCCATACAACGCAAAGGCTTTCTTCCAGTTCTCCAGTGTTCCCTTCGGTTCAAAGTAGGGGGCTTGGTTGGCTGTGGCACTAGAAGGTGGGCTGTGATACACCCCCGTGGCTGTAATCTCTCTATCCCCTACAATAAATACGTTGTCGTTGTCTGCCCACCCAAACTGTAATCTCATAAGCTCCGCCTTTTTGTCATGCTGCAGCTCCTTGATAGAAGCGAGTATGTATTCTGTTATGTATTTGTGGCGCGTCTCGTTTGCTACTACGCCAAACTTGGCCAACTCTTTGCGCAGCTCACCACGCTCTGTAATCTTCACGTTCGATATAACGAATTGCTTAACCCCATCCTTTGGCAGGTGGTGCTTGAACACCGCCACGAACCCCGCTAGGGGGTCTTCCATAAGCTTGACCACGTACAGGTCGTTCTCGTACACAAGCTTTGGCTGAGAGTCCTCTTCGTCGTCGCCACCCTCCGCGCCGTCTTTGTATATCCCACCACCCCCGCCTCGAAAGTATCCTTCCGGCATCCGGGGTATCACGTGCTCCTCTGACTTGCCACCTACCCCCGCCGCCTCGACTACAACCGACGAGCTGGCAGCTCTAACAATCACACGGCCTAGCGTTATCGGACTCTTTATGGTGCTTCTATGCGGGCAACCTACACACCCACCGGGGTTGTTGTTCTCAAACTCAGCGCACGTATGGGGGCCCTTGATGCCCATGACCTTCCGCTCCACAGTGCCAAAGTCATAGTCAGGGTGACCCTCAGACAGCTTGTGTATCGCCGTGTCCCTGTCCGAGCAGAACACTGCTATTGATAGCGCATCAAACCAACGCGGTTCTGCGAGGGTAGCCCTGTCCGTGTAGCATGCTGCGAGCTGGTTGCAGCCCTCCCCCTTGCCGGTTAGTTGCATTATCTTGGCGAAGCGGGAGTCATTGTTCTGCATCAACGCCCTACCAAGCGCCGACATTGGCCGTTTGGTTTTTACTACTTCACCCTGTACCACACCAACCAAATCTCGTAACGTAGCAAACGGGATTGGGTCTGCCGACACCATTAGCGTAACTGGTTTCGGCTCTACACCCGCTGAGTCACCCTTGAAGTTAAAGGAGCCCAGCGGGCGCAATACCCGCGCGCATTCAAATACTTTGGTGTCTATATAGAAGTTGTGGTCTATGCACAACTGCCTAAGCCCCTGAGCCACCGGAACCCACTCTTCCTTGGACACCTCCTCGGTTAACCGCCAGTACGCATGTAGCCCGTTGCCAGAGTTAACCAGCATCGGCCTTGGTAGACCAACAGCCAAGCAGAATTTACGCAGCGCCTCTAAACCGGCTTGCTGCGTTTCGTATCCGCCGGGTCTGCCGGTCTTCTCGTCCGCTAAGGACTTGTTGGGTCCACAATCCACGTCTACCCAATAGGATTGAAGTGACTCTGCGTTCTCCTGTGTACGGTTATCCCCAGTCTTAAACTTGGCAAGACCAAAAAATACGCACCATCTATCGGCCACGTACTTTTCTATAGCCGCATCTAGTTGCTCTCTGGTTTCCACCATGAACTGACGCGTAAGAGTTTTGTTCTTGACCGCAAAAAAACCGTACCACCCACCAGCGGGGCGAACTAGGGCTATGAGGTCTGCGTTCTCCATTTAGCTATTGCTCCAACCTGTCCAAGACAGTTTGTATTTTGAGCTCAGCTGAACCACTAGGTTTGGAGACCCCAGTAAACCAGTTGTACACCGCTTGTCGACTAACACAAAACTCCGCGGCAACTTTGGCAACTGGCACATTATGTTCAATGCACCATGCGCCAAATTGCACACCAAGAAGATTATGGTCAGCCTCCGTATTTAATTTTGCAAGCCGTAGGCTATATCCATAACTCATTAGACTTCGTCACTCCCCCACTTGTTAAGGATAAGTGCAAGCGAGGCGTCAGTAGCCGGCTCAGGCGGTTGTTCTTTCTTTTTTGCTACCTTAACGGGTGCAGGTATGTCGTCTGCGCCGTCTGGCTCATCTGAGCGTGTAACCTTGGCTTCTGGTTCCGGTTCTGGTTCTGGTTCTGGTTCTGGTTCGGACTCCTTAGCAGGCGCTGCTTTCTTGCCAACTCCGTCTGTCTGCCCAACAGTAAGCTTGGTGTACGCTACGGTTTCAGGGCGCTGCTGTGCGGCTGAGACCAACTCAAACTCAGCGTCATTTATTTCACGCACTGGGGAGAACAGCAGCTCCATAGTCTCAGCCTCAAGGTCAAAGGCAATGTTGGTAACAACCAAGTCTGGTGATTTCCCGTTGCTAACTAGGAACTTCACGTAGCTCTCAAAGGGGTGCACGTTGCCAACGCCCTTACCAAACAGAGACTTGGCAGGGATGTTGAATTGGTACACTGTGCCGCTTGAGTCACCTTCAAGTAGGATAGAAACACGGCGTTGGTATCGGCAAGCCTTACCACCGTTGTCACCAGAGCCCTTGATGTTCATGGGGCATTCGGCGCAGTTCGCATGCTGTGGCTTACTGGCGCCAGCTTCTGGCTTGTCGCCTATGTTTGACCAGCAGGCAGGCATTGTGGATTCTTTGTTCGGATCAAACTTCTCAATGTAGTAAATGCGGGACACGTCAGTAAGCATCCCGACAATGATGGCGTTAAACGCCCCACGGATTGCGTTGCCTACGGGTTCACCGTTGACTATCTTCTTGAAGGTGCCGTTGATATTGGCTTGGATTCTACGGCCTGTTACGCTGGTCTTAACCGCAACCTGCTGAGCCAACGCTGTCATGCCGCGCTCAGACACTGCACCGGTTTGTTGGGTAAAAATTGATACGTTGTTAGTCATTTTACTCTGGTCCTATTTTTTGGATGGTTTACGTACGGAGATAATATATTTGCGGTTAGCTTGCAGACCTGCGGGTATGACGTCGGGGTTGTCTTTGAGGAACTCCTGCATATTGCCGCTATGTATGCGTTGCTCTAACAGCTGATACGCCTCATGCTCTGCAATAAACTCGTACATGCGCTCCCAATCGTTTGTCCAATAGGTAGATCGCACTGTGCGGGTAATGGTGCCAAACGGAGTCTTTACGCCGTTCATGTCTTCCTTGGAAAACAGCTCCAGCATGTAGTTAGAGATGACTGCCTGCTGTTCCTTTAGTTCTTTGATCTCGTCTTCTTTTTCTTGTATGACTGAGCGCAACTTTATATACGCTGCAGCCATATTTCCTACAGTAGCTTCGTCCATAAACACCTCCTTCTTGTGAGTGGGAGGAGAAGTTTACCACTTATATGGACATTGTAAAGCCCCTATTCTATTTCTTTTCTGTACAACTCAACAATTTTATTGTGGTTAAGAACATTAGTTTTTAGCATCGTGTAAATCCTATTCTCCACGTCGCTTCCGTGTATGTGCACAATGGTCATGCTGTGTTTCTGGCCCGGTCGGTTTATACGAGCATTGGCTTGCAGGTAAGTCTCAACGCTAGTGACTGGGGCGTACCAAATTACAGTATCCGCTGCAGTTAACGTGAGTCCGTGTGCTGCAGCTTGCGGTTGTATGATAAGCACGCGGGGGTTGGGGAGGTTTTGAAAGTCATCAAACACAGTGCTTCGTTTATTGAGGGATACCTGCCCCGATATAACTTCTGCCGTGACTTTGTTGGCGTCTAAAAACTCTTTAAGTAGCTCTATGGTGTGCGTAAAAGGCACAAAAACAAGCACTTTATGAGAGGCTTCGTTTATTGCCTCTAAGACCACGTTGAGTCTGTTGGACACATCAAACCTTACAACGCCACCGTCGTCCGAATACACCGCCCCTCCTGAAATTTGGAGTAGCTTGTTCAGGTTTACCGCGGCGTTAACTGAAGTGACCTGTTCCCCTGCTGCCTCCATGGTCATTTGTTTCTTGAGCATTTTGTAGAATTTTGCTTGCTGTGGCGTTAGTGGTGCTTCTCTATCCACAGCTACTACGGGTGGAAGATCAAGGCATTGGTTTTTCTCAAACCGTATGGCGGGCTGCAGCACTGTATGCACAATCTTGTCGGCACCAAGCTTGGGGCGCCACACAAACTGACGCTCTTTGTACATAACCGCGTCCCTGTACGCAGCGAAAGCTTTAGGCACTTTGTCAGGGCTAACGAGCTTTGCCAGCCCATAGGCGTCTAGGGGTGACTGGGCAGCTGGTGTGCCTGTTAGCATCCACAGCCGACCAACCAAGCTTGTTAGGCTGCGTAGCGTTTTCCACCGGTTGGTCTTTGAGTTTTTGTATGCGTTCGCCTCGTCTACCACGATAAGATCGAAATTGGCGTTAGCTATTGTGTCCTTAACTACACTTACACCGTCGAAGTTTATTATTACAAACTCAGACCCGGCGTTTATTATCTTCTCTCGCGCGGCGGAAGAACCGTACGCTACTGAACAGCTTCGATGCATGGCAAACTTAAACAAATCCTGCTGCCATGCAGACTTCATAATCGACAGGGGGCATATGACCAGCACACGCTTCACTACCCCTAAGCGCATCAGGTAGTCCGCGGCCCATATAACAGAAGCTGTTTTGCCAGTGCCCGCTTCGTTAAAGCAAAACGCTTTTTTGTTTATGCTTAAAAAAGAGGATGTTGTTTTCTGGTGCTCGAAAGGAGTTAGTCTTCCGGTCCATGCGTAGTCCCTTAGAATCGGTGAAGGCACGCCAATGGCCCCAAGCTGCACTAGGGCGCACGCTTCTTCAAACCCCCACTTGACCGCTAGTTCTATTAAATCTCCTTCCTGCCCGACCTGCTCGCAGTGTTTAATCTTGTCCGTCACTAAGTGGGGCCGTTTGGTCTTTAGCAATAGCGCTTTGTTGGCAACAATTCTCATTTATCACTCGGTTTTTTCGTTGCGTTTTTGATAGCGCCCGTACTCGTGCGCGGGAACGATCTATTGACCTCGGCCTTCTTGACTCTGAGGTTGCTGCGGGCGGTACTACCACCTTTAGACAGGGGTTTAGTGTGATCCACGTCTTTGCCATCCCCCTTGGCTACTGTGCCTTCTCTCTCCAACTGGCGACGGGCCTTGTTGCGTTTGGCACGGTTTTTCTTTTGCTCCTCAGAGCCTTGGTAGCTGTCGTACTCACTGCGATAATCTCTAGTCATCGTCGTTTCCTATAGTGTTCACACGAAGTTACTGGGCAGTATCCGCATAGTGGGCTACTGGTTGCGTTCCATACACCGGACTTTTCGGCCCCCGCTAGCCTATCCAGATCGGGGTTGAAGCTAGCAAAATAAGCATCTCGCATAGCCACATGGTGGTCTTTGGTAACCAGCTCCCTGCTCACCACAAATGCCAGTGCCGACTTGATTACTTTGAGCTGCGGGTAGTTGGTGAACAGGGCTGCGGCTACGGCGTCTAGCTGTTTGGTGTCAGCGTACTTTGCACTTTTGCTGGTCTTGTAGTCCACCGAGTACGCTTTTTCCCCATCGAGTATAACTAAGTCTGCTATGCCTCGCCACCAAGCACCCTCGTCGGAGAACCCAGTAGGGGCATAGCCAGTTTCAGTCTTAGCAACACCTAGTTCTAACTCGCACAACTTCTCCCCGCGTATGTTGCTCAGGGACTTTAGCACTGGGTCCATAAAAGCAAACTTCTTTGGCACTGGGGTTCCACTTCGCATGAACTCTTCTGCGGCCTTGTGTACTTCCGACCCGTACACTGTAGCAGAGCTACCCGTATCTTTTACGTCCCTTAAAACTTTTAGGTGGTAGTACTTTTTGGGGCACTGCTTGAACGTGTTCAGGCTGCTGTAGGACCATGCTCGCATTACGCTACCTGCTGTGTTAAGTGGCAAGTTCGACCGTGGGAGCATATGAGACACACGTCAAAGGCGTCGTAAAACGGGCGTTTACACACACTTTTTGTTGCCACAGCTCCACACGCGCAGTCGGTTGCTATTTTCTTTGGCTTTGGCTCTAGCTCTTTATCCATTACACACGCTCCTTATTAGTTATTAGGCCCCCGGCCCCGTGACTGCGCACCCATTACGTTATTAATGGTGGGCCGAGGGTTTCGTGCTAGTTGTCACGCAGCTAGGCGGTGAACGATACCTAGTTTATCAACGCTGTACTCGTTAGCTACTGGTAATCCTTCAAGGGTGCGCCATGCAACGTACAGGTCTGCAAGAAATCTTTTTACCGCGTAGCGTACCGCCATGCTGTGGCGATGCCCTTTACTTTTCTCTACGTGTGCAGGGCTGTTCTCCAAGCGGTGCTTGTAGTCGTCGTATATCTTACGGTACGGGCACTTAACCGCGCTCTGTTTAATGAACGATGAACCCAGAACGCCGACCAGCTTGGTCTTCAGAAACGGGTTGAACGTGATGCCCATCTTCGTCTGCTCCTTTTTCTCCTTGTCCAAATACGTTGACTCCTCTAGGTGCTCTTTACGTCTTGAACGCCCGTGCCCGTCACCGGCTACGTCGAGCCCTGCGTACTTCCACAAGCTGGACGGGTACTGCGCTGCATGGATATCGATCTCCGACACAATGACCCCTGCCATTGCTGGCCCTACGCCGTACACGTTTACCAGAAACTCGTTGTAAACCGGGAAATCTTTGAGCACGTTCTTCAATCGGCTGAACTGTGTCGTCTCCTGCTTCTCAAGGCTCAGGTACTGATCTATCAAAACAAGTTCGGTGTAGGTGCTTATCAACTCGTCGCCCTTGAACGTGGACTGGCGTGGTAGTGTCGCTACGCCATCCGCCAGCTTCTTATAGGACTCACGCAGATCGTCTAGTAAAGTTTTCTCGGCTGCGTCTAGCGTATCCTCTGTAGCACTGGGTGCTTGCCCCAGCTTTGCTTTCCAGTTAGCAACGATACGGTTGCCCATCTGGATTCTCAGTTTCTGTATATCGTAAGCTCCGCGTACCATCGTTTTTATATCGCTCATTGTGTCTCTCTTTTAGTTAGTTGTTGTTTGACTCGTTTTCAGATTATGGTTTTCTTCCCACTTATGACTCGTTTGCAATTACTGGTTTTCTATCTTTGCGTGACTCGTTTGACACCCATGGTTTTCTAGGTACTAGTGACTCGTTTCGATGATGTGGTTTTCTATATTGATATGACTCGTTTTTTCTTATTGGGTTTCTTGGTAGCTGTGACTCGTTTCCCCTCCATGGTTTTCTCCGCTTATTTGACTCGTTTGATATCAATGGTTTTCTCCGCCTACCTGACTCGTTCCAGTTTTTTGGTTTTCTTTCTGACTATAACTCGTTCAATGCCAATGGTTTTCTTGGCGCCTATGACTCGTTCTCCTTTTATGGTTTCCTTGGTGTTCGTGACTCGTTGGCGCGTCATGGTTTTCTTAAGCCCGCTGACTCGTTTCCCTTTATTGGTTTTCTCGCTTCTAGTGACTCGTTTGTTTTCATTGGTTTTCTTTCCCCCGATGACTCGTTCCCCTTGCGTGGTTTTCTTTGGCCTTTTGACTCGTTCAGTTATGATGGTTTTCTTCACCCCCATGACTCGTTTGCTCTTGTTGGGTTTCTTAGCAGCTATGACTCGTTTCAGGGAGTTGGGTTTCTCGCCTCGTATGACTCGTTACTCTTTCATTACTCTGTAGAACTCAGCTTTCAGCTCACCGAGTGCTTTATCTGTGAGGTCAGCAATGATGTTAGCCCCCGCTGGGGGTTCGTTGTACTCTTCCTCTACACAGGCGAATCCGATGGACGGCCTGCCATCTACATAGATGTATCCTAGCTGCCAGTTCGTGCATCTCCAGTACACGTTTACCCAGTAGTGGTCGTCGTTCATTTCCCGCTCTCTCGCACGCGACCCACGTGCTCCACAGATTTATACCGCTCCGTCAACTCGTCGCCCACCCGGTTGAGTCCTTGTAACTCCCTGATCTTGGCGTTGAGCTGTAGTTCTTTATCGATGCTTGGGGTTTCGTCCCTGAAGCGCAGCTTGTCTTCGCG
>TARA_R110000822_G_scaffold2180_14_pt1 | contig 10598 bp, 4 predicted proteins | sample TARA_R110000822 | Tara Oceans TARA_R110000822 (sample SAMEA4397666) | marine metagenome | biome: Polar Biome; feature: [SRF] surface water layer (ENVO:00010504); material: water (ENVO:00002006), including particulate matter (ENVO:01000060) such as... | depth 5 m | reverse complement strand
AATGGAGATATAAGAAGTGATGTCGGTGAACGGATAGGTGAGCTTCAGCAGGAGTACGAGAAGCTAAGGAATGTTGTAGTGGGAGACAAGAAGAACCAAGAAGCAATTGAGGAGTTTAATAGGTTCCTGATGGCAAAATCAGAGAAGTTGGCGGTGGTGTCTGCCAAGCAGAACAAGGAAGTAAAAGAGGACCTATTGGTGCTTAATGAAAATATGAGCAAAGCTCTTGCTGCGGCAGGTATAAATACAACAGTAGTAGATGCAGATGGCAACGAAAGCAAACGGCCTATTGACGAAATTACTCAGGAGGAGCTATTAGAAGCATTAAAAAAGAATCCTAAGTTATATGATGACTTGGAAAACTACAACTTGATAAAGGCAGGTATTAACGGAAAGCAAAAATTAGCCTCAGACAACTACTACTTGGGAACTACCTATTTCGATAGGAAGACAAGGAAGCATATAGAAACGGAGTTTGTTGACGATTGGGCTTCTGTAACATCACAGTGGGATGCAGGAAAAGCTAGAGGAAATGCCGCTGCTATGTTGATAGGCATGTCCTTAGGGATTGAGAACCTGGAAGACTTGGATGTAAAAAAGCTTAGCGAGCATTTGTCTAAGCAAGGAGGAGTACAGGGGAGAGCGTTCTCTAGGTATATGAACGCTAATGATTATACTGACAAGTATTACCATGCTCTTTTAAGTGATCCCGTAGAAATAATAGGTAGTCTTATGACGAATAGCTTAGGGATGTTACTACCCATCGGGATGGAGATAGTGTCAAGCCCTAAGATGTTGGCAGGCATTGCTACAGTTGCAGCCGGCTATGGGTACGTGGCATCCGGTTCAGGCAATCCCTTTGCAGTAGCCGGAGCATCAGCGGTTGGTGCATTTAGTAGCTTACAAGCATCAGTTTCTTTCGCAATGGAGTTAGAAAACTCAATACTAGAGGCAGCAGAAGACGCAGGATTTGACATGTCAGACCCTGTGCAAGCACAACAAGCATTAGCAAGCAAAGAAGTGTGGAAGGTAGGAATGGATATTGGAGTAAAAAGAGGGTTGTCTATTGCAGCGGTAGAGCTTATTACGGCAGGGTTGGCAGGTAAAGTTATTAAAGTAGCAAAGACAGCGACAAAGGCAAAGCAAACTGCTGCATTTTTAGCAGAAAGGATGTTATATGACCCTGTATCTGAGGGGTTTGGAGAGGCTGCTGCGCTAGTGATGTCAGGACAAGGGTTTGATTTAAACCAAGTCCTCGATGAGTCTTTGGGAGGTCTCGGTAGCAATGCCACCACAGGGTCTGTGGCTCTTTATATGCAAATAAACAAGAGGACCAAAATTGCCACTGCTTTTGAGCTTACAGAAAGGGATGCCATAGCAAGGAGCAGTGCTAGTTTTGATGAAGTGTCTAAGTTTGCTACCAACATGCACAGTATTGGGCAGATTGACGAGTCTGTTAACAATTCGATCCAAGAGAACTTGGTATTAAGAGAAGAGGCTAGGGAGCTATTGGGCTTGTCAAAAAAAGAGAAGAGCAATGATGTGGTGAGCAGGACAATGGACCTATTGAAAGCTCAAGAGACATTAAGCAAGAATGATAACTCTAAGAAGATATATAAAGATGAGTTGCAAAAAATAGGACAAGAGATGTCGTACATGGTAAAAGAGGGTAAGCTTGCCCCTGATGACATGACAACCGACATTGGCAATATCAAAGATTCTTCCGGAGTTGTTATTCCTATGGACAATGCTCCTAAGTCGTACAAGATAAATGGGCGTAGATACACCAAGGCTGACTTCAAGAGGAAGTACGCCAAGATGTCTGACAAGAAAAAGAAGAAGGCCACCTTTGATATAAAGAACGACCCGGACTTCAATGCTGAAATAAAGAAAGAGGCAGGGGTTATGCCTACAGCTACTACAGCTACTACAGCTACTACAGCTACTACAGCTACTACAGCCACTACAGCCACTACTGTTGATGCTGCCGTTGATGCTGATGTGACAGCAATTGCAGAACAGAACTTTGAGAGCATTGATGCGGTTCCTGCTGACATCCGTGAGGCGGCTACTGTAATTGAGCAGCAGCCGGATGGAACGTTCCAGGTAAACGATGAGAACTATGCCACTCTTGATGCTGTACCCCAGGAGGTGATGGCATCAGATGCTGTGATAACACAGAAGCAAGATGGCAGTGTAGATGTGAAGTATAATGAGGACAAGTTCATAGTTGAGGCTGCGCCTATAACTGAGACATTTGAGACAATGGAGCAGATACCTCAGACCATTAAAGATGCAGCCTCTACGCAGATAGTAGAGAACGACAAGGGTGGGGTTGATGTGACATACAAGGAGGTTGAGGTGCTAGGTCAGGTGATGGGTAAGCAGAAGTCGGAGCCTAGGTTTAGAGCTAAGGAGAAGAAGAAAGCAAAGGCTGACATAGAAAAAAGAAGGAAAGCTGAGTTGAAAGAATGGAAAAGAGATACAGGAGACCTTAATGCTGCTTGGGCTGTTGGAAGTACCCAAACTATAAAAGAACACATTAATGCAAAATATGATGCAGAACTAGCTGCTTTAGATTCACAAACTAAAACATTAGAAAAAGATGGAAAACAAGAAACAACAACAGATGCAGAGATTGATGATTCTGACCCAAGGTTCCGACTAAAAGAGGGCGAGGGTAGAATTGCTGAAGACAAGAAACTTTCTGCCGATGTTAAAAAGAAGCAAGAGGCAATGTCCAAAGCAGAGAAAGACTTCATGGTCCCAAGAGGCAAGCCTGTAAGAGAAGATGTCAATCCTTTGGCAGAAAGTAGGTCAGAGACAAAGCTAACAGAAGAGGATGCTCAGGCTATGGGTTTTGACTCTGTAGCTGACATGACTAAAAAGATAGAGGACTTTGACGGCATGCCCATGGGTGTTGTTATGTCAGATCACTTAGCAGCAGGAACGCACAGAGATTCAGGAGGCAATAAAATGCAGTTAGGGGGTGGTATACTTTTTAACATATTAGGAGCAGTAAAGAATAGGCTTCTTGCTTGGGCAGGTATCGATAAAAATGGTGCTAATACACAGTACCAGGAGGCAAAGATGATATATAAAGCCAACAAAGAATTATTCCATAGGTTGTGGGCAGAGAAGAAACTACCATATGGGCATGTCCCTTTTTCTGTGGCTAAGATGAGCGAAGGAGCAATGAACTCTAATGAAGCAAATTTCAGGTGGCTCAGTCCATTGCTAAAGGGTTATGAAAAAAAACATAGTAAAAAATTAACCAAAGACCAAATAAAGAAATTGTCTGACTTGAAATCTAAATTTAAAGATATAGAGTCTAAGATGGAGCCATACAAAAAAGAGCTTAAACAAAAGAAAGATCAACTAAAAGCAGAAGGTAAGACAACTGAGGAAATAAAAAAATTAGAAAACAAATTAAAAGACCCGGAACTAAAGAAGTTAGAAAAAGAAAAAACAAAAACAAACGAAGCTATATATAAATTATATAGCAAAAATAGAGCTAAGTATTCTTTCGAAGTTTTTGTTGAAGATATAAACAAAATAACAGGGATGACTCCTTCTCAAAGGGAGAAACTAGTTGAGTTAAATAAAAAGTTAGAAGAAAACCCTGGAGATGAAAAACTAGAAAAAGCAGCTAGCAAACTTCAAGCAAAACAGTCTAAGGCAATTGTATTGAAGTTCATAAAAGATAACAATATAACTACAATGTCTCAGCTTATGGATGCTGTAGTTGAGGATTCTAAAAAAAGAGCAAAAGACCCTAAAGATGCATCTTTAACATTACCCGATAGAGCTTTTTTATTTGATAGAATTTTTAGTGTAGCTACCAATGTAGACACCCTACAACAAAAAGCTTCTCCTTCTAAAAATTGGCAAAAAGTCCTATTCAAGGATGAGAAGGGTAAGTTCTCAAGAGAAGACTACTTAAAAGTAGTAGCAAACTCACAGAGTGGAATATACAACCAAATAACAGAGCCATCGATGTTAGAGGGAAGGCAAGGTGATATTGTTGCTGTTGTAGGTATAAAGGTTTTGAAAGACTTAAATGAAAATCAACAAAAAGAATTGTCGAAACTAAAAAGCAAACTAAAAAAAGACCCAAAGAATGAAGATGTACAAAAAAAAATAAATCAGTTAGAACAAGAAGCAGGGGGAGTCGCACAGACAGATCACACAAACTATGGTTTCGGCCCGGAAGGTAAGTTCATAGCATTTTTGAGCAACCCTATGCATGGTACTGATGTGTTTGCAGAGTGGGAGGTGAAATCAGCAAGGGTATTCAAGCAAGATACAGCAGGAAAAATACCAAGCAAAAAAAGTTTATTGACACAAATAGGTGGTGCGTTCTTTATAGACAAAGCTTTCAGAGGGATGAAGGTGTCTATGCAAAAAGACTCAAGTCAAAAAAGAAAGGTAGTAGACTTGTTAGTTGCCAAGATGAGGCATGCTTTTCCCTCTGTTGGTATAACATCCACTCAGGCTGAGTTTGATGCCATAATGGAGAGTGACAACGTAAGGACTAGGGTAAAAGATGGTATGGTTGTCTACGGTATAACGTTAGATGGCAACATATACCTAAACCCTGAGGCTGTTGATGTGGCTACACCTATACACGAGTTTGGTCACATATGGATAGACTACCTAAGACATCAAGCTCTAGAATCTCCTAAAGGAAAGGCAGCCAAGCTTTTAGCAAAAGGTCTTGAATTAGCTAAGACGAGTAATAAAAAAAGATATAATGAGTACAAAAAGAAGTATGGTGATTCAGAGTTAGCTGCTGAAGAGTTATTGGTAGAGCTGATGGCCACAAGAGGTGAGACCATAGTTAATGAATCATTGAAAGCTAAATTCAAGGAGTGGTTCAATGGATTCTTTAAGTACATTAAAGAGAATTTTAAGACATCCAAAAAAGTAAGCTTATCAGAGATTGACAAATTAACTATTGAAGAGTTTGCTAACATTGGGTTGGCTGATTTGTTTGGGGGGACATTGTTAGATGGCAAGTTTGATCCATCTAAAGTTACTGAGGCCATGAGGGCAAGGTTCTCTATGGAGATGGCTGATGGCAGCAAGATGTCCTTAGACCAACTTATAACCCAAGCCAGGCAAGAGGGCTTCTCTGATGGATCAATAAAAGAGTATCTAAAGTCCATGGGATACAAGGCCGCTGAGATAAACTCTGCGATGACCATTCAGTTGGACATAAACACTAAGATGCCCGAAGCCTTTACCAATGTATTTGGGGGAGCAAGGGCAGGTATTGAGATGTTTAACGACATTAAAAAAGATTTAGACAATTGGTTGAAGTCCCGGTGGGGCAAGGGTAAGTCCTTTACTGAGTATCGATTTAAGGCAATGGAGCTGCTAGCAGACCATGATCTATATAAAGATCAGAAGCCTATAGACCAACAGAAACTAATGTCGGGTATGGATACTGTCATTGGCAGGAGAAAGGCTAAGGATGTAAACGCTCCCATCAGGTCAATAAAAGACACGGTAAAGCTAATCAAAAACAACAACTGGAAGGGTAATATAGCCGCAGTAAAAAAGGGTCTAAATCAAGCAACAACACCCCTGAAGGGGAGCAAGATACATGGTAAGAACCAAAAGAAAATAGCTGCCCTTATAAAGGGTATCACAAAGGATAACATTGACACCAAGATTAAAGAGATTGATGCTGTGCTGTCTGACATAATGCAGGACAACAAGGATGCGAACACAAAAGTAAACAATGACATCTCTGAAATAAATAAAAAAATTCAAGCCTTTTCTCAGGGACAGACAGACAGAAGCAAGACAATAAAAGAGGTAGCTGCCCTTGTAAAGGGACTGACCCAAGGCACTCGCTTTGGAGCTGTGTTCGGAGAGATGGCTAGTACAATAGCCGGAATAAAAGACTCAAATGTAGATGTAAAGTTTGATAAGCTATTAGGTCTTGTTACTGACTTCTATGCTCTTCAGCAGATGTCAGTAGATAAAGTCACTGGTCTTGAGACTGCCATCAAAAACCTAAAAGAAAAAGTAAAACAGCATAAGATGCAGGCTAGAGAGTTGGCAAGCATAAAGCTAAAAGCAGCTCAAGATATCAAGAAAGCTACACAGCAACTTAGAGACCTTGGAGTAAAGGAGTATAGGTACTCTGCTGTTCAAAAGTTGGTATACAAAGTAAACAACGCCAAAATAGAAAACATAGATAAAGTGTTGGCCCAAATAGCAGATGTTTTTGCTACAGTTGAAGAAAAAGGCAGAAAGAAAAAATCTAAGGATATAAAAGCATTTGTAAAAAATGCCGCCAAATACAAAAAGAGGTCGGGTAGGAGAGTGGGAAAAGATGGTGTTAGTGCTGATGGTCAAGCGTTCTTTGATGCCGCTACAAAGTTTTTAGAAATCCTTGAATATAATACTGTAGAGCAGGTGATGCAGGCTTTAAGCAGCAGAGAAGTATTAGACAGCTACACCAAAGAGCAAAGAGAGGATGCCCTTGCCAATGATGTTAGCATAAAGGAATATGTTAAGATAATAAAAGCCTTGGATAACGCCCTTGGTGATAATCCTCTGTTGGCATCTATACCGGATGTTCTATTAGGTATTGATACGATGACCCTGGAGGAGCTGAATGCATTGGCGTTAGACCTGAAGGGAGACAAGATGGCATTTGCTGTACAGCTTGCTGAAAAGAAGGCCATAGAGAAGGATGCCCGTAATGCTCGTAATGCTCAGGCATCCGAGCAGATACAAGAGAGCCACGAGATACTGTACAACAAAGAGACTGTAGATGGTGAGACTGTGATGACCCCTAAAAACTCAGATGAACTAAAGAGGATAAAGAACCCCATTAAAAAAATATTCAAAGAAGAGGGAGTTAGGGCAATGTTTAAGGCAATGTTGGATAGGTTTAAACTGTCCAACTATACAATAGGAAGTATAGGCCACTTGAAAGCAATATGCTCAGTTTTAGACAACCTACCTGCTGGTAAGAACTTCTTTACTGAGAACATTGTAAATAGGTTGAACAGAGCGAACAGTAAGTTTGCAAAAGGTCTACAGGATCAAAAGAAAAAACTTGACTCTTTAGCTCAGAGCATAAACCCAAAAATGAAGTATGACAAGATAAAGAATAAGATATTCAAGACAGTTCCTTTGAAGATAGGAGACATAACATACAGCGGAGATCAGTTGGTTCGTTTGTATGCATTGCTTAAGAATGACGTTCAGAGGGAAAAGTTAATGAAGCAGAATGGCTTTACATTGGCAGACATTGAGAACATCAATAACTCTTTAGACCCTGATGTAAAAGCGTTTGCAGACATGGTTGTCGAGTACTTGACTAATGAGTACTACGAACAGACCAATAATGTGTACAGAGATGTGAACAACATCAACCTTCCAAAGATTGACAACTACTTCCCTACGCAGACAATAACAGATAAAAGTCAAGTAGGTGAGAATATAAAAGCTTTAGCTGAGATGGCTACAGGCAAGGTATCTGCCCAGGGGGAGAGCTTCTTAAAGCAACGGACCAACACAAAGGGGGCTGTAGCTATGATGAGGACTGAAGGGACACCATACACCTTCACGGAGTCCCTCGACTCCCTGATGGAAGGAGCAGAACGGTTTAAAGCATATGCTTCTGATGCTAAAAAGCTAAATGCATTGCTATCGGGTACTGAGGTTAACAACCTGATGAAGATGACTGGGCTACAAGGGTTAGTAAATATGTTTATAAACAATGCAGTGCAGCCTGTAAGTGCAAAAGACCACGTATTCAATAGTGCCATAAAGCAGTTGTTTAGTAACTTTATAGGGGTAAAACTTGCATTTAAACTTTGGCAAATACCAAAGCAGGCATCGTCTGCTGTGATGGCATTTCCGGATTACGAGAACAACCTAACTAAATCCCTGCCTACGATTGTCAAACTAATACCGGACTTAGCTATGTTTTTGGGTGAGCTTGCAGTGACAATGATTGACTACAGACAATACAAAGAAGCCTACAATACATCCCCCATGTTTAGAGAACGTGTCAATAGGTTTAGAAAGTCAGGCTTCTCATCCTTGGAGACAACAATAACTGAGGCAGAAGCCAAAAATATGGTTACGAAAGTATTTAAGAATATTAAAAAGGTAGGAGAGTCAGTTACATTCTTGGGAGATGTGATGGGGGTAATAGGGTATTGGGCAAACTACAAGAGGGACATAAAGAATGGCATGGACCCACAGTTGGCTTTAGAGAAGTTTGAGAACTATAACAGCACTCAACAGACACAGAGAGCCACAGAGATAAATAGGTTGCAGTTAGCCTCTAAGTCACACCCCCTACTGATGGCGTTAACAACATTTGCAAGTACTCCGTTTTTGATGACGAGCCTTATACTAGAGTCTGTAAACAATATAAACAAGCAAGTAAAGAAAGCAACAGGCATAAAGAAACCTGTAGCACTTATTAATGGTCTGTTCAACTCAAAAGATGGAATAAAATTAATGTTTGCCCTTGGCGCTGGCAATGCAATGTTTGCAGCGATCTCTAATGTTATGAAGCTTATATATGGAACAAGAGAGGATGAGGAGGATTTTGAGAAGGAGATAACTAAAGCAGCCCTTGGGTACAACACCTTTGCAAGTCTACCACTGGTAGGTGCTGTTGTTGAGGGTGCATACAAATTTTATCAAGGAGAGAATGTATATGGTAGTCAGGACGCAATAAACCCGGCAGCTCTTATAGTAAAAGAGCTTGCTAAGTCTGCGAAACAGGAGAAGATTCCTTTCTTGGATTTGTTCCACAACCCCAAACAAAAAGACCCCTTGGCAAACGTGCTATTCAAGTATGCCACAGGGATAAACACAGACCCCATGATAGGTGTATACCAATACATACAAGGAGAAAAGGGAGCAGGGTATAAAGCCTTAGGTATTACCAAGTCCTACCTCCCCAAAGAACAGAAATCATTCCTTGATGGAGGTAAAATAATTGACTTAGAAATATTTGAAGAATGAAAAAGACAATGAAATACTACAAGTCAGCCAAGGGTAAGTCTTCATACAAGAAGAAGCTCAAGGCTGACATTAAGCGTAGCACAAGTAGGGCAGGATTAAAAAAGAGAGCGGAGCTGAAGCGTATCCGCAGAGATGCTTTGAAGGATGGCAAGGACATCGAGGGCAAGGACTATGACCATTCCACAGGGAAGTTCATTAGCCCATCAAAGAACCGGGGCAGAAAGGGTGAAGGGGGACGTAAGTCTAAGTCTAAGAAACGATAGACTCCTTTATGTCTGCGAGGGATTGGATCAGAGCATCTATCACCTCTACGGCATTTGTGTACTCCTCGTCAGCTACCTCCTCATATAAAGAGTCTAGCTTATCGTAGAGATCGTCCATCATATAGTTTATATGTGTAAGTCGTTCTCGTTGATAAGCTGTTATCTTCATATTGCTTTAGATAGAATCATGTAGTCAAGGTAATCATCCGAGGATATCTCATTTATATCTATAAAGTATGGATTTTTTTTATACTCTTTCAATACGCTAACCTCAAAAAATAGTTGACCATCCGAGTGACTAACCCCTGCAAATACTTGCACATTCTTATTGTTTTCTAGAGACATGCATAGTGTGTGCAGTTGATTAAGTATGTCCTCCTGACATCCTTCATCTATAGCCTCTAGGCTTTCCAAAAAATCATCGTCAACTTCAAACACTTCAGCCACGAAATACTTCTGTTTTAAATCCATGTTCTTTAAGTTCTTTCAACCTGTACTCCTGGAGCTTAGAGAGTTTGCCACTTGGACGTTTCACCTCGCTAAATAGTATCTCTCCATCCTTCAATGCAAGTAGGTCAGGTATGCCGTTTTTATTAGTCTGTATTAGTTTTAGAACGTAGTACCCTTCAGCCTCTAGCTGCTTAATTCTCTGTGTCTGTATCTTTTGCTCAGTCATAGAAGTCACTTCTAAAATGTTGTAATGTATAGTTTTTCTTAGCTGTTACTGCACGATAGATTTTATCTTCAATGCCATTGGCAGCAAATATCCAAAACACCTCATTCTCACTCCTTTCCTTCGTTGTCATCCGGTCTCTACTCTGCCAATATGATGTAGCTGAGAAATCAATGTTGTAATATACTAAAAATTTTGCTTGTTTCAATGAAATCCCCTCCCTTCCGGATACAATTTGTAGGGCAATTGACTTGGTAGGGTGGCTATGGAACTCCTCTAAGTCAGCAGTTATGTCATCTCCAAACACCTGCTTCAGGGCGTTCAGCTCCTCTTTGAACTTATAGAAGATGCCAATCTTATCCCCCTTGAATCTGTTCTTTATAAATATAGCTTTGCTCTCATCAAGCACTACTGATGATCCATCTTCAAACTTGACTGTGCCACTAAACAGTTGGTGTACCTTCTGCATAAGCTTTACAGGGGTGTCGGCAAGGATGACCCCCTCTTCAAGCTCTATGATTCTGTGCTTACGCAAAAACGCAACCATGTCATAGATTCTATCATCGACAGGAACGTGGAGCATATGCTCCTTGATGTTGGACACGAAGCCGGCTTGCTTCTGCGTGTAGTTTATGGTATACTTGTTCATCTTC
>TARA_R110000822_G_scaffold594_2_pt1 | contig 10605 bp, 6 predicted proteins | sample TARA_R110000822 | Tara Oceans TARA_R110000822 (sample SAMEA4397666) | marine metagenome | biome: Polar Biome; feature: [SRF] surface water layer (ENVO:00010504); material: water (ENVO:00002006), including particulate matter (ENVO:01000060) such as... | depth 5 m | reverse complement strand
AATCAGTTACGATTCCAGTACCATCTTCAAATGAGAATTTGGTATCAGTTGGGTCTAATAAAATTGAACGATATTGTGCATAAGTTGCCTTAGAAGCAAGTAATGCGTTATCATTATTCTGAAGTGATACTGAACCACTTCCATTTATATGCCCGTATGCTACACCGAATTGAACCTCAGCAGCTATATCAGTTGCAGGATTAGTACTATATACATCATAGTAGTAATTACCACTTTGGGCTACCTGAGTTGATGATGTGAAAGCTGCGGTTAAAGAACCAGCATCCCCACTCCATATTCCAGTTGTTACGATTTCTACTTTTGCGTTTACTTTATCGAATTCTCCAAATCGTTTGTAAACTCCAGTAGCTACACCAGAACCAGCTTGTAGTTGTTGACCAGCAGGTAATGCCGAATTCAAAAGGGCTACAATATCATTACTATCAATTTGCCCACCTGCTGCTAATGCTGCTATTTGGGATGCTACTTGTGGATTATTTATAATTGCCATATCTTATTTTTCCTTTATGCTTTATATGTTACAGTTACAGGTATAGTTTGTGAACCTCCCGTTTCGTTACCATAAACAGTTATTGTTGTTGAAATATTCGTAGTTAACGATGGATTTGGTGTAAATGCAAATGATAAACCACTTACCACTTGTGCGGTAGTTGTAATTTCTTCACCCAAAAATACTGGTACAGTTCCTGCGCCAGTTGCTCCTTGTGATACTGATAATGTTCCAGCTCGTTGGTCAGCCAATACAACAGTATATCCAGCGTTTGTATTTCCAGCAGGAGAAGTTGTTGGTGATAGAGAAACCAATCCCTCACTCTGATAAACTCCAATAGATGGAATACCCAATGCTACGATTGGAATTTGTGTTGTACCTTTTGGTAATGTAACCAATTTGTAACGTAATACCTGTGTTTCATCAGGCGATGCTTCCAAAATTGGAATTGCTCTAATTGCCGAATCATAATATGCACTTCCCTTTGGATGCGCTGGTTCGTACAATGTGTAATCAATCTCATCATCACCCAATGCGAATTTGGTAATGTTAAGCGATTGACCCGATGCCAATTTTTGTCTACCTTTTTTAGTAAGAATGGCATCTACTGTAATCGATGTGTTATTTAAATATCCCATAATTTTTTGTTATCCCTTTTGATATACTATAAATATAACTTTTTTTTAATTTAATTAATTTTGGTTAGTTAACATCAAGAATTGGTTCACCTGAACCTCTTCCAGTGTTAGCTACTCTAAGAATGTTAGGATTGGTTGTAAATGTTTCAACCGGCGATAATCCATCTGGCGTTGTTTCGGCTGTTTGTAACGAACCTTCAAAAAATGAATATCGTAATCCTTGAGTTAAGTTATTTGAATAACGATAATGTGAAGGAAAGTACCCATTTAATGGAGTTACCTCTACAAGAGTATTACCAATTGATGGTGGAGTTGAACCCACTGGTATAATTGATACGTTATACTTATAATTAGTTACTTCTAAAATTTCGTACTTAACTTGTTCGTTATTTGTTGTTGCAGGCCATCCTTCAGTTTGAACACTTAACTTTTCTATATAAGAATCCTTAACTTTATATATTTGTTTTCTTTCTTGATTCATATTACCAAATATATCTAAGGTTGTTACTGAACCTGTTCCATTTTGTGCATATAACCCAAACCCAACAAAATCTAATGAATTTTCATCCATTCCAATTTGAGTAGATGAGAATGCATCGGCTGTTACTTCTAACTTAGCCCCATTTGGAATTTTAATAGAACCATCATAAGTTGGATACGTACCATCTAATGTAGTTATATCATCTAATTCAATTAATGAATCATATGTAGGATAATCTACTAATATTTTAGTATCTAACGATGAATCAATGCTAGAATCGTAATTATCCATTTGGAATGCTAACTCAACATTATCATTTGTAGCAATATTTGTAGAATGTACATTATATGTAGATTCAATATCCAAATTAGCGGTTGCATCAACTATGGTTGCATAATCACCAATTTCTGCAATTGTTTTTTTCCATTTGGTTTTATTTCTTTCCAAATAATGTGGTTCAATTAATAACCCCTTAGAAACGTTAGCTCTAGCTGGAACCAAATCTTGCAATACATCAAATAATGATTTATCAATTTGCCTAACCAACTGAATATATTCGTAAATGTTCCTATCCAATCTCTCAAAATAGTAATCTCTTACAATTCTAAGTTCGTTGTAATCATCTTTATACTCATCAGCTGGTGCTCCAATATAATTATCAATATTAAATGAACCAAACGATTTTAAGATATCCATATTCAACTCCTTAACAGGTGAAAAGAATAATCCCAATCTATTTGAGTCAATTGGTGCTCTATCAAATGCCTTTTTGGTTGCTCTAACTTTGTGGGATAAATCACCAATTAAAGTTTGTTCCTCAAATCGTATTTTATCCGATTGATTAAATCCTAAAGATGGTACGTTCGCCGTTACTGTCCTATCGTATGGAGTGTATTGATATGGATAACTACTTGATGATGGGAATGATACAGCGGTACCATATGTTACACCATATGCTTGCGAAACTGCAACATTTAATAAGTTAGTATCAGAAGTTCTATCTTTTGGATATTCAAAATCAAACCTAACCCACAAATCTTCAGTAGATGCGGTATATGAGTTTCCATTAGTTGCATCAGGTAAGAGTGTATGGGTTTCAATCACACCGTTTTCCAATGGTTGCTTCCATAATCTAAATTCATCCAATGAACCACTTAATGCATATCCAATTTTAACATAACTCCCAGTATCCCAAGAAGTATCACCACTCAATGTTAATGTATCTGATGTTATTTGTGTTCGGATTCTATCTACTAATGCATCTTTTGCTATTATTTGAAAAGATGAATCACTCCCAACAATTGTTCTATTAATTACAATTTGAGTATAATCTTCATTAAATATATTAAATTCAGATGTGGATGCCGATGATACTAATCCAGTAAAAGATGATGTTATATAAAAATCCAATGTACCAAATGTACCTCTAGTATTGGTAACTTCTAATTTCCAATTTTCAATTGAGCCACTTTCAGCTTTTACAATACCATAGTTTCCAGGTTGGGTTAGATTAACTCTTAACTCAACTGAATTTGGATATGTACCAGCTACTTCTTTCCAATCAGTCTGAATGTACTCATTTGAATTTGAGAAGTTGATAGCGGCTGTTCTATCATCAAATGTAAATTTGGTACTTCCACCCAATGTTGGGTCTTGCGGTCCACCAAACTCCATAATAGTTAATAGAGATTGTGGTACACCATAACAAGCCATTACAGCTTTCAACGAACGTGCCGTACCTTTATGTTTTAATAAATAAGGTAAGTTGTTTAATATTCTTCTCCAAACTTCTTCGTTTGCAGATTTTAAACTCATACCATATTTTTCACTTCCATCTTTGTATTGTCCAAATGCATACTCCCAAAGGAATTGAGAATCGTATGCACGTTTCCCCTCCCATCCCATTGATTCCAACATTTGGAATACTAACTCATCGGAGAATCCACTTGCAGTAGATTGGTTAAGATTTTTTAATTGTTTTAATGAGTTTATGTAAACCCATATGATATCAAAGTGTTGCCCTATCATATCTAAGAATAACATATACTCTTCGTTATCATAATCCTCTTTGATAAATCTCGGAATATTATTGTTTAGATAGTTTGGATTATACTTATCAAATTCTTCAGCAAATCCAATGATATAATTATACCAAGCAATTGATTCACTATCAGCAGTAGGTAAAATGGTTTCACCTGATTTTGGATATGCGTTTTCATTTGTTGATGTATATAAAAATGTTTCAAATCCATCAAATGAACCAATTAATTTATTAATATTAACTAATTGTTTATTTCCCTCAATTTGAGCAAGAATATTATACGCAGGTGATTCTGATTCTAATGCTAAATTACTTTCTGTAAATAAAATAAACCCATCTTCAGTTGTTAGATACGTCAATACAATATTATCTTGAGAAATTGAATTATATTTAGATTGGTATGTTTCTAATAATTGAACCTTATACCAAAAGTTTTTAATCCGTTCAGTCGATGAACCAAAATGAACAAAGTTATCGAATGTATATGTTGAACCAGATACATATTCAATATTTAATTGAGATGTATCGATATTATTATTTGTTATATACTTTTGTATCAATGATGTTGATGTGGTAGACCCACTTGCAATCAAATCATCAAATATTTGAAATCCAGCACCGCTATCAGTTTCTAATGTAAAATTAGGTCCTTTTAATGGTGGACATATATCATTTAAATTACCAACTAATGTTACGGTTTCAATTATTGGTTCCGTTTGTGCCTTAGTTATCCAAACTTTTTGGTTTGGTTGCACCGATGTTGGTAGTGGTTCATATAATTTAAGGATTAATGAATCTTCAGTTGGTGATAACCAAACTTTATCAATATCACCTTCACTTAAACCAGTCCAAGTTGTAATTACTTTATTATCACCATTACCTAAATGTAATAAGTGAGTTAAGAATTTAGATTCATCAAAAATCTTACCATCAAACTGAGAAACAAATCCTTCTACAATTCGATTGATTGCTAAATCTCTTGGTATTTCTAAATCACCCTTATCAAATATAATAGGAATAAGTTCAGTAGGTCCGTTAACAACTTCTCTACCAGAAGTATTGTATGGTATTAATGAGATAGGAATATTAACTTTATCACCATCCTCATATATATTAACCGAATAATTATCGATTATATCTTTTACGTTTAATCGTTGGGTACCAATTGCTGATGATTGGATATAATCAGTAGAGTTACCAATATATATTCTGATATATGTAGTATCAACGGATTTCCAACTAATATCAAAATCCACATCATATCCCACAAAATCAGCACCCCTAATAACTTTAGGATAGCTAATTTCTCTAATATCAGGTACATTAACAAATACGTCATCAACTACATTGATTACAATATCTAATCCATATTCAGATACGTTTATTGATTCTAATGTAGGTTCGTTTTGAACCATACTTTGAATTACAGTTGGTTGAATTGGTAAAACCGGTGGCTTTACTGGTATGTTTGTGGTTAATCCGATTTCATTTCTAGGCGTTGTTGGAAATGTATAGGGTGATATCGGAATTCGTATAGGTGATGGTGATATGATTCTAGTACCACCGCCACCAGCATTTCTAATGAATGAAAATCCACCATCTGCGCCAGTAAGGTAATCGTTATCTTGTTGTAGTGCTTGTATCATATCTTATAAATATCCAATTTATAATTCTTCTTTGTGTTATTTATCACTTATCTATAATTTTGAGTAAATCTACTCGAACCAACTCCCTTATTTGGTGAACTACCACCACCAGATAATGGCTTAGGTTGTACTACTACCGGCTTAGGAGTTCCAATTGATGGTGTCCCTCCACCAACATATGGATTTACTACTACTTGTGATGGGATTGGTATCATAACTTCAGTAATAACCTCAGTAGATGATAAATTACCATTATATGGTGTTGATGCTATTGTTATTGCAGGTTCACCTGGTCTTACTTGTTGTTCATAATCATTTAATGAGAATGGAAAAATCTTAGCACCAAACTTTCCAATATTTTTAAATACAGAATGGGGTATGGTTATTCCAGCCACATCACCTTCCTGTAAGTTATCGAATTCTAATATATCACTTCCAATAATAACAGTAACAGCTTTAACATCTTCGTTTTTTAAAAATCCAATACGTACCCCTATTTGTGAGTTTATATTATATGTTATTACTTCATTTTTTAACAATGTTATTTGTGGAGTTGCGGCATCTATTGGTACTTTAACTAATTCGGTTATAATTGATATTGTCGAATCTTTACTTAAAGTTGAAGTATATGTTAAACTTTCATTTTGCTTAGCTAATACTGGTGATGCTGAATTTACTTGTATTTGTGTTATTCTATATAATGATACGTTTGCTGTTTCTATTTTAAATGTAGTTCCACTTAAGTCAGAATATGGGGTAGACCCATTATCAGGAAAAAATTCAACGTTTCCGTTTTTTATAACTTTAATTGAATTACCAGCACCATTTATATTTACGTTAAAATTATATAGAGTTGGGCTTACTATTACTACTCTTTCAATTAAATTAAAATTTAAAGTTTGAGATTGTCCAAATATTTGTATGATATCATTTATATAATATTTTACAGTTATTTCGGTAGTTGCTATACCAAATGATGAAATATCGGGTAAATTAAATATATTAAGAAATGGCTTTCTGATAATAGTTGCACCAGTTGGATTTTCCAATGATATTACATATTTTTCATTAGTAGCATATCCTTCTTTTTGTAATGTTATTACTTTATCACCTACTAATAATTCTTCTTTTGTAAAGGTTAAATTCTGAGATGTGAGTTTATATGTATCTATACCATTAATATAAATTTGGGCACCAGTTGCGTTTGTTGTTATTTGAAACAATCGATTTGCTGGCGTTGTTGGTAATGGTGTTGTTGGTGTTGCAATAATTATATTGGGTGCAATAAAGCTACCACCACTACCACCACCACCGAAGTTACCTTCATTAAAACCACCACCTTGTTTATTAAGGTTATAAAAATCAAAGTTAATTGCTTGTACCATATCTTATAAATATCAAATTTATGAATCTCTATTAATTCCACCACCACCATAATAATCACCGACACTATAACTAGCAGGTTTAGGTGTTATTACAGGTAAAGGATTTACTATATTTGATTTAACAGGGCTTGGAGTTGAAAATATTGGTATTGGAATTCCATCTGGTATAGCTTGTTGAATACTCATATCCACAGTTGGATTACTAGCTTCCTCTTTTTTCTTAGTTACCATTACCATCGCAGGTGTAGCTCCAATCATAACATCGGATTCTCGTCTTTGTAAGACAATACCAACATCATCTTTACTTTCATCAAATCCAGCATCAAATTCCGTCTTAGTATTTATTGTTCTCGCAGGTAAATAAACCTGTACAACTTCTATCAATATTATTTGTGCTATTTTAAACACATCTTCTCTTGATAATTGTAAAGGTGAACTTATAGGTTTTGTATTACCATATATTGGTGATTTAATTGATGATTCTCTATTAGCAAATTCATACTTAACAGCTTCAACAAATTTACTATGAATCTTAGTAGCCAATGTATCCAATCCAGCTATACCAAATTCTCTAACCATTTTATCATACCATTTATCACCATATGTAGTTTTAATAAAGTTATCAACTACCGATGGATTTATGGAATCTAAAAAGTTTGGAATATATTGGATAACATCATCTTTAAAATCCCCACCATTTATAAATATATTAAATCTCTGAAGTAAATCAGTTTTTTTAGATACATCGTTTATTAGTGGTAATAATTTAACTTCGGTTCTGGATGGTGATATTTGCTTAATCCACATTTTCTCATTTGCAGATTCAAACCCAACTCGTTTATTTAATAAAGTTATTTGAGTTTTAAATATACCATTATCATATCCACTTTCCGTTAACAACCGTTCTATATCAATAAAGTATTCGCTTGGAAATTGTAATGCTTGAAATAATGTATTATCTGCAATTAAGAAATAATCATTAATATTTTGTGAGTTTAATGGGACATACCTAACTAACTCACCAAATTCACCTTGTGGTAATTGATTATCATTAACATCATAAATGATAAATTCAATCATATCGGAATCAGAAAAACCAAAGAATGATTGAAGCGTTCCCTGCTCAAATATTGCTCGGTCTTTAGCACTAATTCTAAATGCTTGGTTATCTATTATTTGTTTAAATGTTTGTATTGCCATTTTTATATTTTATATTAGGTATCACGTCTACTTCTAGCTTGCCAATAATGGGTTCTAAGTAAGAGTTGACCAGTTGAATTCTTATCTTTATAGGTTATCTTAGCCTCATGTGTACCCTTACCAAAGTTATCTTTTCTAGTAAGTTTAATACTGAATTTACCAGGTGTACTACCACCATCATTTGATTTAGGTATTGTTATTGTAGATGGGAATGTAAATGCGTTTCCATCGGCTGTACCTTGTAGGTTTTGAGATGAGTATGTTAATACTGCATCCATTTCACCAATGTTATAGAATTCAACCGTAGGACCTAAAAGGAATCCCCTATCATCTTTCTTTCTATCATCATAATAAATTTGCCACCCTTCATTAAATATATCAGTTTTCGGGCCATCAATGACCTTATAACCAATTTTTTCTGAAATTTGATATTGATTTTCTAATCCATTTACAAAATCTAATAAACTAGCTTTTTGAGCTTGTTCTTTAAACTGCCTTTCTATTTTAAATGCTTCTTGCAATGCCTCTACTCTAGCTTCTAACGATACTCGTTGTATAGCCTCATTCAATGAATTCACAATTGCGTTTTGTAAATCAATTGTAGTTGTTGCTATTTGTGAGTTAGCTACTGTTGATTGATTTTCAGATATACCTGCTTTTAGCTTTTCGCCATCAACTTCAACTCGTAAACTTTGTGTTACAATTTCAAGTGAACTAACCTTTGAACGTAAATCGGATACTACTCTAGTCAAATCCTTTACCTCAAATGTTAAGTTTATAACACTTTGAGTTGCATCATTATATACCGGCCGTGCAACACCATCAAATGGTATAACAGGTCGTTGTGGTAGTAATTCAAATATAGTTGTATCAACTGCTTTAGTTAGCTCATCTATATTATAATTAGGTTTAACTAACTTACCATAGATTATACCATCGGTTAAATCCGATTCTTGAAATAAATGCACACCTGCTATGTTCTTCCTATGTAATGCCTGAGAGCCACTAACTAATATTCTACCAACTTGTTGTTCGTTTTTTAAGCCTGAATCTTTCATATCTATTATGTAACACTAAATGTATAATCTCCATCAAAAAATTGTGGAGTTTCATCAATTACAACTTTAATTTCTATTTTATATACTCTATCAACTTCCCAATTAGTTAAATTTAATTTAAAAAAGTTCCCATCCACATCACAACTAACTTTAGTAAAATCACTAAATGGTACAATTATATCACCACTATGGTAATCTGCTATTTGATAATAGGTTTGTTCATTTAAAAACTTTGATATTGTATATTGGGTGGTTGTACTGAATGTTTTAATTGGATATAACTCTCTACCTACTACTCGTATTTTAGGAGTAGTATTTACCTTATATTCTTTTTTAAAGTTTCGTAATCCAACTTTTATTTCTTCTACTACTAATTCTGTCATTGAACCAGTTACAAAAGTAGAATCATCCCAACCAATTCTAATCTTTGGTTGGTGTATTGTTTTTGTTTCCTTACTAAAAAATTGTAAGATACCATAATCGGATGTATCATATTCACTTTCAAATGGTAGTTTTAAAATAAGACCATCGTTTGTAATTGAACCACTTATCCAATCTTCCATAATATCTTTGATATCCATATTGACATCAGTTGTAAGATATTCGAAATCTTGCGTAGCAAATACATCGTAATAAAATGTACCACCCAATCCTGCATAAGAACCAGTGGATACTTCGGAAAATTCAGCAGTTTGTAACCAACGTAAAGTTGAATCACCTTCTCTATTATTCCAAGTTACACCAGCAGTTGAGATTTCATCAAATCGAGTACCTCTACCCATTTCCCAACTTTGTGAGATTGGATATGCTTCCAATGTAAAATTTAATGTAAGTTCTTCTGATTCAGCTTCTCTCAAAACCAATTCAGCTGAACTCATAGTTATTTCACCCCTAGCTATACTAGCTGAGAGTGGCTCTATATCGAATTTAAGAAGTGCTCTTGATATATCTTTTATGTTACCATAAAATACCTTACTTACTTCTAATATCTCATCTAACCCAGCGTTTTGGTCTGGTTGCTGTAAGTACACCGATGCATCTTTTGATGCTGTTAAAAAGTATATCATTATTTAGCTCTTCCTTTTATATCCACATCAGGGAATTTAATTTCAAAAACCGATGGGTCTAATGATGGGTACAATACCTTATCTTTAGTTGCCGCCATTACATTATATGAGTTAATGGAGTACTGTCCACCACATTTATTTACAATTTCCATTTTTGGAACTGAACTAACCCCATCTACATTAGCCACTATTAGTTCCAACTCACTTAAGTTGATAGTGTTATTAAATGTCCAATTATCAATATTAAAATAATCTTTTAATTCTTGAATACAATTAGCAAGTACCTCACTGTTATTATAATTTCGAAGTGTAATAACTTCAAAATTAATTCCAATATTTATAATATACCCATTTGATATATTAACTCCATCGGTAAGAACTTTAAATTCAGCTAAGTATGTTTTTAAGTTTTCCTTAACTGCTCTATTCAGTTCCGATAGTTTACCAGATGAATCATATCCCAATAAATAAAGATTGATTGCAAATGGATTATTAGTTTCATTATCGTTTGAAGTTTTACCAACTAAGAAATCTCTTATTTCAGTTTGTACACTTCTTCTATCAGATTCTTCGTTATC
>TARA_R110000822_G_scaffold41379_3_pt1 | contig 10607 bp, 15 predicted proteins | sample TARA_R110000822 | Tara Oceans TARA_R110000822 (sample SAMEA4397666) | marine metagenome | biome: Polar Biome; feature: [SRF] surface water layer (ENVO:00010504); material: water (ENVO:00002006), including particulate matter (ENVO:01000060) such as... | depth 5 m | reverse complement strand
GAGAATTAAGTCCGTCGCTTGATGCTTCATCCACCGAAATAGATAAAGCACCGCCGACCGCCGACGCCATACCAGCGACACCATTAGGATTACAGTATAATCCTTGCTGTGCTAAATTATTCATAATATAATCTTTCGGACATTGATTAAGAACCATAGTCGCGTAGAGACGTGAATATTCATTAATATCCTCAATTACTACACCACCAGATTCAATCCGAAGTCTCTGAATCCACGAAGGGCAAAAAGGATTTAACGCCAAGAAATTAGTGGCGGCAGCGTCATTATTGACATCGCAAGTTAAATACGAATGGGCGCAGTCAAGCATACTATCAGCATTGACATCAACACGGATTACCGTAGCACCGGTAGTGTTAGAGAATGAAGCACCGTTAGTCGGCACAAAAGAACGTCTATTAGAACGGGATTCAATAGCAAGGGGGAGAATGTTATCATAATTCAAAGCGGGTGGAGCAACTCTTTCCATATTTTTATGTAAAGACTTATATTTTATTTTATTAAAAAAGAGGTGTTAGTTTTAGTTAGGGATTAACTCAATGTCAAACAAGACAATTGTATTCGCACCCGCAATCTGGGGTATAAGAGCACCAGCATCACTTCTTACTTTAAAAGCAATATGTGTCCCTACGGGATTAGAACAAATCATTTTATACGGATTACTTAAATCATAAGCGCCAGTTAATCTTTGAATCGCTGTTGTAGTGACGACCCCATTTATAGTTGTAGTGACTGTATTATTCGCGGCCGCTTGGACGCCAGTCCCAACTGAATTAGTAGTTGCGGTAGTAGTATCAAAAACTTCATAAACATTAGGGATTAAATAAGTAGTTGTATTTCTCATACCCGTAACATCAAAATCGGGCATAGTTGTATTATATGAGTTTGGTCTTAATAGACCCAAAATTTCCAAAGATAAATAAGAAGTAGCACCTATTTGAGTTCCAACCGCTTGGTCTCCCACTACAAAACCTTTTAATGTAAAAATAGCACGTTGAGCATCATTATGTTCTGGATAAGGAAAAGGTGGTATAGTAAATCCAAAATTTTCAGTCTCATCCATACCCGCTTCACCATCATCACTTGTGACTTGATAATGGTAAGTATTTCTTATACGCTCGTATTCTAATTCACCAGACATTTTATAGTATCTTATATATTTAAAAAATAATATTAACCTTTGATATTAAATTAGGGGTCACTTAAACTTCCTTGGACGGCACCGCGCACGCCATCTCTCATCTGTTGCGCTGATTGTTTAAAAGCAGACCCACTACCACGACCTAACGTTTGACTTTCACTAGCAATCTTACGCGCTCTTTCCAACGACGATTTACTTTCTGATTGTAGATTTTTACCTCTACGAAGCGCTTCCATAGCAGATAAAGCATCACCAGTGCGTATCGCTTCACTACCAGCACGCACAACCCCTTCTGCGCCAGTTAATAGAGTTTCGCCCGTAGAAGCGAGGTCCGCAACATTTTGAACTAAACCCAAAGCAGAGCGGGCTATCCCCGTAGCGGGAGCAAGCGCGGCGCCGAGTATAGGCACACGCTCAACAATAGAAACCGCCTTACCACCCTCCGAAGAAATTTTATGACCGATACGTGCGGTTTCACCTAAAACTTTTTTACCGATGCGAGAAGAACTTTCTAATCCAGCAGTTATTTTATCGCCTAATCTGAATCCCATATTTATAATGATACTTATATTAAGTTAATACATTACATTAGTCATTAATTTTAGTTTTATTCGGACGCCCAACTCTTCTAGGACGCCCAACTTTATTACGTTTTTTATATCCTTCTAATTCTTGTTGTTGTTGTGCGATTACTTGACTTTGTTGAATTACACGACTACTACTCGTATCACTTCTTACACCATAACTTTCAGAAATTCTTCGCTCTTCTGCGTTGATATCTCTTTTAGGTTCTATTTTATGTATAAAATCAATTTGTATTCCTAACTGAAAATGAAGACCATTTAAATCTAATATTCTATTACGTTCATCTGTTAGACGTATTGTGAGTGTTCCTATAACACTCAAATCAACTAACGCTTTGTGTGTATTATTAGAGGGTTCTGAAAAGATAATACCACCACTTTGGACTTTAATAGGTATTCTCGCAAGTATATTAGAGAAGGTTCCATTTTGTGAGTCTAATGTTCCAGAAGAAACTAAATTAGTTCTTATATAGACACCGTGAATAGACCCATTAATATCTATGACATTATCACTTGTTCTATCAGCAACAGATGTTGTAGGTGTTATGATTACGTCTCGCGGTCTAAAACCTAATTCTACTCGTGCGTGTGATTCAGCATTAGCACCACTACTAAATAAAAGTTGTAATACGAGCACTTTTGTAGCGTCATTACCGGCACCCGCAATTGATAATTGATATTTTTGTGAGTCTGGTTGATAATCGCAACCGAAAGTAAAGTCATAACCACCAACACCGCCGTGACCCGAAAAAACTTGGTCGGGGAAAGCACCCTCTAAATAATTACCTAAACTAATCGCAGAGTAATTACCCGCTGGTATAGTTAATGAAGCAGATGAAACATTAGTCGTTCCGTTTTCTGTGATAGAGAAATCTATTTTATCATTTACACCTTCTCTTATATTATAGAAGGAGTAAGGTATTGTCGCACCATTAAGACTTACTAAAACGTTCATATTATCGGGTATTGCGATTTGTTCTTTTAAGATATATTGAAAATAGGAGTTCATATCAAAACCATTACTATTTGTCCCAAGATAAGTAGAAGCATCCCTACTATCTAAATAGATTATTTTACTTGGATATTCATTGTGCGCATCTAAATTGTATGACATTATGTAATATCATATATTTTTATATGTGATATATGATACACTGTGTATTGTTAAAATATTCGTTTTTTAAATTCACACAGTGTAAAATTTGAAAATACATTTATTGATTGTTGGGTATATGAAAAATAGAATGGCGTTGGTAGATAAAGATAACGTTGATTGGTCTCAACTACCTTACGAAGCGTATATGATAATTATGGCGCATCATTGTAAAAATGAAAAAGACTACTGGGGTGAGATTAGTTTCAAATGTCCTAAAACAATTAAACATCGCGGCTATATGGAGGGGGAGTTTGGTGATACGGAACAAACTCAATATCACTACCAACCAATACCAAGACTACGACTATTTAGTTGTCCCCAATACCTACACGCATTATCTAAATACCGTAGAGGACATTATGCGCTCGTGACAGATAAAGAAATGAAAAAATCCGAATACATTGAGTTTCATAAACTACACAAAGAAAGACAAAAACAAATAAAGGACAATCCTAGTTTAGGTATTTATTACAAAGCGAGAAATGATAAAAAAGCAATGATAGAACAATTAGAAACCGTGTGGAAGAGACTATCTTATCGCGGTAAAGCGCCCCACGGAATACATCACAATAGAATAATTTACTATTACGACACCAATGATGGTAGTATGTATGGTAATTGTCCTCGTGTTAATTGTTATTTAGAGAAATATAAAAGATATGCGATTTATCCTAAACATATGAAATACAAATATCTACATAATCCGTTTCCAAGTAATGAAATAACTCATATGACAAAATGTCTAGATACAGAAACTGGTGACTCGTATTACCAGTTAATGTTTAAGTCTGAATTAGGATATTTACACATTGGTCGTGATAAAAACTTTGAAAACAAAAAGGGATATGGTTGGCGTCAAAAGACATACCAAGAAACCTATATTCTTATCGTAACTAAATCCGATGAAAAGACTATTAAAAATCTTCTTAAACATAAGGGTTTTAGTCACCATAATGCTTACGCAATGAGACAACAGAGGTTAGGTCGTTAATTCTTATTCTTGATTGCTTTCAAAAACCTTTTACGATTCTTCACTTGTATATCAGCATTCACCTTTGATTTAAATTTATTACTCCCGATTTTTCCAGTCTTTGTATTTTTGACATAATAATAATTACCTTTTTTTACGGATACAAAGGTCATAGATTTATATAGACGTATATAAAATAATTACATAAGACATATCAATTTTATATAAATTATATATCATAATAAATGTTTAAGAGTAGTTTTGGTGGAGGTTATGATAATTACGCATCTCGTCAAAGTAAAGTAGATGTAGCAGATAAACAAAAACAGAAATCATCAAGAATATCACAAGCGACAAAAGGTAAAAAGAAAAAACGAAAACCCGAGAATAAAGGCAAACATAGAAAGTCAGAAATTACAATTAGAAGTGGTAGTGAAAAACAAGGAGGCACTGGATATGGTATAGTCAATGTAATCGCACCGAAAGCAAAGAATCGTAAAGGAGCGGGGAGACCTAGTGGGAGTTCTATATTAACACAACAAAGGTCACTCGCACAAGCATTTGAATTTGGTAAATCAAAAGAATCGGTGAGACGTGAAGCAAGAGATAGAGATAAAGCAAAAGATGGCGGTGTCGCTGGCGCTGGCGCTGGGCGAGCCGGTGCGCCAGTCGCAGTCCCACCAGCACCTAATTTTATACGTCGTGACGCGGATAGAAGGGCAGAAGCGTTAAGGCGTCGCAATGAGGCAAGAAGAAATGAAGAAGACAGACAACAAGCAAGATTAGATAGAGCAGAAGATAGACAAGATAGATTAAATGAAGTCGCAAGACAACAAGCAAATGTAGATGCTGACCGCGCTCAAAGGCAAGCAGATATAGATGCGCGGATAGCAGTCCAACCAGTTGTATTTCATCCGCCCGTATATAACGCTCCCGTGTATAACGCGCCCGTATATCCCGCACAACCCGCACAACCCGCACAACCCGCACTACCAGCGGGGTTAATACAACAGACCTTTAATTACGGCGACCAAGCACCAGACCCCGCAACTCGTAGAAGAGAAAGAGGTGGTCGTGGTAGAGGGGGTGGTGCTGTGCGAGGTAGTGGTCGTAGTAGTAGTAGTGGAGGTGGTGGTGGTGGCGGGGCGGGACAACAAGGAGGAGCACCAAGTCAAAATCCATCATCTAGTAGTTCAAGCGAATCCGATGCCCCCGACCAACCAACGCCAAGAACTCGTAGAGAGAGAACATTGAGGTCAGCAGAAAAAAGAGCATCTCAACCTAGTAGTTCAGAAGATGAGGCATTAACATTACAACAAACACCACAAGGTATAGCGGGTCTAGCGGTAGAACAAGAACCTAGTGAGAGTGACGTATCAGACTTCTTCGGGTATCCTAAATCTAAACCAGCACCAGCACCAAAACCAAAACCACCGCCCGCGGCAGCGCCACCAAGAGAACCCGAACCCGAACCATCATATGTTAATTTAGCAAGAGAATCTTTATCTGAACCAGAACCCGCAGACCTACCCACCGATTTTGATAGACCTTTCGGTCCTATAAAAGGTGATGAAGAATATGTATCAGAACCAGAAAAAGCGGAACAGTTAGACCTATCTGATTTAGAAGGACTAGTATCTTCTTCTTCTTCGGGTGACTTGTTTTCAAAAGTTAGAGAACCAGAACCAGAACCCTCACCGAAACGTAAAGCACCTCCACCTTCAAGACCCGCAGCACCCGAATTATCTTCTGATGAAGAAGCAAAAGAACTCATAAGACTAGACCAAGAATTGGCGGCAGCAGATGCGGAAGTGGAAGAACAACAGCGTCTTGAAACGCAAGCCATTTTAGACAGACCGAGGAAGCGGATGGGCGGGAGAACCGCACCAGTAGGTGGTTATGATTCTCCAGTAGGCGATGAGGAGGCAGTTTCTGACCCACTCGCGCCAGTGGTTGAACCAGTGTCATATGTAAGAACCAATATAAAATTAACTCCGCAAGAAGAAGCAAGACAAAGAATGGGAGGAGCAAGCAAACCCTTATCCAGTTCTTCATCGGAGGGAAAATTCGCGATGAGCGGTGGCGGAGTTTCGTGGTATGGTAAATATCCATCAAGTGAAGATTCAAGTGAAGATGAGTTTAAGAGTTATGTTAGACCTCAACCAGCACCAAAAACAACCAAAAAACCAGTAAGTCTAGTCCAAGAAATGTTAGGAGGTGGTGTTAATAGAGAAACAAAAGAATCATTACAACCCAGAAGGACAGCATTAGAGCGTAAAATATCATCAGCAAGTGGAGACGAAAGGAGACAAATTCAAGGCGATATAAATTTATTGAGTCAGCATATAAAATCAATAGGTCAAGGTATTGTAGTAGAAAAGGTTGATAGATTGAGAAGTGAAGATTTATATATTAGAGCGCCAGCGCCAGAACCAGCGCCAGCGCCAGAACCAGCGCCAGCGTCATCATCAGAAGATGAAAGTTGGTTTGAAAAAACGGTTAAAGGTGTAGATTATTATGTATATAAACGGGACACCAAAGATGAAATTCGTGGGCTCGTGACTCGCGCCGACGATTTCTCACCCGTTGGAAATTATAATTTTGAAACTAACGAAATACAGTTTGATTCAGAAGACTCCGATTAAAATATATGTTTCATTATAAATGGATTTAGAAGAACTTAAAGTCAAGTGTGAATTGTGTAAAGTCGGAAGTATTACTGACAATCAATATTTGGAATTTCTTGTGATGTGGGTGGTCGCAGAATTAGAAAAGAAAGAAGACACTAAAATAACAGAGTCCGAACCCGAACCAGAGGAATAAATATATAAGTATCATTATAAAATATGCCGAGTGAAATAGCAAAGAAAGGATTAAAAGATGGTCTTCTCACACAGAAACAATATGATAAACTCCCAGAAAAACTATTAGAAGGTATCGTTAAGTCAAAGCGTAAGAAGGGAGGAGGAAAGAAAGTCGCACCGAAGAAGAAAGTCGCACCGAAGAAGAAAGGTAAAAAGGGTGGAAAGAAGGATAAAACAAATATGTAATATCATATAAAGTATGAAGTTTAAGATAATGCCGAGTAAAGTAAAAGGTAAGAAATATACCGCAATTTTTGAATGTCCTAAATGTAATAAAACAAAAACGATACATTTTGGCGCAGCGGGGATGTCCGATTTTACAAAACATAAAGACCCCGAAAGAAAAAAGAGGTATATCGCTCGTCATAGAAAACGAGAAGACTGGAATAACCCTATGACGGCGGGCGCTTTATCACGTTGGATATTATGGAATAAACCATCATATCAAGAATCGGTTGATGATTTTATAGAACGATTTAATTTAGAAGGTGAGTGTCTAAAAGCACTAATGAAAAAATGTGATAAAAATAAAATCTAATGTATAAACAAATGATGTATTATATTGTTGGAGGTTTTGGTGTGTGCGTCACAATATATCAATTTGGTAAGTGGTCTGTAAGATATAGAATAATTCAAAATATAAATGAATTAGTCGTAATGAAAGATGAAAAGAGTAAAGAAGGTGATGCGATAAAAGAATTAATTGACGAACATTACACTCAATTAGAAAAATTCAAATAAAAATCTATAAGTATAATAAATGTCAAATAAAATTCACGAAGGAGATGGTAAATATCCATTAATACAAAATCCATTTGTCAAGTTAGATAGTTTCGCTAAACCACGATTAACACTTCAAAAAGACCCAATCAATAAAAAGGGTAATACAGATTATACTCAATTCTACGAATCCGATGATGGTATTGTTATTGAAAATGAATTAGACCCTAAACTTAATTATTTCATTGGAGTTAATATGAAAGAAAAAAAGGTAAATGATATGGTAATCCCCTTTGACGAAACAATGATTGATTATTCATTATCCGCAGAACAATTAAATAAATGTAGAACAGACGGAAAAGAACCTCATAAAGACCCCTTACCAATATCATTTTTGAATATTAAAACAGAGGAAGAAGGTCTTTTTTGGTATAGAAAAAATTATCCTAAAATACCAGATGATTTACTACCGATAATAGCCCGCTATCACTGGGGTGATAATATCAATAAAGCAACCATAAAGAAAGAGAAAAAGAAAAATAAAAAGAAAGAAGTCCCACCAACTCTACAAGTAAGAAATAGTGATACTAATAATCCCATATTAGTTGTTTTTGATTAATAATAATTTATATTATAAATGAGTGAAACAGTCTCCAATAAAGAAACACCCAAATGTTGGTGGCGTTATAATAATCAAGGTGGTAAATATAAGACTTGTAATTATATACAAGAGGGGTCAAATTATAAACGTATCGTTAGAGGACCTAAAATAACTCCCGAACAATATACAGAACAAGAGGGGGTTGATTATAGTGATATGAGTAAGGCGCAAGTAAATGAATATCATAGGTTAGATATGATACAACGTAGAAAAGCAAAGAAGGGGAAAAAGAAGGTTGTAAAGAAAAAACCCGAAGACCTATCCGAGGCACAATTAAAGAAAATCTTGGAAGAGCGTTTGGACGAGGAACAATCAGATAAAAAGAAGAAGAAGAAGAAGAAGAAATCGTCACCGAAAAAAGAAACAATACTTGACTTATATGACGGTGTAATTTCCAAAAGTCTTGCCGATGCTATACAGAATTCGCGACGAGAAGAATATTATAGCGCTATTCGTTTTGGTAGTAAGGCGGAGGTCGCGTCGCTGAAAAAACAATATAACGCAGAAGACGCTGTAATACGTAAGGCGGGTCAAAACGTCCCACCACCCGTCCCAGAACCCGGGAGTATCAAGTAAAATATAAAATCATTATGACCTAATAATTAATATATAATTATCAATATAAATGGGATACGAAATTACTGGAAAAGCGCACGCACAACAACAGCAGAAAATGAGGAACGCTCGGGCGAAGAGAGTAGATAAAATTGTAAAACATAAAGGTCTTCTGGCGGGTCTAAAATATTCGTTTAGTCATAAACATACTTCTCATAATCAAAAAGATTTAAGTAGAGACGAAAAACGATTAACTGGAACAAGAGGGGGCATCGCACCTACTAATTCTCACCAACCCGTAGGTCATCATAGACTTCGGGGTCATACAGACCCGAAAGTTGCGCTTAAACCAAGAGGTGGTGATAGTAGAACCGTAGTCCCAAATAAAAATAATATTGTGCGTAGAATGCGTGATAATGATGCTATTAATATTGATAGACCTCTTGGTTGATTATAGTCCCGCCTCATTTTCTGAATTAAACTCTAATTGATTAAAACACTTATGAAACATTTTATCATAAGATTTATTCACGTCTATATAGATAAAGTTATGTCTTTTATCAAAACAATACTTTAAGATTTGATAGAAATCATCTTTCGGTATGATAATTAATTCATCATAAATTGTCTCTATTTCTTTTTTATTTTTTGTATGATATAATATAATATGCGACGCGGTCTTACGTATCGGCGCTGGTATTTTATTATAAACTTGGGTTGTGATAATAAAACTAACTGACCCGTCTGCTCCCGCTAAATGACGTCTATTCATTAATGCTTTTGATAATATTGTTTGTATCGCCATAGACTTCTTCATATCATTGACTACATCGTCAAGAATGAATAATATTTTTTCACCAGTATTAGCGACACTATCTAATGCGTTTTGAAAATTTTCTAATGTTAATTCAGTTTGGACTTGCTCTTCGGGTAATTCACCAAATGGTTCATCTTTCATTGTCATTAGTGAGGGTGAGAAAACAAACACTTTATCAAACTTCTTATTAAACATTTTACCTCTTTTACAAATTAGATTTAATATTAGTGAAGTCTTACCAGACCCGGGTCTCCCGCATACCAACATAAAAAAGTTGAGTATTTGGGGTAATGGTTTTGGGATGCTTTCATCTATATCATCACAACTAAAATTAAACTTTGATATTTTTATTTTCTCATCAGCGGGAGTTTCTCTTATATTCATATATACGTATAATATTACTACATTATAAAAATCTCGCTACACCCGAGTATGTTAATGGTTGTTGATGTTGATACTCATACTCATATGATTCTTCCTCCGAGGATGATTCTACAATCGCTACTTTTTTCTTTTTACGCTGAATTTCTTTTACAATAGGTTCATCCTCTTCGCTTGATTCACTCGCACTTTGATAGATTATTTTTTGTTTCTTTTTATTAGGTTTCTTTTTCTTTTTGACAATTACAACTTCTTCATCAGTTGAGGGGTCGGATTCATAGATGGCTTTCACTCTCGGTTTTGAAGGGACAACTTTTACTTCTTTCTCAACTGCCATATCTTTTAAGAGTTTTCTCTGTTGAGGGGTTAGACGTTTAAAGTATTCACTGTCCTCCATATATTCTTCATTCATTTCTTTCTTCTTCATTGCGTTGATACGCCTCGTTTCTTGTGCTTTTCTCAAAGCGTTTTTCTGTGCTTCTGACCGTGGTTTTTTAGGTTTCTCAATAGTTTTGTCTAATACTGAATTTGTAATATCATTTTCAATTTCTTTGATTGTTTCTTTGAGGTCTGTGTTTAACTCAACGGACTCTTCTTCAATCTCACTCATTATTATAACTTAATGAAGAAAATAATAAATCCGTGATTAGTGTTAGTTTTAAAAATAAATTATCTATTAATATATAATGAGTAATAGAAATGAAGATAGGACTTTGAGTGGTTCTACACAAATCTACGCG
>TARA_R110000822_G_scaffold2004_14_pt1 | contig 10608 bp, 15 predicted proteins | sample TARA_R110000822 | Tara Oceans TARA_R110000822 (sample SAMEA4397666) | marine metagenome | biome: Polar Biome; feature: [SRF] surface water layer (ENVO:00010504); material: water (ENVO:00002006), including particulate matter (ENVO:01000060) such as... | depth 5 m | reverse complement strand
GTTTCTTTGATGTAACACCATACGTTCACAATGCAAAGGATGAAACAAACTCCATTGAAGGAAGTGATTTAGTAGAAATAACAGACATAACAACTTTATAAGATGGCAATAGTATTCGGTTTTAACAAATATTCTAATCAAAATCCTGGAGGTGCCAATAGTCAAACGTTAGGAGTTACTTGTACAAACGGAACTGACAAAGGCCTGTTCATTGTAGTTACTATGCCTAACGGTGTAAATTTCAGTAGTGCTACTTACAATGGTACTGCTATGACCGCAATAGGAAATCAAAATTATGGTTCGGCAGCACAAAGACAATGTGGTTTTTGGTTAGCTAATCCTGATTCGGGTTCACAATATAATTTTGTTGTAAACTTTTCAGGAGGTCAGTGGGGAGGTCCAACAAGTATAATGGCTCAGTCCTTCACAGGAATTAGCCAAACTACGACAACTAACCATGCAAGTAACGGATTAGTGACAACACCTCATACTGTAAGTATAACTATTGCTGCAAATGACATTATTTATATGTCAGGTATAAGTGGATCTGCACAGGCATATAATTATGAAATACCTACGGGAACAGCAGTAACTAACGCTTTTGCACACAATACAAATAAGCAAGTAGAAGGTGCATGGTCAGGATTAAGTTTATCAGCAGGAGCGACTAATATCTCAACACGAGCAAATTCAAATACAATTACTAACCACAGATGGGCATTTGGTAGTGCTGGTGGTGGAGGTGGCGGAAGACGTAGAATTATAATCTTATAATACTTCTCACAGAACTATTCTACAGATCACCAGAAAAAACGAGTAAAATTACATATCTTTATTGAACATCGGAAGACAGTAACCGTAAGTAGATATAAGATGAAAACAATAACAAGAAGTGATATTGAACATGTGATTGGACGTAAAGGTTATAAGTTCTTCAGACGAGGTACTTTTAATCTTAATATTATCGGAATTAGATCAACAAATAGTGTTTCTGATAAGTTCGATGATGAGATTCATGTTTTATACAATGATGAAGATGGTGCTCAAATGCACGAGATATTCGCATGTACAACTGACCCAGGTAAACATTGGCTAATGAATCCATTGAATATCAATGGTACTATCATGATTGCACCAGGACAACATAGAGGTGTTTATAAGATAGGAAAACATGGTCGAAGTAAACCAAGTGGTGGTTATGTAGCATTGGAACAGATTAAACCAATGGCACAAGTACGTGACAACAATAAGAATTCAAAGTTAGATTTCGACTTATACAAAGACGAGTCTAATATCAAGTATTCCCTTTCAAAGACGAACATCCACAGAGCTTCCAAATGGAAGACACTATTGAACATCGGAAGATATTCAGCAGGGTGTCAAGTTATACAAGATCCAAATCGATTCGATCGTTTTATGGATCTTTGTCAAGCGCAGTTAGATTATAGATCCGGGACTACTTTCACATATACTTTACTGGAAGAAAAGGATTTTTAAGATGGAAGGACAACAATCAAAAGAGATGTTAGGAGCAGTTTTAGGTAGCATTGGTGCTGCTGGATTCGTGAGTGTAGTTTTACAAACAGTTTTACTGTCGGCACTTGGTGCGATTGTGGGGGGTGTGGTTGGTTTTTTGATAAACCGTTGGTTGAAACGAATATTCGCAAGAATAGATCAGAAGAAAGCAGATAAGAAAAAAGAAGATGAGAGCAACAAAGAGTAAAAGGTTTTGGTTTAGTGTTTCGGCATTTACAGTGAACGCTATAATCTATTTATTAGCAATACTATGTACAGATCATGAGCCAGCCTCAGTTGGTACAGGGTTGACTTTGCTTAATTCACCTATTTACGTATACGTCTTCTCGGAGACTAAACGTCCATCTAAAAAACCTGAGAATGCAGATTAAAGATTTAGTTATAACAGCTTTGATTTCAATAGCTCTTACTGGTTTTCTTACCAGAGAAGTTGTTGAAGCTAAACATGTCAGCCAGTATGAAGTGTTTGAGAAACGCCAGGCTGTTAGAGATAGCATAATCAGAATGGATAGTATCGCTATTCGCGAACTGCAAATAGAGAGAGATTCTCTATCATTTGTACAGAATGAGATAAACTTCAAACTGGATTCTACGATTGCTATAATAAAGTCACATGTTAAAATAACGGTGACAGACAACGATGTAATAGACGCTTTATCATGGATAAGAGATACACATGGGGTATTAGATCCCACTATAGAATAACACTAATCTTGTTACTCTTAACAAGTTTTAGTACATTTGGTCAATGCGATAATGATTCAATTACTATTGTACAAACTGATTCCTGCGAGATGGTTCAGATGAGTCCAACTAAGTTTACTGAGTTTTATCTATATAAGAAGAACCTCGATGAAATTCGAATACAGATTCCAAATATAGAGAAGACACTTGATTCATTAAATGCAGTCAACGAGAAGCTACAGTTAAATCTTGAAGCTGAAATTGATACTTCCAATCATCAGAAATCACTCGTGGTTAAGAGTTTAGATGATTGTAGTAAAGTTCTTGCAAAGGTTGATATTGAGAATGGTTATTTAACCGTACGAGTTGGGGAACTTGAACGCAGACAATGGAAAATGTTTGGCTATGGAGCTACCACAGGTGTAGTTATTGTAGCATTACTTAAAATACTTACACAATGAATCTTACGTTAAACGTACTTCAAACCGATGGATTAGGTAATCCTCACATTCCATTATCAGTAGATGCTCTTGGAATTGATATAAGCGGTACTTTCAATGGTGTATCCGCAACATCTCTTATAGCCGTGGTCGTAAATAACGCTTCTGCTGTTATTTCTATAACTCAAACAGGTTACTTTCCTTATACAATGACTGTTGACAATGTCTATATGGCCAATAAGACCATTGATGTTGTTATGGTTCCAATCACTCTGACATCCGATCCGGAATACAACTTAGTTACTCCAGCATTTTTCGAGTTTATCGATCCTTGTTCTTTTGTAGTTGATGCATATATCGCTTCTTCATACGCCGGGAACATAAGCTGGTATATAAACAACACTTTATACTCTACAGGTACTAAGATGAAACTTAGTTTTATTGCACCTGGTGATTATCAAGTTAAAGTTGTTACTGAGAATGGTGACTGGTTGAGATTATTTGGTACTACTATTCAAGGTAATGTTGTAGCAGGAACAATTGATCCAATTGCGGATTACTTGGTGTTAGATGACACAACCAATACAACGATTGCAGAATATAGACCTGACTTTGCGTTGGACCTATCTTCAGCAAACCTACCAATTGCAACTGACGATTTAACTTGTTATGCGAGAGGTGAAGAAATAACTGTTACTCCTTCTTGGACTTTGAATAGGCCCGGAGCTGTAGCTGCAGATCACAATATCATCTATACAGTAACAGATCCTTCAGGGAACGTTGTTACTTTAGCACAAGATACATTCCCATTGAATGTTGCTCCATCATTTGCAGCAATTGTATTCACATTGGAAGAAGTAGGTACTTATAAAGTAGATGCTAAGATTGTTGATTTAGATTGTGGTACTGAGTTTCCTATACAATCATGTATAGAAACATGTAATTTTGTACATATAGAATACACAGCATGTGATAATTACACTGTTGAAAATAGAAGTTCTGTTACACCATTTGATTATTCCATATCTCAATTCGGGATTGTTGGAGTACTTACAGATGGTACGTTACTTCCAGCAGAATCCATTGATATTGCATTTGCAAATCCTGGGCTATTCATAATGACTGTGAATTACTTCGATGCTCTTGGAGCACCCGTTGAAGAACAATACATAATAAGTAATCACTGTGAAATCGAAAAATGCATTTCTGGATACATTACTGATTTATTGTGTGGTACTGGTGATAGTTGTGCACCATGTCCTCCAGATAATGAACTTAATCAAGTTCTTTTGATGACATACACCTATTTCATGAAGCTGAACAGAGAGTATTCTCTAAACAACTTCTACACTGGGTTGTCACAAGGAAAACTGGATGAGCTTACTTCAATAGATCAAGTATTAAATAAGTTAGCTTTATTCTGTAGCCGTAGAGGTTGTACGAATTCATCTAACTCAGCATTCTCCGATGGAGTTGATGCAGGACAAAGAGTCTACACATGGGTTGGTCCCGATCAAACATGTGATTGTAATCCTTCTGCGAGTGGGAGTTACTATAACACTACTAAACCTGGTTACTGCGGTGGTTGTGGAGGTGGTGTAACTGTTTCTTCTTCAAGTGGATGTTCAACTTGTAGCTAATGAGTTTAGTATCACCATATAATAAGAAAGCCATACCGAATGTGTCTGAGGACAAATACATTCGTGCTTGGAATATCATCGAAGCTGAAGTTGAGCGTTTGCTTAACCTTGGTTGGAAGATGGATTTGAAGGGTAAAGCTAATGATGCTTTGATGAATTACAAAGCTGCGAATTATTATATCTACTTGTTCCATTATGCAATGAATATTGATGCATATATAACAAGAGGTAAAATAGATCGTACTTGTATGTCAGAAGAAGTATTTTGTGCATTTAAAATCGATTGTGTTCAAAAAAACTTACCTTGTATATCGAACGATCTCGGAGCAGATTATTTGAAAGTTTGGAAAGCATTGGCGGCGGAGTTTGATATTAATATCACCGACGTTTGTCCAACTCCTTCTCGTTTAGGTGAGTGGGAATTTTGTGCATTTGAAACACCAGCATTTACATTATCAACCGGAACAGATGATACTAATTGTATTCCTCCAGTACCAGGTTGTTCAACATTAAAACAGATAACACCATAAAATCATGGCATCAGGAACTAAGTATACAGTAAAAAAAGATCTTTTAGACTCAGTAAAAGCTAAAGTATTCAAGAACACTAATTTTGCAGTCACTGCAACCCAAACTCAGAAAGCTCTGTGTGATATGGTTGAATCCATGTGGGATGATCTCGTTGGAGGTGGTGCAAATGCAATCAGTATCACATATGGTGATTTATTAACTGCAATTAGCGGTAATACTTTGATTACAGGTACATGGTATGAGTTTACATTTAACAATGTTCACCTTGTTCCCAATACCTTATTGGCCAACACTGAGACTCCAGGGTACAGTGCGATACCTGAAACACTCATGGTAATGGCAACTTCAACTTCTACGTTGAATGGTTTTGCATTATCTAAGGAAAATAAGTATGACGTCGTTGAATATGATGTAACAACTAACACCCACGGTACGAATTTGGTTCCTGATTTTGGTACTATCGTTAAGAGGGTGGATGCTGCAAACAACGTTAGTGCTCATTTCGATTTCAGAAACTTTATTGTAGCTCGTTATTCTTTAGACAAAACATCTATCACTCACCCAGGAGGAGTTCTTGATAGTGGGGATGTTGTTTATGATACAGGTGATCCAAGATTCAAGTTGTCTGTAACAGATGGTGCAAACGTAATGAACTTTAGAACGGTTCAAGATATTACTGACATTGACTATCCAGTTTATACAACTCTTCCTTTGACGGTGATGAACACTTCAATTACAGTTGACTTAACTTCGATCTCTTATAGCCAGGCTATTATCGGAGCATCATCCAAAAACATTAGTCTTGGTTACGGTGTATTTGATATTAAGATTGAAGATTCTTACAATGTTGAGATTGAATCATATGGAGCAAGAGTTACTGTACTTGGGAGTTCTAATGTAAAACTTGGACAAGTGGGAATAGTTGCAATTAGAAATTGTACTAAAGTAACAATTGGAGATTGTAACAACATTATGTGTGACGAAAGTGACAATGTATTGATTGGTGACAGTTCTAATGTGATTACATTATTGGATGCGAACAACACGGTAGTTGGAGCAAACGTAAACAAAGTTACAATCACAAATAGTGAAGGTAATGAAGTTGGAGTTTCCTCTGTGTCTATCATGATAATTAGAGAGTCAAACTTCAATGTTATAGCAAAAGCATGTGGAGCTATTAGTTTAGGTAACAGTGTTACTAACGACTTTGGATCCGATTGTACTGATATAGAGATTTATTCTGGGGGTCACAATAGATTTGCACAAGGTTGTAATGTGATTAACTTACTTGGAGAAATGGACGATGCCTACACTGGGACTGATGACCAACAACCAGGATCACCTGGTGTATATTATTCTCCATACTCTGAAATGGCATATAACACATTTGGTGTTGGTTGTTCTAACATTTCCTTCAATATTCTTGGAGGTAGAGGTAATCAGTTTGGAGATGAGTGTAAGAACTTATTGTTCACTAAAAATGACTACACTGAAGAGTGGAGATTGGTTGGTACACATTGGGTTCGTGGTATTCAGAATAAAACATTTGAGTGTGTTATACACGGTGTTTCATTTTTGTCACCTTGTCAAGAAACTGTAGTTGTTACTCCAGTTGATTGGTATTCTCAAGTTATACACAACTACCAAAAGAATATAAGTGATGTTTGGATATTTGACGTTGCCGACGAGGATGTTGCAGATACTACTAACTATGTATTGCAGTTCACACCTAAAGCAACTACTTTCCCTCCTTTACCGACAGATACTGTTGGTTTTACATCTGGTGTAGGGGCAACTAAAGGATCTATAATCGCTGGTTTGAAAGCAGCTCTTATAGCTAAGGTGTTTGCAGGACCAACTGGTGTCTTCAAAACATTAGGTGATAGAATACACGGAACATTGGATTCATATTCAATAGATACTACTACAAGTAATATTGTAGTAATGAACCAAGGTATGTTATCTGACCTTGAAGGTGTTCATAATATGAATTACCCAGGTGACAGATATGGAGAGACTCCAATTAAGATTGGTTACAATACACAAGCGGTAGGTGGTTCAAGTTATTTTGATCAGGACATCGAAGACGCAGGTCAGTTTAGACTTGAAGAGTTTGTAACAGGTAAGGCGTTTTGTTTCACAAGAACTGGTTTCCCATTAGGTATGTTGATGTCACAATTGACGCCAAAAGCTGGTGATCCAACATTAAGTTTAAATAATCCAAAAGCATAAGACATGTTAAACGAGTTTTTTGATAAAGTATACGTAATCAATTTGGCAGACGCTGAAGATAGATTAGAAGATTTCACTAAGGAAGCGGTAAGAACAGGGATTGAGTTCACGAGAGTGGAAGCAATACCTGGATCAGATGAATCTGTGGTGATGAATGGTATTGAAGGTGAGGGTTGGAACAGGAATGCTGCGGCACTTGCTAAAACAACTTTGAATATCATCAAAGATGCAAAACTGAAAGGTTATAAGAAGATATTCATATTTGAAGATGATTCATTTATGATTTCTCATAACTTTCAAACGATATTTAAGAAGGCAATCAAGGGATTACCTGAAGATTTCGATTTCTTCCACTTGAATATATTCAACGAGTATCCATCGAAATGGGTAAGCCCTTGTTTAGAAAAGTTGAAAGGTGCTTGGTGTTGCCAGGCTTATGGAATAAATGAAACTGCATATGATGAATACATCGCAAGATTGGAGAAATTCGATCAACCGATTGATAGTGTTACATTACACATGCATAAAGAAAGAGAGAAGTCATATGCGACAAGACCACCATTGGTTTATCACAAGTCGAATAGATATTCTACTCTTAGAGAGGAAGTAGTTCAGTACTAATTGGGAATAATTAGGGTATATTTAGCTAAAAAAAAAGAGAAGGACATGTTGATTGCCTTCTCTTTTTTGCTTTTATCCTTCTAAGAAACCTGAGTTTGCTTTGTATGATGGGATGTTTGCTTCGAACATTTGGTTCTCGTAAATATCACCTGGTATTGTAGCTACTTTAAACGACATCATTTTGTGTCCTTTTTGAGATTCTTTTCCTACACCTTCTACTCTGATTGGTGTACCATCTTCCATTCTTCCGAATCCAATGAAATCTGCATCTTGTGGTGAATTCTTTTTAGTGTTTACCAAAAGATTACCTAATCCTGGTTTACACTTATCCAGGAAGGTTTTTGAAGCTTCTGTGAAGTGCATTAGATCCAAAATCTGTCTGCTTGTTCTGGCCATGAACGGTGTTTTGATGGCTTGTTCTTTTTCCTGTGTCGTCATTTTGTCTTTTTTTTAATATTAGTTGTTCCTCTTTTAGTAATGTCTCCGCGTCATTTGGAACTGTTTTTTCTAACGCTTCGATTTCGTCTAACATAGCATCTGCTTCCTCTTGTAGCCGAGCATGTTTTTCTCTTAGTTTTTCAATATTCATAAAGATACTTCTTATTAGTTCAATTTTGTACATAAGATGTTTTTCATCTTCTGCTTTTTTTATCCTTTGATACTCAAAGGGACAGGTTAGATGTTGTAACTCCTTGTATCTGTACAACATTTCTTCAGTTGCACACAATCTAAAGTAATAAGGGTGCATTTCTTCACAAAGTTGTATTTCAAATGCACCCATCCGTATACTCACAATGTGACCGGGGTGATTTGGACGAGAGGGATGTGGATTTCCTGCACCTCTCTGAACGTTTTCATATAACTTTACACCCATGAGTATAATAAATGAATCGTGTCCACCTCTACCAATACTACTTTCGTATATAGTGTGTCGAAATTTATCTAAATACTCCATTATACTTCGAGGTTCAGTATCTAAGAATCTAAGGTCTTCGTGTGGATCACCGGTCTTCATAGAATCGAGATGCTATGATAAACAATAGTATCCCTGGAATAAGTGCAATTCCGTAAGAATATTTCAATACGGCAATTACCATTATCACGAAGAAATACCCAACCATTATTGATACCAATGGTGATTCTGTTTTTCTGTCCATTTCTGATATGAACTCAAGTATTCGTTTTAATAATTTCATTCTGTAACGATTTAGTAATACACCCGTCGATTTAAGATATATATCCATCGACAAGTGTATCAATTTGTTATTAATTTGCGTAAATTAGAAGTATGAAGGTACTAATATTTGTCATATTTTCTTTTATCGCATCCGGTTTGTTTGCATTAGGAATAAGACACGCATTACCTGTGATCTTCACCTCAAGTTTTGCAATGTCTTTCCTATATACATTTTACAATAGGTACAAATCTAATTAAAATACACATTTCATCTTTCGAGATATACACTCTGCTCTGCGCTGGCACTCCCGAATTTTGCAGTATGGCTTCAAAACACTCAGATACTAACATTACTGCTTTCTTTTTCGTGAATTACTTGAATTGTCCCTGATCGGTCTATTGACACTGTCTACTGTGAGTCTCCTATAATTTCTTGCATCATACTCGTTGATATGTGTATCGCGAACCTATTTATCTAATCGAAAACCAACACAAACTGGAAATCTCGGTATACCTCCGTCTGTCAATTCGAAGTATCTGATTTCCGCAATTTGCCCAATGTATTGGTCTCTGTTTTTCAATAAATCCTCTTTGTCAGCATTTGACATTTTCGGAGTTGCTTTAAATGTGTGTGCTCCATGTTTACACACAACCATCCCTTGCTCAGGACGTCTTTCGGTTGGAATAATATCAATTACCTTGAATACATCATCCATGAAGTCCTTATACTTTAATAGTTTATCAGATCTACCATCCATTTTGTAGTGATCTTCTCCCCATCTAACCATAGTACCTTCGTAACCATCTGCGATGTTTTTAGAATGACAAGCCTTTAGTTCTTCTTCTGATCGAATGATAGTAGTTTCAACTACTTCGATGTTATCTAAACCTTTCACTACATCACATAAATGTTTATATCGTTCCCAAAATGGTAACTCCATCATACAATCATACACATGGTACTTCACAGTTTCTGACGATCCTGGTCTATACTTTTTAATCAACTTCATGTTGTCTTGGAATGATACTCCATGAGCATAAAGTTCACCATCCAATATAGTACCTGCTATACTTGATGTTTGAGTAAGAATGTGGTCCATTGTTTCAATTGGAGTTGCTTTTCTGGATACCATTTTGTTTCCATCAACAGACGCTCTCATACCATCTAATTTTGGTTGAGCATAACACGGATATACAATTTTGTGCTTATGTTCTCCATATACTTTAGCAAGCATTGGAAGTATAACAACCTCATCTTGAGCTTCCCTAACTGTACTGAAGTAACCTTCTTTCAGCTTCTTAGCAAGCCGTGAATTCATTTCAGACTTCGCTTGTCCTTCTCCAGTTGTTTCACTGGATTTACCAACATTCTTCGGTTTACATATTGTTTCATTTCTCACTAAGTTCCCATTCATTAATCCAGTTTCCTGAATCAATTGGTCACCAATAGTGTGTGTTTTGTAGACTCTAATCTTTCCTTTCGAGTCCTTTTTGTAGATTTCTACCATCTTTTTTGGTTGTTTTTCTAAATTTAGATTTACCAGGGAACTTAGGATTGTATACGAATACATACTCTACCCCGGCTTTTAGAGATTGTGGTTTATGGAACTGAATCTCTTTGATACTCGACTGCGTTGGATTGAAACTAAAACATTCCAAATCCTCAGCAGGAGTTATCTTTACGTTTTTCCATTCCAGACTGGTCATTGTTTTTTGTTTTACGATTACTATTCCTTTTCATGTTTTC
>TARA_R110000822_G_scaffold1244_4_pt1 | contig 10628 bp, 10 predicted proteins | sample TARA_R110000822 | Tara Oceans TARA_R110000822 (sample SAMEA4397666) | marine metagenome | biome: Polar Biome; feature: [SRF] surface water layer (ENVO:00010504); material: water (ENVO:00002006), including particulate matter (ENVO:01000060) such as... | depth 5 m | reverse complement strand
CTAAGATATACTAAGATATACTATTATATATTATTATTATTATATGTATACCTATATATACACCTATATACACCTTATATAATTATACTTATATAATACCTATATAGTATCTTATATAAAGCTCCTTCCGGGCTTCTAACGCATAGCATATCACATTTGAAAACAGGATACAAGTACCACCTACTTGGTTTTGTCTCCTGAAGGGTCCGGTGATATAATCTACTAGAGCCTAAAAGTAAAAGGGAACAACAAAAATAGTGGCTAATCCTAGAATACGATCTGTACGTCAAATGCCTGTGGCACAAGAAGATGATATTATAGTTAATGTGTTGTTGTCTCTAAGGCGGTCCCTTCGCAGCCTAGTTGCAACACAGTCAAATACAGACTTCTTAACCTTCATAAGGAAGGTGGCTCCAACTCTTGTCTCTGACTTTAAGATGGGCAAACACATTGAGTACATTGCCAATATGTTTCAAAAGGTAGAAAGTGGTGAGATCAAGCGTCTTATGGTATTTTTACCTCCCCGGTCTACTAAGTCGGTAATTGGTAGTAAACTGTTCCCAGCTTGGTACATAGGAAAGCATCCTACACAAGAAATTATGTCCATATCCCATAGTGACCAGCTAGCTTCAGATTTTGGACGATCAGTACGTGACATTGTATCAATGGATGAATACCAAGCAATGTTCCCAGGAGTCCTACTGAGGCAGGACGTAAGGGCTGCAGGGAAGTGGAAGACAAACAAGCAGGGGTCTTACTATGCTGCGGGTGTAAGATCACAGATTGCAGGGCGCGGTGCCCACATCGCCATCTTAGACGATGCAATGTCTGAAGAAGACGCTATCAGTTCAACTGGTAGAAAATATATTAAGGAGTGGTGGCCTAGTGGACTTAGAACCCGGCTCATGCCTAATGGCGCTATCGTTATTATTAATACTCGTTATCACTACGACGATCTATGTGGTTGGTTACTAAAGCAAGAATCTAAGATGGACTTGAAGAAGTCTGATAGATGGCATGTAATTAGTATACCAGCATGGCTAGATGAGAAGGCAGCAGCCTTGCTAGGCTTAGAGGAGGGCACAAGCTACTTCCCTGAGTGGAAGACTGATGCTGTTCTAAAACTAGATGAACTAGAAATAAGGTCTACTAACGGTGGTAAGTACTGGGAATCGCTGTACATGCAGAACCCAACACCAGACGAAGGTGGCTTGATTAAGAAGTCTTGGATTAAGTGGTGGGAGTACCCTGATCCACCTGCATGTGACTTCGTTATTCAGACCTACGACACAGCCTTTTCCACAAAGACAACAGCTGACTTCTCTGTAGTTCAAACGTGGGGCATTTTTAGCAAGCGTGACGAGGGTGAAGGTGCAGACTCATATTCCTCCCATCTTATCCTGTTAGGCTCTGTACGGGGCAGATATGAGTACCCAGAGCTACGCAGGATTGCACAGGAGCAATACAAGAAACATAGGCCGGATATCTGCATTGTAGAAAAGAAGGCCAGCGGGCAGTCTCTCATACAGGATATGAGGAGAGCAGGTCTACCAGTTATGGAGTATAACCCTGACAAAGATAAGGTTAGTAGGGTTTACGCAGCTACACCGATGTTTGAGTCTGGCAAGGTATGGCTACCAAAAGGTAAGAAGTTTGCAGACGACCTACACGACGAACTGATTACTTTCCCCTATGCACCCCACGACGATCAGGTGGATACAACAACAATGGCTGTTCATTATGTAAGGGAAAGCTGGCGCTTAGTGCATAGAGAAGACCCTAACTGGTCAGAGGATGAAGAGGCTAAAAAGAAGAAGCGAGTTGCATACTGGCACGTTTAATGCTAATATTTATAAAATAAAAAGTATACAGTATAGCATTGCTTATTCCCTTCTATACAGAGTGAAAGATATATAGATAACATGGCTGTTGAACGCAATCCCTTCGACAAAGTAATACCAGACCAGCTAAACATTATTGTTGATAGTTCTCCAAGTGAGGATGTTAATGAGGATGGTGAAACTTCGTCAATGGAGTTCGATCCAGAAGATGGGTCAATCACAGTAGAGTTTACTCCTGCAGAGGATGGTTTGTCTAAAGTACAGAAGGAAGAAGATGACGAAGACTTCTACCGCAATCTGGCAGAAGAGCTGGATGAAGAAGAAGAAACGCTTATCTCTAACCAAGTATATGATAATTTCACAGCAGACAAGGAGTCCCGTACAGAGTGGGAGTCCATGTTTGAGAAGGGGTTTGATCTTTTAGGTCTAAAGCTAGAGGAAACCTCAGAACCATTCGATGGTGCCTGCACAGCTGTCCACCCAATCCTTATTGAGTCTGCAGTAAAGTTCCAGTCCAAAGCAATCCAAGAACTGTTTCCAGCTGCAGGGCCAGTAAAGACACAGATCATTGGCAACTCCACGGCTGCTAGGATGCAGCAAGCCAATCGTGTCAAAGAGTTTATGAACTACCAGCTGACAGACTTAATCCCTGAGTACTTTGACGAGATGGAACGTATGTTATTCCATCTCCCACTTATCGGTTCAGCCTTTAAGAAGATTTACTTTGATGTTGGTCTTAATCGTCCAGTTGCAGAGTTCGTACCGATTGACCAATTCTATATCTCCTACCACGCCACTGACTTGCGCCGAGCAGACCGCTACACTCATGTGATCTATAGAAGTCCCATTGAAATGGAGCGTGACATAGCTTCGGGTATGTACGCTGACATTGATCTTCCAAGCGCAAGTGTGCCCTCTCAGACGAGTATCGCACAGAAGATCGACTCTATCTCTGGTCTTACAGCTTCCTCACAAGAAGACCAGCAGTACGTCCTACTAGAACAGCATTGCTACCTAGACCTACAAGGACGGCTCGCAGATGAAAGTGGTCTGTCTCTCCCTTACATTGTGACCATTGAAGAGCAGTCAAGGAAGATTCTCTCAATTCGTCGCAACTACGACAAGGACGACAAGCGAAGAGAGAAGAAGATATTCTTTACTCACTATCGTTTTGTTCCGGGCTTCGGCTTCTATGGTCTAGGCTTGATTCACTTCTTAGGTAACTTAACAATGACGGCAACTGCAGCCATGCGAAGTCTTGTTGACGCAGGTCAGTTTGCTAACTTACCCGGAGGCTTCAAAGCAAAGGGTGTTCGTATTGTAGGTGACAATGAACCTATTGCACCGGGAGAGTGGAAAGAAGTTGAGGCTGTAGGTAATGATCTATCCAAAATGATTATTCCTCTTCCATACAAAGAACCTTCTCAGACCCTATTCCAAATGCTAGGCTTTGTACAAGGGGCTGCACAGCACTTTGCAGACAGTACCGAGCAGGTAGTAGCAGATGCTGCCAGTTACGGACCTGTCGGTACTATGATGGCTTTGCTAGAGGCTTCCAGTAAGTTCTTCTCTGCTATCCACAAACGCCTACATAAGTCACAGAAGGAGGAGTTTAAGCTCCTACGTCGTATTAACTTTGAGTATCTACCAGAGGAATCTAGTTGTGATATTCCTAACTCCTCTCTGGTTGTCCGTAAGGCAGACTTTGATGGTAGTATTGATATCCTCCCTGTGTCTGATCCTAATATTCCGTCTAATGCCCATCGTATGATGATGGCTCAGATGGCTCTACAGCTAGCTCAGTCTAGTCCTCCGGGGATGTTCAACATTGAGGAACTGAACCGTACAATTCTTATGTCAGCCAATATTCCGAACTTAGACCTTATTATGCCTAAGAAACCAGAGATTATTCCACTTGATCCAATCTCTGATATCGCAGCGGCAAGTAAAGGTCTTCCAATCAAGGCATTCGTTGGACAGAACCATGACGCCCACATACAAGCCAAAATGGCTTTCATGTCTGATCCTGCTAACGGTGCCAACCCTTTGATGCAGCGTATCGCTCCAGTCTTAGAAGCGAACATGCAAGAACACTTGGTAATGAAATACCAAGAACAGGTCAACGGTGTTGCCCAGCAGATGATGCAGCAACAGCAGCAGGTAGCAGCACAGGCTGGTGAACCAATGCAGCCACCCGACCAGAAGACTATTGAGATGGTACTTAGTATGGCTGCTCAACAGGTACAGCAGGCCAACGCTCAAATTGCAGCAGGCAAGGGCGCACAGACACCAGAGGCACAGATGGTGGCATACGAAGGTCAACGTCTACAGATCGAAGCTGCAAAGAACCAAGCTCTCATTGCAAAGAACGCAGTTGACGCAGCAATGAAGAACCGTGAACTAGACATTAAGGACAGGCAGCTACAGGCTGACATGATGAAAGAGGGAATTAAGATTTCCTCTAGTGCAAAAGAGAAGGAAGCTGATAGAGACACAAAGAAAGCTATCGCAGCCTTGGATGCCATTATGGGTCTGCTAGATACTGACAAACAAATAGACGCAACTAAGCAAGCGAAGGCTGCTGATATGGTAACAAAGTTTGTCCAAGAGAATAATAAACATTCCATTGCAACAAGCAACGCTGCTGGTAAAAAGAAGTAAGAAAGACTAATCTGTGGTTATCTTTGAGGAAGTAGAGCTGGCTCTTCGTAAGGAAATGAAGAGCATTACAGATAGTTTAGCAAATGGATCAGCTGCATCATACGAAGATTACAAGCAGCAGGTTGGTAAAATCGAAGGTATTGATTTGTCTATTCATATGCTTAAGCATATAATTAAGCAACGACTACAAGAAGATACTGACGACGAAGATTAATAGCAACAACAACAACAATAATAAGAAAAGGTTAAAGTCTTACTATGCAAGCAGTAGCAATGGGTAACGCAGTAGACAATGCGGAGTGGGTTACAGCTAACGCTCCTAAGTTTAAAGATAGTGAACTACCGGAACTACCCGGATTTCATGTTCTAATCCAGCCAGTGGCTGTAAAGAAAATGACAAAAGGGGGCATCATTATCCCCGACAAGGTTAAAGACGACATTGCCTATTTGACCACCATTGGTCAGGTCTTAAAGATTGGCGATTCGTCTTACTTGGATAAAGACAAGTTTCCTGCTGGTCCTTGGTGTAAAGTAGGCGACTATGTTTGTTACGGCAAACTAACAGGACAGAAGTTTGTTTACAAAGGTGTCAAACTTCTCTTAGTATTTGACGATCAAATCATTATGAAAGTAGGTGATCCATCTTATCTAGATACCACTTACAACTTGTCAAACTAGAAATAGTGGTATTTGTTTAGAATATACACCTGTGATATATTAATTACTATAAGTACACACATACACACGTAAATCGTTGGGATAAAGTAAAGTAGTACGTGTTCCCACGGGGTAAAGTAAAGGACAATAATAATAATGGCTACCAAAGACGAAGAAAGCTGGTCAACAATTGACCCAGCAAACGGTGCTGAACAAGACACAGTAGAGTTTGAAATTGAAGAAGTGGCGGCTCCCCTTGAAAAGGAAGTTGTCCAGCTTAGTAAAGACGTAGAAGTTGAGCGTGTAAAACAGAAGGCTCCACAGCAGGAACTAGATACAGGAAAACCTGTAGAGCTAGAAGGGATTGAAACACGCGGCGCAGAGAAGCGTATTCGACAGCTAATCAAACAGCGTAAAGAGCGAGAAGAAGAAGCTGCACAGCTTAGGACCAAGGTTGAGGAACTAGAAAATGCAGTTAAGACAAGAGACAGAGATTTATCTTCAAGCCTACAGAATAACATTTCTACTACAGAAGAGCAGTTAGCTCTTCGTATTAAGTCAGCTAAAGAGAACTTTAAAGCCGCTGCAGAAAACGGTGATTCAGACAAACTCCTAGAAGCACAAGAGGAAATTAGTAAAAGTTATGCAGAATCCATTGTTATCCGTCAACAAAAGGAAGCATGGGAAAAGTATAACCAGCAAGTTGAGACTGCTAAACAGTCGTATAATGTACAGCAAGGTAAGGCAAAGGTTGAGCCAGAGTTTGATCCTAAAGCTGTACAATGGGCTACACGTAATGACTGGTTTGGGCAGGATAATGTTTTAACGAATGCTGCTTTAGCAATCGACAATGAATTAAAGTCTGAAGGGTATGATCCCACAGATGACGACTTCTACGAAGAGATTGATAACCGCTTACGTACTAAGTACCCCCAGCGGTTTACCAAGCAGGAGGAGGCAGAGGACGACGTTCCTGCTCCTCAATATCGGCAACAGAAGGCACCGTCACAGTCTTCAACACAGGTGGTAGCAGGGGCGTCACGCACTCCTAAAACTTCATCTAACAGCAAGAAGGTCAAACTCACACAAGAGGATGTACGCCTTGCTCAGAAATGGGGCATATCACTTGAACAGTTTGCAACTGAGAAGCTTAAAGTAGAACAGGCAGATGGAGAATACTCCACCGTTAGTTAGCCTAAAAGTTCTTTCTTAATTTAAGTGTTACTTAGATTAGTAAACTAAAATAGTAGCAAGTAAGCGTTGTTCTAAAAAAAGAAAAGAAAGTGAGACAAAACTATTATGACTACACGTACTGACGCACGAAGCGATAACATGCGGGAAAACCAATCGAATACTTTCCAAGAAACAAACTGGTTAGACATTCCTTCCAAAGTAAAGGAACGTTTTACAAATAGTGGTTTGGCTCTTAGATGGATACGCATCTTAATTAAAGGTGCTGACGACTACCAGAATATCGGTAAACGTCAAGCGGATGGTTGGGAGTTTGTCTCCCCTGAAGATGTCCCAGAGATGTTAGGTTCCTCTTCCGTGCGAGAGGATGGGCGATATGCAGGAGCAATCTGCCGTGGAGATTTGGCCCTTGCTAAGATGCCGCTGGAACGCGCTAAATCACGCCAAGAGTTTTACGAAACACGAAGCCAAGATATGGTACGTGCTGTAAACGCACAGTTGATGGGAGGTAATAACTCTCGTATGCCTATCTCAAATAGCTCACAGACAAAGGTTAGCAGAGGTAAAGTTCCTAAGTTCCAAGAAGACTAAAGGACTTAAAACTAAAGCTAAGTTCCAACCTTTCAGTATAAAACCTGTGGGTAAGTTATAATAGCAAAGGAAGAGAATAGAACATTAGTGTTCTTCTATAGCCTTACTTACTTATTCTCTCTTAGAGATAGAAAAGGCAAAGCTAATACTACTATTACTACTTTACTATACTAAACTCTTTAACCACTACACTTAAGTAAAAGAACTGAAAGGAACTAATGAATGTCTACAACTAAAGCACTCAACGGTTTCCATCCATCCCGCATCCGGGGTGGACAGTATAACACTGGTGGATACAACGAATACCGTGTATCAACTGGTTATGCTGCTAACATCTTCTCAGGTGATCTTGTGAAGAATGTCGGTGGATACATTAATGTTATTTCTTCAATCACTGATATTGTCAACGGCGTTTTTGTTGGCTGTCGTTATGTAGCAGATGGTAAACCAATTTGGTCTAAGTACTGGCCTTCTGGTACGTCAGCAACAGGTGCCGTTGCATTCGTTGTTGACGATCCAAATGCAACCTTCATTGTTCAAGCAGACGCTTCTGTTTCAGTGGGTGATCTTAACTCACAGAACTTTGACGTTACGCTTGGTGCAGGTTCAACCCTAACAGGAAACTCAGGTTTCGGTGTTAAGGCTGCTTCCCGCAAGACAATTGCAGGTATGGTTCGACCACTCGGTGCCTATGCCACTCCCGGCAACTCTGTTGATGTAGCCGCAACAATGGCTTTTCCAGTACTTGAAGTACGCCTCGTTCAGGGTGCTGAAGGTTACATGGATGTTGTTGCTAGCGTATCAGCAATCATCTCTTCAACCAAATAATAGGGGAGAATATAAACTATGGCTATTAATCGTTCCGCTATCGCCAAAGAACTACTCCCCGGTCTTAATGCCATCTTTGGTGTTGAGTATGGGAGTGTTGAAAACGAACATGCTTCTCTTTACGCGATTGAAAACTCTGATCGTGCATTCGAGGAAGAAGTTCTATTCACAGGCTTCGGCACCGCCCCAGTTAAATCTGAAGGCGCTTCCGTTCAATATGACGACGCATCAGAAGGTTACACTGCCCGTTACACAATGGAGACAGTGGCCCTAGCGTTTGCTCTTACTGAAGAAGCTATGGAAGATAACCTCTACGACACATTCTCCAAGCTACGTGCAAAAGGTCTTGCCCGTGCAATGGCGAACACCAAGCAAGTAAAGGCTGCTGACGTTTTCAACAACGGCTTCAGCACAAGCTACCTTGGTGGTGACGGTGCGGCTCTCTTTGCCTCTGTCCATCCAACTCTATCAGCAGGCAACCTTTCAAATACACTAGGTGCAACCGATCTATCAGAATCAGCCCTTGAGACTGGTTTGATTGCAATTGCACGTATGGTAGATGATCGTGGTATTCTTATTGGTCTACAGGCTAAATCGCTTCATGTTCCGCCTGATCTGTCCTTCACAGCTGACCAAGTACTAAATACCAGTCTTACTACGCAACTACAGACTGCTGCTATCTACTCAGGCGCAACTGGTGTAAGTAACCTAAACAACATTAACTCTGTTAAGAATCAAGGCTTGATTCCTGGCGGATTTAGTGTTAACCACCGCTTCACTGACACCAACGCTTGGTTCATCAAAACTGACTGCCCAAATGGTGCAAAGATGTTCGTTCGCGCACCTCTTCAAACCAAGATGGAGCCAGACTTTGATACCGGAAACCTTCGCTACAAATCCCGCGAGCGTTATGCTTTCGGTTGGTCTGATTGGCGTGGGTACTTTGGCGCATCAGGCGCATAAAGTAAACTAAAAAATATTAAGGGCTGGCAGAGTGGAAAAATAGGAATTGTTCCTCTCCCAGTTTGTCAGCCCTTTCTATTACTGCTATAATTAAGCCTTATACCATACATAAATTAGGGATTACATTAACAAATGACTGAAACCCCACTTAGGACGGGCTACGTTGCAGGTAGCGGACCAGTCTTAGACCTTACAACAGGTGTAACAGTATCTGATACTCGTATTCGCGGTATTCACGCAGCAGGAGTTGGAACCATCCTTATTACAGGTGTTTCAACTTCTCCATCTGGCTCTGTTAAAGGAAGCAACATTCAGTTTGTTCTAACAGCAGCAAATGATACGCAATACTTATCTTTTGGTGGTAGCTTAGGCATCCGTATGGATAGTGTAGTAAAAGTATCCGCACCTGTGTCGGCAACCTACACTACTATTTTCTATGGCTGATTATACCTACTTAGTAAACGATCTTATAACTGCAACAGAGAACACAGGAACAGAGTTTCTTGCTTATGTTCCTAATATGATTAATCGTGCAGAAGAACGTTTAGTAAAAGACCTAGATGATTATGGTCTTGTTACGTATACCTCAGTTGCTGTGTCTATCAATAATAATATTGTTACACTACCTATAGGTACTCGTATAGTTAAGAACTTCCTTGTTGAAGCATCTGGTTCTAAAATCAATATGCTTCTCCGTACAGACGAGTTCATTAACGACTACTGGCCTGTTAGCGCATCTGTTGGACAGCCTAAGTACTATGCTAAACGTAATGCCACTACGATCCTTGTAGCACCTACTCCAAGTTCTACATTAGACGGTAAGGTAGTTGTTGTGTCTCGGCCTACAACTCTTACATCCGCAACCAACACAAACTACTTTACAGACTTCTGTTATGATCTTCTATTTTATGCAAGTATGATCGAAGCCGCACTGTTCCAGAAAGACTTTCAGTTAGCTGGTTTATACGAACAAAAGTATGGCAGTCTCTTAACACTACAGCAGAACCAAGCACGAAGGAGCCGCAGAGATGACATGCAGACGCCCGGAAGTTCTGCAGGTGGTGATACTACTCTTATTCCCGGTTCCAATTAATACTTTATAGTAGGGCACATTAAATGGGTACAAAAGTAGCTTTATACAAAAAGATTGCTAGTGATGTTGTTAAATTTGGACGTAAAGAAGCCACTGATAAGTGGGGCGTACAGGGTATTAAAGACGCACAAGATTCTCTTCGTAGGAATGCCGCTACTGTACGTAAGCGCAGCGGGCGCACAGAGGAGATCGGCGTAAAAAGCTCTAAAGAGCGTAATGCTGCTGATAAAGCTAAAAGGGAAAGTTTAAACGAGGATGATGATTACAGAACACCAACTCGCAACGTAGCGGCTAGACCAGTACCTAAAAACGAACTTTCAAAGAAAATACTTAGCGAAAAAGTACGTTCTGGTAATCGCTCCCGTCCAGAAAACGCTGAAACCACAATACTAGGCTCTAAAGAAACATCTCGTCCAGACAAAAAAACAAGAGAGCAGATATTAAAAGGTTTAAAAGATAAATCAAAAGCACGTAAGCAGGCTGATTCTGTTACAGGCGAAACTAGAGCAGAGTTTGAGGCGCGTATAGATAGAGAAGCCCGTGGTATGGGTGTGCAAAGCGGTAGCGGTCCTGCCGAAAAAGGTAAACCGCTACATAGTCTAACAACAGATCAGGCTAATGATGCTCTCCGTGGGCGTACTAAAGGGTTAGACCCAAGTATGGATAATACTTTAGAAGCTAACGATACTGAGATGGACCTCGTTGATATTTTAAAACAGCATGGAGGTTACGCATCTCAAAAGAAAGGTGGTAAAGTCAAAGCAAAGGCAAGGGGTGTCGGTGCTGCTTTACGTGGATACGGC
>TARA_R110000822_G_scaffold1367_3_pt1 | contig 10631 bp, 13 predicted proteins | sample TARA_R110000822 | Tara Oceans TARA_R110000822 (sample SAMEA4397666) | marine metagenome | biome: Polar Biome; feature: [SRF] surface water layer (ENVO:00010504); material: water (ENVO:00002006), including particulate matter (ENVO:01000060) such as... | depth 5 m | reverse complement strand
ATGCTTTGGGTTGATACGAAATACGCCAATTTGCTTTCATCAAAATTAGACCGATACAAAGTCAAGAGTCATAATCCATTCTTGGCTAATTTCCGTTGTCCGATGTGTGGGGATAGTTCTAAAAACAAAAGCAAAGCAAGAGGGTATTTCTATACATCTAAAACTGGTCTAGTCATGAAATGTCATAACTGTAGTGTGACCATTGGTTTTAGTAAGCTGATAGAAAAACTCGATACTACGCTATATCGGCAATACTCATTAGAAAAATTTGGCAATAAAAATATAGAAAAGAAATTGAAGAATAGTTTCGATTTCGCTCCCAAATTTGAACCTAAGTCTTTTACAGAACTACCATCATTTATTAAATGTGTTGCTGAATTGGACGAAAACCATCCCAGTGTAGTGTACTGTATGAGCCGAAAGATCCCAAAAAATAAGTTTAAGTATGTGTATCATATCGAAGACATCTCCCGAATAACAGAAGTACTAGAACAATACGAAGGTAGAATCAAAACTAATGAACAAAGATTAGTATTGCCGTTCTATAATAGAGAAGGTAAGTCTATTGGTTTTACTATGAGAGCAATGGATAATAATAAGTTACGTTATATGACTATTCGATTAGATGATAGTGAACCTATGCTATTTGGTCATGAACGTGTAGATTTTAAAAAACAAATTATATGTGTAGAAGGGCCGATTGATAGTTTATTTCTACCTAATTGTGTGGCCGTTAGTGGTAGTGATATGAAAAAAGCAACAAAGATTTTACCTGATAACACCATATATGTTTTTGATAATCAACCAAGAAATAATCAACTATGTAGGTTGATGGAACGTATGATAAAAAACGGCAAGACTTTGTGTATTTGGAAAAGTAGTATATACGGCAAAGATGTTAACGATATGGTTAAGATAGGATACGATGTTCAGAAGATTATATATAGTAACTCATACTCAGGCTTAAAAGCTCAAAATGCATTTAGCGAATGGAGAAAATGTTAAAAGATAAAATCTAATAAAAGAAACCCCGAAACAAAAGGTGAAATAGAATATGAATGCGTCTAATGAATTTAGTACTAAGTTAAAGTCCGTCACAAAACCCGTTGACGATGGACTAGAGACACCAGAAGAACTGATTGCTTATTGTGCTAGAGTATCTAATCCAACCAATCAGAACAATAAAGAGACGGGTGATAAATTATTAAAATATTGCATTCGTAATTCACATTGGTCCATCTTTGAAATGGTAGATGCTACTATTGAAATTGAATGTACTAGAGATATTGGCCGACAAATTCTGAGGCATCGTTCATTTAGTTTTCAGGAGTTTAGTCAACGCTATGCAGAAGCATTCGATTTCGTCCGAGGAGAAGCACGATTACAAGATACTAAAAACAGACAGAATAGTTTAGAGACGGTAGATAAAGAACTAAGAGATGTTTGGGAAAATATGCAAACAGACGTATTGATCTTAGCTAAGAAGCACTACAAACACGCCCTTAATATGGGTATTGCTAAAGAGGTTGCTAGAAAGATTCTGCCAGAAGGTCTTACCAAATCACGTATGTATATGAAAGGATCCTTGAGGTCTTGGATACATTATTGTAGTTTAAGGCGAGATAATGGCACACAAAAAGAACATCGTTTAATCGCAGATAGTTGTTGGGAAATCCTAAGTAAAGAATTCCCTTCGGTATTTTCAGTTGTAGAAGGTCAGGAAAAAAATAAATGAGTAATAGTAATCATCTGCCAACAGAGTATCAACAGTTTATTCATTTAAGTAGATATTCCCGCTATATCTGGGATGAAAATCGAAGAGAAACTTATCCAGAAACTGTTGCACGATACTTTGACTTTTTCGTAGAAGACCTCAAAGAAAAACATGATTACACAATTACTAAAGAAGAACGAGAAGAACTAGAAAATGCTGTTCTAAATCAAGAAGTAATGCCTTCTATGCGCTGTTTAATGTCTGCTGGACCAGCACTAAAGAAAGAAAATGTTGCTGGTTATAATTGTTCTTATCTAGCAATTGATCGTGTCCAAGCATTCGACGAACTTCTATACATTCTTATGAATGGTACTGGTGTGGGCTTCTCAGTAGAAAGACAACACGTTTCTAAGTTGCCTATTATTGCAGAAGATTTCTATGATACTGATATTGTAATTAATGTGTCTGATTCCAAAATTGGTTGGGCGAAATCATTAAAAGAACTTATGGCGCTATTGTATCAAGGCCAAGTCCCTAGCTGGGATGTATCTAAAGTTCGGGCTGCTGGTGAAGTGCTGAAGACCTTTGGTGGTAGAGCGTCTGGTCCAGAACCTTTAGTAGATCTGTTTCACTTCGTAGTTAATATTTTCAAGAACGCTCATGGTCGTAAATTGACTTCATTAGAATGTCATGATATTGTATGTAAGATTGCTGAAATTGTAGTGGTCGGTGGTGTACGTCGTTCAGCACTCATTTCATTATCTAATTTAAATGATGACCGTATGCGTGATGCTAAATCTGGTCAATGGTGGGAACACAATCCACAAAGAGCACTATCAAACAATTCAGCTTGTTATACAGAACGTCCAGACATTGGTATCTTTATGGATGAATGGAAGGCTCTGTATGATTCGAAGTCGGGTGAGCGTGGTCTATTCAATCGTGCATCTGCTAAGAAACAAGTTGAAAAGACAGGTCGCCGAAGTGTAGATCATGAGTTTGGAACCAACCCGTGTTCTGAGATTATTCTTCGTGATCGTGAATTCTGCAATCTAAGCGAAGTTGTTATTCGTGAGAGTGATAATCTAGAAGCATTAATACGGAAGGTTCGTCTTGCTACTATTCTAGGTACATATCAATCTACTCTTACTAATTTTCGTTATCTGTCTAAGAAATGGAGAGAGAATTGTGCGGAGGAACGTCTGTTAGGCGTATCATTGACTGGTATTATGGATAATGTATTAACGAATGGTAAATCTGATGAGGCTTGGCGTAATGATAGTTTGCGGGGATATGTCAAGACTAGAGAAGTTTTGGAGATTCTAAAAAATGTTGCTATTAAAACAAATAAAGAGTGGGCTGAAAAGATTGGGATCCCACAATCGGTTTCGGTTACTTGTGTCAAGCCTTCTGGCACTGTTAGTCAACTTGTTGATGCTGCCAGTGGCATTCATGCACGACATAATCCTTATTACATACGAACGGTTCGTGGAGATAAAAAAGACCCTCTTACGATGATGATGCGTGATATGGGTTTCCCTTGTGAAGATGATGTCACTAAACCAGACCACACTGCTATCTTTTCTTTCCCTATGAAGTCTCCAGAGAATGCTATTTTTCGTAGTGATATGACTGCAATTGAACAATTAGAATTATGGAAAGTTTATCAAGATCATTGGTGTGAGCACAAGCCTTCTGTTACAATTTCTGTGAAGGAAGACGAATGGTTGCGTGTAGGTTCTTGGTGTTATGATAATTTTGATTATATGTCGGGTGTTTCTTTCCTTCCTTTCAGCGATCATATATATAGACAAGCACCGTATCAAGACTGTAGTAAAGAAGACTATGATGCTATGTCTGATATGATGCCTACAGAAGTTTCATGGGATTTACTTAAAAACTATGAATTCTCTGATACTACAACGGCCAGTCAAGAATTAAATTGCACCGCTGGTGGATGTGAGATTTTATAAGGAGAAAGTTATATGACCGTAGAGACTATTGAATGTAGATTGTGTGATGTCGAGTTTGATATTATGCATACAGAAGAGGCAGAGATTGAATTCTGCCCCTTCTGTGGAGAAGATGTGACTAACAAAGAATCTGAAGATTGGCCAGACGAAGATATTGAATGGGAAAAAGAACAATAAATGTATACTAACCCTTGGATTTATCAGGGTGAAATATTTAATGAGAATTTGGTTGACAAACACCACGGAATGGTGTATTGTATAACTTGTCTTGATAGTGGTAGGAAGTACATAGGTCGTAAAACGTTTTGGTTTATGAGAAAGAAACCAGGAGCTAAACGACGATCTAGAATAGAGAGTGATTGGCGCAAGTACTATGGTTCAAGTGAAGTACTAAAAGCTTTAATCAAAGAGTTGGGCGTAGAGCATTTTAAAAGAGAAATACTATCTTTACATAAAACTAAAGGCGAGATGAATTATACTGAAGTTAAAATTCAATTCCAACGAAATGTTTTAGAGTCTTCTGATTATATAAATGATAATATAAATGGTAAGTATTTCAAATCGAGAGTGGAGAAGTGGCATGACCCCGATGGAAAAGATTTATAATAGTTCTTATAAAAACTTAGATAAAGCACCGTTAAATGATGTTATTAAGGCTAAGAAAGGACTCCATCTATATCGTAAGTTACAAGCAGAAGTTAAACATTTTGAACGATTGAGTCAGTGTAAATATTATGATAAGAAAGCTATTCGTTCAGACGTACAAGAAGAATACTTTAAGAATGGTATTGTGATCTATAAAAACTTCGTCGGTTCCCAAGTCGATAGTAGACGGGTCGGTGAAGAATTCGAAGCATACCCTCTTGGTGTATCTAAAAACGATGACAATATTATAGCTAAGAATAGAAGTAAGGGCCGACTACTACATAAACTATCTGAATTAATCTTCCCTGTTATTTGGGATTTAATCGGTGGTAATGAAAAAGAAGTAGAGAAGAAATACCGAGACAACACTTTCGCTCAAAGAGTAAACAACAAACCCTTTGAAAAAGACCACCAGAAATTGATTCATCTAGATACTTATTTCTCCGCTATCAAGTATTGGTGGTTTCCTGCAAAAGTTACTAAAGAAGATGGCCCACTATGTTATGTCAAAAATAGTTGTTATGCAAACGAAGCACTACAGATGTGGTACTATAAACAAAGTGTAGATGTGTGTGAAAAAAATTATGAAGAATGGAGAGGCAAAGATCATTCAGAAGGTTCGTTTAGAGTAAGTGAAGAAGAATTAGCTGATATGGGGTATATGTTAGAACCCGTAGAAGTAGATGAAGACACCTTAGTAATTGCTAATGTAGCAGGATTTCATTGTCGAGGAGATGCATCAGTAGAAAATGTTAGAAATGCTATTCATGGAAGTATTAGATTAGACCTACCATTGGAGTGAAAGATGTTGAAATTATATTCGAATATCGTAGAAAATAAGTTGTTACATATGATTTACTATAAGGATGACCTAGCAGCTACGCGAGAAGACGTAGCACCAGAGGAACAGTTCATTCAAGTATCCGCACTAAAACTCGAAGCGGGTAAGACGTTTCGTCCTCACAAGCATATTTGGAAAGAAGCACCAGAGCCTGAAGTTATTGCACAAGAGTCTTGGTGTATACTAGAAGGTCGTGTTAAAGCACATTTTTACGATCTAGATGATAGTTTGCTAGGTGAATATGAGCTAGAGGTTGGTGATATTTCTTTGACATTCGAGGGCGGTCATACGTATACCATTCTTGAAGATGCTAAGGTATATGAATATAAGACAGGCCCATATCTAGGTGTAGAGATGGATAAGGTCTTCTTAGAGTAATGCATCACTATAATATAAGAGGTGGACTTGGTACTCAAGTTCTGCAATTTGTTAATGTTTATGCTGATTTATTGGATAAAGGTTTAACAGATGCAGAACTTGAGATTACCCTTAATTTCGGTAATTATGATGATTGGTTTTATACAAATCCTGGTAATCATACAGTAGATTTAGACTTCGTGTCTTCGTTGTTTGATTACAAGACTTTCCCTACAATCAAAAATAGAATAGGAACACATAAATTTAATTGTTTTAATATGAAATCGGCTGTGAATATGGTTAAGTACAGAGAAACAATTGTAGATCTATTGAAACTCAGATCTCAATCTTTTGTACCGTTTAGTAAAGAATATGTATTACATACAAGGACTAAAGATAGGCAACTCATTTCTAGAAAAGAATATATAGAATATATAGGTAATTTTGACTCATCACAATGTGGTTACATTATAGGTGATGACAATTCATTTTGTAAATCTTTGGTTAGTACAAATACTAACTGGAAATTGAGTGATAATGAAACATCGGTAAACGATTGGTTGGCACTTGCTACTGGAAAAAACAAAGTAGTATCATCGTTTACAACATATACCTTATCAGCCGCTTATTTCAATCCTAACTCAAAGTTCTATATTCTAAAATATGATCCCAATAGTATGGTCAGTAAAAGTGATTGGGATACAGTAGAATATTTTGTACAAGAGTTTAATAATCTGGAGTATGCATATCTTGAAAATAATACTACATACTAATAATCAAAAGACAAGAGACATCCTTAGATCTTACGGACACGAATTAGTAAATAATGATTATTCTCGTCCTGATTATATAATTTGTTATAGAACATATAACATTTTATCTAGAGAAGAAATTGATAGTGTTAACGTAGGAGCAATAAATTTCCATACTGGACCTCCAGAGTATCCAGGGCGGGGAAGTGTGAACCTCGCTCTACATCATAATAAAACAAACTTCGGTGTTACAGCACATCTAATGACGACTGAAATAGATAATGGACGCATATTAGACGTTAGATTTTTTGATATAGATAGTAGTGATAATGTTGATACTTTATGGGTGAAAACTGAAGAGAATCTACTAAAGTTGTTTTCCGATTTCTGTATGGGATTGGATGAAACAGAATATATCACTATGAAACTAGATCAAAATGAGAACTACATATGGAATGGGAAAGCTAATAAAATGAGACAAATTGATGATTTACAAGTAATACCATTAGACTGTTCTGAGGAGCATCTAAAGAATATTATTCGATCTACTTATACACCAGAATTTAGACCTAAAATCATCTTGCATGGATACGAATTCGTAATGGAAAAAATCAATGACTGAGTATAGTTCATGGCCGATTGGTCGGCTGCCCAAAGAATTCCAAAGACCAGAATTGGATCAAGTTAGGGAGTTAGGATATGATTGGAAAGACCCTAGAGACGTTGTTGATATGTTTGAGAAGAAGGTGGCAAAGTTTGCTGGTAGTCGATATGCCGTTGCTGTTGACTGCTGTTCTCATGGTATCTTTCTGGCTCTACAGTGTTTAAAAAGAAACAGACACAATAAATCATTAGCAGACATTACTATCCCTAATCACACATATGTTTCAATACCTATGCAAATCTTACAGGCTGGGTTCAATCTACAATTTGAAGAACGTGAATGGTCTGGGATGTATCAGCTAAAGCCATATAACGTATGGGATGGAGCTACTCGCTGGACAAAAGGGATGTATACGGGTGGTTATCATATCGTATCGTTTCAATTGAAAAAAAGAGTACCAATTGGCAAAGGAGGTATGATTTTACTTGACTCAGAGGGCGATTACGAGTATATTAAGAAGGTAAGGTATGATGGAAGGGATTTAGATGGTAAATACGATGAAGACCCTTTCGAGTATATGGGGTGGCATTATTATATGTCACCAGAAGACGCAGCCCGTGGTATTATTTTAATGGATCAGATACCAGAAGAGAACGAAGATAGTGGTGATTGGCGTAATTATCCTGATGTATCGAAAGCGAGGTTTCTAAATGGCAAAAACGAAAGTGGCTCTAATAACAGGTATCAGTGGTCAAGATGGTAGCTATCTAACTGAATATCTACTAGAGTTGGGATATGAAGTTCATGGTGTCGTTAGACGGCATAGTGTAGCAGAAAACCAAAGCGCAAGACTATTAGACACTAATGATAAGATTACTACTCATTATGGAGATCTCCTTGATGAGCATTCTTTGTATAAAATTATGAATGAAGTTAAGCCAGACGAAATCTATAATCTGGCCGCAATGAGTCAAGTACGAATTAGTAGTGATATCCCATCATTTACTCTTAAAACAAACGCTCTGGGTGTTCTTAATATGCTAGAAGTATATAAGAACGTAGTGCCTGAAGCTAAGTTCTATCAAGCATCGTCTAGTGAAATGTTTGGTAATACTGTGGATGATGATGGATTTCAACGACTAACTACACCTATGAATCCAGTTAGTCCATATGGTTGTGCTAAAGTTTTGGGATACAATCTTACCCGACACTATCGCCACGCATACAAACTACAGACTTCAAACGGTGTTCTATTCAATCACGAATCGCCTCGTAGGGGTACAAACTTTGTAACTAACAAGGTTGTGAAGAATGCTGTAATGATTTCTATGGGATATATGGATACGTTAGAGATGGGTAATATGGATAGTAGTCGTGATTGGGGACACAGTTATGATTATGTCCGTGCTATGCATAAGATCGTTAATCACGATGTAGCTGATGATTGGGTTGTTGCTACAGGGAAATCATATTCCGTAAGAGAGATGTGTGATTATGTGTTTTCTAGTTTGGATATGAATTATAAAGATTACGTAGTTCAAAACCCAAAGTATATGCGGCCTGAAGAATTGAAGTATCTTTGTGGTGATTCAAGCAACACTCGTAAAGTTCTTAATTGGGAGCCTACTTATACTTTTAATACTATGCTTGATGAGATGATTAAGTACTGGATGGATAATCTATGAGGTATTTATTCGCTAGTTGTGATGAAAAGTATTTTGTTGAGCATGGTGTTCAGTTTATCAATAGTGCTATCAATCAAGGGGTGTTCCCATGGGTAGATATCATTAATCCAGATAGCGATTTACTATTGTTATCTGGAAAAGCAATCAAATCTTTAAATCTACTTCGTATGACACACGATGATGATACTTATAAGATCACATATACTAAATCTAATATAACAGATAGAACATTCTATGCTTGTAATCGATTTATCAAAGCATCTGAAATACTACTAAATGCAGAAGCAATATTAATTACAGATATTGATTGTTTCTTGCGTAAACCCATTGAATGGGATGATTTTGCTGATGCGGATTACTCTCTATATTTGAGAGATCCTTTACCAGGCACTGTTGGTTGGGAGAACACTGGTACTCACGTCGGTGCTGGTGCAGTATACTTAACACAAAAAGCAAGAATATTCATGGAGTTTGTAAAGAGACAGATAGAACATTACGGGTTAGTTTGGTTTGTTGATCAAGTATCTTTATGGGAAGTACATGAACACTTTCGAACAAACAATTTAGGTTTACGTTTTAAGGAGATGCCACAGAAGTATATTGACTGGGAATTCACAGAAGATGGTGTTATCTGGACTGGCAAAGGTTCACGAAAAACACAAACAAATTATCTAGAGGAGCGTGATCGTGCAAGTTGATATCTATATGCCTAGAATGGATGTGATGTTTAAAGAAGGCCCAGTGCCAAAGGAACGAGGACCCATTGCACCTATCAGGAAACATTGGTTGAACTTTATTGAAATGCTGAATGTAGCACATATTGGTAAGGGAGATCAGACTAAAATTTATGAATTACCTCTTTGGCAAATCACATCAGAACGTGTTAAAGAAAATAGTCCCGATGCTGATATGATTTATATCCCACATAAGATGCGTGAAAACTGGTTACTTGATGATCGTATTCGTTATTATATGCAAATGGTAATCCCTACCATTTTTTCTATCGACCCATACGGCTGGGGTGCTACTGCTAAATCGTATCCATTAAGAGATTTTAACAGTTCAGAAAAACACAAACCAGAAATTTATGATTCTATGGCTAAAAGGATTCAGAGCAACACTTCTAAGTTCGACCAGCCAGAAAGGAAACCTTTATTATTAAACTATGTACAGAATGATGGTCATAAACGTCGTCTATACGATTATGTTTTCTTTCCTTGTCAAATCCCACATGATGAAACTATCAAATATCATAGCCCTATCTCAGTAGAAGAAACTTTAGAGTGTGTTTTGAAATGGGCATCAGGCACGGGTAAACATGTTGTCATTAAGGGGCATCCAGTCAATCCAGGTTCTATGGCTTCTATTAAAGAGGTTGCTAAACGATATCCTCATATTTGGGTGGATGATTATAGCATTCATGACTTGATAGAGAACGCTAAGATGGTGGTGACGGTTAACAGTGGTGTAGGATTAGAAGCAATCTTACATGGCAAACAGGTGGTGACATTCGGCCGAGCTGATTACGATCAAGTCACGTATAATGCCAATGATAAGAATTTTTATGATGTCTTGTCTGGTGCTTATAGCACAGCCGATTTAGTTAATATCAGTCGATATAAGAGATTTCTAGACCATTGGTATCATACTTATTACGACACAGAAAATGCTGAAACGTTTGAAAAGGTCGGGTGATGAAAGTTGGTATTAAAGTGCTTTTACGTGATGGTGTGAAAGACTCTCAGGGAACTGCTGTAATGAATGCCTTAGAGTCTATGGGATATAAAGGTATCAAAGACATTCTTGTCGGGAAATATATTATAGTGACGATGGATGAAGACACCAAAGAGTCTCGTATCCTGGTAAAAAAGATGTGTGATGATCTATTAGCTAATTTGGTTATTGAGAAATATGAAATCGAATATCCGCTGGATCTCTATGATCTACAATAAGAACGTTGTTGATTGGAGACGACTGACATATCCAGCATGTGTAGGGATAGTTCGAATTGGGCGATATCCTAACACAGTGTTGGAATATTGGTCAGACGGTGTCTTTCG
>TARA_R110000822_G_scaffold16304_10_pt1 | contig 10647 bp, 10 predicted proteins | sample TARA_R110000822 | Tara Oceans TARA_R110000822 (sample SAMEA4397666) | marine metagenome | biome: Polar Biome; feature: [SRF] surface water layer (ENVO:00010504); material: water (ENVO:00002006), including particulate matter (ENVO:01000060) such as... | depth 5 m | reverse complement strand
CCGACCGCGTCGAACAGGCAGCGAACGCCCACACCACGCTCCACAGCCGCAGCCAGCACTTTGATCAGCCGCGCCGTTACCTGGCCGGAGGTCACCAGGTACATTTCGATATCGATGCTGTCGCGCGCCTGATCAAGCACCTCAAGCAACTGCGGGAAAAAATGTTCGCCGTTGATCGTCAGTTGGTAACGATTGCCCTCGCGCCAGGGATAGGTTTTACCTGCCATGCCATGCCTTATTACATCAAGAATGCGGAAATCGGATGTGCGTCCGGTGCAGTCAGAGCCCAGGCCACTGACCCCATCAGGGAGGCGTTGATCATATCAGGCCCATCTGCAGGGCGCCCAACGCTGTCACACAATAGCCACCAAAGTTTCATGGCACTGACACTCCGGTGCCATAGCCTCGATCTGGAAACAACCCGAGGCTGTCCCGACGGAGGTGCCCCATGTCACACGCTGCGCTTGCCATAGAAACAACCCAGGAACGCCACCTTAGCGTGGAACTGGTACAGGATAGACACTCCCTGAGAGCCGCACAGGCGCTGCGTTTTCAGGTGTTCAGCGAGGAGTGCGGCGCGCATCTGGCGAACAGCGAAAGCGGCCTGGATCAGGATCTGTTTGACCTGCACTGCGAGCACTTGATAGTACGCGATCGGCACACCGGCGCCGTGGTAGCCACCACCCGCCTGCTGGACAGCCAGCGCGCCCGTCAGGCTGGCGGCTTTTACAGCGAGAGCGAGTTCCAACTGGTCGGGCTGGCGCAGCTACGTGGTGACATACTGGAAATTGGCCGCACCTGCGTGCATGCCGACTACCGGAATGGCGCGACCATTTCAGTGCTGTGGTCCGGCATCGCGCAATTGATGAACGAACGGCACTATAGTTATCTGATGGGTTGTGCCAGCGTTGGCATGGGGGATGGCGGCGTGCAAGCACATGCCGTCATGCAGCGCCTGCGCGAACGCTACCTGTGTCGTGACTGGCTGAACGCCATTCCGCGCCTGCCGATTCCGCCCATGGACCTGCCCGACAACGTGACTGCGCAGTTGCCACCTCTGCTCAAAGCCTATATGCGCCTGGGTGCAAAAATCTGCGGCGAGCCCTGCTGGGATCCTGAGTTCAATGTCGCTGACGTCTTTATTCTGTTGCGCCGCGAGCAGCTCTGCTCTCGCTACGCGCGTCATTTCAAGACCGCCTGACCATGGTCATGCCTGACTCAGCGTGGCGCCAACTGGCCAGACGCACTTGGCGCATACCCGCAGTCGCCCTGTGGATCGGTTGCGGCTTGATACTGAGTGCTGGTGCAGCGCTATTGCCATCCTCCCGGTCAGCCCGCATCGGTTCTGCGCGCCAGCAACTGACCCGCTGGTGGATGCGCGGGTTGCTGCACCTGCTGCCTCTGCAGATACACTGCCATGGCCAGCCTGCAGCCAGCACGCGGCTGCTGGTCAGCAACCATGTCTCCTGGCTGGATATCGTCCTGATTGGCGCCCACGCCCCAGTGCATTTTCTATCCAAGGCGGAAGTGCGTGACTGGCCAGTGATCGGCTGGCTGGCGAGTGCCGCCGGCACCTTGTTTATCCAGCGTGGCCAAGCCAGCGGCAGTGCCCTGCAAAGCCAGTTGGCCGGCGCACTTCAACAGGGTTGCAGCCTGGTGATTTTTGCCGAGGGTACCACCACGGCAGGGGATCAGGTGCGCACCTTTCATGGCCGGCTGATGAGCTGTGCCATAGACGCTGCCACGCAGATACAGCCAGTGGCCATTGCCTATCGCAAGAATGGAGAACGCGATACCACCGCGCCCTTTATCAACGACGATGAATTCTCTACGCATTTGCTGCGGCTATTGGGTAGCTCGCGAATCGACGTGGATCTGCACTTTCTTGGTGATCTGTCGCCACAGGCGGGAAATCGCAACCATCTGGCAAGGTGTGCTCACTCGGCAGTCAGCCAGGCTCTGCAGCTGAATCAGGGCGCTGAGGACGTAGCCGTCGCGGCGCCGCTGAGATCGGCTGCCTGATCTGCGGCATAACCGATGGCCAGCGGCATATAGGCCATGAAATCGGCCTCGAAGCCTGCGTAATCAAGTTCCAGTTCCTGCGCTGAACCGGGTAGCGGATTGCTGCGCTTGAGGCGCAGAGAGATGTTGTCCAGTGCTCGATGCAAGCTGGTCAAGCGCGCATAACTGGACAGCCAGTCCTGTTCCGCCATGCGGCTGATCACCGGCCAGGCCTGCACGGGAATCACTGCTTGCTGCTCAAGCAGCAGCCTGTATATATCGCGAGTAAAGTGCTCCAGCGGCTGATCTGAAAATGCCAGCCAATGTTTGGCCAGCAGGTGGTCGTAGAACATATCGATCATGATGCCTGCGTACCGACGGCGCTCGGCGCTGACGCGCTCACGGCTCCTGCGCACCAGAGGATGGGCATCGGTGAAGGCGTCTATCCGCCGGTGCAGCCAGATACCTTCACGCACCCCATGGGGTAAATCAAGACTGTGCACCGGACCCCTGACAAAATCACCCAGCAAGCTGCCCAGCGCCTGCTCGGGATCTTTGGGGCCGAGGAACAGGTGCGCGAGGTAGTTCATCAGGGCGTCGTGACCTGTTGCTGCAGATTGGACATCTGGGTGCGCAGCGTATTGATCTCGCGGTTGACCTGAACGCGGAAGCTGTCGATCGATTGCAGTGCATCCTGGGTGCTGCTCAAGCGCTGATCGAGCTCAGAGCGCAGTACCAGCAGTTCCTGATCGAGATTCACCGACTGACGTTCTGTGGCCAGAATCTGCAGCTTCTTCTCCAGGCTTGTGGTTCTCGCCTCCTGGCGCTTCAACTGTTGCTCCAGCTGGGTCAGTTGCCCCACCTCGCTGTTCAGCGCGTTCAGGGTTTTTTCCACTTCAGCCGCCGCAGCGCGTGCCTCAGTGGCGCGCAGATCAAATGCCTCGAGTTGCTCCGCCTGCTGGACCAGTTGTTCGTCTACGGCTTGCGCCCTTTCGCTCTGCTGATCTACCTGGGCCAACAGTTCCCGCTCGCTGTTGCGGGCCGTCTCAAGGCTGGTGGCCTGGCCCTGTACCTGCTTGGTCAGCTCGGCCAGTTGAGCCTCAAGCCGCTGCAGCTGCGCGGCTCGGGACTGCTCCGCCTCACTACGAGACGACTCGGTAGCGCTGACCTTCCCGGTAATATCCTGAATGCGCCCGGCCGCATCTTCACTGATGCGAGCAAAACTGTTTTGCGTGGCGACCAATTGCTGGCGCAATTGGCTCTGCTGTTGGTGACTCCAATAGCCGAAGCCGACCAGGGCCAGTGTTAGCGCCGCACAGAGTGCCCAGAGCGCGCCATTGCCGGATGAGGACGGTTCGGGGCGCAAAGGCCCGCGGATGCCTTCGGAGCGCACCGCTGCGGCCCGGGTATCACCCACATAAGGGTCATCATCCCGCGCGGCCAAGGGCTCATGATCATCGGTTGCCCGGAAACTCGGCAGGTCGTCATTCTGGTCACGCCCTTTCATCTACTGCCCTCTCTTCAACGCTTGATTGTAAACTCGCCGACGTGCGCTTAAGGCCGCGCCAGAGCGGTGCAATGTTGCACCAGCAGATCGCAGCCGTACAGAGCAAGTCCAACCCATTCGGCCAATGCCTCTGCTACAGCGCCCATAAACGGGTGAAATCACAGAACTGGTACACATTCTGCTTGTTACACAAGCGCTTGGCCAGAAACCATGCCGTTCGCCAAGCCACCAGGGGGCATCATGTTTACCGAAGCACAATTCAATCGGAATACGCTTGAATGCATGACCGCGCTGCGTCGGCGTCTCAAACAAGAGCTCGGTGTGGTCGTGCGTCTCAGTGACACGGATGCGGTGGAGCACATGATCAACCTCAGCCGGGACAGCCAGCTGGAGGATATCCGTGAACTGGGGTCGCGCCTGGCTGACATGACCGCGCCAGAGGCCGACCCCGAACCTGAGCTACAACTGGGCCAGGGAGCTATCGCTTCCCGGCAGCGCCTGCTCCAACAAAAACCTGCCCCCAACTATGACCCGCCGCCTCGGCAGAGCGACTCAGCTCCCGTGCGCATCTACCGCGGGCAGATAGTCCGCTAATGCTGGCATACCTGCCTGCCACCAATCAGCAAACCGGCCAACACCCTCAGCGGTACTCACCTCGGGCACATAGCCCAGATAATCACGTGCAGCACTGATATCCAGGTTGAAGTCTCGTGCCATGACCGCCATGCCCAGACGGAACAGCGCCGGTTCAGGCCGGCCGGGTGTAAGGTGAGCCTTGAGCTCTGCCACACTCGCCAGCCCATAGGCCAGCGCATACGGCATGTGGCGTGTAAGCGGCGGCATTCCGAGGGTACCAAGCAATGCATTGAAGGTGGCCCAGAATGCTACCGGCTGCCCGTTGCTGATGTTGTAAGCACGCCCCAGAGCGCTGGCCGGTGCCTGCAAAGCCAGCATCATCGCCTGATTGACGTTCTCTACCGGGGTCAGATCCACCCGGTTCTCGCCACGACCGATAATGCGTAGCCTACCGCTCTGGTGAGCACGGAGCAAACGCGGAAAAACCGAGGTGTCGCCCGCGCCAATCACCAGACGTGGCCGCAAGGCAATCACCTCCAAACCCTGACGGCCGGCTGCAAATACCTTCTGATCCGCCAGATATTTTGTGGCCCCGTAGTGATCAAAAAACCGTGGCGGGCGAAAGTCCTCGCGGATATCCCTATGGTCGCGGCCATCAAAATAGATTGACGGCGAGGACAGGTGCACCAGCCGGGGAATCCGCCTCTGCTGCGCCGCAGCAATCACGTGTTCGGTGACCCGCACGTTGGCATCATGAAAATGCTGATAACTGCCCCAGGTCCCGACAGCACCTGCGCAGTGGACGATGGCATCACAACCGGCACTGGCCTGCAGAGCCACATCAACATCAAGCAGATCACCGGCAAAACATTCTGCACCACGTTCAACCAGCCACTGCATGGCCGCCGTTTGCCGCCCGCAACAGACAACTTGCAAGCCACGCTCCAACGCGTAGGCTGCAAACCGCCCGCCAATAAATCCACTCGCGCCTGTGACCAGAATACGCATAACCACTCCCTCTTTTTCTTGTCTTTGTTCGCAGTACCAAAGCATACACCCGCACGGCTGCTGGCGCTGCGCCCCTTGAGCCGTTAACCTCAAGGCTTTGTGGTGCCGGCGGCACCTAGCGAACGGGGACGAGCGATGCGCGAATGGATGATATACGGGGCCAACGGTTACACCGGCAACCTGCTGGCCAGAGAAGCCAGCAAACAGGGCCTCACGCCGGTACTGGCCGGCCGTAACAAGCAAGCCCTGGAAGCATTGGCCAGTGAGCTTGGCCTCCCTTGCCGTGTATTCGACCTGCGCGATCCGGTCAAAGCCAATGCAGGTTTGAAAGGCATGCAGGCTGTAGCCCACTGTGCAGGCCCTTTCTCGGCCACCAGCCAGCCAATGATAGATGCGTGCCTGGCCACTCACTGCCACTACCTGGATATTACCGGCGAGATCGAGGTATTTGTTGCTGCACAAAAGCGCCATGCTGAAGCGGAGGCGGCCGATATTGTGATCTGCTCGGGCGTCGGATTTGACGTTATACCTACCGATTGTATCGCCGCCACCCTGAAGACCGAGCTACCCGACGCCGACCGCCTGGCGCTGGGTTTCGACTCGCGCAGCGGCTTTTCTCCCGGCACGGCAAAAACCTCGGTGGAAGGCTTGAAATACGGCGGTAAAGTGAGGGAAAAGGACAAGATTCGTACCGTGCCTCTGGCCTGGCAAAGCCGCGAGATCGACTTTGGAAACGGTACCAAGCATGCGGTGACCATTCCCTGGGGTGATATCGCCACTGCCTGGTACTCGACCGGCATCGACAATATCGAGGTATTTATTCCAATGGCGCCCAGCGCTGCCACGCGCTTGCGGCGGCTGGACAAACTCAGGCCCTTGCTCGGCCTGCCGCCAGTGCAAGCGTTGCTCAAATATATGGTGGGGCGCAAGGTAACCGGGCCTGATAGCCAGCAGCGCCTTGATGCCAGAACCTTTGTCTGGGGCGAGGCGCAGAACCGCGCCGGCAAGAAGGTGACTGCCCGCATTGAAGTCGCCAACGGTTACGAGGTCACCGTGCATGGTGTGCTGATGGCCGTAGAACATGTGCTCAATGGCGTGCGTGCGCCAGGCTATTTCACGCCATCACGGCTGATGGGCGATCACTGTATCGAAGCCCTGCCGGGCTCGGGAAAAATACAGATCAGCTAGCCAGTAATGCTGGGGCAGCCTGTGCCAGTTGACTGGTCAGTTGTTCCAGCAAACGCCCACCATTACGCCAGTAGTGCCAGTACAGCGCTACCTCAACCGCCTGGCCAGGCATTATCTCGCGCAACAGGCCGCTTTGCAGCTCCTCTCGGATCTGTAGCGCGGGCACCATACCCCAACCCATTCCCGCGCGAAGCATGCGCACAAAACCTTCTGACGAAGGACACAGGTGATAGGGGAATTCGCCCGCATAGCCGCATGCGGCAAGAAACCGGTGTTGCAGCTGATCGTCAGGCCCAAACACGATAGCCGGTGCTAGGGCCCAGGCCTGTGCATCCCAGCCAGGCGGGAAATGGCGCTCCAGCAGATCCGCCCTGGCGACCGCCAGATAACGCATATTTCCGAGCGGCAAAGAGCGCGCGCCCGCAACAGGCACCGGCGAGGCGCACACACAGGCGGCCACCTCACCTGAGCGCATTCGCCGCAAACCCACATCCTGATCCTCGGTCAGCAAGTCCAGCAGCAAGCCTTGCTCCTCACACAGCGGCGCTACTGCAGTTGCCCACCAGGTCGCCAGACTGTCGGCGTTCAGCGCTATGCGCAAACGTGTCCTGGCAACCCCCTCTTCATCCATTGGCAGCTCTTCGAGCAGATCCCGTTCCAACAAGCGCACCTGCTGCATATGGTTGAGCAAGCGTTGGCCGGCTGGCGTAGGTGCAGGCGGCGCGGTGCGAAAGAGCACTGGCGCGCCCACGCGCGATTCGAGCAGCTTTATTCGCTGGGAAACCGCCGACTGCGAGAGCCCCAGCACCAGCGCTGCGCGTTCGAATCCGGCCTGTTCAACCACGGCGACCAGCGCCGCGAGCAGCTTATAGTCCATCAACCTATCCCTCCTGAATCGAGACGATATTAATTCTACTAATACACCATAACTATTATTTGTTTTTCTTATTTCATGATTCGATCAAGACTGTCCACCCAAGCGCTGCCCTTACATGATTCGCACTATCACCTCTTCCATCAGGATCTTCCGAAGCCATGCTGAATACCTATTTCACCGGGCTCTTTATTGCCGCCGGCCTGATCATGGCGATCGGTGCGCAGAATGCCTTCGTATTGGGGCAGAGTCTCAAGCGCGAGTACCATCTGAGCGCCGCCTTGCTGTGTATGGTTTGCGACGCCCTACTGATTACCGCAGGCGTATTCGGGTTGGGGCGGTTGCTGCAAGAGCAGCCGCTTGCGCTGGAGATTACGCGCTGGGCCGGCGTGCTGTTCCTGCTCGGTTATGCTTGCCTGGCACTTCGGCGCGCCTGGCGGCCAGCGGGTTTAAGTGCCGAACCAGTGGCAGCCCGCTCGCGCGGCGCAGTGATCCTGACTACCTTGGCGGTCACCTTGCTCAACCCTCATGTGTATCTGGACACCGTCGTGCTGATTGGTGCCATCGGCGCCCAACAGGATCAGCCCGGCCTCTTTGCCTTGGGTGCAGCCAGCGGTTCGGTGTTGTGGTTCAGCGCGCTGGCCCTGGGCGGCGCCTGGCTAGCTCCCTGGCTGAACAAACCCCACACCTGGCGCGTCATTGACCTGGTGGTCGCTATCATGATGCTCAGCGTCGCATGGGGCCTCGCCGTTGCATGAGCCGCTCTGCGCCGCCTATAACCACATGCTTGGTGCGTGGATAGAGCGCCGTGGTGATGCTATGATCAAAGCTTCCCGATCGCTTGGACGGGCAACGCCCAATTCACAAGAGGCGTCATCAGGCTGCTGGACGAAGAGCTGACAGCCTGCCAGTCACAAAGCGGATTCGTGTCGATTTCATACCGTTTCCGGATCCTGATACCTGAAGATGGAGATACAACATGGCTTTTGAATTACCAGCACTGCCCTACGAGAAAACTGCACTGCAGCCACATATTTCTGCTGAAACGCTGGAATACCATCACGACAAGCACCACAAGACCTACGTCGACAACCTGAACAACCTGGTACCCGGTACCGAGTTCGAAGGCAAGACACTGGAAGAGATCATCAAGACTTCCAAAGGTGGCGTATTCAACAATGCCGCCCAGGTCTGGAACCACACTTTCTACTGGAACTGCCTGAGCCCGAACGGCGGTGGCGAGCCTACTGGCGAGCTGGCTGAAGCCATCAACAAGGCATTTGGCTCGTTCGACAAGTTCAAGGAAGAGTTCAGCAAGACCTCCATCGGCACCTTCGGCTCTGGCTGGGGCTGGCTGGTCAAGCGTGCTGACGGATCCCTGGCCCTGGCCAGCACCATCGGCGCAGGCAACCCGATCACGTCTGGTGACACGCCTCTGCTGACCTGCGATGTATGGGAACATGCCTATTACATCGACTACCGCAATGCCCGTCCCAAGTACGTTGAAGCCTTCTGGAATCTGGTCAACTGGGACTTCGTAGCCAAGAATCTCGCTGCGTAAAAATACCCGTTGTTGCAGTTCAACACACCCCGCCACGGCGGGGTGTGTTGTTTGTGCCTAGTAAATGACGCTGGCACTTTGACGTTAATCGTTTTCTTGTCGATACTGAGCACACGCCGGAGCCAAACGCAAAGATTGCATTACCGCCCCGCAGCCCTGATTATGCGTTTGATGCTTCTAAACTAATTGGTGGAATAACAAGACCTTGAAACCGGAGCGCCGCCACAGTCTGTCTATCAAACTTCTGCGTCTGGTATTGCTTTGGGCATTGCTGGTCGGCATCGTGCTCAGCTGCGCGCAGATACTCTACGACCTGCAAAAAGAGCGCTCGCTGATCGACAGCACTGCGACCCATATTCTGGCCATGTCGCGGGACCCGGCCACCCAGGCCGTCTACAGCCTGGATCGAGAAATGGCGATGCAGGTGGTCGAGGGTCTGTTCCAGCACGAGGCGGTTCGCTTCGCCTCAATCGGTCATCCCGATGAAGCCGCCCTGGCCTATCGCGAAGAGCCGCTTACCGACTCGCGTTATCGCCCTATCACCGACCGGCTGTTTGGTGCCGAACAAAGCTACAGCATCGAGCTTCACGGACGCTCACCCTATAATGAATATTACGGTGACCTGCGCCTGACGCTGGACACCCTCCCCTACGGCAGTGCCTTCCTGCAGCGTTCGCTGATAATCATGCTCTCTGGCATCCTGCGCGCCATGGCGATGGCTTTTGTCCTGTTCCTGATCTATCACGTATTGCTGACCAAGCCACTGGCCCGGATTATCGGTCACATAGCAGACATCAACCCTGACCAACCCGGCAAGATGCACATCCCGATGCTGGCCGGGCAGGAAAAAAATGAGTTGGGGATCTGGATCAACAAGGCCAACGAACTGCTGGATTCCATTGAGCGCAACAGCCATCGACGCCGTGAAGCGGAAGCCAACCTCCTGCATATGGCCCAGCACGACACACTGACTGGCTTGCCTAATCGGAGCATGTTGCAGGAACAACTTGGCCGGATTCTGACCGATGCTGGCCGGCGTCAACGCGGTGCGGCCGTCCTGTGTTGCGGACTGGACGACTTCAAGGAAGTGAACGAACAGTTCAGCTATCACTCAGGTGACAGCCTGCTGGTGGCGGTAGCCGACCGGCTGCGCGCCAACAGCGGGCGGCTGGGTAGCCTGGCGCGCCTCGGCGGCGATCAGTTCGCGCTTATCCAGACCGGCATTAATGAGCCTTATGAAGCCGCCGAATTGGCACAGACCATCCTTGACGACTTGAATCGTCCGTTCGAGCTGGGCGGCCACAGCATCAGCCTGCGAGCGACCATCGGCATTACCCTCTTTCCCGATGACGGCGATGATGCGGAGAAGCTGCTGCAGAAGGCCGAGCAGACCATGATGTTGGCCAAGGCGCGCTCACGTAATCGTTACCAGTTCTACATTGCCAGCCTGGACAGCGAAATGCGCATCCGCCGAGAGCTGGAAAAAGACCTGCGCGGCGCACTGGCCAGGAATGAGTTTCATCTGGTGTATCAACCCCAGGTGAGCTATAGCAGCAACCGCGTGGTGGGTGTAGAGGCGCTGATTCGCTGGCAACATCCAGAGCGGGGCCTGGTCCCACCGGACCTGTTCATTCCCTTGGCCGAGCAGAACGGCAGTATTATCGGCATAGGCGAGTGGGTACTGGAGCAGGCCTGCCAGCAGCTCAGTCAGTGGCATAGGGATGGTTTCAGCGATCTGCGCATGGCCGTCAACCTGTCCACCGTGCAACTGCATCACAGCGAACTGTCGAAGCTGGTCACCAATTTGATGCAACGCTACAAGCTGCCAGCCTATAGCCTTGAGCTGGAGGTGACCGAAACGGGCTTGATGGAAGATATTTCCGCTGCAGCAAATCACCTCAGTAAGCTGAAAAAAGCCGGTGTGCTGATCGC
>TARA_R110000822_G_scaffold4148_14_pt1 | contig 10653 bp, 13 predicted proteins | sample TARA_R110000822 | Tara Oceans TARA_R110000822 (sample SAMEA4397666) | marine metagenome | biome: Polar Biome; feature: [SRF] surface water layer (ENVO:00010504); material: water (ENVO:00002006), including particulate matter (ENVO:01000060) such as... | depth 5 m | reverse complement strand
TGATCTTCCGCGTCAGACCGGCACCAGACGTCCAGTCATCCACGCTACCAGCCGCGACGACACCGTCGGAAGCGAGCAGCACTCCCGCGGTCACACCAGCTTGGGCCTGGGCTACACAGACTCCCTTGGCGATGATCCAGCCGTAGGAGAGCGCCGCGATGTCATAGTCCGCGACGCCCACGAGCACGTAGGTGTCCGATTCATTGGCAGCCGCGGGGATGACGCTGTAGGGCGTCCCGATGGCGTTGCGAGCGCAGAGGTCTCCAGCGTCGACCGCGGTGGCGGCCTGGACGAAGATCCACATACGCTCACCGACGGTCAAGGTCGGAGTGATCGCAGAGTTGACGCCCGACGTGCCTCCAGCCACCTCAGAGGCAGTCTGGAACCGAGTGGTGCCGATCCCGTAACGGTCGTCGGTGAAGGTCGCGCTGATTTCGTCAGCAAAGGCATTGGGTGAGTATGACATGAGATCCTCCTACAGCGCCGAGCCGCTAAAGCAGCCCTGAGCGATGGGGTTTCGGCAGATGAGGTTGGCGTGGAACTTGAACTTCGAGACCACAACATCCTGCTCTGCAATCATGTCGATGAAGTCCGTGAGCTCGGCCTCCTCCAACACGCTGAACTCGAAGTATTCGGGGTTGAGGATGTAGCCGCCACCGTTGACCAGGGGCTGCGCAGCGAACACTGCGCGGGTACGGTCCATGTCCAACGACTCGTGGAACGTCACACCGTTGTGGAAGATGGTGTGAAGGTCCGTCTTCTCCTGCTTGTCGTCCACCATGCCAACGCGGACATGACCACGCTTGCTCTCTTCGAGGTTCGTCATGGTGTCAGGGTCCATGAAGCCCAGCGTGGGACGGCCCTCGATGCTGTAGTGACCGCAACGACGGATGGTCGAGCCGATCACCTGGAGACCGTCGGTCGTCCAACCGGTGACGTCGCCCCACTGGTTGTAGTAGGACTTGGCCTCGTCCTTCACCAGGTTCTGGACCGTCTGGGTCTGCAGAGCCGGGGTGGTGAAGTCAAGCAGGCCGTCAGTGGCGCCCGTGAGGGTACCGCCGGTGAACCCACCGTTCAACGTCAGGAACCCAGAGAGGGACGCGGTGTTGAACGCGTGCTGGCTGCCAGGGCCAGCGCCGGAGAGGAAGAAGCTCTCCAGACAGCGATCCAGAGACTTCATGAAAGACTCAGGGTACTTCTCGATAAGGCGCATGACCGCGAGAGGCCCGCTGTTCTGCGCCAGTTCCCGGTTGGGAATGGCGATGGCAGCAGCCAGACGGTGGGGCTCGACCGAAAGCTGGTCGGTGCGCTTGGTGCGCGTCAGGCTGAGCAGCTCAGTGCCGCTGTAGATGCCCTTACCCTTGGCGGGCGAACCCGACATGATGGCGCGGTCGATGGTCGTGCCACCGTCGATCTTTTGACGAACACGGTTGTTCTTGAACAGCGTGTCGAGGAAGGGAGTCCGACGCATGAAGGTGTCGATCAGCGGACCCTTCAGTTGACGGTAGGTCGTGTTGAGGACCTCTGCAGAGATGGCCATGGTGGCCTCCAAGGGGGACAGGCATTTTGAAACACGGTAGAAGACTCGGTTTACGCCTGCCCAGTGGTTGCCTCATCGGACCTTGCGGCTACCCGACCCCAGCTCTGGGTTCGCACATCCGGTATAGCAAAGGTCAGCATCACCCGTCAAGAGGTGGGATGCGCCAACCCCTAAAACAAAGCTCCCGCCCCCCGGGAATGACACCAGAGGACGGGAGCAGCGAACAGCGGGACAACAAGGTGGAGCAACTCACGACAAGCTGCCCCGCTGCTGCTGTCAGCGCGCTTGGATGGCGTTGACGTAGTCGACCTCGAGGATCTTCGCGGTGGCGTCACCGTTTCGAACCATACAGATCGCGGCCATCTCCCCCATCGACGTGTAGTTGACCCCTGTAATTGGGGTGCCCGCTACGCCGTTGATGTAGGGGGTAATCGTTGCCGCGCCATGCACCCCACCGTCAAACGCCAGGCCAAGCTTGATCCAGGTATTGGCGACCAACGTGGCGAGCGCCGCTGACTGCTGGTTCGCCCCGCCAAGTGAGGACGACAGGTCGATGAGCAGGTCGCCGTCGTCTTTGTGGAAGCCGATGCCGTTGGCCGGCAGAGAGTCTGCGGCAATCGTCAGGTTTTCCGCCGCGGCCAGGCCGACGAACCAGTCGAGCTCCGTCACCCCGGCGTGGGGCAGACGAACGAGCGCTTCAAAGAAGAGCCGCTTCCCCGCGGTCAACACGAAAGTCTCCTGCGCGTACTGCGACTGGGTGCCGTCATTGTCGCCGGCCGCGTTCGTGATGGTCAGCACACCGTACAGAGCGTCACCGACCGCCGTGGTTCCCGCGGAAACCGCCGTCTTGACCCAATCGGTGTCAAGCTCGTCGAAATCGTCAAAGAAGCGGTGGTCGACCACTTCCAGCTGACTGACCTGACGTGTGCTGGAGAGGCCTGGGGAGAGCTCGATCTTACCCTCTGTGGCGCTTACGGCCAGGACAGTCCCAACCACCCGTGCGTGCGCGCCCGGAGACAGCGACCAAGCACCAGCCGCCGCCAAGTAGATCGGGTCACGAACCGCGGCGGCCGCAGTGTTTACGCCAGTGACAACCCGGTAGGGCACCAGCAGAACACGGTCGCCGACCGTCGAGCCTGCGTTGACCGCGAGGTACAGCGCGGGCGTGCTGTTAGCAGCCGTTTGCGAGTTCGCAGGGCTGGCGTAAGGCACCACGCCGGTGACGCTGTCGATGTAGCAGATGGCGTTCTTCGTGATTGCGACGGTCGCGCGAGCCTCAATGGCCTGTGCCCATGGGACGTCGCCGACGGGCATGATTTCGCGCTGGGGAAAAATGGACATGTGACTCTCCTTGAGATTACTGAGTGTATCGCGGATCTCAAAGCTGCTGGGCATTGTTAAACAAGCGTGATACACTCCCCGCGGAGGCATCATGGCCCAAGCAAAAGAATACATTGCCTGCCGCTACGACAGAGGCACCAAGGACAAGCTGCTGCGTCTTCGCGACTTTATTGGAGCCAAGCACACCAAACGGCCCGCGGCAGCGGATGATGTGGACAAGTCCGAAGTGATGCGCGAGGTAATGAACTTCGGTCTCGATGTTTTCGAGCGCAGAGCCGAGGCATGGCGCGCCGAACAGCTCCCTGCTGAATCTACATCTTAACAAAGTCTTGACTTGATGACTCACACTTGTGACACATGTTAGCCGGCGCCGACTTGGTCTTTGCGACCGGTATGGATGTCGAATCCGTCAAGCAGCTGTTTCAGGTGCCCGAGGCGTTTGTGTCGATGTGCAAGATCGTCCGCGAGGATGAGTCTACTGGTTATCTCGAGCCGACTCCCGCGCAGGTGCAGACCATCCGGGCCATCGAGGCTAACAAGTGGACCTTCGTCACCAAATATCGGCAGGCGAAGATCACAACCATCACTCTGCTGCACCTGCTCCTTCGGGATTGCATGTATCGGCGAGGTCTTGAAGGTCTGTTGATTGCGGACACCATGTCCACCGCCGAGATGGCCTTCCGCCGTTTGCGCTTCGCCTATGACAACCTGCCTGAGCACGTAAAGATGCCACTGGCCGGTGCAAGCAAGGGCTCGAAGAAAGAGATGGAGTGGATCCACGGGGGCCGCGTCGTCATCAAGACCCTTGAAGGCCGCTCTCCGGCAGTGGGCCACTCCATTGACCGGTTGCACATCACCGAGCTTGGCGAAGCGCTGCACCAGCAGAACGCCATCACCAACCTCTTCCCCGGCATCCGGAAGCGCCCCAACGCCAAGCTGGTCATTGAGAGCACGCCCGGTAAGGCCGGCTCTTACCATGAGAGAATGTGGCACAACGCGTTGGACCGCGGCGGTCGCTTCTACCCGCTTTTCCTCGAGTGGTGGCGCGACGCGACCTGCCGACGCGAGGCTGTGAAGGGGTTTGTCCCGACTGAAGATGAGCTCACCTACCTCGGTGAGCACAGCTTTATGGACATTGAGCACATCGTCTTCATGCGCGATGCGCTCAAGTCAGAGTTCGTTGGTGACACCCGGCTTTTCAGCTCCAAGTACCCGAGTGGCCCCTATGACGGCTGGCTGGGCGCGCAGCGGCCGATGATGCCCGAAGAGGTGCTTCGGAAGCTTCTTATAACCGCCGTGGGCGACCCGACGGAGGGAAGCTACGGCTGCGGCGAGTTCGAAGCTCCCGTCGAGGGCGGTGACTACGAAGTCTACGCTGACCCTACTGGTTTTGGCAGCAGCGGCGACCCCGCGGCCTTGACTGTGTTCGACCGGAGCACGCTTCAAGAAGTTGCGGTCTGGTCTGGCCGTGAAGCTCCTGATCGCTTTGCCGTTCGGCTTTCGCGAATCTGTGTCCGGTACAACAACGCTCGCGCGGTCGTCGAATCAAACCATGCCGGCTGTATTACTGCTCTTCGCGAGCTCCGCGTCCGCATCACGTACAGCAAACGTCAGCCTGGCTGGTGGGCGACACCTCGGCGTGTCGCTCAAGGCGAGTTTGACCTCGTTCACTTGCTGCGCGAAGAAGACCTGGTCATCCGGTCCCGATCGGGTCTACAGCAGCTTCTCCGCTACGACGGCGACTTTAGCCGCCGCATCAAGGGCGATGACGACGTGGGCCATCACTTCGACCGGGCCCGGACCTACGTGATGGCTGCGAACATGTTGATCAAGGCTAAACGACGCAGCGATCGGCGTACAGCCAACCGCTTCGACGAGGACGCGGAAGACGAGATCGAGCCCCTGCCCGAAGGAGGCGTCCCTTACAATCTGTTCAACCGAGATCGTGATAGCATGCGCAAGGCCCCCCGCGCGTCCGCCTTCACAATCCCGAAAATGAGGTAGTCATGTCCGATACCCCCCATCGTGATTATGCAGACGTTAAACGCGGCATCGCTCGAGCCCACAAGAAGGCCTCGGCCCCGATTGCTCAGCACAAAGCAGTCATTAAGCCGGCCGATCTTGCCACCGACCGCAGCCCCGCAGCTGCCAGCAACGTCGCCAAAACAAGCACTAAATAGCTGTCCACCCCGCAGGCCGATACTGGCCAATAGGCCATAGGAGCTCCGATGAATCGCCGCCCCCTCCCGAACTTGAACTACCGCGGAAAAGACGCTTCTGCGGACCCCGCGCGGCGCAGCTACGAACAGGCCAAAGGCGAGAAGATGGATGAAGCTCGCGAGCACATCTCCGCTGCGACAAGCCGGTATGACAGCAACGCCGACGCCTTGTCAGACCTCAGTTTTGGGGCGCCTGCCCCCCGAGATCGCAACGAAGCCGTGCCGGGCGAGCGCATCAGCCCCCGGTACAGCACCGAGGCCCCGGCTGCCGCGGACAGCGCCGTCGACCTTGCTGAGATTCAGAAAACGGCAGCCAAGAAGCCGCAGATCGGCCTGCTTGCTATGAAGGCAAAAGGTCAACCTGTCAAGCAGGTGCAGCGCATGCTCAAGGAGCTCAACTACCTGAACTCCGAACCCACCAGCCTCTTTGATGAGGACACTTACGGGGGTGTCGTGCGCTTCCAGCAAGAAAACAACCTGACCCCGGACGGCGTCATCGGCCCCAAAACACGGTCGGCTCTCATGGATGCTTTTTTGCTGCAGGCGGAAGAAGCCGCCCAGGTCAGCACTCCCGAAGCCAGCTTGCCTGAGACAACGGGCACGTATGCCACCGACACCAGCGGCTTAGACGACCTTGCGTTCGCATCAGGTTCGCCACGAGCGCGCACTGACCCCATGAGTGTCCCGTGAGCGTACAAGGCTACACCGACCTGAAAGACTTGCTGGCGGATATCATCGAGAAGCACGCGCCTGGGGGCGTGATGATCGAAGTAATGACTGCCGAGTCTGATGGTGGCGAAGACGGGCACGGGGACATAGCCGCCCCTTCCCCGTCATCGTATCAAGCCGAAATATCTGAAAACGCGCACGAAGAAGAGGCTGAAGAGCACTCGGACTCCGAGCAAGAAAGCGAAGAGCCTGGCGGCACCGACATGTCCGCGGCTTCTGGTGATGTGGTCGCTGACCTCAATGCCATAACCGAGGAGCTGCGCGCTGTTTCGCAAACACACGCCGGGCAAGCGGAGCGGCTTGAAAGCATCGCCCGTGCGCTCAAGGCCATGGGCAAGTAAATGTCGTTCTCCAAGAAGCGCCTCAACTCGTTGATCACGCAGCACCTTTCCTACTACGAGTCGGATGAGAAAGGCGACTTTGATCGAGCCCGGTCCTACTACCGGGGCGACTTCTGGGAAAACGCACAGCGAGGAGCAAAGGCGGGTGATGCTCGCCTGAACTCTGCCTTCGCACAGAAGAACTTGATCTTCGCCATCACAGAGACGGCCATCAGCAGCCTGTTGGGTCCAAACCCACAGGTCGGCGCGATGCCGCAGACCCCCGAGAGCCAAGAGATGGCTGGCGGAGTGAACGGTCTGATGTCCTGGGCCTTCCGTCAAACGAACATGCGGCGACGCTCTGCTCTCGGTTTGATGGACGCTGTGCTTTGCAAGCGCGGCATCTTCAAGACCTCGTGGGATGCCAAGGCTGACGCGCCTGTCGTGAGCAACCCCAACACCTCCTCGGTCTTCTTCGACCTGAGCGTTCGCGATAACGACGACATCCGCTACTGGATTCAGGCGTGCCCGCTGACCCCCGCGGCCTACCGTAAGAAGATCAAGGAGGGGCGCTACAAGCACCACGCCGACATCACGGCTGAAGCCTTTCCGACTTGGCTTCGCGATGATGTCCAGCGCACTGCGATGAACAAGTTTACCGGTGTCGACAAGCGCATTCTGGTCTACGAATACTACGACCGTGAAACCGGGGACGTCATCCACTACCACAAGGACACCAACCATGTCCTGTTTCGCGGTTCTTTGGACTACATCCCGTACAGCATGTTTTCGCTCAACCACAGCGGAGTGGACTGCACCGGCATCTCCGAGGTTCAGCTCGTGCTGGACCAGCAGACAAACATCAACCAGCTGCTGACTTTGTGGAAGCGCGTCGTCTACCTGAACGTGCCCAAGATCCTATATGACGCTGGTCAAATCAACAGCGCCGATCTGGACAAGGCCATGGCGGCCGACATGGGTTCATTCATCCCTGTCGACGCAGAAGGGACCGAGGGGCTTCGCAACTTCGGCGCACTGTTCTACGCGATGCCCATGCCTGGTGTGCCCGACGCGGTCATCCAGTTCATCTCCCGACTTGAGAGCGACGCTGCCTTCCAAAGCGCTCTCGCGGAAGCCGCACGCGGCCAGGTCTCCGGAGCCAAGACGGCAACAGAGATGACTATCATCGACGCGCAACTTCGGACCCGGCTGGCAACCCGCGAAGGGAACCTGCACACCGCCGTCGAAGACGTCGGCGCAAAAATGTTCTACTTGATGCAGCGCTACATGCAGAAGCCGAAGTTGGTCCGGCTCGCAGGCAGTGAGCTGTTCTCCCACATCGGAATCCATCAGCTGAAACAGCTGCGTATGGACTTCGAGATGGTTGCGTACAACCCGCTGCGGAAAAACCCGGCGGTCTTGCTCGAGACCCTGCAGGCACTGACCCCGCTGCTTCTGAGCGCCCCCAACATCGACAAGTTCAAGCTTTTCGAGGAGCTCATCAAAGGCATCGGGCTTCCGAACCGCATCGTCATCCCCGAGGCGCAGGCCAGAAAGGCACAGACCGACGCGCAGGCTGCGGCCCAAGCTGCCGCGCTCGAAGCTTCAAAGGGGGGCGCTGCTGTCAAGGAGAAGCCTTCCGACGCGCAGGCTGCTGCTAATGGCGCCCCGCCCGACGTACCGCCTGAGATGCTCAACCAAGTTCGCAGCATGGCTGCGAAACAGGGCCGTCCCGCACCGATGTAGGAGTTTAGATGCTTCGCAAAATGCTGCTTCTGAGCCAAGTCGGTTTCACCTATTTCATGACAGACCTTCTGGGGCGCCCCCGTCTTGCCGAGCAAGCTGCTCGGGCGCGGGGCGAACAAGAAACCCGAAAGGGGAGCAACCTGTGAGCTTTATTCGACATGACCTCCGGTGCGGGAACGGCCACATCCTCGTCTGCCGGCTCTACCGAAGGTCAGCTGGCCCCCCCGCATGCTCGACATGTGGCGCACCAACGAGCATCGCCTGGCTACGCGGCAGCGGCGGTCCCGCCCTCAGCGGCTTTGGAACCATCGCGACTGAGGGTGGCGCAATGACCACGGGGGACTTCGAGACCTACCGGCGCCGGATGGAAGCCGCCCACCCCGGCCAGCACATGGTGGTCGAGACTCCCTCCGACGCAAAGACCAATCAGCGCATCGAAGAACGTCGGCAGCGCGTTATTGAGAGCCGTCGGGAGAATGGCATCGACGCTGTTAGCGCCAGCGAAACTCGCGTCGCCGCCCTGTCCAAAGAGAGAGAGGACTTATCGCGTGGTAAGGTGCGCACCTCTGACATACACAAAGACCTGGGCGCCCTCGATAAAAAGATCGTCGCCACCAAAGAATCCTTCTCCACGACCGCGTGAGGTAGAACATGGCCCCGTCCCCCGGATACGAATCCGCCAAGATGCTCAAAGACCGCAAGAAAAAGAAGTCTGCTCCCGCTGCTGACCCGATGGGCGATGACAGCGTTGAGAGTGTTCTTGCTGAGCTTGACGCCTCCCTCGGTGCTGAAGAAGGCGTGGGAGAAGCAATGGCAGATGAAGATATGGTTGCTGGCGAAGAAGCCGGCCTTGACAGCGACATGGCTTCTGCCGCTGGCATGGACACCGGTATGGGTACGGGCATGGACGCCGACGCCGGCGCCAAGGTCTTCGCTGATGTTCTGGGCATGGACGAAATGACCGCGATGGCTGTCTACAACGAGGCCATGTCGCTTCCCGAGCTCGCCGAGATGGATGCGGCCGCGATGGCCGACAAGATCAACGGCAACTACGAGCTGCTCAAGAACATTCTCATGAGCATGGGCGAAAAGGCCGCGATGGTCATGCAAGAGCAGATAGCTGCTTCTCCCGCTCCGCCTGAGATGGCCCCTCCGGGCGCCGGCGAGCTTCCCCCTGGTATGTGACCCCCTGGAGTGACCCGTGACCTCACAGAGCAACACCCCTCTCGACGCTGACAGCGGCGCGGCTACCGCCGTGCCTGCTGCGGACGACTCGGCCATCTCGGTCGGCGCTGACATTGCAGAAGCTGATAATGCGCCGTCAGACGTAGAAGCAGACAGCCCCGCCGTTCCTGGCGAGGCTGCTGATGACTCTTCTGCCGACCTGAGCGATCTCACGACAGAGAGCGACGCCGAGCCAGCAACTCTCGACGCAGCTCTGACGACCGACGAGAGCGCCAACATTCTTTGGAACGGGGAGCTTGAATCTCTGACCTCGGCTGACTGGTTCCTTTCCGGAGTGGCTGCCCCTCTCCGCGACACCCTCATCAATGGCATCCGCGCCAAGCACAAGAACCTCGAGGGCGGATTTACTCGGAAGACGCAGGCGCTGGCGGCCGACCGTAAGCAACTGGCGTCGAGAGAAGCCGGCCTGGAGTCTGAGCTTGCCAAGTACAAGCTCTGGATGAATACGGGAGAAGACCTCGGTAGCCAGGCCCTCCGAGAGGCTGACACCCTCCGGCAAGAGCTCTCCGACGTCCAAGCAGCACAAAAACAGGCGGCTGTCGCACTACGCGCCGAACTCGAGACCGAGTTCACCGGCCGTATCACCCCTGTTGAGCAAGAACGAAAAGCGCTGCTCAGCGAGCTGAAAGAGACTCGGCGCGTTGCTGCCGAGCAGGAATCAGCCCGCAACGAGGAGACCCTTGACGGCCTGACGCGGTGGATCGACGCCAAGGCACCTACACTGTGGGAAGACGACAACATGGAAGCGCTGGCGCTTCTCACGCACCTTCTGCAGTCAGGAACAACTGCTGACCCCAACGTCGCACTGCAAATGGTCGGAGGCGTGCACAACTCCTTCAACGCTGGCGCCCCCGACGCGCTGCCCGCCGCCATTGACGTGATGAACAACGACTCGACCGCGTCGTTTGACAACGGGCTGGGCGAACCCAGCGCCGAGTCCTATGAGGACGCCAAGCGGCGTTTGCAGAAAGAGGCGCGCAGGTAGTCCCTGCCCCCATGCGCTTCGTCATCACAGGCTTGCCCCGCTCGGGGCACGCGTGGCTTGCTAACTACTTCTACAAGGGGCAGAGCGTAGTCACACACGAAGGTGCCCGCTTCTCCATGCAAAAGGGAACGTCGCACCGTCAGGCGCACGTTCGCGCGCTTCATAAGCTGACTGGCGACTGCTCCTCGACCTGGCTTCTTTACCCTGACCTGCTTGGCGTAGTCCCGCGCATCGTCTTGATTGACCGCCCCCGTGGAGACTCTATCAGCAGCTTCGACCGTGCGACAGAAGGGCTTTCTCTGCCTCGAGCGGAGCTCTACGCAACGCTCGCAGCAGGCTACAAAGCGGTCCTGGCGCTTCGCCCGCTTATTGTCCCGTACGAAGAGACCTACGGTGTGCAAACCATCGAGCGAATCTGCCACTACATTCGAGAAGACTTTGACCTCAGCCGCTTAGCGCTACTGCGAAACACCCGCGTCACCCAAGACGTACACCGCGAATACCAACGGCTCTCCCTGGGCTGACCCA
>TARA_R110000822_G_scaffold11176_3_pt1 | contig 10675 bp, 16 predicted proteins | sample TARA_R110000822 | Tara Oceans TARA_R110000822 (sample SAMEA4397666) | marine metagenome | biome: Polar Biome; feature: [SRF] surface water layer (ENVO:00010504); material: water (ENVO:00002006), including particulate matter (ENVO:01000060) such as... | depth 5 m | reverse complement strand
CCAGAACTAAAGGACGCTATTAGGGACTTAAAAAAGTTTAAAGTAATAGAGGGAGGGCATTTTGATATACTGGGAGATACTCCAGTAAAGCTAATGTCTAAAATCCATCAAATGAGTAGCGGACACGTAATAAGCGAGGACGGAGAGTATATACAGCTAGATACTTTTAAGGCGGATTTTATAAAGGCTCATTTTGCAGGTAAAAAACTAGCTATTTTTTATAAGTATAAGACTGAGCTAGATATGATTAAAGACGTATACGGAGATACACTTACAGAGGATATTACTGAGTTTAGAGAGACGGACAAAAGTATAGCTCTACAAATTAGGTCTGGTAGTATGGGAGTTAATCTCTCTAAGGCGGACTGTCAAGTATTCTATAATATAGACTTTAGCTCTAAAGATTATATCCAGAGCAAAGCTAGGATGCAGACTCAGGAGAGGCTCTCCTGCGACGTATACTTTATCTTTGCTAATGGAGGTATAGAGGAGGACATATACGAGAGCTTACAAAAAAAGCAGGATTTTACTAGCGTATACTTTAAACAATACTTTTAAATTATGAATGAGACCCAATACCAGAGTAAAATAATAAAGTCCTTAGAGTCGAGAGACTGGTACGTAATTAGATTAATATCTACTAACAAAAATGGCATACCAGATTTATTAGCGTTAAAGGATGCCTCTGTATGGTTTATAGAGGTTAAAGGAGAAAAAGGAACTATCTCAGCTCTACAAAGATATAGAGCAAAAGAGATATTAGCTAAAGGATTTAGGCACGACTATACATTTGCAGGAGACGATTTTTTAAACTGTTTGGATAGTAAATAAAAAAGTATTATATTGCACAAAATTTTTAACCCTTAAATATATATTAAATGGGAAATATTAGTAAAGTAAAGTCCGTACAAGCCTCTGGGCATTTCGACGGCAAATTTGGTAGAATGTTTAAATTTGATTATGTAATGGAGGACGGAAAGTCTATACAGGCAAATCACAAAACGGACGACGGATTTTTTAAAACAGGTACAGAGGTAGAGTACTCAGTAACTCGTAGCCATGAGCAATACGGAGACTCTGGTAAAGTTTCTCTACCTAATCCAGAGTATAACGGAGGAGGAGGAGCTCCCTCAGCAGGAGCTCCCTCAGCAGGAGCTCCCTCAGCAGGAGCTAACTCAGACAAATTTAAAAAAGACGTAGAGGGCTCTAAAGCTATAGAGGCTATTAAATTACCCTCTTACGCTTTATCCTATGCCAAAGATTTAATCGTACCTATCTCAGGACAGTATACGGACGGGGCAAAAATGGCAGGAGACGTAATCGAGATAGCAAAAGAATTTTTAACATTTTTAAAATCCAATCAATAATATGGAGCAGCACGTACAGTTAATTAGTGGAGCAATAGATAAAGCCTTTAAGTCTGGAGTATATGGAGTACAGGAGGCTCAGCAAATTTTAAACGCTCTAGGAGCACTACAGAATGAGCACTACTCAAAACAAGCAAAAAAGGATATACCTAATATGGAGGTAGTAGCAGACGAGGTAGTAGAGCCAAAAAGCAAAAATTAAACCTATAAACAGAGAGAGCTCTACCTAGTAGAGCTCTTTTATTAATCCGTTAATTAATGATAGACCCTAAAGATTTTTTTAAGTTTATCGAGCCTATAAAGGACGAGGATTTTAAGCAGGATATGTACCTAAAATTACTAGAGTTAGCTCCTAAGTTTAAAGGAACTAAAGAGGATTTTGAGAGATACCTAAACAAAACATTATTTTTTAAGCGTAAAGACTTTATTATAGAAAAAATCCACAAAGCAGACGCTGAGGCATTTAGTCTAAATGAGACTACAGAGTACGGAACGGATATTGGAGAGTTTATAGAGGACTCAGGGGACTTACAGTCAGAGCTAGAGTCTAAGGATATGCTAGGAGTAATCCAGAGAAGTATACCTATTAAAGAGTATGCTATTTTAGAGCTTTTCCATAAGCTAGGTCTTACAGCAGAGGAGATAATAGAGCAGTATCCAGACTTAGATATTAAAAATACTAAGCAGGTATATAATATTATAGCTAAGCATAAAGTAAATAAAATATGAAAAAAAATAAAACAGAGGTAATAAGAGTTACTAAAGAGGAGCTCTCTATACTGGAGGAGATACGGCAGCTAGCCCTCTCCAGTAAAGACCCTAAAACGGTAAAGAGGATAGTATCTCATAACGAGGGCTCTCTCTGGTTTATATTGCCAGACCCTCATTATCCGTACCAAAACGAGCCATTAATGCAAAAGGTTTATAAGTGTATATCGGATAACGACGTAGCAGGAGTAGTAAGCTCTGGAGACTGGTTAGACCTGTTTACTCTGGGGAGCTATAATAGAGATAGCTTAGGTCTGCTAAAAGGTATAAGTCTTACAGAGGAGTACGAGTCTGGTAAGGAGGGCATAGTAAGCCTGTCTCAGGCAGCAGGAGGTAAGGCTAAAAAAGTCTTTATCTGGGGAAATCATGAGGACAGATTTTTTAGAGAGCTAAATACTAGAGATAATGCTAAGTACGGAGACGAACTAATGCACCCAGACAAGGCTCTAGAGCTAGATAAATATGGTTTCGACTCATTACAAAACTGGAAAGACGATTTTTATACTGTAGGAGACCTAGATATAATGCACGGTATGTATTGCAATATACATACAGCTAAAAAACATTTAGATATGCACGGTAGGAGCGTAATGTTTGGACATACTCATAGGGTACAGACTCATTTTACAGCTCACGAGGCAGCGTTTAATATAGGCTGTCTAGCAGATATACCTAATAGAGCCTTTGGCTATATGCCTCGTATGCAGAGGGAGAACTGGAGTAACGGATTAGCTGCTATACGAGTAGTAGACGGACGCTCTTACGTAGAGATGATAACGGTAAGAAACGGTAAATTTATTTTTAATGGGAAAGTATATTAAATTAGACGTACAGTATCAAGACTTTTATAATAATAAGGTAAGCCCTCAGCATGGTGTTAAGTCTATAATAATTTTTAACTATAGCTGTCCTACAATACCTCAGGTAATAGCTCATAGGACTAGCTATAAATCTGAGCATAGAGAGGATGCTGTAGGAGCTTGGCACGTAAAACCAAAAATAATATGAGCAGGATAAAAGAGATTAAGGAGATACTAGATAATGATTTTGGAGCAGACTCTACAGAGAGAGCAGAGGACTTAATAGACGAGCTAGAGACCTTAGTATGTCCTTTATGCGGAGACATTCAGACCGAGCTCTACTCTCCGTACTGCTCTGTAGACTGCCAGACTACAGACAACCTACTCTGTTAAAACTTTGTTAAATTTAAAAAGTGATTTAGCAATTTGCTCAAAAAGTACAGTTATTAAGATAGAGAGAGTAATTAACTAAATCCTATTTTTTATGATAGCTAAAATTTTAATAGAGGGAGAGATAGGAGAGGATACTACATTACTAGACGTAATGAGTCAATACAGGAATATAGCTAATCCAGAGAGCGTAGAAGTTTATATAAATAGTATAGGAGGCTCTGTAGAGGTAGGTAACGCTATTTACGACTACCTAAGAGCCTTACCTGTACCAGTAAAAACTATAGCTCATAAAGCATACTCTATAGCAGCCTCTATTTTTATGGCAGGCTCAGAGAGGGTAGTAGCTCAGGGAGCAGACGTATTAATGATACATTTTCCTTTCGTAATGGGCTTTACTGGACGCTCTGAGGACTTACAAGAAATGAGCAAAAAGCTAAAAACTTTAGAAAATGACTTCGTATCCTTTTACAAAAGTCATTTAGATATAGACGAAAACACTATCCGTAATTTATTATCTACAGATACTTTTATGTCTGGAGATGAAGCATTCAGTTTAGGATTTGCTACTACTCTAGAGATACCATTACAGGCAGTAGCTTATTTTGACAAAGAAAAAACCTCTCCAGAGGAGGCTAATATTAACAACAAAAAAAAGAGTATTATGAGTAAATTCGACGAGTTAATTAAGGCTGTAAAAGGCTTTATTAGCGATACTGAGGTAGTAGCTCTAGTTTTGCAGGATGCAAACGGTCTAGAGATTACCTTTCCAGACGTAGCAGACGACGCTAGCCCAATTATAGGAGATATGGCTACTATCGAGGGACAACCTGCTAACGGAGAGTATTTATCTCCTACAGGGGAGACTTGGGTATTTTTAGAGGGAGCATTAACTGAGATTAAGCCCTCAGTAGAGGAGTCTCCAGAGGAGGAGGCAGCTAGACTAGAGCAGGAGAGACTAGACGCTGAGGCAGCTACAGAGGATACTTTATCTGCTGAGCAGATACAGGAGCTTTTAAAAGAGACCTTTGCCTCTGCTACTAAAGAGTCTAATAAAGCTCTAGAGGCAGTAAAAGCAGCTTACGACGTACAGCTAGCAAAAATTAAATCGGATAACGAGGCAGAGATAGTAGCTTTAAAAAAGTTAATAGGCTCTCCTGAGTATAAAGACGAGAAAGACGAAAAAACAAAGACAAAAAAATCTAACTCTCTAGCTACTATATTTAGAGGATAGTTTTTTTAATATTCAATAACAATTATTTTTAATTTAAAAAAGACAAAAAAATGGCTTACGACGTAACAAGTTTTTCAGATTATGTAGCTAGAGAGGTAAAACCTCTAACTAAAGCGTTATTTATCGGAGGAGATACTGGTAAATTCGCAATGCTACAGGCAGGAGTTAAGGGCTCTATGAAAATTCCTTTAATTACTGGCACTACTACTTTACAGGCGGGTAATTGCCCTAATCCGTCAGGAGACGACGTTATAACTGAGGTTACTATTACAGTAGCTCCTTTTACAGTTTATAAGTCTTACTGTCAGGCAGATTTAGAGGACAAATTACCTAATCAAGTAATCGGAGCAGGTAGTAAAAATACAGATACTTTAAAACCTTTTGAGGAGGCTTTGGTAGACGTAGCCGTATCTGGTATTAATAAGACTTTAGAGCTTACGTACTGGCAGGGAGATACTGTAGGAGCTTATCCTCTTTTTGACGGTTTCATTAAGTTAATTGATGCAGGAGCAGCAGTAAACGGAAATCCTACAGGCATTACAGCAGTTACAGGTATTATACCTGCTAACGTAATCGACGTAGTAGAGGGTATGTACGACGTAGCAGACGTAGACGTAAAAGACTCTGAGGACTTCTCTATTTTAGTTGGTAATGATGTTTTTGATATGTATATCAAGGCACAAAAAGCGGCTAACCAGTACCACTATGACGCTGAGCATAATGACGGTATTTTCACTATCGGAGGCTCAGGAGCTAAGATAATGAGAGTAAGAGGATTAAATGCTACAGACCGTTTATTTGCAGGTAGAGGAGCAGACTTTATCGTAGGAGCAGACGTAGAAAACGAGGAGGAGATAGCGGAGGTTTGGTATGATAAGACCGACGATAAAATGTACCTTAGATTTAAAGGTAAAGCAGGAGTAGTACCTGCTAATATTGACCAAATCGTAGAGTTTACTCTAGTATAGTCTAACCTAATAAATTAATCTTAAAGAGCCCTCCTCAGACGAGGCAGGGCTCTTTTTTTTAACCAAAAAATATATAAAAAATGGCTTGTAATAAATTAATAACTGCCGACATTCTTTTTGATTGTGCGGACGCACCTCTAAAAGGGTTAGACGGTCAGAGAGCTGTAATATTAAACTATGCCGACGTAGACTTTGTATCTAGCGTACAGGCAGGAGCTACTATTACAGACTTAGCAGCGACTACAGTAGGATTTAACGTAAACTGGTATAAGGAGCTAGCCTCTACAGCAGTTACTTTTTCTCCTAATTCAGAGGACGTAGACGGTTTCGGACATAGTTTCGCATGTAGATTAGCTACCTCAGACGCTGTAAACGCGGAGAGAGCTAACGAACTTAAAAACGGTAGATTTATCGTAGTAGTAGAGACGGCTTATAAAGGAGCAGCTAACGCGGAGGCTTTTAAAGTTTACGGTTGGGACTCTGGCTTAGAGTTATCTCAAATGGACGGTAATTCTAACGAAAATGGAGGAGGCTTACTCTTTACATTATCTACTAGAGAGGGTACAGTAGAGAAATATCCTTATAATATTTTACTAGAGACCTCTTACGCTACTACTAAGACTGCTTTTGATGCTCTTTTTAATCCTATCTAGGATTTAGTAGTACTAATAATACTTTTATCTTAATTACTGTTTTTTGTACTATGGCAGTTAGACTAATCCTCTAGCTGCCTTTAGTACATTTTAAAAATTAAATTAATGACGATAGCAAATATCCTAGAGCTCCCTAAAAATCAAATGCTAAAGCATATAGACGCTCTGGCTAAAGAGTATAAGACTCTTACGGGACGGACAGTCTGTAGGACATGCGGAGGGGACGTATCCTTTATGCTAGGCTATCTTAAAAACTATAAACTAATGGGAAAATTTGAGTTTAAAAATAATACAGCCATATATAGAGTAGCTAAGGGCTCAGACGAGCGTATATCTCATAGCAATATGACAGACGCTAAAGCTATCGACTATTTAAGTATGAATAAAGAGCGTATAGGCTTATTCAAGTCGTACCCTGAGAACTGGGAGCAAATGGTAGACCAGTATTTAGATGCCTCTGCCAGAGTAATGCTAGAGCATGGCTCGGACTGCTGCGAGGACGACGAGGAAGTACCCTGCGACGACTGTCTCCGTACAGCATTATTAAGGCTTAAAATGAAAGAGTTAAAAGAGCAATACCCAGAGATACCTTTACATTTTGCAATGAAAAAAGCAGAGCTAGTAGAGGCAATTATACAGGTAAAACTAGCTGAGGCTAAAAAATCGTAATATGAAACTACATTTTGACGACGTTAAAGGAAATTTATTAGACGTAAGGATAGATAAGAGAACTGAGGTTTATAACTGGGGAGAGGATAACGCTCAGCCTAGCCTTATCGAGGTACTTATTAGGAGCTCAGTTACTGCTAAATCTGCTGTAGACAAAATATCTAAAGCTATTTACGGTAATTCTTTCGGAGATTTAGGCTCTATTATAATAAATAAAGAGGGTAAGACTCTAAATCAAATGTTTAGATTAAGCTCTAAGGAGTACGCTAAACAGAATAACGTATATTTACAGGTAACTTATAACGCTGAGCTAAAGATTAACGGCTTTAAAATGATACCTACAGTAAAGGTAAGAGCAGGTAAAGACGATTCTAGAGGTTATTTTGGTAAATATATAGTCTATAATAACTGGGATAAGAACAAAACGAGCAGGATAGAGAGCACTAAATTTTCTATTTACGACGTATTTAACCCTAATCCTAAGGTAATAGCAGCTCAGATAGAGGCAGCTAAAGGTATAGGAAATTATAAGGGACAGATACTCGTTATCCAGAAACCGACTAACGATATTTACGCGGAGTCGGATTTAGTACCAGTAATGGACGAGGCTTTATTAGAGGCTAACTCTCAAAAATTTAGGTCTAGAGGAGCAGAAAAAGGATTTTTGAACATAAAAATAATGGTAGTAAAGCCTTTTACTAACGACGACGATAGGAGAGACTTTAAACGTAATCTAGAGGATGCTCAGGGAGCAGAAAATGCAGGTAGAGTATTACTACTAGAGTCTAACTCGGTAACTGGAGACCTAAAAGAGGACTTTACTCTGGGAGATTTAAGCTCTCCGTATAACGATACTCTATTTAAGTACTCAGACGAGCAGGCTAAGAAAAATATAGCTCTAGCTTTTGGTATACCCAGAGCTTTATTAGATTTATCGGATAACACTTTATTCGGAGACTCGGCAGCTATGATATCCTCTATGAAAAATATACTCTGGGAGTCTAGAGAGGAGGATAGAGATATATTCGAGGAGACTTTTAACCTTATAGGCAAGTACTGGCACGACGAGACGTACCCTAAGAGCTTAAAAATAGCCTCTCCTTATATTGCTAACCCTAATCAAAATACAACAAATGGCACTAATAACTAATACGGAGCTTAAAACTCTCAGAGACGTAGGCAGTAAGATAGATATAGCTAAAGCAGACGAGGCTATAAAGCTAGCGGAGACTGTAGACCTGTATGTAATACTAGGTAATTTTTATTTTGACGTAGTAGCTAATGCAGCAGAGCTAAGCTATACGGATTTAATGGACGGCTCTACTTTTACGGTAAATGGTAGACCTTTTATCCAGTCTGGTATTAAGGCTCTAGTAGCAGATTTAGCTTACGCTAGATACGTAGATATGATTAATACTAACTTTAGCCCTTTTGGTATTACTGTAAAGAGTACTCAGGACTCCGTACCTATTACTGAGGGTAAATTAAAGCAGATAATCTTACAGGCTCGTAGAGATGCAGACGTAAAATTTGGTATTATAGACCTTTACCTAGACCAGAACAAAAGCACTTTTCCGAGATACGACGTAGCAGAGGACGACATTAACTGTAATCCTAAAATAGTTAACGGAGCTCAAAACTGGAGTATAATTTAAAATATAAAAAAATGTTAAACGTATTACTAGGGATATTTATAGGTATAGCTTTAAGGAGTAACTGGGAGCTAATTAAATCGGCAGCTAAAATAATAATAGCTAAAATAAAAAAGTAATGGTAATAAAAAGAGAGTATTTTTTATGGTTTGCTATATTGGTACTGGCAGTATTATTTTTACGTAAAGAGACGGAGATAGTAGAGGTAACTCTACCAGTCCGTACTAACACAAAAGTAATAACTAATCCTTTACCAATTAACGAGGGTAATAAAACTCTCTTAATTACTAACTTTAAGACTATAAAAGTAAGAAACCCAGTTAATGATACGCTCGTAAAGCGTTATTTAGCCCAGAGAGATAGCCTCAGTCGCTTAAATACTTTTATAGATGCTGTAAGACTCCGAGATTACGTAGAGCTCTTAGACGACTCCCTACAGACCATTAAAGTAGAGAGCAGAGTAAACGGCTATTTAAGAGAGCAGATTATAACGTATACTACGAAACCTCAAAAAGTAGAGGTAGAGATTAAAGACCGTAAAAGACTTTATGCAGGAGCAGAGCTCGTAATGCCTACTCAGGGTATAAAGCAGACTCCGACGCTAGGAGCTATGATAAATCTAGTATCTCAAAAGAATGTACTTACGGTAGGCTACGACTTACGAGGTACGGTAAAAGTAGGATTAACTTTAAGAATTTTTTAAAAAATTAACTAAAAATGTATAATCGTATGAGTACAGAGGAGATTAAAGATATACTACCGTATTTACTAGGTATCGTAAGTACTATATTAGCTCTAAATAAAGAGTTTATATCTAGCAAAATATTTAGGATAAAGAGCAGATTAGATATAAGCTCGTCTGCTGAGGACGTAGAGAGTAAGCAGCTAGATAACGTAGAGAGGGAGATAAGGATATATAGGGATTTACTAGACGATACTAAAAAGAGATTTGAGACGACTATACTAGACCTTAAAATAGAGATAGACGAGCTAAACAAACTGGTAAGAGAGCAAAGGTTATTTATACAAAAGCAGTCTAAAAGTTTAGATTATTTCGAGAAAAAATGTATAGGTAGAAAATGCGAGGTTAAAGAGATAGTTAACGAGTAAAAACTAAACTTAATGGCAATAATTATAAATACAGTAGATACTAATTACTTTACTCTTAATGGTACTAGATACGCAAAAATCTATATACCGTTAAAGGGTATCGTAAGTACTGAGGTAGGTATCTATAATAGTTTTGATACTAGGCAGCAGACGGTAAACTCTACTCCTTTTAGCGAGTATACAGTAGACGGCTTTACTTTCTTGTCAGCAGACCTTTTAATGGAGGCTCTGCTGCCAGTAGTTTATAAGTATGCCTCTGTAGGAGGAGGAGGTATAGGTACTATAGACTGGGGTACTATAGGAGGGTTACTATCTGCTCAGACGGATTTAAGTACAGTACTATCTAATAAGTCAGACGTAGGACATTCTCATAGCTTTGCTAGTCTTACAGGTAAGCCTACTACTCTAGCAGGTTTCGGTATTACTAACGCTTACACTATACCAGAGGTAGACTCTCTACTCTCTGGTAAAGCAGATAACGGAGCTTATTTACTAGCTAACGGTACGACTCCTTTAACTGGGAACTGGGACGTAGGAGCTTTTAATATTACGGCTCAGAGTCTTACTACTAAATCGTTATTATTTGATACTACTTATATAGCTACAGGACTAGAGCCTCAGGGCTCTGTATACTGGAATCCTACCGACAATACCTTAGACTTAGTAACTAATGGAGCTACTTTACAGATAGGTCAGGAGCTATATATAAGAGCTAGAAATACTACAGGAGGAGTACTTTTAAACGGCTCGGTAGTTTATATTACAGGCAGGACAGGTATTTTTCCTAATATTGCTTTGGCTAAGGGAGACTCTGCTACTACAGGAAATGTAATAGGAGTACTTACGGAGGAGTTAGCTAATAATGGCTTTGGTATGGTAACTACTACAGGGTACGTTAGGGGCATTAAGACTAACTATACTGGTACTGGTATCTGGGGTACAACTTGGGCTGAGGGAGATAATTTATATCTATCAAAAACTACAGCAGGTACTTTGACTAACGTAGAGCCTGCTGCTCCCCACCATTCAGACAGAGTAGGCTCTGTAGGAGTAGTACATGCAGC
>TARA_R110000822_G_scaffold2089_5_pt1 | contig 10696 bp, 9 predicted proteins | sample TARA_R110000822 | Tara Oceans TARA_R110000822 (sample SAMEA4397666) | marine metagenome | biome: Polar Biome; feature: [SRF] surface water layer (ENVO:00010504); material: water (ENVO:00002006), including particulate matter (ENVO:01000060) such as... | depth 5 m | reverse complement strand
AAACCGAAGACAGTACCATTGCCGATCTGGCCGTAGGCACTGCTGCGGGCCAGATCAAGACCGGTTCGCTGTGTCGCTCTGACCGTGTATCCAAGTACAACCAACTGTTGCGTATTGAAGAGCAACTGGATGGCAAGGCTCCGTACAAGGGTCGTGCTGAATTCCGTGGCTGATCACCGGTGAAATGGCTCTGGTTGGTCGCGCTGCTGTTGCTGGGCGGGCTGCAATATCGTCTGTGGGTAGGCGAGGGCAGTCTGGCCCATGTAACCCAGCTCAAGCAGCAGATCGACGAGCAGGCCCGTGAGAACGAACAACTGCTGGAGCGTAATCGCGTGCTCACCGCCGAAGTGGTCGAACTCAAGCAGGGTCTGGAAACCGTAGAGGAGCGTGCCCGGCATGAGCTGGGCATGGTCAAGGAAGGCGAGACCCTGTTTCAGCTGAGCGACGAATGAGGCTGCCTTTCTGGGTGGTGATTCCTGCGGCGGGCGTTGGCTCGCGCATGCAGGCGGATCGACCCAAGCAGTACCTTCCTCTGGGCGATCGCGCCCTGATTGAACATACCCTTGATTGCTTTCTCGGTCAGCCCGGTTTGAACGGGCTGGTGGTTTGCCTTGCCGCCGATGATGCCTGGTGGCCGACGCTGGCCTGTGCCGCAGATCAGCGTATCCAGCGTGCAGCCGGTGGGCGAGAGCGAGCCGATTCGGTGCTTTCCGGGCTGCACAAACTCACCGAACTGGGCGCACTGGATAGTGATTGGGTGCTGGTGCACGACGCCGCGCGCCCGCATCTTGCCGCCAGCGATCTGCATAAGCTGCTGGATAGTCTGCGGGATGATCCGGTCGGCGGTCTGCTTGCTGTGCCGGTACGCGATACGCTCAAACAGGCAGATGCTGATGGTCGGGTGACCGCTACACCGGATCGTTCGCTGTTCTGGCAAGCCTACACGCCGCAGATGTTCCGCCTCGGCGTGTTGCGTCAGGCGCTGGCCGATGCGCTGGCCTGCGGCGCCCTGATTACCGATGAGGCTTCAGCAATGGAGCGAGTTGGTTTGGCTCCTCGACTGGTCGAAGGGCGGGCGGACAATATCAAGGTCACTCGTCCCGAAGATATGGACTGGCTTGCCCGGCTACTCTGACGCTGTTCTCGTTTCAGGCAAACCCTACCCCTTCTGATACTTCCTTTCGTTACCTGATTCAGGTGGCGTGAGGGTCTGCATGCAATTCCAGTTGACCCTGTGTGCATGAGTAAATATGCTGTACGCATATACAGTATTTTGCTTGCAGGTTTCCCCATGCTTTCTCTCCACTTTACTCACATTGCTCGTGGTCTTGTCTTCAGGTGCCACAGTCTGGGCCGAAGTCGATGATGGGCTCGGTCGTATCACTCTCGACCTTGCTCGATGAGCGGCGAATCTGGCGCGGTCAGCCGACGGCTGTACCTGCTGCTGGCCAGCCGACCGGTTTTGCGGAACTGGATGCAGCTTTGCCCGCGCACGGCTGGCCGGAAGCGGCGCTCAGTGAAATCCTGGTAGAAGCCGAAGGCATTGGCGAGTTGCAGTTGCTCTGGCCAACCCTCAAGCGCTTGTCGGCGGCCGGTGAGCGAGTGGTATTGATCGGCCCACCGCATATTCCTTTTGCCCCGGCCTGGCAGGCGGCAGGTATCAGTTTGGCCTGTTTGTCAGTCATTCAAGCCAGTGGTAGCGATGCGCTTTGGGCGGCGGAGCAATGCCTGCGCTCCGGAGCTTGCGGCGCCGTGTTGTGCTGGCCGCAGCGAGCCAATGACCGGGTATTGCGGCGTTTGCAGGTCGCAGCGGAGACCGGGCAGACCCTGGGTTTTGCCTATCGGCCGATCGAGGAGGCAATCAACCCGTCGCCCGCGGCTTTGCGCCTGTCCATTGAAAGTCAGCCGAGGCAGTTGCGGGTGCTCAAGTGTCGCGGCGGCCTGGCGCCTGCCAATCCCATCCCTTTTAATCTGCGGCATTAAGATCATGCTCTGGGCCTGCATATTGTTGCCACAACTGGCACTGGACGCGGTGCTGCGTGGTGTGGCGGATCCCCAGGCGCCGTTGGCGCTGATCAGCGGCACGCCGCAACGTCGAGTGCTGCAAACGGTCAATGCCGCTGCTCGCGAGCTGGGATTACGACCGGGCCAGTCATTGGCTGCAGCACAGATGTTGTCCCGGGATTTTGCCATGCGCGAGTACGATCTGGCGCAGATTGCGCGCTGGCATGGATTTCTTGCGGCCTGGGCTTATCGCTTCAGCTCGCATGTCAGCCTACATTACCCGCGAGCCTTGGTGATGGAGGTCGAATCGAGCTTCGCCTTGTTCGGCCCCTGGGAGCGTTTCGAAGCACGCCTGCGGGAGGAACTGACGGCCTTGGGTTTTCGCCATCGGATTGCCTTGGCGCCCAACCCGGCGGCGGCGCGTATGCTGACCAATATCCATGACGGCCTGGCGGTAGCGCAAAGTGATGCCCTGCGGCAGGTACTGGAACAACTGCCGGTAGCCCGGGCCGGGTTCGATCCTGACGTGGCCCGGGCCTTGTCCCGTATGGGGTTGCACCGCCTGCACCAGGTATTGGCACTGCCCCGCGCCGGCTTGGCCAAGCGCTTTCCCGAAGAGGTACTCCACCATCTGGATATGCTGCTTGGGCTCCGGGCTCAGGCACTGGAATGCTATGCGCCAGCGGATTTCTTCGATGTGCGTATCGAACTCAATTTCGATGTCGGCTCGCACCAGGCGCTACTGTTTCCGCTACGGCGGCTGACTTCAGATCTGGCGGCGTTTCTGGCCGGCCGTGACAGTGGCGTGCAGCGTTTCGTGTTGCATCTGGAGCATCGCGAGGGCGAAGACAGCCTGGTGTCAGTAGGGCTGCTCAGTGCTGAGCGCGACGCCGCGATGTTGTTTGAGCTGGCACGCGGTCGGCTGGAGCAACTGCAGGTACGCGCGCCGGTACAAGCGTTGCGATTGCTGGCCAGAGATCTCCCGGCTTTTGTACCGCAAGAACGTGAACTCTTTGAGGCGCGACCGCAGCAAATCCTGCCTTGGGAGCAGCTACGCGAACGCTTGCGCGCGCGTTTGGGAGATGACGCTGTCGCAGCCCTTTCAGTGCGCCCTGACCACCGTCCCGAGCAGGCTTGGCGTACCTCAGAGGTACGTGCGCCTTTTTTATTGAATGACAGCAGTAGCGCCAGACCCGGATGGTTGCTGCAAGAACCACAGACACAATTGAGCAGTTTGCGGGTGCTTGCCGGTCCAGAGCGTATCGAAAGCGGTTGGTGGGACGGCGGCGATATGCGCCGCGATTATTACCTGGTGGAAACCCGGTCTGGCCAGCGTGGCTGGGCCTACCGACCAGTGGGGCAGGGCGGACCGCTGTGGTTGCACGGCTGGTTCGCATGAACACGGAGGAGCAGGTGGTCCGCGCTGAGGGCTACGTCGAGCTGCATTGCCTGTCGAATTTCAGCTTCCAGCGCGGCGCCTCCAGCGCTCAGGAACTGTTTGAGCGCGCTCAGCAGCATGGGTACGGCGCTCTGGCGGTGACAGATGAATGTTCTCTGGCCGGTATCGTTCGCGCCTGGCAAGCTTCAAAGGAGACCGGCCTGCCCTTGATTGTCGGCAGTGAGATGCAGGTCGAGAGCGGGCCCAAGCTGGTGCTGCTGGCAGAAAATCTGCAGGGCTACCAGCGCCTGTGCTGGTTGATCACCCAGGCCCGGCGCCGCGCTCCCAAAGGCGAGTATCGTCTGCTAGCAGATGATTTTCAGCCAGCGCTGGACGGTCTGCTGGCGCTGTGGCTGCCCGGCGAACAGCCTTGCCTGAAGCAGGGTGAATGGTTGCGTGAGCTGTTTCCCCAGACGCTATGGCTCGCGGTAGAGCTGCACTGTGGTCAGGATGACGATCAGCGCCTGGCACAACTGCGTGAAGCCGGGCAAATGCTGAACCTGCCACTGGTCGCCGCTGGCGATGTACATATGCATGCCCGTGGCCGGCGTGCGCTGCAGGACACCATGACTGCGGTGCGTCACCACTGCACCCTGGCCGAGGCGGGACTGCGCTTGTTTCCGAATGGAGAACGGCATTTGCGTTCACCTGATGCACTGGCAGAAATCTATCCCGCGGACTTGCTCGCTGAAACTCAATTGATCGCCGCGCGCTGCACCTTCGAACTGGGGCAACTGCGCTATCAATATCCGCATGAGCTGGTTCCGCAAGGCGAAACACCGGCCAGTTGGCTGCGTGAATTGACTGAGCAGGGGATTCGCTGGCGCTGGCCTGCCGGGGTCACCGACAAGGTACGGTTGCAGATCGACAAGGAACTGGAGCTGATCACCTTCAAGGAGTATGAGAGTTACTTTCTTACCGTGCATGACATTGTCCGCTTTGCCCGTGAGCGGCATATTCTCTGTCAGGGCCGCGGTTCTGCGGCCAACTCGGCCGTGTGTTTTGCGTTGGGCATTACCGAAATCGACCCGGCGAAATCCAATCTGCTGTTCGAACGCTTCCTGTCCCGCGAACGCAATGAGCCGCCGGATATCGATGTGGATTTCGAGCATGACCGCCGGGAAGAGGTGATCCAGTATGTATTCCGCCGTTACGGTCGGCATCGTGCGGCCTTGACGGCAGTGGCCAGCAGTTATCGCGGCGCCGGTGCCATCCGTGATGTGGCCAAGGCGTTGGGCATGCCGGCGGATCAGATCAATGCGCTGGCCGACTGTTGCGGCCGTTGGAGCAGCAAGGTGCCCTCGGATGAACGTTTGAAAGAATCCGGTTTCGATCCGGCTCATCCGCTATTGCACCGGGTATTGAAACTGACCGAGGAACTGATCGGTTTTCCCCGGCACCTGTCACAGCACCCGGGCGGCTTTGTGATCTCCGAGCAACCCTTGCACACGCTCGTGCCGGTGGAGAATGCGGCGATGGATGAACGCACCATCATCCAGTGGGACAAGGACGATCTGGATCTGGTGGGGCTGCTCAAGGTGGATATTCTCGCATTGGGCATGCTCAGTGCTCTGCGTCGCACCTTTGATCTGCTGCGTCTGCACCGCGGACGCGATTTGACTCTGGCAACCATTCCCGCTGACGACAAGCCTACCTACGAGATGATCAGCCGCGCCGACACTGTCGGTGTATTCCAGATCGAATCGCGCGCACAGATGGCCATGCTGCCTCGGCTCAGACCAGAAAATTTCTATGATCTGGTCATCGAAGTGGCGATTGTTCGTCCTGGCCCGATTCAGGGCGATATGGTGCATCCCTATCTGCGGCGTCGCAATGGCGAGGAGGAGGTGACCTATCCGTCAGCGCTGGAAAAGGTGTTCAAGCGCACTCTCGGCATCCCGTTGTTTCAGGAACAGGTGATGGAACTGGCGATTGTCGCTGCGGGCTATACCGCTGATGAGGCGGATAAGCTACGCCGCAGCATGGCCGCCTGGAAACGCCATGGTGGTCTGGAGCCACATCAGAAGCGCCTGACCGAGGGCATGCTGGAGCGCGGCTACACCGCCGAGTTTGCCGCGCGGATTTTCGAGCAGATCAAGGGCTTTGGCAGTTACGGTTTTCCCGAGTCGCATGCCGCCAGCTTCGCCTTGCTGACCTACGCCAGTTGCTGGCTGAAATGCCATGAGCCGGCGGCCTTTACCTGCGCGCTGATCAACAGTTGGCCGATGGGCTTTTACAGCCCTGACCAGTTACTGCAGGACGCACGCCGCCATGGACTGGAAACCCTGCCGGTGGATGTACGTTACAGCCAGTGGGACTGCACCCTGGAAGGCGGCGGGGCGACTGAAGGGCAGCAGCCGGCGATTCGATTGGGGTTATGTATGGTCCGCGGCTTTCGCGAGGACGATGCACAGCGCATTACCGAATGCCGTGAGCAGGCGGCATTTGCTGATGTGACACAACTCTGCGAGCGAGCACAGCTGTCTTCACGTGCGCGTGAACTGCTCGCTGATGCTGGCGCGTTGCGTGGCTTGGCCGGGCATCGCCACCGGGCGCGTTGGGCCATTGCCGGGGTCGAGCCACAGATGCCGCTGTTTGCCGGTGTGGCCTGCGAGGAAGAAGCCGCCGTGATGTTACCCGAGCCGACTCAAGGGCAAGATCTGCAGGCCGATTATGCCAGTGTAGGGACTACCCTGGGTCCGCATCCACTCAATCTGCTGCGTGAGCAGTTAGCGGCAAGACGTTGCCGAAGCTCGCGGGAGCTGCCCCTGATCGAAAGCGGTCGGGCGGTCTCGGTAGCCGGGCTGGTGACTGGGCGGCAGAAACCCGGCACCGCCAGCGGGGTGATTTTTGTCACCCTGGAGGATGAGTACGGGATGGTCAACGTGGTGGTCTGGCACGAGCTCGGTGAGCGCCAGCGGCGTGAGCTGCTGGGTTCGCGGTTGATGCAGGTGGATGGTTATATCGAATCGGAGAAGGGTGTGATTCATTTGATAGCCCGACGACTGCACAATCTCAACCCGTTATTGGCGGGTCTGGATGTGCGCAGCCGGGATTTTCACTAGCGGTCAAATCTTCAAAGCGAGTAATGCCGAAGCTCGCGGGCAATCAGCAGCCGCTGTATTTCGCTGGTGCCCTCGTAGATCTGGGTAATACGCGCATCCCGATACAAACGCTCGACCGGATAATCCTCCAGATAGCCGTAGCCCCCATGGATCTGGATCGCCTTGCTGCACACCGCTTCGGCCATTTCGCTGGCGAACAGCTTGGCCTGGGAAGCCTCCGTCAGGCAGGGCAGCCCGGCGGTGCGCAGCCGTGCGGCGTGCAGAATCAGCAGGCGGCTGGCGTTGAGTTGCATGTGCATGTCGGCGAGCATATTGGCAATGCTCTGGTGTTCAGTCAGTGCCTGGCCAAATTGGGTGCGCTCACGGGCATAGCCCAGCGCCGCTTCAAAGGCGGCTCGGGCAATACCCAGAGCCTGCGCAGCAATTCCGATACGGCCGCCTTCCAGGTTCGACAGGGCAATCGACAGGCCTTTGCCGCGTTGCCCAAGCAGAGCGCTTTCCGGGATCCGGCAATTGTCGAGGCTGATGGCGCAGGTATCCGAGCCGCGAATACCCAACTTGTGTTCCATGCGCTCAACCCGGAAGCCGGGGTTGTCGGTGGGCACCAGAAACGCCGATAGACCCTTTTTGCCAAGGTCTGGATCGGTCACCGCAAACACCACTGCCAGGCTGGCGCGTTTGCCATTGCTGACAAACTGCTTGGCGCCATTGAGCACCCATTCACCGTTCTCCAGTACCGCGCGGGTGCGCAGGTTATGGGCCTCGGAGCCGGCCTGTGGTTCAGTCAGGCAGAAGCAGCCAATCGCCTCGCCGCTGGCCAGTTTCGCCAGCCAGGTCTGCTTCTGCTCGTCCGTGCCGTAATTCAATACCGGGCCGCAGCCGACGGAGTTGTGCACGCTCATCAGCGCACCGGTTGCACCGCAACCGGCCGAGACTTCTTCTACCGCCAAAGCATAGGCAACATAGTCGACGTAGCTGCCACCCCATTCTTCGGGCACCACCATACCGAGCAAACCCAATTCGCCCATCTGCTGAATAACGCTACTGTCGATCCAGCCGCTCTTGTCCCATTCGGCGGCGCGGGGCGCCAGCTCGGCCTGGGCGAATTGGCGGGCCATATCGCGGATCAGACGCTGATCTTCGGTCAACTCCAGATCGTTCATTTAAAGGCCCTCAAAAAAGGCATTGACTCGTGCGGGACGCAGTTGGCCGATAGTCGGTGGGTTCCAGCGCGGCTGTTTGTCCTTGTCGACCAGCAGGGCTCGTACCCCTTCGGCAATATCCCCGTCATTGAACCATTGGCGATCCAGATGCAGTTCCATTGCAAAGCATTCAGCCAGCGACATTGTCCGGCCACGGCGCAGCAACTCCAGGGTGACTGCCATGGCCAGCGGCGAACGGCTGTCCATCAGCTTGACGGTGGTCTGCGCCCATTCAGTGAATTCCGGACGAATTTCCTCAAGTAGCGACTGGCGTATAGAAGTCAGCGTTGGCTGAGCAAAATGCAGGTCAATTGCCGGTTGCAATGCGACCAGTTCGGCAGGGGGAAGGTCTTTGCTCAGCAGCTGACTGAGTGCCTGTTCCAGCGTTTCACTCTGCCAGTCGATGGCGTCCAGCCGTGGATCCAGCTCAGCTAGCCGTTCGGAGGCGATGTACTGATCGGCCAGGCCCAGGTGCAGGGCATCGGAGGCTTTGACCTGAGCGCCAGTAATGCCCAAATACAGCCCCATCTCCCCCGGGAGGCGAGGCAGGAAATAGCTGCCACCCACATCCGGAAAGTAACCTATGCCGGTTTCCGGCATGCCGAGCTTGGCGCGCTCGGTGACGATACGCAGGCTGGCACCCTGGGCCAGCCCCATGCCGCCGCCCAGTACAAAACCGTCCATCAGGACCAGGATCGGTTTGGGAAAGGCGTGAATACACTGATCCAGCGCGTATTCCTCGGCAAAGAAGGTATGTATTGCCTGGGGATCACCGGCCATGTGCTGATCATAGAGTGTGAGGATATCGCCGCCGGCGCAGAATGCCCGCTCACCAGCGCCGCGCAGCAGGATGGCTTCAATCTCGCTGTCCGCCGCCCAGTTATCCAGATGCCCCTGCAGCAGCCGGACCATCTCCAGTGTCAGGGCATTGAGTCCTGTTGGGCGGTTCAGCGTCAGATGGCCGATACGATTTCGCACTTCGGCCAGTACGGGGGGCTGCACATCAGTCATTCGCTATCTCCGGTGTAAAGTTTGATGATCGCGGAAAAGTCCAGGGCGCCATGGCCCTGGTTGCTGAAGGATTGGTATAGCTGCTGTGCCAGTGCTCCGAGGATCACCGGTTGCTGGGCATGCCGGGCCGCTTCGGTGGCCAGTCCAAGATCCTTGAGCATCAGGTCGGTGCCAAAACCACCGCTATAACCCCGCGCTGCCGGAACGTTCTGCATCACGCCGGGGTAAGGGTTATAAGTATCCGAGCTCCAGCAACGTCCGCTGGAGGTATTGATGATACCGGCCAGCACCTCAGGCTCCATACCCAGCGCCACGCCCAGATTCATTGCCTCGGCGGTGCCGATCATGGAGATCGCCAACAGCATATTGTTCGCCACCTTGGCGGCTTGACCGTTACCGGCGGGGCCGCAGTGCACAATGTTCTTGCCCATCGCCTGGAGCACGGGCAGGGCGACATCGTAATCAGCCTTGCTGCCTCCAACCATGAACGTCAGGGTGCCGGCCGCTGCGCCGCCAGTGCCGCCTGAAACGGGTGCATCAAGCATCGGGTTGTGCTGGCGTTGCGCTGCCGCAGCGACTTCGCGGGCACTGACCGGGTCAATGGTGGAGCTATCGATAAGTCTGACGCCGGGTCTTACCTGTGCGAGTAGTCCGTTTTCACCCAGGTATACCGCTTTCACATGCTTGGCTGCCGGCAGCATGCTGATAATCAGCTCGCAATCGCTGTTGGCGATTCCCTCAATGCTGGAGGCTTTGGCCCCGGCACTGACCAGCCCGTCCACCGCCGCCTGGGACAGGTCGAATACGCTGAGTTGATGGCCTGCGCCGAGCAGGTTGTGCGCCATGGGGCTACCCATGTTGCCTAGTCCGATAAAGCCGATATGCATGGCTGGCGCTCCGCTGGTGGGTACGTTTGGAGTGCAGGATAGCTTATGTCAGGAGGTCTGTGAGGGTTGTTCAGGCAGTAAAACTGCCGGAAGTCGGACCTCAAGCCGCACTGGTGGCCGGGTAAGAACGCCCGCGTTGAAGTAGACGGAACCACTCCAAGGGTACTTAGTCGTCCAGCGGTAAGGCTGCGGCACTAGAGCGCAGTTCGGAGTAGAACAGGGTGCGCAGCTCTCCCGACTGATGCAGTGTTTGCAGGGCGGCCTGCAGGCGCGGCGCCAGATGCTTGTGGGTGGCCTTGTGGGACATGTAGAGATGCGCCGCCTGCCCGCGAGCATGCACCTCATAGTGAAACAGGTCGGGTCGCAGACCTTGAGAGGTCAAGCTGTGATAAAAAACCACATCACTGCTGATCAGTGCGTCCAGCCGATCAATGCGCAACATCTCCATCGCCTGATCCAGGTTATAGACAGGGATCTTGATAATGTTGTCGTTCTGCTGGAAAGCTTCCCCATAATAGGTACCGCTGATATAACCAACTCTTTTGCCTTCGAGCGCTTTGAGCGTCAGCTTTCCGGTGTATTCGCGATTGGCTACCAGCAGGATGTCGGCCTCCAGTACGATGCCAATACTCTCGGCGAAGTTGTCCAGCTTGGGATTTTCAAATACCACGGTGTAGTCGCCCAGACCACGCTTGAACTCCACGAGCAGGCGCTGGTGGGGTAGAACGCGATTGTCCAAAGGTAGTTCGGCTACCTGTGCCAGACGTTCGGCAAAGGTGCTGATCAACCCGACAGGTTGGGCGTTGGCATCAAGATAGCCCCAGGGCCAGACGTCTGCAGTCATAAAGGCGATACCTTGAGACTCAAGGTCCGGCGGTTGACTGAAGGCATTGGGCGTACAAAAAGCCAGCAGCAGGCAGGCAATACGTAGGTGCATGATCACCATGGTCCGGGTCAGCGTTTTTCTTGAGTATACGTCAGGCGCTTATCGGCAGGTGGGTAAATAGGCAAAGAGGGGGGCTTAACCTCGGGAGAGGTAAATTGCAGGCAAAAAAAACCGCTGAAGGACAAGTCCGTTCAACGGTTTTT
>TARA_R110000822_G_scaffold54738_1_pt1 | contig 10698 bp, 15 predicted proteins | sample TARA_R110000822 | Tara Oceans TARA_R110000822 (sample SAMEA4397666) | marine metagenome | biome: Polar Biome; feature: [SRF] surface water layer (ENVO:00010504); material: water (ENVO:00002006), including particulate matter (ENVO:01000060) such as... | depth 5 m | reverse complement strand
ATACCGCCATCTTTAATTACACTTAGGACTTTAGCTTTATTCTGTGCAGTACTATCCTGACCAGAAGTTGTGAAATATAGACTTGCTAATCTGTTTTGTGATTTCTCAATTTTATCCTGAGCTTTCTGTTCTTTTAGAATTGCCCTATCATTAATTCTTGCCTCACGCTTTTTTTCTAATTCATCTTGGCGCTTTGCCTCATCCTGCTTTTTAATACCGTAAGTTAGTTCATCAAAGAAACCTGCGAATACATCCGTTTTCTCTTTATAATTACCGGCAGCTATATTAGCTTTTACTTTACCTGCTTCACTCTTAAAGCTCATTTACAGCATCCTCTTCTACTGGAAGTTCATCCTCAGATGGTGCATCCCCTAACATTTCAGCCTGTTCTTCTTCAGTCGCTGACATGGTTTCCGGCCTAGTCATTAGGCCACCGGACGGTTCTACTGGAACTTCCTCTACAGCGTTTACCTCGTCGATAACCTCTTCTTCATCCTCTTCAAGAATGCCAAGTGAGGCGCGTAATAATGTAGGTGTGATGACAACACGATCTTTATCTTCAATACCCATCTCATATTTCAAGCCAACGTCTTTGGCCTTTATTTCTAGGTATCGCGCTAACGGCCCTGCAATGAGAACTGCAAGATCAATGCCTATTTTACCTTTACTGACCGCCTGTAGTAGCAGTGTAGTAACGATTGTTGTGATATGTGCGTCTATACCAAACATAGCGAAGATAACTTCAACCTGTTCAGGTTCATCTATGCGCTCAATTAAATAAGCAATTGCTTCATCATAATCTACTAGGTCAGGCGGCCTATGCCATGAATAATTACGTGTATCGGTTGTATAGTTACCACCAGGAATAGGTGCATCAAGATTCATCTGTGGCCTCCTCTTTAGCAGTTTTACTATCGATAGGATTTTCCAACATTTCAGCTTCTAAATCATCAAAGTACTCTGGAGTGAACATTAACCCGTCTTTTTTTAGTTCCCCAGTTTTTATAGGCAGCTTACCTTTCAAGAACACCTTAATAGATTTCTTGATTGCTTCATCAAATGTCATTGTTAATCATCCCGTAATTTACCATGAGATATCCGTGATAACCTTCTTGTACGGCTTCTGGATGTGTCTCACGTATTTCTTGTGCTAGAACACCAACGGGCGGAAACTGGTCAGCCCCAATCCGTTTACCTTCCTCATTCCACTCCCACTGGTAGAAGTTCACACCTTTGATAGTATCTATGTGTTTGATATTTTCTTTTAAGCCAATATCTGAAGGTAGAAGGCTACTGAGCCAACTAGAGCCACCACTAGAGCCAAGAAATGCCCCGCCCAATTTAAACAAGCCATCCATAAATCCACCGCCGCTAGACTGCCCAGATTGTGCTTGTAGCTGTGCAACAAGAAGACGTAACTCCCGTTCTTGATCGTTATCAGTAGTTTTCCAGATATAATCTAATAAGTTATCTGCACTATCCCAGAGATTATTCTGAGCTTCTTGATTTAAATCTAAAGCATTTTTAACATCTGTAGTATGCGCTTCAACCATTGTAGCATTATTAGTTGTTTCAACCGTTTGTCGCCATTTGGCATTAGCAACATCAATATTATATTGCATTTTACTCAAAAATTGCTGACGGTCATTTTTAATATCAGCATTAAATTGAGATGCATTATTAATTTCCCCAGAATTAAACTGAGATAAGGCATTTGTTTCGGAGGTATTATGACGTTGTATTGCCGAATTTAATTCCGAATAAAATTGATCCATTTCATTTGTATTTTCGGCTGTAAAAAGCCTCTGTGCATTGATAGCCTTTGTATTATCAAACATAGACTGAACAAAAGCTTGTTTGTTTACAATTTCCACCTGTTGCTCATTAGTCAGGTTTTTCAAGTCCATTTCCATGAAACTCTTAGCATTCATAACTGCGGCCTGTGAACGTACATCTAGATTAGCCATTTCTAATTTAGAAAGTACACTAGCCTTATTAATAATGGCCTGTTGGCGGTTATCTAAGTTCTTTGTTGTAAGTGTTTGAAAGAACATGGCGTCTTTCTCGGCAACACCTAAAGTAGATTCCATCAGCGCATTGGACATTGCCGCAATTGCAGCAGTCCCTGATATACCACTAAATGCTATAGACTTAGATGCATCTCTAGCCATACCCTGCGCCCAAGCTGGTATTATAGGATCACCATTACTAGATTTGAACTCAGCAGATATAATCTTCATCTGCCCCATAACAGTAGCTTTACTATCAGTATAGCTTCCTTCGCCTAACTTCTGGGCTAATAACTTACCGGCTATTGTAGATGTATCAATTACCTTGGAAATATCTTGACTAGCAAAGTCATTAAGCGCATTTCCCAATACGCTAGTAGTGCCATCTTCATTTATACCCGTAGCAGCTCCAGTAGTATCAATAGCATAACCTTCAGCGTCTACTATAGCGTTCTCACTGACTGTACCTACAGCCGCATCAGCCAGCTCTTTGTCAGTTAAAACACTGGTTTCAGCTTCATAAGTTGTTGCCCCTGGATTAACTGCGGTATCAACTACACTCGCATCACCCGTAGTACTGGCTGTATAAGTAGGATCATCCCCTAATCCGTAGGCTGCATTATCTGGATTAATAGTTGTACCTGTAGCATCTGCATTTATCATAGGCATAAGGTCAGCTATCGTTAAGTCTCTATCTGATAAAAACTTATTAGGATTATCTATAATGGCTTGCATATCAGCTTGGTTTTTAATGATACCAGCTTCTTCAGCCATTTCTATTACAGTCTTACCCTCTGGATTAGCCGGATCGTCAGGTATGGTAGGTGAATCTGTAGTATTGTTATTGTTACGCTCTTCTTCAGCTAATTTCATAAGAGCGTCATTATCACCCTTTGCTTCAAATTTTTGGCTTTGAAGCGAATACTTATTTGTACTCTGATCATACCCAGCATCACCAGGTGCTTTACCTGAAGCATCAATTTTTAAGGCATCTACGAGTTTACCATTAATTTCCACGACTTCATAAGGCATTTTTAAAAAGTTATATGAATATTTAAAATTAGTTTCTGGATTTACATATGTCTGACGACCATCAACGATTTTACTTATTTGGGTTTCAGGATCAAGCCCATTAAGCCATCCTCCAAGCTTACCCATAATCCCTACAGGATTTGTGAACCCTGCAATTGTGCCGAGGCCTGAAGGTGCTTTGCCTTTTATTTCATTGCTAGGTAAAACTGCTAGAACTGGAGTATCAATAAATGAGTTATCATTATTGTCATCATTATTTGTGCGTGTAAAATTACCAGGATTATCTTCATAGTAGTCTGCCCTCTCAGTTGGCGTTTCTACATACTGTCTATCAGTGTAGCTACCACTACCTCTACCTCCGCCTACAGATGCAGTAGATTCAGTCTTCTTCGACCCACCAAAAAAATCCCCAAAAAATCCCATTTATTTATCCTATCTCGTTGTAGCAAACGGCGAGGCAAACCCGCGTTCAGGAACATTTCCTGACATAGCTGGTGAAAGATTGCCCATAGAAGCATTAGCTCCCTGTACGTTCTGCACTGATTGTAAATCTCTTAGAGTACTACGGACATTTAGAATCTTTTCACCAATCGCCCCACCAGTAACGTCAAAACTTCTTAATAGTAGGTTGCCTTGCTCATCTACAGAACGTGAAATAGTAGTACCTTGCTCATCAATACTATTAGCAATTAACTGCCCGTTATCATCAAATGCATTACCTAACTGCTTAAAGTTTTGCCGCATCGACATATCTATGTCAGTTTGTGCAGATGCTACTTGCGCCATATCTCGTGCAGCTACTACTTGCCCACTATCCAAGTTTTCTAAACCAGTATCTAAATTATATTGAAGTTGATTTAATACGGCTGAATTATCTTGTGCAGTGGCTCGTATAGATGCATTTGTTGCGGCAGTAGCTTCACTAAACCCACCATCAACTGTATTACCTAGTTGAGTAAACTGTGTGTCCATTTCATTAGATATATTCTGCCTATCTGATGATGCAGAATTAGCAAAACTACCAATGTCAGCACGTATTCTCTGATCAGCATTAGCATTAGCTCTTTGCATATCAGCCCGTGTTTGGTTAGCCAATGTAGTATCGTCACCATAGCGTTCAACATAGTTATCAAAACTAGAAGTAAACCCTTCTTGCCCTGCCTGTAGGTTTGCCTGATTTTCTAAGCTTTGAGTAGCATATATATCAGACGTATCTGACATAGTATCTAAGCTACTTTGTAAATTCCCCTGCCCACCTAACACATTAGCTTGGGTTTGAGTGAGTGCAGTATTAGCATCATTAAAGCCAGTTGCTAGTGCATCACCTGTAGCGGCGAATTGATTAGTACGATCACCTTGTGCAGCACCAAACTGTGTAGTTCTATCTGCTTGTGCATCTGAAAAGCCTTGGGTTTGATCTATAAACCCTTGGTCTACAGCATTTTGCATGTTTGTATTAGCTGTATCTACAGTATCAAAGCGTCTACCTGTTTCATCAAACCCACCAGATACACTGGTATTTAAATCAGCAAAAGAATTGGCATTTATTCCAGCATTGGTTGCCATTGAGTTCGAATTGTTTGCTATACCAGTATTTGCATCAGTAAGTTGCGTATTAAGTCCTGTATTATACTTATCCATCAAATCTTGGATATTAGTAAATCCAGTGTTAACAGAAGAGCCAACACCTGCGACTGAATTATCTACAGTATCAAAGCGCCCATCCACAGTATCAAAGCGTCTTTTAGCCTCTGTACCTTCATCGGTAATCTGACCTGATATACCTTCTTGATTGGTAGTTAAATTCGTATACTGATCGTCTGATAAACCGCCATCGACTGTAGTTGTTCCACCGCCACCCATTTAAAACTCCTTCGTGTGTTTGATGTCTGGCTGATTAAAGCGCCGCCAATTAGCAGGAACTCTTCGGCCTAAAACTGATTGTGAATGCTTCATCATGCCTCGCATGACTTTGATTGTGTCTCCGTATGGAGCTATAAACTCGATGCCCCAAAGCTCTAAATCTTCGGTTACGACATCAGGTCTACTGTATGTAATTTCGTCTGGGACAAACTTCTCATCTAAGAATGCCTGACCTTCTTCTTTCGTAATCCATGCCCAAGAAACAAAACCTATCGGCTTATCATCTTTATAAAATAGTCGGGCTTTTTGATGGATTAAGGGATATAAACAATAATGATTAAACTCTACTAATGTATATAATCTGTGGTCTGGAGATTTGTTAAATAAGAACAGTGCGTCTAGTACCGCTTTCTGTAATTTCATGGTAGCCTTAATAACTAGGTATGCTATTATTATAGCATTTAGTTAAGCAATTAGCAAGTGTATTAATTAAATCAACCTACTAGCTTTAAGTAGGTTTTTGGCCCAACAATACCATCCGCAGTAAGAGAATTATCAGACTGCCATTGCTTCACAGCCTTCTCAGTCATTAAACCAAATACACCGTCTGCATCTAAATCTAATGCTTTCTGCGCTAACTTCACAGCTTCACCTGTTGAACCTACTTTTAGCAGTAGAGGCGCTGGGCTTGGGTTATACTGCCCACCTAAGATATCCAAAGCATTCTTGTAGTGATGCTTTCTGTCTTCAAGACCTATAGTTCCACCATTGATTTTCTTGGTAGCTCGTAAGATATCATCTGCGTACCTGTTCAGCCCATTCTCTTTCCAAAACCAACAAGCACTTTCTAATGCACCTTCTTTTGTATCCAGATATTCAATTGTACGCTCAATAGTTTTATCTAATGAGTTAGCAAAAGCTGTTTGATTATTTTTACCCGTAAGTTGGATAATCCCAGCGCCCTTGTGTATCCATCCATCACCAGTTTCAGTTGGCCCATTGCCCATACGATTTGCGTAAATCACGTTGGCTATCTTCTCTGGTTGTCTGTGATACTCTTCAGCATCCCGTCCTGCACGTTCAAAATATTTTGGGAAGATTGCATTCAAGGCTTTTGCTGAATAGTTCAGGTTTTCTTTAAGCACCCTGAAGTTATTACTTTCGTGACCACATTGAGCCATGAACATTGCTATGCTCTTAGGAGTATCAATATCATATTTAGGAAGCATATCTTGTAGAGGCTTTACCCAGGATTCCCATTCGCTATTACCGTGCAAAAGGTTGTGTACTTGATCAGAAGTTAATTTCATTACTTTACTCCCATAAATTTGTTGACTGAGCGTTGCCCAAACCAAAATGCTATGATTGCGCTGAATAAAGCTTGGGTTTCATTGTCGAACATTAACGGAACTGCGTCTTTCCAATCAGCCCCACTTTCCATTGCTTTTAGTAAGATGACTGCTTTGACGGCAAGGAATAAACCAAAAAACAGATAAGTAATAACAGGTCGTACAGAAGCGGATAAGCCAGCAGCAAATCCAGACTTTGGGTTAGCAAATTCATATAGAGCCTTCGTTTCTGCAATCTCAGCTTGTTTGTCTAATTTCTGGATGTCGTTCTGAACACCCATTACCGCTAACTCGCCTTGTAGCTTTAGCTCTTCTAAGCGGTTTTTATGATCCTGCTTCTTCTGAAAGAAGCTAAGAACTTGCGGCAAGAAGCTTGTACCAAAGCCCAGCGCACTTCCTAGTAAAGCAATCATTTCTTAGCCTCCATTGCATTAAAGCCAAAGTATGCAGCTACTACGCCAGACGCCGCCACAACGTATACCGCAGCGATGTCTGCTATTAGTCCTGCTGCACCAGTTTGACCCATTACAGATGATGCTAATATAACGAATGGATAGAGAAGCATTCCTGCACACGTAGCCACTACTAGCTTGCGCTGTGTGTCTCTCTTAGCGTCTGAGTCTTCCATCTGTCTGCGTCGATCTTCAAGCATGATCTCACGCTCTTCAGGATCAAGTATTCCGTTACCATTCATATCATAATCAGTCATAAATATTCCTTAATTAGCTAAAGGATTGTCTAAAGCTCTTTGCAATTTCTTTGTTAACCGAGCTTCTAATTCTTTCATCTCAGCATCCTGGGAAGTGCGTAATCGGTCACGTTGGCTTTCAAACCTGACATCTGCTGCATCGATTAACGTGCGTATCTTTGCTTCGTGATCTCGTAGTAAAGCATCAACGCTATCTTCGATTAATCGTACTGTATCTTCCACACGATCTGTCTGTTTCTCTATGCCCAGTATATCGTCCCGTAAGCCGTTCTTGATGTCTCTTGTATACTCAACGCTCTCTTCAACCTTAGTACTGATACCAGTGACTTTAGCGTCCATCACATCCATAGCCTGTTGGTATTCACCTAGATCAAGCCCTGCCACTTCTTCGATCTTCTGGTACATCACAAAGCCGCCGTATAAACCGCCTACTACTGTGGATAGAAATGTAATGATTGCGAATACAGATGCTGGTGTTAGCTTAAGGCCACCTGCTTTAATCTGTCGGTCTGCAAGCCCATCAATGTTGTCTGCGATCTTAGTAGTGTCCATATTAATTCTCGAACTCCATGCCGCCTTTTTGTAGGTCTTTGAGGGCTTCTAATTCGTTACGCAGCATCTGGATTTCTAGTTTGCGCTGGGTAAGTTCTACTTTGTATAAATCATCACAGTTAATACGTGATCTAGGTTTATCCAGAGGTATAACTATACGAGTATAAACACCTATGTCTTTGCTCTGACCTGCGTTAGTTGTACTGAATGATCTACCCACATTATTAATATTACCCATCACACCAAACTCTAAGCTTGTTGCGCCACCAACTGCGTTTGAGCATCTAAGATTACCAGAACTGAATGTATCGGATTGGTAATTCATTGGTGGATTTGGCAGGGTTAATGCTAGTGAGCTACTCTCAGCTATTGCTGAACTTGCCAGTAGTGTTAGTGCTAATGCTAATCTCATGCTCTTTGTCCATCGATGCGGCTACAAATTCTGCTAGAAATTAGAGTGCTAGTACTACGCTGCTTTATTTGTTTAGAAGTTGTGCATATATAAACTGCTCTGTTTAAATCACTTTTGCGAATATATACTTCAAAGTTCTTACGCTCTTTGTACTCAACCTTCATTATTCGATAAGGTGAAGAAAAAGGTAGGTTAATAAAGTTCTTATCAAACACTTCTATAATATAATATTTAACATCTTCTCTTTGGTTAAACAAAGACATCTGTGCTTTAAGTACACCCTTAACGTGACTTGGTTTCAGATCAGGATATGCAGGTGTCATTTCGTGTGCAGACACACAAGAAGACCAACAGAAAAGTATTATGGCTAACTTATTTAGCAATGCAGCTCGCTTGCACTACAGCAACATAAGTACCTCCAGTAAAAGGCTTCGAGGCTGCGTATGTTGCACTTGAAGCCGTAGAAAACCAAGTACTACCAGCTACAGTCAAATCAAAGATTGTTGTGTTATTTACAATAGTTTTAGCTGCATCATAGCCAGACATACCAGCATCCGAAGTGTTAGTTACCGAAGTTGAACCTGTCCAGGTCACTGTATCCGTAAGTGGAGGTGATGAGCTAAATGCAGTCGGGTGTGTGATGTTAGCTGTGTAATAATTTGCTAAAGCTACATCAAAACGTATCACAGGAAGAACACCACCATCAGCAGGAGTTGTGCTTAGTAAACTTGCAGACGGACTTCCGTATACTCCTGATTTATCTGTTTGGATTACGCACTTTGCAGCTACGTTACCTGTAATTTCTACATTTGCAAAAACAGGATGTGCAAATAGTAAAAGTATTGTTAAATAATATTTCATTGTAATCCTCATTTATTATACTGCATTTCAATCATTTTTTCGTGCAAGATTTGTTGTGCTAAAGTATTTCGTAATGCCATTTTGTTGTCAGGCATTTGCTTATCTTCAAGTTTATGAACATCGTTGTATTCGCCGCCGTTTATTTTAGCATTGTAGTACATCGCTATATTCGTCTGATTATTCATTTGGTTTATAATGTCTGACTGACCCTGCACTTTAAGCATTGTAAGTGCGTTCTTAGAGGAGGCTAAACCTAGCTCTATTCTGGAAGCTTTTTCTTCTTCCTCTTCCTCATCAATACGATTACCACTTTCGTCGTAGTTGAAATCGTCTTCTGTATCCAAAACTTCTGAAACTGCATTGTCTTCTAGAGCATTGTATACTTCTACATCTACGATAACTGGCATTGGTTTCCTGTAGCCAGGACATGCTGGGTTTAGTTGTGGATCGTAGCATTCATCAATCCGATAATTATAAATAACGTAAGGATTTGTAACCTCGCCCTTGCCTTCTACTTCAATCGATCCTCTACCCCATAGTGCGAATGGTATGTTGTTTAATGTAAAGGATTTAGTAATTGTATTGCCTGGTACGCCTGACCAATCGTCTGTCTCTCTGAAGGTGTAACCATCGCCACTTGGGTTTAGATTACCTACATGAACTTTCATGGCATCTTCAGGATTTTTGATGGTAGAGTATCTGTATATTAATCCGTTTATTGCTAGTCCTGTTGAATTTGGAAATACACTTCCCATTCCCCATGAAAGACCACCTGATGCTGCATTACCTGATGCACCATAACTGTATGGATCAGAGTGCGAGTAAGAAGAGTAAGCTACTAAACACAGTGCCAAGCCCAATCTTTGTATCGTTTTCACTATTAAACAACCTCTTTAGTATGCTGTTACTTTCTTTTTCTTCTGTGATTACCAAGTTATCTAAATCATAAGCAATCAATGCAGCATCCCCTATCAAACCTTTGTGTGGACAGGGCGTACCAGCATTTTTTAAACTTTTTCTAATAACTCCAGACTCTTCCTCACACATCACGCTGATGGCAGCTACCTTGAGTCCCATGTCAAAAAGCGTCTTAGCATTCTTGAGCCTTACACAGTTCTTTTCAGTAAAAACTTTACCTGCACTAAGCCCTAATATTTGGGTCTGTATAGAAGCTGATGCTGATATTGTGCAAAGATCGCCAGTACCTGTAGTAAGATTTGGTGATATTGCGCTGGGCGGTGGACTATAAATTGTGGTGTCCATAGACCCATTCGAATTTATAGTACTATTATTATCTGTGTAAATCGTGTCATTATCATCAGCATATGCTACGTTATAAGCAAACATAAACAGGATTGTGATTATAAGTTTGATCAATTTAGTTACTTTCGGAGCGTTTTCTCATTGCATCAACGGAATCACGAATAGCTTTAATATTTTCGTCTATACGACCAAGCATGATAGCTTGTAGTTGAGCAGTCTTTTCAATCTCATTGATACGGATTTCATGCCGTGCAATTTCACGGGCATTAGTTGCGACAGTTGAATCCAGTGCAGACATGTACCACACCAGACCCACTGTTTGTAGACCAATAGCTAAAAAGAAAGTTATAGGTACGTTCTTTGATAAGTGCCAACTCTCGTTCATACACGTCCTCCTTGGCTAATAGTTCTTATTGTAATTAAGCTGCTGCTTCTTCTACTGGCGTTTCCAGAGATGTTGCGAACATATTAACAAAAGCTTCTTTGCCAATACTTAGCTGATCTAAATTAAAACGAGCGTTATCAATTTTACGCCCTAGATCGTTAACATGATTGAGCATGTTCTTTTGTTGATTTGTCATATCTTCCACAAAGTATTGTTTTTCATTAACTGTGATTGGTGTTTTTTTATTTTTTCCCATCATAGTC
>TARA_R110000822_G_scaffold51292_3_pt1 | contig 10718 bp, 25 predicted proteins | sample TARA_R110000822 | Tara Oceans TARA_R110000822 (sample SAMEA4397666) | marine metagenome | biome: Polar Biome; feature: [SRF] surface water layer (ENVO:00010504); material: water (ENVO:00002006), including particulate matter (ENVO:01000060) such as... | depth 5 m | reverse complement strand
TATACCCCTTGGAAATGAGTTATAGCCGGTAGAAACAATTGAATTATCTTTACCGACTAACACTACACCGATTTGAGTTTTGATATCTTTTGATTTTAATTTTACTTGCTCTGCAATGTTTATAAAGTATTCATCCCAATTCATATAAATTCTATTTCGTTAGTTTCTGAATTCCAATCAAATGTGATTGGCTTATTAACTTGTTCATAATCATCATTTAAAACTGAAGCGTTGAAGTAGTGAGTATCACCATCAAAATAATGTCCGTATGATGGATGGATGTGACCACATATATGAAGTTTAGGTTTAACAACTGCAATTCGTTCTGATAATAGTTTACATCCTAATTTATCAAATTCTCTACCATCCACCGTATCTAATATACCATAGGAAGGTCCGTGAGTAATAAGAATATCCGTATTAGTAGGTATTGCTTCCCATTTTGACATTAACCCAAACCCATTTTTTGGTAAGTTAAATGCCCAATTATAAAATTCAGGCTGCCAAGGTGAACCATATATGCGAATGTTATTTTCTGGGTGTTCACCGTTTGGCCCATCAAAGTACATTACCAATTCTTCATCTTGCAGATAATCAATTGTTTTAAATGAATTAACAATCCCCATTGCTTGGTGTGGATTATCTTCAAATATCCTATCGTGATTACCTGCTATGAATATTTTAGTTTCATAATTATCAATACTATCAAACCACTTACAAAATGAATCAATATCATTTGTATTATATCCACTATTCATTATATCACCTGCGTGAATAAGTAAATCACCACCAGGTAATTGATGTGTAAGTTTATTATGTAGTGTATGTGTATCTGATATTAATGTGATTCTCATAACTTATTTATTTTGCCCATTTTCCTCTTTGTACTATTTGAGCAATTATACCATATACTGATAAATCTTCGTAAGTGTCTTGGATTGGCTCACCAACTTCATCAGGTTGTCCTAATACAACTAATTGTTTTAAACGTTGTACTTTATCATTAACACGAAACCACAATCCGGTTAGCGAAAGTTTAACATCATCTTTTGTTTCTAATGCGGTTCCTACTGAAATATTACCAGGTCCATAATTTCTTTGTTTTTTACAAAAGGTAATATACATTTCATCAGTAATTTTCTTAAACTCCTCAGTTGTTCTAGGGTAAGTTCTTTCACAAAACTCAACTGCTGTTTCTATTTTTTTCTCGTTATTCATATAGCTTTTATTAATCTTTAAAAACAAAGATACGAATAAAAATTGACATATACAAGCTAAACAAACTATATTTTATAAAATGAAAAATAGTTTAAATTTTCTTTACGTTTGGGAAAAGTAATATATATGTATATAAGAAATAACAATACTCTAAGGTGAAGCTATGAGTCTAAACGCCTCCAAACTTCAGGTACCCACTCCTGTTGGATAAGATAAATTTTCCTTTTTTAATTTTTACAAAACGCACAGAGACACATGGCACAGTGACACTGTTATATTGTTTATTAATTTAAAAAAAAGAAATAACTTAAAAAAAGACAAAGACAATAATAGTATAAAAGTATTATACTACTTCATAATTAAATAAGTCTAACTTTTTAACTACTCTATATACTCTTTTGGTTGGGTCTTCGTTATCCAATTCGTCTCGTTTGAATTGAGCTTCTTCGATAGTATTAAATTCGTCTGTTGTATCATCTGAATTTAGCTTATATACCCATATTTGTCTTTTAACCCAATTAGGGTCTCCAGCATTAATATCAGTTGGTATAAGTTGTTTTTGTACTACGTATTTTGCTTCCATAATATTAATGAATTTATTTTAAATATAAATATCGTATAATATCATTTTAGAATTTTATTTGCCTTATTGGATTATATATAGCTAATTAGCCCAATTTTCTCATTTGAAAATAGGCATAGGTTTGTTAGCAGTTCAATTATGATTTTGGTTAAGCTTATCATAAACGTAATTATTAATATGACTAGCCATAATTTTAGTATGATATATATTATTTTCTCATAGTTAGTACATTCATATGATAATACCCAAAAATTTACTATTGATAATATCAACTTTTTCATTTTATTTTTAAATTACGTAGTTGTTTTATTTCAGAGAAACATATTGATGTGACTTGTAAATAATACATATGTATTATACTACTAAATTAAATAAGATTAGTTTGACATAAGTATTAAAAAATATTAAATACCAATGGATTTTAATCTTAAAATTTCATCTTTAACTTTTTGATTGAATGGAGTCCAGCTGAAGTTAGCTAACATCCAATCTCTATAAGAAGATGGTATTTCTTTCACATCCTTTCCAGCGAATTTACCAAATGGCATGAGTACAATCCCACCTTCAGCAGCTTTTTCTTGTGGGGTTGATTCACCTTCAATATGCAATCCAATTTCAGTTAATGGAATACCTGTAAGTTGTTTCTTATCTTCACCATACATAACCCAATTAGTACCCTCTTCTTTGAAGTAGATATCTTCAACTTTTCCAAACTTTGGAACTGCTCCTACAAAATCAACAACTAACCCATCTGGCTTATTTGGGTGAATACGTGTAACTCTACCAACGAACTGATACCACCAACTTAATGATGCCGTAGGTCTACCAGTAATGATACAATCTAATTCAGGATAATCAAATCCAACTGAAAGGATATTTACTTGAGTAATACATCGTAACTTACCAGCTTTAAAATCAGCTATAATTTCATTTCTTTCAGATGTTGGCATATCAGAATAAACTGCTCTACAACTTGGAATTTTCTTTGTTAGTTCTTTTGCTTCATCGATTGATGGAACCGCTATAAGGATTGATTTTCTTCCATATAGTTCCTTAACCTTTTTAACAATTTTATCTCCAATGTTTTGTGACTTGTATGCTCGCTTAATAGATGCATCAGAATAATCAGCACCAGTAGTATTATAAACTAAATCACCAGTATTAAAATCATATGATTGGTATTCTAATCTACTCCAAAATCCTAAGTCAACCATTTCTTTAATCTGAGCAACGTAGATAATCTTTTTAAAGAAGTTCCCTTTCTTAGAACGTGATGTTAACATTACCAATTTTGAAATTGACTTAAAATCCTCACCTAAGTTTGTTTGTAATTTAAGAGGGGTAGCAGTTAACCCCAACGTATGAACGATACCAGCCCCCTTTAGGAAACGCCTAAGCATTCCATTTGGTTCTCTAGGGAATCTATCACACTCATCAATGATAACCTTTGTAATACCCAATTCTTTAAACTTATGAGCCACCTTTACAATGGAACCAATTGTAGCATATGTTACATTACCAATTTCCTTTTCACCCATAGCAGCTGAATAGATTGATGCTTCTCCACCCAATCCAACAAACTTATTATAATTTTGTTCTAATAACTCTTTAGATGGTTGGATTACTAATAATCGCTCACCTACTTCTTTAGCTATGCAGGCTATAACAATCGATTTACCGAAAGCCGTTGGCGCAACGATAATGGAAGGTACAGGTTTCTTTTCAGAAAAGTAAGCCACTCCGATTTTTACTGGTTCTACTTGATTAGGTCTTAATTGCATCTTATAAAAATATTAGTGTTACACTATTACATAGTGTAAAATACAAATATACGAAAAAAAATCCACATTTCCTAATTTTTAACAAACTTTTAATTGATTAAAGCTATTAATGTGGGTATATTTATAAATTATATAACAAAAAATATCCATCAAATAGATGGATATTGTTTAATTTAAAAAAATGATAAGTTAAATATTAGTTCATACAACTATAATTAGCTTAATCTTTTTAATTTATACAAAGTAGAGCGTATTAATTCATCAACACCATCATATAAGTTAACTAAATATGAGTCTTGTGGAAGTTTTTCCCTCTTTAATTCACAAAATTTTGCTAATTGTTCAAAATATACAATAACATCATCTTCGTTTTCTAAGTCTTTAATTACTCCACCCATTTTATACCCCTTAATTATATCATATTTACCCTGGTAGGATTCTACAATACCATCAGCCAATCCTATAATCGCATCATAGTATTCGTTTAAAGCAATATGTTTAGCATATGATGCAGTTTGTAAATGAAATATGTGTGATTGTGTTCTACTCTGAAATAGAGTTCCAATATATTCGTTCATAATCGTTGTTTTATCTAATATAAATATTTGTTTAAATAAAAAAACGTAAAAAATAATATATACATATTTATATTGGAAACCTTGTGGTTAAACCTTTAGTGTCCTTTGTGGCATTTGAGTTGGAGAGATACCAGCAAATAAAGTTTTAAATACAAATAAAAAAATAAGGAAATATGAAACAATCAATTTGGACAAACAAGTCCAATCCTCAATCGTTTATCACCAAAGATAAACAAAGATTAAAACAATTCGAAGGTATAGTACATCTCAAAGATGGTGATGAATACGAAATCGAATTATTCAATCCAACAAAAAATCACATTCTTGCAAAAATTAAAATCGATTCAGATTATATATCTGGCGGTGGTATTGTATTAAGACCAGGCGAACGCACGTTCTTACAGCGATTCTTAGATACGAATAATAAATTTGTATTTAGAACCTACGAAGTTGATAGTGAAGCAATTGAGACTGGTGCTACATCTAATAATGGGTATGTGGCGGTAGAATTCTATAATGAAATAAAATTCCAAACATCAAATAGAGGGTTATTATATGCAAATGGAACTACCAATACATTTAATTCAACTGGAACAGTTATGTGGGGTGGTGATACGACAACACATGGTGGTTCATTCACTACAACCGGCGGTGTAGGTGGTGGTGTATTCACTACAACTGGAGTTGGAAACGTAACCAATGCATCGGAAACTACTAATATAAACGTAAACTACTCAGATAATGTAAGCTCAAGAAGAATAACCGATGAATTTTTAACATTTATTAATAATGAGATAAAGGCTCCATCGATTTCTGAAACTGGTATTACTGAAAAGGGTGGGGAATCATCACAAGAGTTTGAATCTTCTACTAAAAAGTTTACATCCGTATCATTTCATAACACTGCATGGAGATTATTACCATTATCAACGAAGCAACTAACTACAAACGAACTAAATATATCGTATTGTGGTGGATGTGGGGCAAAACGAAAGAAAGATTCTCACAAATTCTGCCCTATTTGTGGAACAGAGTATTAATTAGTTACAAATAATCATAAGGTATTCAAAAAAATCCACTCTTTTAGGGTGGATTTTTCATTTAATACTAAGAAAGCCATTGTTCAAATGGGTGTACCTCTACTTTTGGAACAAAAATAGGTTTAACATACGTAGATGGCATATCATCATACTTAAAAACATCGGCTAGATATGATTTCCAATCTCGCTTAAATGTAGTTTCATACTTATCTAGTGATACTCTAACTAATTGAGCTCGTTGGTTCTTATATTCGCTTAAATCGATTTCATTATCATCTTCCATACTATACCTTATAAGATTGTAATTGTAAATCACTCAGTTCAATTTTCTCAGCTAATAAATCAATTGTATCTGATTGAGGATTGCTCATTATTAATTGCCTCAACATCTGGTCATCCATTCCAACTGATTCTAATATATACTGCATTGTTTCACCATCTACACAATCACCTGTTTGTGTCAATGATTTTAACATACCTATAATTGATTCAACTCTATTGTTTGTATATTCATTCTCATTCATTTGTGATGTATCTATCATATTGATTAATGGTTGTTTAATATTATTACTATTACACTGTTTCCATTCTTCAAAACTATAAAATCCATCTCTATTATTTCTTAAGAATTCTCTATATTGTGTTTCTAATGTTACCATAACTTATTCATCATTTTTGCTTTTATATACTGGTGTAAATATCAATGCTAATAGTGCCCATGCGGATTCGGTATAACATACTGCAAATCCTATTAGAGTAAAAAACCCTATGTAAATTAATGCTATTGCGTAATCTCCTTTCATAACCTATTTTTTTTATTTAATTGCTTTAACCTACATTCCTCACATTGTTTACCACATCCATACATTCTAGCTTGAACTACATGAATCTCATAACAATCCCATTTTACTTCTTTTTTTGAAATAAATCTTAACCACTCAATAAATGTTTTTCTCATATCGTATTACCAACTATATCTTACATACTCAATTCCAAATCTATCCCACACTCTATACACAGCTTCAACAAATGGAATAGCCCATTTGTAACCATCCTCAGTTATCCAATCAATTTTTGAATCAAGTGATTCATCACACTCATTTGGTATTATTGTATCGTTGGTAACATTTGATTCAAAGTATTCCATCCATATATGCCATAAATCTTTATAGTCGCCACCTACTAACTTTTGGTAATCTCTAAAGTATTGTTCTTCGATACCCATCTCTTTACAAATTTCTAATTGAATATCTTTCCAATCAAAAAACTCTAATGTTTTTTCATTCATACTTTAATCATCTATATTTGAAGTTATTACTGCTATACTAAAAATCACTGTAAGTATTCTGACCCACATTTCCCAATTAAGTGGATTTAGTTCTAATGTAATAAATGCAAATATACTATACCATATAGATAATCCTACTAACGTAGCTATTAACTTTCCTAAAATTTTATTCATAATCTTATTTCTTTTTAAATTTATTTAATACTTCATCAAACTTTTTACCGCTAAGTGAATTAGGATTTCCAATATTATCAATAGCCCAATTAACCATTTCATTAGCAATTAATTCAACTTCTTCCTCACTATAACTTATTTCTTGTTGCCGAGCTGAACCTTCATTAAATCCTTTAATATATTCCTTACTAAGTTCATCAATAGTATGCCCAACATATTGCTCCTCTAAAGTATATTGTTCTTTCTGCCAATTAACCCCTCTAATAAATGCGTTTTCGATATCAGGGTGATAACCAATTCCATACTTTTTACTTGCATCGGATTTAGCAGCTTCTTCAATTTTTTTATCGATTTGATTCTCACCAAATAGTACATTTAGTTTACCTTTGGGAATTCCTAATTCAATCTCTTGATTGGGTTCTTTTGTTGGAATAGTGATTTTGTAAAAATCTATTATTAATCCATTCTCTAACCAAGCAGAACGTATCGTAATTGAAACTCTCTCACAAATTTGATTCTTTATAAACCATTCTAAGAATTCATCATCAATAGATTGTACACCATCTTTGATTAAGTATTGGTCTGTTGTTAGAATTATTTTTTTAAGATTAGTATGATTTGCATTCGACCAATCTGAATCTGTTGAGGTTACTATTAATTTATGCGCTATATTTATGCACAAATCCCCTTCTTTGATTACTTCATCGGAAGTGATGTAGATGTTTTGGTTTTGCGTTCCACTACCAAAGTTTTCTGTAAACTCTGGGTTATTAGAAGTGATACCTAAAATGTTGTTTGACTTAACTAAATAAATTCTACTTGGATTATTTGTTGGTAATAGGTGTATGTTTTTCATAGATAGTTATATTATGTTATATTCTTCTCTGAATACCTTCTCAGCCTCTTTCTTGCACTCACCCATAGTAAGTGGTACACCTTGTGATTTCATTGCTCTTGCTTCTTCTATCACTCTCAACTTCAATTCTGATTTACTCATCGATTGTTTCATATTTTATTTATTTAAGGGTTTAATTATCATCTCTCAATCTTACTATACAAACATACGAATAATAAATGAATAAAACAAGCTATTTCTCATTTCTTTTTAAGTTCATCAAACCATTTTCTAAATGTATGCTTTCTATTTCTAGTAGCTGTTTTTAAGTACTTTTCACTAAGAAATAAATTTTGTGACCTCCATATTAACTCTTTAACTTCATCTTCGGTATATAACCAAATTGGTGGTGTAGGCTCTACTACCTTAGTAACCTTTTCTCCAAATAAAAAATCTAACATAACTTATTTCTTTTTAAATTGTTCAAACCATTTTTCTGTAATTTCTGTTTCCGTATTAAAACCATTGCTATACCATTCATCAATATGGTCTCCAAACTTATCTAATAAGATTATAACTTCTTCCTCACTATAACTTCTTTCTTCTTTCCATTTAGCACCTTTAGTTACATAATAGGCTCCTGCTAATCTTTTAGACACATCTTCTTCGTCTAAAGTCAATCTAATTATAGCTTCTTCAAGTGTTTCTTGTTTCATATCTTATTTCTTTTTAAATTGTTCAAACCATTCTTTGAAAGTAGCATACTTAAACTTTGTATAAGAAAATGGTGGTGAACCTATAAGCTTAATTCCGTTTCTACCACTCTCCCAAGCTAGCATCAAATCCGATTCACTATACATTTTTTTAGGTTGATTAATTTTATCATCCTCATAATCTAACATTTCTTGTGGGTTTCCAAACATAGGTATATCTTTAGTGGGTTAAAATCTTATAATCAAATATACAAAATTATATTGACATATACAAGCTTATGGTGAATTATTTTAATCCCCATATCTCTTTAGAACCCCACCGAATCCCCGTCTATTTTAAAAAAATTTTAGAAGTTGTCGAAAAAGATTTAGTTTTGATTTCTTTTGATAGTTTCACCGCTTGGTTATCTATCGAGCCACTTCCTTAAGATAAAGTAGTTCTACGGTTTTTAGGTACATCAATAGTTTTATGTATCGATATCCCCTTAGTAGGTTTAGGCTTGTAGGATGGTGAATTAAAGTCTTTCCACACCAATCCAAAGAATAAGTTAGCCATTGTTCTACGGAACCAATTCGGCTTCTCAGTTAGAGCAAATGAGATAAAGTTATCTCCACTCCCAATCTTCCATTCCCCTACCGCCAGTGAAAGGGTTTCGGGTATCACATTCATTTGATTTTTCATTCTCAGTATATATTTCGTTCATCAATGAGAACACAACCACACACTCTTCATACAACTCTTCTTTCTCTAATTCAAAGAGTAGTGATTCCAAAGAGGTAAATGGTATAAGCTCAACGATGGTAGATTTTCGGATTGTTCCTTCACGAAACTTATCCAAAACCCAACCCAACGTATTCACTCTTATAAACCTTAGCTGTTTAATATCCAGCTCATCCATATCGTAGAATTTGTGCCCCATATATATAAGTATCTCTTACTGAGGAATTAAGAAAGCTGAGTAACTAACCACCTACCATATATCTTTTGTATGGTAGTATCCTTAATCCAATGTGCTCTTAATCCGTTCATCATATTTTTTGTTTCACTATCGTAACCCCCAACGTTATATACCAACTCCAACCTCTTAATATTATTTGGAGCCGATATAAACTTACTCACCCACTTCTTTTCCACCAATAGGAACTTAGCCCACATTCGTTGTTCCTTATTTGCTACCATTTTATATTAGTCCTTTTTTTTGACTTCGGTAGATTGGAGAAATCCCAAGCATTTTTTTTTAAATTCCATAACTTCCAATTATCTAATAACTTAGTACTTTGATAAAAATCCATTCTTACTACATTAAGTAAATCAGCCGTAGTGGAATCATATATACCATTGTACCATACATTTCTTATACCCCGAATTTGGGAAGGATATTGAACTTTGGATTCTAACCAATGGATTTCACCCATAACTAAAAACTTAACCCATTCTCTTTGTGTCTCACTTGCTACCATTATCCTTTATGTATAACGTTCTTAAATCATTGAGTAACACCTTATCGGTTCTATCGTAACTATCTATTATTAATATCTTTTTTAGCTGGTCTAATACAATGTATGCCTCTATACTCCTATTCCCTATTTTATAATCTAAAAAGGAACTATTACATTCTACCCATCGTATCAATGTGTTAATCCCCTTTCGTTTCTCTACTGATAATACAACGGTATTACTCCAATTGGATTGATATTGAGTTCCCCCATCATTAGTTAATGTCATTTGGTTGGGTGTACTATTAGTAGGCCAAACGGCTGTGTTTATTGGTCCTCTATCGTTTGCTAATGTAGTTATGTTTTGTTGTGGTGTATTCGATATCGAAATTGATGTTATTTTATCCAATACCTTCATAATGGAATTATAATCCAAATCATTGATAACCAATGGTAGTTTTGCATCATAGAATCCTTTTAATAATCCTGCCAATCCTTTATCTTCTTTCATTTTTTAAATCTTATATAAGTTTCTCTAATATCATTTAATATCTCCTTATCACCATCACAATAATACCCACCCACTAATAAAATACTTTTCATTAATTTACGTTCCGTTACCGTTACACTATATAACATCGGATTACTAATTATGAAAGATATCATATCCATCTGAGATTTTACTGCTTTATTCATTTATCTTTATTTCGTTTACGTTTCTTATCCCTTTTAAATGCGTTAGGTAACCACACCGTTACTACTATCAAACAAAAACCGGCGATGGTATTAACCATATCTGAGATATCCATTACTTACCTTTGTTTCCATAATTAAACTTATTAATCTCAATCTGAGTTAGGATTGATTTTCTTCGTTTATTTAAACGATTAATCATTATACTTAACACCCACTTATAAAACCAATTGGTTGTGTTGAGTGTTTCATATAATTCTAATTCTTTATTAACTTCTTTTAGTTGTTTTCTTAGTGCCATCTTATACTGAATTAATTATAATCAAATATACAAAATATAAATCACATTTCCAAACATTAGATAAATTAATTTCAGTT
>TARA_R110000822_G_scaffold67329_1_pt1 | contig 10721 bp, 19 predicted proteins | sample TARA_R110000822 | Tara Oceans TARA_R110000822 (sample SAMEA4397666) | marine metagenome | biome: Polar Biome; feature: [SRF] surface water layer (ENVO:00010504); material: water (ENVO:00002006), including particulate matter (ENVO:01000060) such as... | depth 5 m | reverse complement strand
ACTGTATTTTTTGCTCCGAGCGCCGCCGTGTTAAATCCTAAAATCGTTCCTTTGTGCTTATTAATATCCTTCAATATCTGATACATTACAATATCAAATATATTAGACCAATTCTCCATCTCATTCATTAAAGAGATACGCTTACCGTCAACGGTGCCACATAAGAATCCTGTATAAGATGAGCTTAATACTTTTCCTGGTTCGTCAACACTTCTCATAATGAAGTAAGAACGTCTCATATTAACATCTAATTTCTCTAGTCCACCAATACGAGTTGCCTCCCATAAGTCTTCTGCATATCTTACTTCTACTTCATATTTACCTTTCTGAACTTGTATATCATGCCATTCTTTGTTATCCTCGTAGTTTTTAGCATCAATTTCAGTGAAGATAAACTTCTCTGACGGATCAAAAGCTAATTGAGTTACAGTTTTAGGCATTTTCTTAAAGTAAGAAGCTGTTACTGATTTCCATTCTATATGAATAACCTCTACTACTAATCCGCCATTAGGACTGTATCTAATTCTGTTATTAGAAGCATTAGCATAACTCTGAGGGTTATTAGCTATATCTTTTAACATTTCTAATTGCTTAGTGTCAAAGTTATATCTACGCATTACATCGTGAATAGACATCCATTGTCTGCATCCCATGATAGGACTTTTCTCTAAGAAAGTATCTCCATCAATCTCTTCGTAAATAGCATCGCGCGGGTCAACACTAATATATCTTGTTTCGCCTTCTTCATCTCTCTCTACCTTTCCGTAAATCATAGATGCTATTGAGCAATTTAATAAGTCATTTGAAAATTTTTGTTTTAAATCTAAAGTAGGTATCTGCTCGTTTAAGATAATCTGCATAATACTCTCTTCCTTGTCTTTTGGAGACATCTTTTGGAATATCGGGTCTTCTTCTCCATCAGGTATCGGCGCACCTTCCATTACGTCTACTCCTGCCTTGTTTTTTAAATCAATAAGTTCTTTCTTAGCTTCCATGGCACCGTACATAAAATCAAGTTGGTCCATCTTTGCAGATTTAGCATCTCTATTTATAGTAGTTACCGTTGCATTCAATGGTCTTGTAAGAAACTCTCCAACCATTAACTTAATCTTAGTTGAATGCGCTCTGTAAGGAATAAACTTAGCTCTGTTCTGTATTCCGTAAGTTTTTGTAAGATACAATATACTCTCAGGAGTCTTTATTCCGTTGTATGATTTAAAAGATTCATCCATCAGTGACCTATTATAGTCACTACTTTTTAATAAATCTTGAGAATAATCTAGGAAGAGCTTACACCACTCAGGTGTTTTTTCTTTCTCTAAAACATTTGTTTGTGGATATGAACGCATTGAATGTATTTTTACTCAAAAATAGTAAAAATTAAGTAACTAACTACCAAAATATTCATGGTCCTCTTCAGGATTAATTGGACGCTTAAATTCTCCCGCAGGAACTACGTTACCATTTTTATCAGTTATCCAATTTCCTAAACTAAAAGGGTCTTCTGATTCTTTGGTATTATCATCTCTTGGAGCTGCTACTACACTAATAGATTGCATCAAAGCAATTCCATAAGCATCCGCCAAGTCATTATCACTTCCTATCTCTACTTCATCAAAGTTACCTAATTGATTAATTAATTCTGGAAACCATATATTTTGAGAGTAATCATGTATAGATGTTTGCATAGCTCCAACCATTAATGGACGGCTATAAGTATTTAATGAAACCCAAAATTCATGTGACTGCTCACTATTCATACTCTCAAATTTCTTAGGTCTCGGCGCTAAGTATCGCATACAATTATGGTTTTCATACCATTTTATAATACCTGAACTACCCGCCTTATCTCCTAATGTATTGCCTACTAAATCATAATAAACAGATAGTTTTAAACACATATCAAAGAATATCTCTTTACGTTTTGGACGAGTACATATAACTGCTACTGGCATATTAAATGGAATACCAAAAGTATTAGGGCGTGACATTACACACATGGCTCCTAAAGATTTAGATACACCTTTATCTTGATCGTAAGGGTCAATTCCTCCAACATAAAGATTCTTATACTTCTTATCAGGATGATATTCATCAAGTATTAATATACAATCTCCTTCATCATCAGTATCTTTTGCAGGAATAGCTTTTACTCTTAATGGACTTACTCTTTCTAAAGTCCCTTCTTTTGTTACCCATTCTAATTTCCACTTCGAGTACTTATTCTTATTTACTGTTATCTCGTCTTGTTGAGCATTTATCTTTTGAATATCAAAGTTATTACTAAACATTTTTCTAAATATCTCCGCCTCGTTAATAGGATTATTTTGTAAATGCTCCATGTATTTCTTCAAATCTCCCTTCTTTAATCTCTCTCTTTCTTCCATGATATTCTCCATGGCGGCTTCCGTATCTTCCATTCCTATAATTTGGTATGGTTTATACTTCTTTAAAAGATTAGGAGTTACTGATACATCTTTACCGAAACGAGTTGCGCCTCCGTAAAATGGTTTTTTAAATCTATCTCCTGTTATTAGATATTTAACAGCATTATAATCATTAGGATTCTCCCATACTTTCTTGAAATCTTTAGAACCCTTATTAATATTGCCTCCAGTTCCGTAAATCATAAACATACCTACTTGAGTATCTCCATCCATTAAGCAGTCATTGGTAGCACTAATAAATTCACATAAATTCTCAAACTCACCAGCCTCTTCCGCCACAACATCATTTAAGAATAATCCCTTAAACATATTTGGGTTATTGTGCATCGTTCTTACAAATATCTTACAAGCATTATTCTTTAGAGTTGTCTTACCACCATCCATTAACTCATATCCCGAAACCACTTCATCAGGGTTATTTAATAGAGAGTTTACCCTAAATTCACCCTGCAATAAAGCTTCAGAATCCTCCCACTTTGTCATAAAATCCTCTGCATACTTCTTTTGTCCTGCCGCTATACCTGCTTGATAAGACTCGCTAAACCTATATCCATAATCTATCTTTGCCTTTTGAGTAAACTCTGATATACCAGCTCTACGCTTCTTTCCTATAATAATATTCTTTCCATTTGCCATACACCACTCTATTATGTAGCATAATTCTAAGTGCATATCACAAAAGTCAGGAGTAATAATACCGTGAACCGTATTCATATTATTGAAATTCATGTAATAATAGAATCTTCCAGGTATAAATATCCCTCCTGTATTATATCCATTAATACACCTATATAGTTGTTCGCTCCAAAATGTTTCGTATTCAGGGGTGCCTACGCATTTAGGATTTCTTGATGAGTCTGCATAATCAGGTATTCCATTCACAACTAATGGATTGGGTAAAAATCCCTTTCCTTTCACATAAGGCGCTCGTAATATAGGTATATCTTTATAGTCCATCTTATTGTCTTTTAGCGGTTATAGATAGATACATCTTTTGATTAGATTTCTTTTGTTCTATAAAACTTAATCTAGTTTGCCCCTTCAACTCTCCTTCCATTAACTTTTGTTCAATTATTTCCGCTTCTATACCCTTAATAGCCTTTCTGAACTTATCAATAGAATCCATAGCGTTTTTAATTCCAGTAGTAGAATTATCGTTATCTAAAATATTAAGTAGCTCATCTATCTTCTTATTATACATCTCTACTAATTCAATATTTCTATTATACTGTAAAGACTTATATGCTTCAATAGCCGCCGATATTCGCTTTGGGCGTTTATCTTCGTTTAATAATTCAGGTTTATTATCTTGCCATACGTGAAATATAGCTTTAGATACTCTTTGGCGCTCAGGAAACTGTCTGTAAATAGAATTGTAATCGTATGCTAAAATAATGAAGAGAACTTCTTTATCTGTTAATAACCCTAATTCAGGGCTAAGTTTTACGCAATCTGGATGAAGAACTATATTGTTTTTCATATCCGAGTAGAATAGGTAGCTCATAATAAATCTTTTTATGCAAAAAAGCAACGGATCAAATTTCTTGTCCGTTGCTAATTTAGTAAATTTTTATTAATGTTTGTGATTGTTCTTATAAACTATACTTGTACTCATGTATCTCTTATAATACATAGGAGTGTCTTGGAACTGTTTATTTTCATTAATATTATAAGGTTTATTGTCTTCGTTGGCTATAACTGATAATACTATACATCCGCTGATACCGAAAATTAAAACTAAGGTTGCTATAAATTTCATGTTTTTTAATTCAAGTTTGAGTTATTTTTTAAAATATTTCTTCATCATCCGCCGATACGTCCACGAAATCCGCTTTTACAGTATTATCTAACATATCCTTTATTTCTTCATGGAAGGTTTCTAAGAATATCTTTACATCATTCTTTAAATACATAGTATTAATTACTTCGTTTTTATAACTTACTAATCTATGGTCCTTATCGAATACAGGAGTAATTAAATCAATAAACAATCTTTCGCATCCGCGCCCTGTTAATTCCTCGAATAAATGAGCGTAGAAAGATAGCTGAAAGCTAATTTTAGTGAATTTTGTATTAGGTAAATGATTAAATGGTGCGTTTAACCATGGTTGGCCACTAACTGTAAATAGGGAATCGTATCCTTTCTCAAAGCATTTAAAGTCGGATAAATGGAACTTACTATCCTTTCTGTTAGAAGTTAGACTTAGCTTATCCCAACTACCAGCCACTCTGTATTGCTTAGAATATGGTACGCCTTGCTCAAAACACTTGTTGTAAACCTTATACTTAGATAATACGTGTGGCACAAGCTCTTTTAAGTCATCGTCTTCAGGTAAGATAATAGCTGTTTGAGCATAAGTTTCTAGGGCTTTATCTATACGGGTGCCATTAGTAGCCGTTTGCTCCCAACCTTGTCTCACTTCATCCGCCGACTTGCCTCCGTGTTTACTTACTAGCTTACTGATACCTACTGCGTCAAACTTCTTTACAAGTTTACCATATAGTGCCGAAAATGAGATGTATTGATTACCTTCAGAATCAAAATACTTGTGTTCGATAGGCTCTAAATACACCTCATTTGGAAATAGATTATGAATCATATTTATTTTTTAGGGATTTTAAATTTAAAGAACAATAAATCTATCTCTGTATCAAATATTCCTTTATAAAAATGAAACAAACTTCTTTCTTTTGAATCATACCTGACTTCAATTAAATTTAAGAATATAATTTCATTCTTTTTATACATAAATCCTAATAAGGATACGCTAAATGATAATACCATATTACTTCTTAAGTTTAATTGGTTCAGCAATATTTAAGGCTTCTCTAATAACACCTTTCTCTTCTTCATCAAGTTCTCCTTTAAAGTTTGGCGCTAAATCAAATGACTCTATTTCTAAAGTTGTAGGATTAGATTCTTCATCGTCCGCAGACATCTCTAACATTAATGGCCCTGTATTAGTTTCTAAAGACACTTCTTCTACTTCTCCTTCTTCATATACTTCATCAGGTCTAATAACTAAGCATCCTAGTTTCTCAAGGATAGATTGACAGTAATCAGCTTTCTCTTCCGCCGACATCTCATTTAACTTGTCTAAATCCATACTCTTGTCTTTACCATGACGGATATAGCTTATCATTAAATCTTCATCGCTGATTTTCTTTAATCCTTTCTCGTATTGCTCCACTTCTTCTAATAAAGTTTCTAATACATTCATAACTGTGTCAAAATACTGATAATCGTCACTAGAATCTACTTTAGGAGTAGTTAAAGTAATCGTTTTAGTATCAAATACTCTACTTGCTACCTTAATTTTAAAGTAACCAGATACTCCTTTCTCGAACTCAACCGCTAATACATCGCAACCTTCAAGTAAAGTTACTTTCTCTGCTTTTTTAGTGTCATCCGTGATTAATCCGCAAATATCTAAAGCGAAAAAACGAAATTCCTTGATTTTGTCTTCCAACTCGCGATTTACTGGGTGCTTAATCCCATCTTTAAAGGTGTTGGTTACGATTTTGTTTTCTTTTGCGGACTCTCTAGTTCCCTCTAGGATTAATCCTTTTAAACCTCCTGCACTTACAGTGATTTTACTAATTGTTCTTTTCATATATTTATTTGGTTTTTAATTTATTTGTTTTAATCCTTCTTTTAATATTGTTTGAATACTTAATACATCTATATTTCTATCATCCGCGCCTTTAAGTTTTCCAACACAATCAACAGAAAATAGTAAGTGATTCATAATATCAAAATACGCGTGTCTAAAAAACTCATCCTCAGATACCTGAGTCCAGGTATCCATTTTTATCATAAAGCTTTTAAAGTAAGCTATATGTTTTTTATCCTTTTCTTTATACCAAAGACTAATCTTAACACATTTAGTTTTATCCATATCTGCTACTACAAACTCCTGTATGTTTAATTCAAATCCGCCGACCTGTTTTGTAGAAGCTTCTTTTGGAAACCTAATTCCAGAAGATACATTTAATGTGTTTAGCGAGTTAACGAAAGTTCTTAAAAACTCCTTATCTATTGTTACCATATTCAAATCTATAATAAATTAATAAATCTCCTTCTTCATTTATAAATAAGTGTCCTGTACTATTCATAAAGTAATTTCTATGAGTACTATAACTATATGTCTGACTTACATTAACTCCGCCCATCCCGTTTCATCACTTTCAAAAAACATATAATCATCCATGTTACTCCAGACAATAACCGTTACCGTCACTAATTGAGATAATCTCATAGCTTTTCTATTCTTATCTTCTAGTAATTGCTTATTCCTATCCACGTATTGCGCCGATAAGCCTAATTGTAAACTAAAAGGAAGTTTCATTCCTTCACAATCATAAGCTAAGTTATCCATAGCATATACCTTAGCATCCACCATCGGATCATGTTCTCCGCCACTAAACAATTCCATGTGCTGTAAATTGTAAGTTATACTATATGTTGCGTAAGGCTTTATCTTATTAGTTGACACCATGCTAAATTATTGATAATTGTTTTAATAACCTCGAAAATTCAGATTTATTTTTAAGAAATCCACTAAAATCTACTTCACTTTGTTCATCGCTTATTCTAATCCAAATTTTACCGTTATTCATATCAAACTGTAGCCAATACCTATCTCTATCAAAATCTTCATTAGGTTTATAGTTAAAAAATCCTTTTACCTTTTCATCTTCTTTAAACCCAAAACTTTCTATATCTTCTCCATCAAGATACTTTACTCTAAACTGCGTTTTGAATGTTTCTAAATTTCTAAGTGTAGCGTCTATTCTATCGTTTTTAATAATAAATTTTTTCCAACCTTCTATTCCCGTTTCAAACTCAAACTCAAATCCGACATGAAACTCCTCTATTGTCGGCGTGTAATATTTCTCTTTTTCCATAATTATCTAATTTTTACTGGTAATAGTTGGTTATAAATCTTAACTACAAACACTAAGTGAGTAAACTCTTTCTCTTCTACAAAAGATATTAATCTGTAATTATTACTTGTTTGCATATTTACTTTCTGAAAATACTCAGCAGAATGCCTTATTGTTGTTTTACCTTCCATAATTTTATTGTTTTTAACTCAAAGTTGAGTTAGTTTTTAAAACTCCATTTTAACTGGAGCGTTTATTCTTTCAAATTCAGCATTAAAATAATCAACTATATTCTGCGAACTTAAATCAGTAGCATCTAAACAGATACTTTCTCTACCAATATCAACCCTTAATTTTTCAGTGTTTATTTCGCGCGTGTATTTAATAACTGTATTAATGTTTCTTGAATTTTTCTTTATAAAATCTCTATTAACACAACTTTTCATACTTTATTTTTTAAATACCATTCATAAATACCATCATTAATTTTCTCTATCGGCCCATAAGGGAAACAACTCTTATTCCATAATATAAAGTCTATGTCTTCTTCATCCGCCGTTGGGAAGTAATACAACACTAATTCATGTGGTTGTATATCCTCTAGTAATGTTAACTTCTGCATATCTGTCTTTCATCTATTTCGTAAAAATCTTCATCTCCATACTCCATCTCATAATGGTTTCTAGTCCAATCTCCTTCATCTGGCCACCACTTAGCAACCTCAAATTCATCTGACTTAGTATATCTAACCCAATAATATCCTTCTTTTCTATCTGCCGAGTCAGTTTTTACTAATTCTAATTGCTTCTCATCATACCATGCGTGTTTACCTTTAATTCCATCTACCGCATACTGTAATCTACCTTGTGTATTAGTTACTTCGCAGACAACTCCTTCTTGTCCTACTATACTATGATTAATATCTATCCACCACATATCTCCGCAGTCTTTATAAATATTATCAGGCTCAGGATTGCCTTTAGCGTTACTAGAGTCTTCTTTTAAGTAATCACTACCAAATAACATTTCAGCCATTTTATTATTAGCATCTATTTGTAATTTAGCAAACATATCACTTTCCTCTTGATAACATTTCTTGTATCTAAACATAAGATGGCCATACTCAACTACCCTTACTTTATCCCCTACTTTTAGTTTTCTATCCACCATTTCGGCGGCACCTTTATTTTCTTCCATACACTCTTATACTTAATTATCTTTTAAAAGGTTACAATTATTTTTTAAACTTCGTTTCACTAAAATCTTTAATTACTACCGTCCACTTACTAAACCTCTTAACCTTATCCCTATCCCCTACAATCCATCTCTCATTAACCCAATCCCACATTAATACCTTTCCTACCATAGCTCTCTTAACTTGTCTCAGAAACCCCTTACTTGCCGTTATTCTCATTTCTCTATCTTATAAATAAAACCATCAGTCCCAATCTTATCAAACTCATGCTCGCTATACAATCTCTGCCTAAACCTACTAGCAAAATTATCCTGTACAGCAGGATGCATCTTACCATACTCGTCCCAAAAATCATAATCAGTGTATTTCGTCATTCTCTGATAAACCAACTCATCAATACCTCTTCCACCATCTTTACCATGCAACCTAACAGCTTTTGCTCCATTAGGGATATAAACATCTCCCTTAGTAAACAACTCCTGTATAGCCGCATCTATTAATCTCGTAGTCTTACCATCTCGTCTCATATTATCTTTTTTACACCTTATACGTCAACCAATTCCTAAAGGTTACGTTATTGATAAAAAAAACATCAAAAAATTTTTTAAAAAATTGAAACTTTTGTGGGACTATATAGCTTAAATTTTCAGACAGAAACAAAAAGCGGGGTACGGGGGGACAAGAGAAAGACAGAAGGCTAAACAGATAATTGAAATTAGGATTTTTGCTTATTAGGAAATTAGGATTGATAGATAGTAATTAGTTTTATGTTTGGCTATTGTATTGTTAAATAAATTAGTGATATGCCTTATATAAATTTAATACTTTAGTAAGGCCGCCACCTTGCATAATAATTTAACGCAACCACCGACACACACCAACAACCCAACCAAATAACACACGTTTTTAACTCAAGTTTGCGTCAGAATAAACGACAACAAATGGATAACTACCCTTTGCCGTTCATCATTGATTATAACCACTCATGTAATAGATCCATTTTTAACATATTTACAGTAAGTTTGGCACACCATTTAACCGACAACAAATAGCTAGATTGAGTGATACCGCTTATCCTGGATTATTACCGCTTATATAATAACTTAAATTTTAGTGAGTTTGGCACGATATTATTTAAAACTATCATTTTTGAGTAGTAGATAAGAGTTAAATAAATAGGGTAAATTTTAACACGTTTTTTAGCTTATACTTTTACCACTCATATAGCTATTTTACCGCTAACAAATTTGTTTTACCGTTCAACCCAATATTAAGTAATAAGGCTAAAGAGTTTATATATTTGAATAAGCAAACAAATTAACCCCTTAATAAATAGAAATTATGAAAACAATAATAGAAAATAATGATAGAGTATTTATAGTTCACAGAAACGGATTTTTTACCCGTGATTATTTCACTAATTTAGAAGACATACCAAACATAATAACTCAAGAACTAGAAAAAAATGATGAATATATAATATTAGAATATTGGAATAAGAAATTCAAAAGAGTGAGTAAAAAGAATTTAAACGCAATGTTTACAGCTAATAATATAAACTTTAAAATTTAGAAAACATGAAAACATTTAAACTATCATTTATCGGAAGATTAAACGGCGCAATAGGTATAACTTATAAAATACGTGAAAACGTAAATGCTGAAAATTTAGAGGCTGCAAAGCTAAAATTATATAACAAATACGAGCATATAACACAAATAAAAGTACTATAAAATGCGAATCCGCCACCGAGTGAACACCAATAAACACTAGTAAACACGTTTTTTTAACCCCTTTAAAAAATAGAACCCATGAAAAACCCACAAATAACCCTAAAATTAAGAGACTTAATGAATAGAGAACGCCAAGCTAAAACCGAGCTAATTGGTTGTATTATAGATAATTACAGAGAAACAGCGCCTAATTTAGTTAATGGCAACACGTTTAACCAGTTGTATGATATGGAAATGTACCAACTAAACGACATTTTGAGCGACTTAATATCAAATTTATACGCTGAAATAGCCCACCAACTAGAGAGAGTTAAAAACCGTAACTAGTTTAAATTCAAGTTGTTGGAGGTATAAGAATTATATAATATCCTAGTATATAGCCTTATATAATAACCGACAACAAACGACTACAAGCGGATAAGAGTTAAATAGTAGAGGTAAATAACAATTTAAAATATA
>TARA_R110000822_G_scaffold59431_10_pt1 | contig 10726 bp, 3 predicted proteins | sample TARA_R110000822 | Tara Oceans TARA_R110000822 (sample SAMEA4397666) | marine metagenome | biome: Polar Biome; feature: [SRF] surface water layer (ENVO:00010504); material: water (ENVO:00002006), including particulate matter (ENVO:01000060) such as... | depth 5 m | reverse complement strand
CTGTCACCTTGACGAACAATGCCAATATCGTTAATATTACGAGTTTCATATTTGGTCTGATATGGAATAAATTCCTGATGTCTGGTGGTATCAGCAACAAAGCCTGATTTTTCACCCTCAGTAATCGCACTCTTCATCCAACTAGAATCCACAATATCGGTGGTTACTGGTGAGGTTTGGTCACGCTTCGTTAACCCTGAATCGATATTGAAATCGTTGAGTTCCTGATATACAGCCGATAATCCCCTGTTGGCCTGATTTGGTAAGGTATCATTACCTAGTGTATTTTCGTTTTGCTTACTCAGGAACGTCGATGCACCCAAACGTTGGGGAACAAAGTAACCACCAGAATCTTCTCTACTGTATAACTCACCCAAATGTGGTACAGTTGCAATTGTTGGGAAATGACGGTTTGTCAAGTTGGCATATGGATAGATAGCTCCGACTAGTTCACCTGTTACAAATGGGACAAATACCCCACCAGTTGGGGGAAGCCCTAATGAGCTATTTGTGAACACTTGGGTCCAGCTAAATTCGCTGTTTGACCAATAATTCACAAAAACGGGTTGTCCGTCAATGACAGGTTTGAGTATGATATTGGAGGTAGTTTCGGACGCTGAAACAACCAACTCTTCGTTAATATTGTAGAGGTACCCACTTAATGGGGAAAGTGCAGACTCGTCTATGACCAGTTCACACCAATTTTGGGATGTTGTTGCAGTTATGAAGGTTAGCTCCTCGTTCCAAACAAAATCACTATCTGTTTCATATTCAATGTAAGTATTCGTATTAAAAGTAACATCGGCGAATTCTGGTTGCGCTATGAAGACATAATCGTCCACTACCTGCAATCCTCCACCCCAAACGTTTGTACCTTTATTCTTGGTTGTTCGGTTATCTTGGTCGGATGCTGCTGCCCAAAATGGTCTTGCGCCTAATGATGTACCGTCGTAAGCCTTGGTTGTATAATTCCATCCGTAGATGTTGTTATTGATTGACATGTTGATGGTATCAGTATATATGGTGTTGATATCAATATCACCTGTAACCGTAGGGGTGGCAACTCGGGAATGGGTGTAGAAGTCACCGATATTCTCGTATGTAATTTCCCCACCTATTGATTTATATCCCGTTGCGCTAACTGCCCACTGACCTACGGTGTCAGCGTAAATTTCCATAACTTCAGTGGCTGCTCTCTCGTAATTATGTGTAACAGCTGCTGGTGTTGTGATGGTCCAAACCACTGAACTCAATTCAAATGAAAGAGCGGATGGACCTGATGCAAAAAGTGTATCAGGCCACAATAGGCGAACTGTTTCTCCGCTTGTAACAACGGTGAAGTTTTGCCAAACACTATTTGTGGCATTTATGGCAGTTGTGTTGTAAATGGTGGTTGACCCATAATCTCCAGTACTTGTGACACAATACCAGTTGGAGTCCATGTGGTCATATAGGACATAATCACCAGCATCCAATACCATATCAGTAACAGATTCGGTAATGTTCCAATCGCCGTTTCTGTTGGCAGTTGCCTTCATCCAAATTTGGTTATTAGTGTCAACGTAACGATGCTTTGCGATCAAATACGGGACGGTATCATCAGTAAGATAGGTTTCCGCATGCCCAAGACCTGAACGGAAGTATTTGTATTGGCGACCCTGTTTGAACTGGAACCCGTTGGATGTTGCCGTGTTGCCACCTGCTACCCAATTACCGTTACCCCATCCAATGTCAGGCTCAACCTTATCACCAGCCAATTGAAACCACGTGAAGTCAGAACTGGTTTGGTATGTGTCATCGCTTTCATCTGCCCATGAATTTAGATTGAAGGGAAGTGGGTAGAGTGTATCTTCGACAATGAAGTCTGCCATTTGCTTGTATTCGTCAAAACTTGAACCAGCGTGCCCTAATGGTGAGTAATTGATTGCACGACATTCACATTTCTGCCATTGTTTGTAATCAATATTTGGGTCCTGATCCGATGGGTTCTCATTGTATAGTGAGTGGTGGTCTTCAAGAAGGTAAGGGCAATCTGATTGATGTTCGACATGCTGAAGGTTGACGTCATCAATATATGTATCAGCGTCTGTCCAAATGAACGTAGTGTATTCACCTGCTTTGCACTTTAGGGTCAGTCCGTTCTGGATGACACCTGTTGCATTGTTCATAAGGGTCCCACCGCCAAGATCGGTAATCGGTAAACCACTCAAGAATGCACACTCAATTGGGTCACCGTTTCGACCATCGAGCTTATAGAGGATATCACTGTCAAATAGGTTGTACCCTGCTCGACCACCGATAAAGGAACTCATTGGAATCGTTGACAAAGCAAGAGGGGCGCACTGTGACGTTAGGATATTGTGACGGGTACTCTCGGATGGTTTATAGGTGTACAATGGCCAATGGACGTAAGTTTGACCCCTTGGGATAGGTATATCCGTCATGTCCATTTTGTATAGCCATGCGTGTTCGACATCATCTTGGTAAATCTGATTCGGGTTTAGATCGTGTATGGAGTCCACGTTCTTTGGGCGAATATGTACCTTGTCGGCTTCACCAAACAATTGACCAGCGTTTGCTCCACTATCCACAAGATTTGTATCGTTAATCTGGATAGCGCAAACTGCTGAGGTTGTTGTTGTATCTGTCCAGTAATTTTGGGCAATCTCGTCTTGTTCCTCCACGGATAGGAAGTTTATGGAAACGTCGAGGTTGGATAGGGTTGGGCCACCCCAAGGGATGTCTTCGCCGATTGTGCCGAGACCGGGGAACGGGAACTTAAACCTATTAACCTCAGACTCAAACATCTTAGCCGACATGGTATCTGTTGTGTTGTTTGTGACAACCTTTCTCAACCATGCACCTGATACTGTGTTGTTATGTTGGACAAAGATTTTGTCAGCACCCAAATAGTTCTTGTACCCTGTTGCGCCTGAGTCAATCAGGTTTGTTGAACTTAGGGGTATATCATCAATTTGGAAATCAGGTTGCTCGGTGACATGTTCACCAGAGGGCCAGAAGAACCAATTATTACCTGCAACTATATCGTAATCGATGGACTCTTCCCATGGAACGAAATAACCGTTGGATGCGAAGTACTGATTTGTTCCGATATATTTCTCTGAAAGTTGAAACTTCAAATAGTCGTTTAGAAGTTCACTATCTGTGGATTGGAAGGCAGACAGGGGTAACTCACTTTGTACCACTTCGTCAAGCATCCATAGCAATGGGTTATCAGCACATAACTGTGTGAAACCAGTCTTGAATAACCATTCATACGCTGAGGACTCAATGTTCATACTCTCATAAAACCCTGTTACGTCAGGATTGCTCGTATCGAAATAATCAGCCCCACTTAGGGATGGGTCTTTGTCAAAATACTCTTGGTTGTCGTATAGCTCTTGGATTTGAATCTGGAACCCATCTTTGATTGCGGATAGGTCAGGGAACGTTGAAAATACGGTTTCATCCGTGACGTTGACAACATGATCACGTTTGGTAAACGCCTTCAAAAGATGTTCATAGAATAGACGCTCAAGTGCCTGATTGGCTCCTGTCATGTTGTACTTAATTTTAGACTTTTTGATGGCATCACGTTTGCCAACCAAGTAAAGTAGGATTTCCTTTAATTTGGTAACATAGAAGGGGATTACACGTTCTACCTCTAAAATGTCATCCCAATTGATGTTATTCAGAGCATTGCCTTCATCCTCTTTATCCAACACCAGTGTGATTTGCTTCAAAAGGGAAATATAGTCGGCTTTGATGTTCTTTTGAACGTCGGCAGCTGTATAACGAGACGCATTCCACGACTTTAAATACTGTTCGTACTGCTGGTGCTCCTGACCTGCGATAATACCGTAATTTCGTGAAAACCACTCATCAAATGAATACGGATTATAGTAATCATCAGGTGGGGCAACTCGATCACCTTGTGTATTGGATAACGCCTTCAAGTATTCCTCTTGAGTGACGTCTTCCGTGTTGGTGATATTTCTTGATTTGCTATATTTGCTTAAAACTTGCATTCTTATTCCTCGTCAAACCCTAACCCCTTGTGGAGTTGGTAGCTTAACATTTTTTCAACCGTTTCCTGATCGCCTATCCATGACTCAAGGGATGAAACGCTTTCGTCTAGTGTTGTGTAATCACTATCCCATTCGATTACCCCCTCGTTTTGAACTGCACAGAAGTCTGTGTTGTGTGCAAAGTAACAATAGTCTGCTGGTGCATTGAGTAGATAGGTGCTGGCAACGTTGTACACACTACTATAATTACTTAATGGGGCGATCACTTCGTGGTGGCTTCGTGAGAATTTATACTCTGCAATAAATGGGACACCTGCGGATACGGCATAAGTATCAGTATTGATACCATCTCCAATGTTGGAGGGATGGGAATGCCCACAATTAGCACATACGCCATGTTCACTTCGGAAGTTCAAATTACATTTGCAACGATCCCCCCATAATTTACGTTGGTGAATTGACAAGATGTCCATTAGTCTCTTCAACTCAGCAGGGAAGGTGAAATTGTAATTATCAATAGGGACATCTAGCTGTTGGGCCAATGAATGCAACTGTGGAATGTTGCAGGTGTCAATATCACTATGATTTGGTACAAAGTTTGCAATTCGCTCGTAAACCTTGCGTCCAATAGATTGGGCAGACGTCTCAAGTCCACCGATCATTGTTCCGATATAATCAACAAACAGATTGGAATTATTGTACAAATGTTCAGGTAATGCATAATCTCTAATTTGAGTTTCAGCATCCCAACTTTCGTTGAACTTACGAATATCGTAAGTTTCAATCATGTTTATATCAAATGGTCCACTAGTACCCGAAAGTGAACTGACTGTATCAACGTCCAACATATTATATTTTTGTAACCATCTAAATCCTGTCCAGTCGCCGTTGGCTTGTAATGCCTTGAACCATTCACTCGATAAAATTTGTTGTTGCGTATTGATGTCATCGTACCGTTCGTAACCTGAACTTGGTAGTGTTACGGTATTGATTGTATTGTCGGGTGTTCCACTCAACACGTAAACAACGTTCTCATATGAGTTGATTACCCATACTCTATCTGATGAATCAGCAGCAATACCTTCAAGGAAATTGTAATATTGTGGACTTAGGGCAACAAACCATGAACTTGTAGGGTACGCCCCAACATCACTCGATACAACACTATAAGTGGTGTTGTCAATTTTTCCCACACTATTAACTTCAAATGTATACCAAATGTCGCCATCCCTATCCATTGTGAGATATTCGGGGTGGACTGCGGAAACGTCTGCCATGATAGACCCGTCAACACCGTTATATTTTCTAACAATACCCTGATAATATGGGGGTCCCGCTTGATATGTCAAGGTTACCCATACATTGTTGTCATAATCGACCAAGATGTCCATTGGGTTTGCGCACAACGGGAACGCAATAGTTGAAAGAATGGTACCAGTGCTATCATGTTTATGCATCACGCTACAAAGTGTTTGATTGTACGTTGTCCACACGTTATCGTCTTTGTCTGTCTCAACCATAATGGGGGCATAAAGAAAATTGTTGGTACCTGAGACTGTATCAACGTAGTCACTCGTAGGGGTTATTGAATATTGATACTCGCCAGCTGTGTTGTATTTGGCAGTCTTTTGTCCATCGTAAAGTGGGATATACATGTTTAGGTCGCTATCAAAACATAGGTCAGTTGGTGTGTATGCAACATCATCCGTTGGGAATACAACAAAATTAGCAGTCAATGCGGAACCCGTTCCGCCTTCTTGTGTTAAAAATAGATGGGTGTCGTTGACATCAACTGCATTTACTTGACCCGATGCATACTGGTCGGGTGTTGAGTATTCACCATCTAATTCCCAAACATTGTTGATTAATCGAAATACAATGGCAGCTTGTTCGAGTTGGTTTAATGATTTGATAGCAAGACGATTATTATATAACCTGAACTCATTGCCCCATGAGCTAACGCTATATTGGCTTAAATCAATATATTGAGCAGAAGTCCATGATCCATTTGTCTTCTTGAAACAATGAAGGCCCTTATTGACAAACGGTTGTTCTCTCGCAATAATCCAATCGCCGTGAATTTGAACACTATAACTAAAATAACTAGAATTGTATGCTGTTATTTCTTGGGTGAACGTCCACGTTTCGGTGTTGGAGTCATAATCATAAACCTGAATTGCGCCCTCGTCGCTATAACTTCTGATGGTCCCAATTGTGGCTGTATTCTCATATACATCAACAAAATTAGCCCTACCGTCAATATGTAATGCATTCTCATGTAAATCTGGTACTGTTTCGTTAAACGATAATATCAACCCGTCATCTGTTTGGGTATAAATATATGTTGTCGGATAACTAGCAATAATGAAATGATCATCCGCCACCGCTACACTATAATGATCATTGGAATTTGAATAACCCGTCAAATATTGCCACGTACCATCTACGTTATCATAAATTGCATTCGATCCAAATCCGCCAAATATGACCCGTTCATCATTATACATATCAGCTGCTAGTGGATTGACTGGTATGTTGTTTTGTTGCATAAATTCCCAATCGTTTGACCTGAAATCTGTGGTGTCTCTTTTATAAAAGAATGCCTTTGATGCCACAATGCTCGTTACTGCTACCCAATCCTTACCCGTTGCAATGGTTTCCAATGTCGGGATTAATGAATTACCTCCATGGTTCCAATACGTGTCGTTGAATATGGATGCGCCTTCGCTTTCTGCAAACGGTGCCTCTGCAATGAATTCAGGCTCTTGATCAAGGTTAATTGTTTGTAACAGGGTGCCATCCCATCCGAATTTTAAAAGTTTGTCCCTTTCAGCATCGGCGCACCAAACGTTGTAACATGGGTCAACCGCAATACCATAAATACCGCCAAATCCCGTTAACCCTACCACGTCGCTTGTGCTGGTTAAAAATGGGACATCAGTTTGGGTGCTCACTGCACTAAAATCGTCATAGAGCCAACTTGTAATCAAGTCGACAATAGTCTGATCAACGTTGGGATAACTAATTCTGTGCATCACGTTGTTATTTGGATCAGGAACCCACATAAACGGAGTATCGTAATATGGACCATTGAGTGGTATATTATAAGAAGATGCTGTAATTCCAACGGTAGCTGAAATGTTTGCATTCAACGATGATACGTATGGTGTTACTGTGTTGCGGACATAGCCTGCAACATCAAATCCGTCTGTATCAAACTTCTGAAAATATGAGTCCTCTGTTCCATTATCCAATGATTTCCATGTTTGGGATGAGAGTTCAAGTGTTTCAATTCTCTTGTCAATGGCACCCATTGCAGTACCTTCGGCGTTAGTCTCAGGAACCGTGAATAGAATGTTGTTGGCGGAAATGGGACTATTGCACAATCTCTTGGGTGCGATTGTGATCATGTTAGGAATTTTATGTCCCTTCCAGTATATACCACCAGACAGGGGGACAATTCCGTCACGTGTAATCTCTAGGTGATCAGGCAACAGGCCATTGATGTAATAAGGGGTGTATGCTACTACTTTACTGTTGGCGTAACTTGGAACTGGAACATTGCCATCATTCGACTCAGATTCAATATGGAAACCTGATGTCTGCATGGTTGCCCATAAAACAGATGGGAATCCCATGGTACTTCCTAAATCATCCATGTAATAAAACTGTGCTTCACCTGTTACACCAATAAATGTGTTACCTGATGACAACGAGGTATCAACCGTTGTAACCTGTGAGACTACGTTTCCATCAACGTCTAGAAATCTCCATTGTGGCACTAAATGGGACCACTTGTTCTGAGGGTCCTGATAGGGGTTAGAGTTTGAGTACTGCGAATACAGGTCAATCACATGGGGTCCATCGTCGTGGGCAGAAATAGACACCGTGAAGGGTGTTGATTGGCATGCCCCTGCCTCAACTGAAGGTGGGATGACTGTGAGGTCAATAGTTGGGGTGTACCCATCCATCGCCGATGATATGTAATAAGATGTGGTCATATTTTAATATTCAACTTGCTCGAATTGAACCAAGGGTGATTCGATTACAACCTTATTTACAAATCCGTTTCTGTCATTCAAGAACGGAAATTGGAATGATTGTAAAATTACATTCTGAGTAAGGAATTGTATGTCACTCGGATAGACCGGATTCCACATTATCAGATTAAGACCATCAAATTTAATAGATGGGTCATCTTTCCGTCTAGTATAATAGCTGTCAACTCCATCGATTGATAAAATGGAGTTATTCAGATAGTCAACATCAATAATCTGTCCAAGACTACATTTGGCCCTCTCGAAATAGGTGGTGAATAGTGCATCTACGTCACCTTGGATACTTGATGGGTCACGTTTTGATGTATTTTCCTGAACTATGACCAATTCTGTGTTTGCAACGTCTTCAATAGTAGGAACTTCGCCGTTTTCGGACAATCCAACGTCTAAACTTAGAAATACAGGATCAAGTATGATGGGTTCGGATGTTGCCATCTTAATGTCAGACATTGACGAAATAATCAATGATTTCAATGAAGGGTTTAGTAGCGTCATTTGATTTACCGCAGTAGAGGCAGACTTGGAGACGATAAACATGTAAATGTTGTTGAAATTACATGAATCGGCAAAGTTTACCTGATTGTACAGTACTCGGCTAACGTTGTTTGGGTCGGTAATACCCAAATCATGGAAATACTTCAAATACTTCGACAAATAGTACCAATTGTTGCCAACTTTGACATCATGGACAAGGTTGGAGAAATTAGTCTTCACGTAGCTCAAGAAGTCACCCTCAGTTACCAATCTATATTGGGAACGGAACACACTTGGTGCATTCTCTTTGATGGATTCCGTGTCTTCTGGTGTTTCCGAGTATGTTGAAGATGATTCGTTGTCAAACTTCATGTTAATCAACTGATTATCAGGTACAACGGTAACTTCCTCAACAAGAGTGTCGTCAAATATTGCATTAAACTGTGTTGTATTGTATTTTATTAACTTTCCTGCTAGTAATGCATTGGCACCAACCTCACCTGCTTTTCCGTTGGATTTCAGGTAATATATGGCAACGCTATCTCCGCTGCCTAATTGGCGACCGTTGATGTTGTTACCAAATTTGATTTCATAGTGGTTATTTTCGTTTAAACGTATTTCGAACTTCTTATCATTGGCAGAAGCTTGGTAGAGTGTATTTGTTCTTTCCCATTGTTCCCATGTATCGGTGGAATCTTTAACGTAAACGTCTACGTTGAAATGGTCCACGATGACGTTATCACCCGGCAACATCGTAATCTGCTCACCCTCTTCCCCAATGGCACTATACGTCGGATATTCAATGAATCGACCCTGTAAGAATAGTTTGGAGTCAGAGAAGTCAACCAAAAGTTCATTTTGTCCGTCCACGTCCTTATAGAAGGTGATATTGTCATTAAATGAATACGAGATTGATCCGAGGTTCACATAGGAGTATTTTGGTAGTGTATACAACCCTGTTGGCATGTCCGATAGGGCACTGGCGGTGAACGTCAGGATGGACGTTTGGTAACCGATTGGGTTATATCCAATCATTTTGACCATTCTGTTCGCATTTTCATATAAAACCGTATCAGTAAAAGTAGTTTCAGTGGATGTTCTATTTGCATAATAGATTAGGGTATTATAGTTGTAAGCCATAAGGTCGATAATCTGAGCAAGGTTACTACCTTCATACACTTGGTCTGTGAATACGCCACTTTCCGAAAGACGTTCCTTTAGTGCTGCCTTTAACCCCAAGGAATCAAAAACTAAATATCCCGTCTGTGGAAGGGGAAAATCACCTGTTGTCGCGTTTGCCATCTTATTCTCCTATTGAACTTTCTAAAATTCCGTTACTTGTTAATGTACTAACTATCAGTACATCTGTCTTTTTTAAGCTTGGAATGGTAACAAATATCTTAATGTCATATTCATGCCTATCGACGTTTCCTGTTACAATCACCTGATCTACGGTTACTCGCGGCTCCCATAATCGAAGGGCATCCAGTACAACTTGGCCTATCTTTTGGCCTGTATAGTCCGTTATCGGTTCTCCTATAAAGCCTAATAAATTGCACCCAAATCGCGGAACGAGGAAACGTTGGCCTTGTCTGGTACTTAAAATGTTTCTAACACTGTTGTTGATTGCCGCCTCGTCCAATGAGTCACGTAGGTCCTTACCCTTAACCGACTTAATGGGTCCAGAATTGCTCACGAATAAATCAGCCTGCTGTAAATCGAGAGAAATGTCCTTATAGGTATGACCCTTCAAACTTGAATTGCTTGGGTTTTTGAACTCTTTCAACAAAATTGACGACATTTCACATTTTCCTTTCAAATATTTACTAAAAAGGTGGGAAAAACAATAAATAGTTATAAGATAAAAAGAACTTAGGAGAAAAACTATGTACAAGGACTTTAAGAGTAAATTTAATCTGCTTGCAGAAGAAGAGACTAGTCGTTATAAAACTGGAGGTGGATTATTGATGGGTGATTATGTCACAATCGATAAGTCCGTATTCAATAACCCTAAGCTGAAAGGTCGCCCTTCCCAATTCTTTGATAAGATTAAAGAAATAATGGCATCCGATCTACCTTTGAAGGTGTCGACGATCAAGAGCATGCGCCCTGAGACCTCAAATGGCCTGTACGGTGGTGCTGAAGCCCCTGATGAATATTTTGTTG
>TARA_R110000822_G_scaffold44656_3_pt1 | contig 10742 bp, 13 predicted proteins | sample TARA_R110000822 | Tara Oceans TARA_R110000822 (sample SAMEA4397666) | marine metagenome | biome: Polar Biome; feature: [SRF] surface water layer (ENVO:00010504); material: water (ENVO:00002006), including particulate matter (ENVO:01000060) such as... | depth 5 m | reverse complement strand
CCGGATGTGCGTGGAATGGGTGTCCGAGTCAGCGTGGAATCCGCAACTGAGGTCCGGCAATCCAGAACAGCTTGTTGAATACCAAGCTGAAAAAGCCGCCTGTGGTGAAAAACATCGTTGGCCGTGCGAAGCGACAAATGGCATCGCCAATCATGGCGCCACCCCAACCGACCAAGCTTCCGACTATTACCGCCAGAAGCTTTGCGAAGAAGCCGGCACGAATCACCATGCCAGAGTTGTTAAAGGTGACCATGACGATGGCAAAGACGAATGCTGCAAGGCCCCATCCGATGGCCCTGCCTGAGAGGGAAAAGCCCTCGTCGTTATAATCTTCGTCTTCACTGTGCTGATTGTTGTTGTCGAGATTTTGTTGGTCCATACAGCATGCTCCTGGTTTCTTATTGAGCTTTATTGGAAGAGATCAGTTGTTCGCTACCAGGCTGACTGGCAGGTATTTGCGGGGTCGCCAAGGGCCGGAAGAACGCCAATGTTGGTGGTTGGCAGTTTGACGGTTTGACCGCCTGCACTGACTTGCAGAGTGCTGGCGTTACGCAGGCTGTCCCAGAAGTTGGGGAAGTCCTCGCCACACAAACGGCAGTAGGTATCGAAGGGGTTGGTGTTGGTATACCCATCGACGATGACATTGAATCCGTCACCTTGTTGTGAGCTATATCGGTTACCTGCGATGGTGGCTGTGGCCCTGACGTATTCACCGTCTTCACTAGGGCAGGCGATGTAGAGTTCGTTTCCTTTGTCATCAGTAACGGTGTACTCCGATGTGCCCATAGCGAAACCGGACCACCACTCGGCGGCAAAAGCGTGATTGCTGGTAATGCCAAGCAGAAAGCTAACGATCAGGGCAGTGCGTAATGTGTTCATGGGTTGATCCTTGTGGTTATTAAAAACATATCCGCTACCAGCTATGAGGCATGCTGCCAGTAGGAATGATCTGTCTAGCGGGTTGTCAGATTGGTAATTGAGATCAAGACAAGGGCAGAGGGGTTATTCCCAGGAGGGTATGAGCTTTGAAGTGTCAAACTGAGTCCCTTCATGTGGTGTCCTTGGATGATGCAGAATTATTTGATATCAAAACGACTTTATAGGTTGATTCTCATCTCGTTAAGTCCTTCATGTCAATCAGTTGATGCCCAACCATTCGAGTTGAATCGGAGGGCGCATGACGAAAAACGTAGAAAACAAGCGAGCGCAAAGTATCGGACGGGCCATTGCTAAGTATCGGGCTGACGCGGGTATGACACAGGAAAGCGTTGCAGCAAGCCTGGGCATTGGCAATGAGGCGGTGTCACGGATGGAACGTGGCATTGCCACACCATCAATCCAGCGACTGTATGAGTTGGCAGAGTTGTTTGGATGTGAGGCGGTGGATCTGTTGACTACAGGCAGCCATCATGTGGATGACCAGTACCGCCATCTCAAGCAGATGTTGGCGAAGCTGGACGCTAAAGATCGGGAACTGGTGGTGTCACTTTTAGAGCAATTGAGCGCCCGGCTGGCGCGGTAAGCCTGTAACAGGCCCGCGCCTTTTAATCCTCTGAAGCGCCGGTTAGCAAAAAACCGCAGTTCAGGCACAGACTGTCATAGTCACCCAGCCAATGTTTCTCCACGTTGTTTGCAAGCTCGATGCCCTGAGCGACGCCCTCTGCCAACACCGAGTCCGATTCTCCCGCTAGCGCAATCAGATCACCCAGCTGCGTCCAGGACTCATGAGCTCCAGGTTTTGAACACTGCTGCTGAGCAGCAAACTGCCTGAGCAGAGCATCAAAGACGCCTGCCATGACTGCCAGCGTGCGCAGGTTTTGCCTGTGGAGAAGGGTTGCAGCGTCACAGATGCAGCACTTGTTGGTTTGCATAATGTCGTGCCTCCTATGCTGGTTGGGTTAAATCAGGCCGCGCTCTGCAAAGCTCACTGAGTCCGTGCCGCCAATAACCAGGTGATCGAGTAAGCGGACTTCAACCGTATCTAGGGCAGTTTGCAGACGCTTGGTCAGGGCGACATCCGCCGTGCTGGGCTCGGGTCTGCCACTGGGGTGGTTGTGGGTGAGGATTACCGCAGCAGCATTGGCATTGAGCACGCATTTGATGATTTCCCGTGGGTAGACGCTGGCGCTGTCGATGGTGCCGTAGAACAGGGTTTCAAAGCCCAGCACACCGTGTTGGCTATCCAGCAGGATCAGACCAAAGACCTCACGCTCCTCATGGGCCAGTGTGGCCATCAGGTAGTTCTTCACGTGTTCCGGACTGGTCAGGTAGTTGCTGCGTTTGAAGCGGGCTTCAAGAATGCTTTGCGCCCAACTCAGGACATCTTTTTCCGACAAAGGGATGCCGGCAGGCGGCGCAATGGCCGCCTGTTTGGCTGATTTCTGCATGGTTAACTCCAGAGTGTTTAAGGTTGGTTACTTGGTGCCGCTGGTTGATCCTGCAGGCTGTGGGTGCGCTGCATGATCAGATCGTGCAAAGTGGGTTTGTCGCGTTTTGGTTTGCGGCTGCTGTAACTCGAAGTACCCGTTGTCTGTGGCGTTGAGGCGACTGTGGCTTCAGGGTAGAACTCCTCCAGGACCTGCTCGGCTTCCTCATCACTGTCCTCAAAGGCACCATTGAGCAAGCCATCTCGCGCTGCAGCATCCAGTGCAGCCTGGTTAAAGCCTGCATCACGTCGGGCACGGTCCAGGGTATTGGCCTGGGCAAGGGCTTCCTCCATAGACAGGCCTGTGCGCAGGATCAGATCCACGTAGTAGATCGGTGTGCCATGGCTCTGCCGTGTGGATTTACCGCGCAGACGGATCTCCAATGGCAAACATGCCAGGCGATCACCCGAGAGCGCCTGCAGGTAACTGAGCCTGGCCGACAGCGTTCGAATGCTGTTGAAGCCCGTAGTCCTGAATACAAAGCTCCCCAGCAGATCATCATCACCAATGGCCACGTTAAGCCGACCATAGGGTTTGCAGTTACCACCCTTGGCCAAAGGGCAGCCATCCGGGCTGGGGCAGGGCAGTGATTGCAGCCCTTCACTTGTAGAGCGTTTACAGGTCTCTCCATTGCCCACACACAGCGGCCTGCCACTGGTGCGGTCAAAGAGGCAGTATTCAGCTCTGAAATTTAGATCAGGATCGTTGAACAGTAACCGCACCGGAATACTGCGGATCTTGCCGCCTTGATCCTTGCGCAGATGCTCATCCAGTGGGTGCAGAACCCAGCCATCTCGAGTCTGTACCTGGGAGGTGATGGTGAATTGATCGTCTTTTTCCGGCAGACGCATGCCGTTCTTCTCGACAACCTTGCCGATTGAGATGCGCCCGAGCACGGGCGGCGTAATAGCCAGACCTTTGATCATGGGAATGCTCCTAGGGAATAACGAAAAAGGGCAGGTCGCTGAGTGAGCGGACTGCCCTGGTTGGGGTGGATCAATTGACCAGAAATCGCCTGCTGCCAGGCTTGCTGATCTGGTATTGGGTTTTCAGGTCAGGGTGCGCCTTGAACAGGGCCTCCATATCCACGGCGGTGCCATCCTTGGCTTTCTTCCAGGTGATCGAACCATCGGCAAACACGGCTTTACTGGCTGCCCCCATGGATTCTTGCAGGCGCTGCTTGAGAACAGATTCTCGAGTGTTCAGGTCAGAGAGTGACTGACGTACCTGCTTGAGCTCGGTATAAGTCTCGTTCAGGGACTGATCCTGAGAGAGGTCAATAACCACACCGGTGTCTTCTGGATAGAGCAAACGCAGTGCCATGTCAGCGGACTCAGAGCCATCGGCTGGTGGCGGTGTGTCGGTTTCAACGTAATGCCAGAACTGACGTTCAAGCTCGATCAGGTGCTGGATCAAGACCTCATCCCGCTCTATCCGGTACACCTCAAGCTGTTGACCGCCGAGCAGCACAGCTACATCAGCCGCCTGCTTGCCGGTGACAGCCAGTTGGTGCATGACCTGCACCTCAACATACTTGGGCACACCGTCACGCCATAGCCTGGCGCCATTTATACCGGCAGTCTTACATTCCAGGATTTGCACTTCAGCACTGCCCACCACCTCACGGTCTATATTGGCGAGCATCCAGGGGATCTCGGGGTGTTGCAGCACCGCATTAACCTTGCGGACCTTGTTCCCTGTGCGTCGGTGGTACTGGGAAGCGACCACAGGTTCCAGCACCACACCCCAAAATACCGGAGTGCTGTCATCGTCCTGGTTGGGTTTGGTCAGGCCCAGGTCGCGGTTGGTTTTCTCCAGCCACAGCTCAAGCTGCGACTTGTAGGGGTTCAGGCCAATGGCTGCCGAGGAGTCAGAGCTGCCAATGCCACGCTTGCGTACATCGAGCCAGTCTTCACGGTTCAGATCCTTGGTGCTGACCAGGCGCAGGACGCCACGCCCAGGCTTATTCGCCAGAGGGGAAGGGGTAGAGTGGGTTGTGTTCATGATGTCTCCAGACGCAAAAAAGCCCGGTCAGCTGTGGCTGCCGGGCTTATGGCGTAAAAGGTGAAAAGGGTGGTGATAGGCCTAGTAGATGTTCGTGAATCAAGCGACTAATGCCATGGCCTGATCCAGGGCCTTTTGCTTCAAGCTGGCGCCCTGACCAAACCAAGCTGAGTCCAGACGGTGATCAACGCTGCGTGCACGTTTGTCGTGGTCAACGTATTCGGTGACCGCATTCAGCAGGCCCCATGCGGTGTTATGCGCTGACTCCAGCTGAGAGCCACGTCCTTTGCCAGCAAACAGATCCTGTACCTTCTGCAGAGCCCGATGCTGGTTCAGTTCACGGCGATCATCGACATCCTGATCGGCATCGCAGATGACTTGCAGGAAATAGCCAAGCGCCTCACCTGAGTTGACCTTGCGTTGGCTGAGGGTCTTCATGCGGTACATGAAGTCATCCCACTGTGCTACCGAAACGCCCAGCTGACGCTTGACGGCCTGGGCATCAAACTCAGTGCTATGGGGCACACGGATCGATTGCGCTGAACCATCCAGAGCAATGGCAAGGGTGTTGTTGCAAACCACCCGTACCGTTGTCGGAGTGGCCACGGTAGCAAGGCTCCCATCGCATGAAGTCGCCAGCAGCAGGTAGCCATTGACCAAGTCGTTGCCCTTGAGCACCGAGGCTTGCCCCGTTCGTGCCAAGGCCCAGAACTTGCGACCACCCTTGAGCACACCTGCTGTCTCCAGCTCAAAGCCTGCGTACTCGGTTAGATCCCGGTAGAACTCCAATACGTCAAAGGGCTGGACCACCTTGTAGCGCTGGGATACAACAGACAGGGGCGCCTTGGTGTCTGACCGGTAGAGCACTTTCTGATCTGGAAAGGTGTGAATGCTGCCAAGGTGCGCTGCCGAATCCGACAGAAAGCGTACCGGGGACTCCTCGATGTGCCAGTTCATGCCGGCCTCATGCTGCCATACCTCCAGCGGCTGATGACGGGACAGCTTGTTACCCAGGCCATGCCAGGGTGTTGAACCAACGAAGGCCATATTTTCAATGTGATGTGCCATGGTGAATTCTCCATAACGGCATAAACCGCCTGAGCCAATTAGCCCAGACGGCAAAATGAGATAAGAAAGGGAAGGGTGAGCGGACGCTCAGAAATGCGCGTGGCAGTCTTGGCAGCGGTGTTGACACAGCAGCTGCTCATCTACCAGCTTGCCCAGGCGCAGGCCAGCAATGCAGCCAGCAAAGGCACCGGTAATGGCGCCAAGTACGGCACCAGCACCTACACCCCCAGGGCCAGCAATGACGCCAACCTGCATGCCGATACGGGTGCCGGCCAAGGCACCAGTCGCCGTAGACGTTGCAGCACCGGTCATGCCACCAGCAACAGTGCCAACATAACCGCCAATGCGCTTGCCGTAATTACAGAAAACCACCCGCTGCGAACCACAGCGTGGACAGGATCGAGACATAGTGACAACCTCATGAGTCAGGCCAGTTGAGCGGACTGGCTGGGGTGGGCTCATGGGGGTTATGTAGGGTTGAAAAAAGTTTGACTTAAAGCCAAGTGCCAAGAGCGCAAAGCTCTAGTGGATTTATGCGTGTGATTGGCTGTTATTGGTCAGGTGCGAATTGAGTCAACATCTTTTAGGCAAGCACGCAATGCTAGGCTACGCGATGAGTTAGGATTGATGACCGAATCATAGCTTTTCCAGGCGTTTGAGCGCCTCGCGCCATGGAAGCCTACTGCCTGCATCTTGCATGAATTTGTAGGCCCTTTCGGCAGCGAGCTTGTTAATCAACTTATGCTCAATCATCTGCTCTACAACCCAAATAGTACCCTTAACGGTGACATCTTCTTTTTGAGCTGCCTTTCGCAGAGCGGCGTCACCTGTCAGTAACGGGCAGCCTTCTTGTTTGGCTAGCGCCAGAGAAAAGCAATCGTAGCGGCTCGGGTCACGGTAAGCTTGCGTCATTCGCATGGCATCTATCATGCTGTCCGACGTCAGCTCTGTTTGACGAAGGCCTAGATCAAGCAAGGTCAGGTACTTATCCATCTGATATGCCATGCTTGGATGCTGGGAGGTGTTTCGCGTCCCGCCGAACTCCACCTTCCTATCCATGACTCATAGCATCCCAAGGAGCGGTAGACGTTATGTACGATCCAGAGGAAGTAATGACCCCGAATTTTCGGCTTCAACCCGCAGTGCAGGACGATGTTGCTTGCTCAGATCTCTTCATGGAGACGTACTTCACGCTCGACGACCCCACTGTCTGGTACGGAAATCCGGACTCTGAATGGCACCTTCTTGCGCAAATCTTCCCGGATCGATTCGTCACCTTTCCTGTGTTCACCAACCCCCATGCCCAGCGCTACCTCTCACAGAGGCATGGGCGGATCAAAACCATCGTCTATGAGCTGAAAGCTCCTTGCTGCTTGCCCAGTACCGTAGATGAGGCACTGATGCTCATCGAACGAGCCATGCACCCTCCAGTCTGGAACTCCTGGTGGTATGGGCTTGGCCTGGTCAAGGAGTTGGACCCTATCTCCACCGGCCTCATGTGCATACCTGGCATTGATACGATGGTTGTGACCCTCAGCAATGAGGTGACTACGGAAGCCTCATCAGTGAAGTTTCCAGAGCACTTCCTGGTAGATATGCGGCGTCTGTTCGAAAGGACCAAGCGAAAACTCCAGGAGCGAATTCGTTTGGGGAAGCAGTGGCACGTAAGAAGCGAGTTGCTTACAAAGCTAGCCCCCAAACAGTTCCCGGCATTTGTTCAGGTCAATAGTTCAGGCGAGCTGGTTGAGTACCGGATAACCACGACCAAACCTACACCTGCAGTCGAGAAGCGCCAGCGGCAGGAGTCCGTAAAAGCCGTGAAGGAGAGTGCTAGGAAGCTTGCCCAGGATGCACCTCAGGAGCTGCTGTCTCTGCATGCCGAAATTGAGCGGGTCACCTTGGCGACCATGATCGAGCGGTTCGAGCACAAGCTTCAGCAGTCGCTCAATGAGGGGCATTGGCAGAATTTTTTTGAAGAGAACATTTTCATTCTGTCACTGCTATTTTCTCGGGCGGTTCAATTGCTGCATACGCAGTTCCACGCTCAGCCAGCACAGGCTTCTGGCTCGGGTGCACAGATCGGAGACTTTTTGTTTAGAGAGCTTGGGCAGCCGCTCGCGATTGTGGAAATCAAGAAGCCCTCCACTCCTCTCATGCTCTCTAGCTCATATCGCAACGAAGAGGTCTATGGCCCTCATTCTGAACTCAGTGGTGCCATGACCCAGGTCCTGTATCAACAGAGTGCAATGCGCAACAACTGGTTGCTACACCAACGCCACTTCTCGGATTCCTGGCCCGATGTGATCAAGTGCGTCGTAATTGCCGGCACTACTCCGAGCGGCGATGAGCAACGTCGCTGCTTCGAAATTTTCAGGCACGCTTGCAAGGACGTGGAGGTAGTCACGTTCGACGAGCTATTGGCCAAGCTGAAGCTATTGCTTGAGCACCTGACTCCCCCTCCATCTGAGGATGGCAAGAACCTGTAGCCTGAATTGGTCAGGCTTCACTTAAATCATCAAAGGACTGTTGATCATGATCACCAAGATCCGTATTCGTGGGTATCGGATATACAAGGACTTCACGTTCTGCCCCAACTCGAAGATGAACATCCTTATAGGTGATAACGACGCCGGCAAGTCTACCTTGATGGAGGCTGTGTCACTGGCGCTTAACGGGCGAATCGGTGGCCGGAGCGTGATGGAGGAGCTGAACCCGCACTGGTTCAACGCCGAGTTGGTGGATCAATTCGTCGCCGCTCGGAATGCGGGCGAAAAGCCGTCCTTCCCCGAAATTCTAATTGAGCTGTACCTGCGTGGTGATGCTGAGCTCCAGGTGCTGTGTGGAGCGGTTAACACAGAGGTACCCACTAATGCCTGTCCAGGTGTATTCCTACGGATTTTCCCGAATGAGGAATACCAGGACATGTTGGACGAATGGTTGAAGGCCCCAAGCGATCTATTGCCCGTGGAGTACTACACGGTCGAGTGGCGCTCGTTTGCAGACCGTGAGTTGGTGAAACGCCCGAGAGTCCTGTCTGTTGCCACAATTGATTCCCGTACAGTCAAGTCCACAGCCGGCGTGGACTACCATTTGCGGCAGATTCTGAGCGATCACCTAGAGGCCCCTGAGAAGGCGGCAATATCGCTGGACTACCGAAAGATCAAAGCATCGATGACTGAGGGGGCGCTTGCACCGGTCAACGCTCGCATAGCGGGGCTGGGGGCTGCGCTGCAAGCCGAGCCCATGGCACTGGCTATGGATCAGACCTCCAGAACATCCTGGGAAAGCGCCATTACTCCTCACGTAGATCGTGTGCCGTTTGCGATGGTGGGGCTTGGCCAGCAGGCTGCGATCAAGATCTCACTTGCTATGAAACGGCATGCGGCCAAGGTGAAGATTGTGATGATCGAGGAGCCTGAGAATCACCTTTCCCATACCAGCCTGAGGATTTTACTGGACCGTATTGAGTCGCTTGCCTCGGATGAGCAGCAACTCTTTATCTCGACTCACAGTACCTACGTGCTGAACCGACTTGGCCTGGATGCCTTGCATTTGCTGAGCCGTAACCAAGTGTCAAAAATTACGGATCTGTCTCCAGAAACTGTCCGTTACTTCCAGCGACTGCCTGGATACGACACCTTGCGCTTGGTTCTGGCCAGGAAGGTGGTGCTGGTTGAGGGGCCTTCTGATGAAATCATCTTCGAGCGAGTGTTTTGGGATCGATTCGGACAGAGGCCAATGGAGGCTGGGATTGATGTCGTGAGCATGCGTGGGCTTGCTCTCGCGCGCTGCTTGCAGCTATGCCAGGCGATCGATAAGCCGGTAGCGGTGATGCGAGACAACGATGGTGTCGAGCCCGCGGAGCTGAGGGAGACTGTTAAGCAGTGGCTGGACGGCCAGAAGCGGGAGCTTTTCATCGGCGCTGTGGCTGATGGACGTACCCTTGAACCTCAGTTGGTCAAAGCGAACGGAGAGGAGCATCTAAGGGAGGTACTGGGAATCGCCGCGAGGGCTAGTTTGGATACTTGGATGACGCGCGAGAAGACCGAAGGAGCGATACGGATCGCCGAATCAGATAAGGCTTTGACGCCGCCAGGGTATATGAGCGCAGCTGCAGAGTTCATCCAGAATGCCTAACTTTCTTACTTTGGCGGTGGCTGGTGGTCGTAAGACTCAAGGTCTAGTGAATCACTGCCAAGCATTGCCCTCAGAACGTAAGGTTGCCCTGCTGACGTTCACCCAAACGAACCAGCAGGAGGTGAAGGCTCGGTTAGCTGCTCAGGCTGGCCATGCCACTGGGGTAGAGGTCATGGGGTGGTACACGTTTCTGCTCAGGCATTTTGCACAGCCATTCCTGCGCTTCAAATTTCCTGGTGAGCGAGTCGGGGGCTTCGATTTTGAAGGTCGTCCAAGCAGGTTTGCGCGAAGCAAAAGCAGGTTCATGACTGCCAATAACAGAGTTTATAGCTGCGAGCTAGGCAGGCTGGCTTTTGAACTGATGGAAGCCACACCTGCGCTGCTGAATCGCTTGGAATGCATCTACGACGAAATCCTAATCGACGAGGTTCAGGATCTTGCTAGCTACGATTGGGAAATCTTACAGGTACTACTGCATTCCAACATTGAGGTGCGGTTGGTTGGTGACGTGCGCCAGGCCGTCCTCTCCACGAATCCTCGTGGGCGCAAGAACAAGCAGTTTGGCTACGCGTCCTCGTTGGAATGGTTCATGGAGCGCGAGGCGGAAGGCTACCTAAACATCACCTATGCGACGATTACTTATAGGTGCAGGGAAGAAATTGCGACCTTTTCAGACAGCATTTTTGATGCGAGGTGGGCCTTTCCTGGGACCACCTCAGAGAACAATTATGAGACGGGGCACGACGGTGTTTATCTGGTGCGCTCCGAGCATGTCTATGAGTACATGGCCCAGTACAGCCCCCAATGCTTGAGGAACAGCATAAGCTCAGCAAAACATCTGGATCTTCCATTCCAGAATTTCAAAGGGGTGAAGGGCGCCACCTTTGAGCGTGTGCTGATTGCTCCTACCAAAAACATAGAAAACTTTATCAAGAACGGAACGCCTTTGGAGTCGACAGCAGCTGCGGCGTTTTACGTTGCAGTTACTCGCGCTAAGCAAAGCCTTGCAATCGTGCTCGACCTGCCAGGAAAGTCTAAACTGCGATATTGGGCTCCCTGATTCCGGCAACACTCAGCAATGGGTCGCTAATGGCCAAACCCAGCCTG
>TARA_R110000822_G_scaffold97005_5_pt1 | contig 10771 bp, 11 predicted proteins | sample TARA_R110000822 | Tara Oceans TARA_R110000822 (sample SAMEA4397666) | marine metagenome | biome: Polar Biome; feature: [SRF] surface water layer (ENVO:00010504); material: water (ENVO:00002006), including particulate matter (ENVO:01000060) such as... | depth 5 m | reverse complement strand
AAAAAAAAAAAAAAACAAAAAAAATATATATATTTTATTGATAAGAAAGAAAGAAAGAAAGAATGAAAGTAAAATATATTTTACGAGTTAGAGACCTTGATATTTCCAGAGATAGACCTTGAATTTCTTGGTAGTCCAAGACTTAGGAAAGGCACTAAACCCAGTTCCCTTGAGAACACCACGACAATAATACCTAAGTTGGTTATCATCAAAGAAGCGACGGATATTCTCCATCATCACACTCTTCTCGTATTTGGTATTCCAGTCTGGTTCAGTTAAGATACGAAGAAGTGGAGAGTAGTAGATAGGACTTCCGTTGTTCCAATCCTTCCTTAGTTCTTCACCCCTATACATACTAAGAGTAGCAACTTTAAGGCGTGTATGTAGGAACTGTGTTTTCCAATTTTGATTGATTACTTGGTTAAAGTTCTCAATTGGTTCTTTCTTATATAAGTCTGGAAGTTCTTTGAGTAGTGGTTCTAAGAATGGTTGTCTTTCTTTGAGGAACTGGTATAATTCTGGGAAGTCGTCCCAGTTTGGAGATGGACTACACCACCTCAAGATATCTTCGTAAGATAGGTAAGTCCCTTCCTCCTTAGTATGCTGTCTCCTTTGTAAAACATTCATAAACGCACGAGCGAAGAACTCTGGGTCTGTCTTGCGAGTCAAAAGTATATCAACAATATCCTTCATATCATAAGTGCTACCAATATATAGTTTATCAGCAACCTTGAAGCACGACACCAAAAGAGTTTGCTGGTGGTGGTTAAAACTTTCACTATTAGGAAGACGGATTTGTTTAAGTAAGGAGTTAGGATTATGTGGAAGACGGAATAGTTTTAACTGAAGTCCATACCATAGATTAGGATAGAGAAAGCGTAAATCATATACGGTCATAAAGTTTAGGATTTCTTCAACCATTTCTTTACATAGGAACTGTGGGAAGACCTTTTCCCAAGTCTTATCATATTTTATCATCTTCCAATTAAATCTAAATACATCATTAACTAAGGTAGTTTTACCGAACGGATTTTTCCTATCTTGTATATTCTTAAGTTCGTTCATTTCTCGTTGAGAATGACTAACTCCATACTCAAACGGACTTACTACTGAAAGAACCATACTGCTACTGATATACTATGGACGGATTTATCCGTAGGACAAGAAATTTTTATTTTTAATCTTTTATATAAAGATAAATTAAGTTATAATAATATAATGTGGAGCAGATATGTAATGAACTTAAGTGATTACAAACACCATTTTAAAGAAGATACTGAACTAAGGGAAGAAACTTATGACTTCGTTGAACTATCCGTTAGGGGTATTGAAAATAAAGAAGATAAACCCTATGAGTTTTCTATAGAGTGGAAGAATAACGAAGTAGATGAGGGTGGGTTCATATATAAGATAAATACTTCTTCGGTATTTGCGTTTAATTCGTGTGGTTGGTGTATTGACGATGAAAGCGAACCGAGTGATAATGATAATGAAGTCCCCCCCAGCGATAGTAATAAGACTAAGGAGTTGCGTGAAGAAAAAGGTAAGGAAATAGAAAAGGGAATTAAGAGACCAGTAGTATTGGATTTTAGTTAATTACATAGTTTTTACGAGTGTCTGTAAGGAGAATGGACTTAGGTGTTTAATGAAGGTCTGCTGGAGGTGCGGATTACTAACTGTTGCTCCATTACGAGATGCTGGAAGTAGGGCATTACCAGTATTTACCCCACTTTCAAGTTGGAGGTTATAGTCTTGGTTCTGGAAGTTCTGGATATTTCCCATATTGAAGGTATAATCAACCCCCAGACCTACGCAATTAGGTCGCATATTATTACCATTCCCATTTACTCCAGCGGCGGCGGATGCGTAATCTTCTATAAGGGAGTTATTCATAAGTTCAAAAGTAGCGGAAGAATGGTAGGGTTCAATACCATTAAGTAAGGACTTATCAAATTGTTTCCTAATTTCTGCCTCACCCATCCCTAAAACTGGGAAGTGGAGGTTATTAGTTTCAAATGCCGTTATAGGTAGTGTTGCCGAAGCAGTCATATCAGTCGTTTCAAAGTTAGGAACAACTGGGACTTTAAAATCAAGAGGGAAGCGAAGTCCGTTCTTTGCTTGCTGTAGTGCCTTAGTCCCAGTAGGGTATCTAAAGTTATTCATATTTTTACTAAAGTTATTAGGTTGGTTCTGGTCTTGGTATAAGTTCATAATAGATTTCACCATACTAAGTTGTGGTGTGTAAGAGTTAGAGTTAATACTACTCTGGACATCGTTAATTAGGTTAAGTCGTGATTTAAGCATTACGGCATTTGGGTATTGTTCTAAGTCTTGCTGGGAAGGAATTAGGTAGCGACCTTCAAGTTTGAGATTTTTGAGGACATAGTTAGAACCATTTGCCGAAGATGCTAATGGTTGGTCTGCTACGCTCGTATCTCGGTGGCGATTACATAGGACATTACTATCTGGAGCAAGGTGAATTGTAATAAGAGCACCACCCAGATAATCCATACCTAAGTGAAGTGGAAGGTTATTCAGTAAGTCAAGATTGATAGAGATAGAGAAAAACTGACCTATATTCTTATCATTAGCATCTGCGATTGCTGGTTGTAATGCTGGGTCAGCACTTCGCACCATACGGCGATTAGTAAATTCACTATTCTTACCACTTGTAAGATTACGAGACAAAGGACTTCCTCTATAATCGTCTTCGTTATGGGTATAACATTCGTGGAGACTTTCATACTGAGCGTAGTTAATTGCCGAAGTAAGTTCAACTTGGGACTTCTTACTTTGGATAACTACCTTATCTATAACATTCTTAATACCTCCCCAGTTAGGAATATTAACTGCGGTTGCGTATTCAAGGTCAGCACCATTATTAAGATTGGTATTTACGAGATTTACTTGGTCGTCTAAGACATTCTGGTCGTCCTTCTTAATAATAAACTGACCTACTAACTTAAGTGTGGAAGTTTCTAATAGGGTATTCTGTGCTGGAAGGGAAAAACGGATTGTAGGGAAACCGTCCTTATGGGAAAACCCACCTTGAACTACATTACCAGATACGATTACTGGACTATCATTTAGGGGCGAGAGTGAAAAGTGTTTCTTTAACAGAGGCATTATATACTAATACTATATATTTTTTTTTGAGAAAATAATTCTAAGGACTTATAGTAAAATTGAATACTGCCGAAGTAATATCAGTTGCTATTTTATCTGTTTCCATTTCCCTTATTTCTATATCAAAGTAGTTGGTTTTAAAAACTTGGTTCTTTAACAAACTAATTTCTTTATTATTTGGTTCGTAATATGCTATTCTATTTAATCCGTATCTTACTGTATTCGTTGAGAAAGGTAGGGGAATTGTCTTAAGTATATTTTTCTTAATACCTCCTAATTGTCCTCCATCTCCGTCAATTTTATTTTTAAAATTCCTAAGTGGAAGATTTTGTATATAGACAGAATAGGATTTTGTTTTTCCTACAGAGTATAAATCCACATACTTAAGTAAAGAAGCATATATAGAACCTACGCCACTTCCCAAAAAGGTATCTATTGGTTGGAGTTGGAAAAATCCTTGTGCCTCACACGCTAAAGAAGGATAGATATAATTTGTTTGTCTTGTTAGATTGTCTAAGTTATTAGCGGTATTAGTTATGATTGCTCCTAACTCCTTACTGAACTTAAATCTACAACCATCTATAATAGTTGGGAATAGGTTTTGGTTTGCTGTTTTTTCTGGTAGTGCTGTAAATGCTATATCTACTAACCCAGCATTATCACCAGTAGGGTCGTCCTTACTTGCGACTAATATATTAAAGGGTATTTGTGCGTCAATCTGGTTTTCCGTAAGAACTACTGCTGGGTCTGCCCTTGCGAAGACCTTTTCAAAACCGTCCATTACATTACCGTTAATAAACTTATTCTGTTCGCTAATCCTTGTTCCGCTTAAGGTATCAAAAATCAAAGTATCGCCTTTCGTTGGACTTCGTAGAACAACTTGGTAGTGGAGTTCTTCCCTACTTATGAAACCACCAGTTATCCCAGTTTGTTCTGTAGTTCTTGCTCTTCTTGGGTCTGTCTTATAGAAAGGTATTAGAAGTATATGGACTTGTTCGTCATCTTCTAACTCTAAACCATCCTCAATTTTCCAAGTTTCAAGTAAAGACATACCAGTAATTCCCGCTCCGTTGTGAGGGAATGCGGTAGCACTTTCCAAAGTTCCTCCAGCATTCTTACCCATAAAAATATTTATATATACATCATTATCTCCACCATTTACATTCTGTCCCACCTCAACTCCAAAGTAGCATATAGGAACTTTGAACCCTCCCGTTTGTGCGTCGTCGTCTGTCTGGGGAGGATTGTTCCCAGAAAATCTACCAGCACTCGCAACATACCCAGAAGTATTGATATTTGCGGCGACTGGAGTTCCTACCATATAGTTCTTACTTAGTAGTCCTACAAAGTTCCCACCTCTGTTATTCGCAGTATTTTCTTGTTTCATTTCTTCAAAGGTCTTCTGTGTTTTAAATTGAATAAAAGGGTAGTTGTCTATTTGTTTATCCGTATCTGTATTATCAAGTCCTTCACCAGAACCTCTGGTATTGGAAATTCCAGTAGATATACCTTCCCTATAGTTTTCCCACGCTAACATATTAGTTCCGTAGTGGTATAATTTCTTATCATCTAACCCATAGTTATCATAATCTAAGTTCCCAGAACCAGCAGTCGTTTTCCTATAAGTCCCAGTCTTTCCGTCTATTCGGTTATTCTGGTGGGCGTTTGCTCCGTGTGTAAAGGGTTGAACTATTAGTCTATTGGGTTGGGAATTATCTATACTGGTTGTTATATTCTTGCTGTAGAAGTTATTTTTCTGGAAGGTTATTCCTAACTCCGCACCAGTATTGATAGATAGTTTATTCTTAAGAATTTTGCTATTACTTAGGATATTTGAGTTATACATACCATTAAGATTATGTGTAAGTGTGCCTACATCAGCACTTCCTATATTTAGGGTTCGTTGTATCCCATCTGTTATAAGTTGTTGTAAGTCTGGAACTGTATAAATTCCCTTAGGTATTGTAATTCTCCTATCTGTTGTTGTTGCTTGAGGGTATGCTTCCGCCCCAGCAATATCCCTAAATGGTATAGGTTCAATAAATTCCAAATCTACTGTGTTTTCTTCAACAAGTCTAATCCTACTATCTTTGATAAGTTTAGCAAAATTTAGAGCAATCTTAGCGTTTGGCGGTATTTCTATCTCTTCTTGAAATCTCGTAGTAAAAACACTTCCTTTTCCTTTAGGCGAAACTAAGTTGAAGTTCATATAATATAGGATAAGATTTTTTTATTCATATTTAAATACCAATTCTATTGCTTTCTTAAGAGTTCTCTTACTTTCCACTAAAGTTATAACTTCTGCTATACCTTCCGTAATATCAGTTAGTTCGGTAGGTAGTGCTAAAACCTTCTTCTTCATCTGCTTACTAAGTTGGGAGCGTTTCACTAAGTCCAAAGTAGCAAGATTGATACTTGGGATTTTGAAATTTTCTATCAATCGTTCTTTGTTAATTGCGATAACATCGCTACTATCTGGTTTAGCAAATCCAGTAGGTAATTCTACTAACATCGTTGCGACTTCTTCTACGCTTTCTTCTACGCATTCTTCTACGCATTCTACGCATTCTTCTACGCATTCTTCTACGCTTTCTACGCTTTCTGGTAATTTCATAACCATTTCACAATAACTATCTCTGTGTAAGGAGTTCATATACTATATACACAGAAAATTTTAAATTTAATTAAACAGAAAAAATAATTTATAATGTTTTACGGAGTAATGTATTTCCTACTTTTTGTTCCTTAGGTCATAACCTTTCTTCTCCAAATCTTCCTTAATACAATCCTTAATTTTGTATTCTTGTTTCTCGCAAGTCCTAATAAAGACCCTTTCCAAAACTTCACTAACTTTCTCAACTCCATAAAGATTGATAAGATGTTTATGCCTACGGCATTTTATACACCACTTACCAAAGTATTCTTCAACTGGTTCGGTTTCACATAACAGACATACCATTCTATATACTATACATAGAAAAGATTTTTGGAATCTATATTAGTAAGAAATCATAACATTAGTTCCCTTAGGTGTAGATGTAATGATTGCCGTTTTACTAACAAGGACATAGTAATTCACATTCATAGAACCGCTAATATCGCTAATCTTAGAAGCAACTGTCCCAGTAGGTTTGCGACGATATTTCCAGATAATAGGGTAAGCACCGATTACACGACCACCTCCTACAATCTGCCCAGTCCCATTACTTAGGTCAAGACATAAGGGTTTATACTGACCTAACATACCAGCAACCGAAGGACTTAGGCAACTATGAATTGTATTATCATCGTTAAAGTAGAAAGGTCTGTCTAACTTAATATCATCACCAAGACAGTTAGCAGTTTCGTCAAACTGCGATGCTGGAGAAAACTTAAAGTCTTGGAAAATATCAACACCATCAATATTAACATTATATTCTTCTTGGTTCATACCATCTATTCGCTGTCTTCCTAACCATTTATTCTGCTGAACCTTATTACCTACTCCACCAGCACCGAGACCTTGTAGTTGCTTACACATATAGATTTTATGAACTTCCTTATTATCCATACCTATCCTATGTTCTACTTCTTGTAAGGTATTAGCGGTTGCGGCGACTATCTGTTTCTCAACTTTCAAAATATCAAAAAAGTCAAATCTATAACCTCCTTGCTGGTTAGTCATTTCCCTATCTCTGTTCTGGACTGCGGAAGGCATAATAACATAATCCACTTGGAGTTTCACATCATTATACCTAAGTTGGTTCTTCAAGGCACATAGACCAGCATTCGCACCAGTCGCCTCATTTGGAGCAACATTAGCAATTTGGGAAATATCATTAGCATATTCACTACCATCGTGGAATTCAACAGTTATGAGAATTCTATAGTCTTGGAACAAAAACAACGGAACTGTCTTACCTCTAAGTGCTGGTAGAATTACTCCTAAGGGAATACCATACTGCTTACAATTCGCTTCTTCAGTTCTAATTATCCCAGAATTTATAGTAGCACCGTTGTTGTTAGCATTATTATCGCCATCATTAAGACCAGATTTTCGTGGGTCTACGAATAAACTTCCCACACCTCCTAACTCAGTTGCGTAAGTATCAGTATTCGGTGTTCCTTCCTTAACACCAGTCCAAAGTTGGTTTCCGTAGTAATGTCCGCTATAGTTATTGCGAGTAGTAGCATTCTGGGTAGCAAGGTTCATAAGTGTTGAGATAATATCTGCCCCAACAACATCGTTAATTACATAATCTCCAACTTGAAAAGTAATTCTCTTAATAGCACCCAAAGCACCATTCCAAGTATTCACTCGTGTATTAGTATTGCTGTTAGGATTAGTAATTTTAAAACAAAGCATAGAGTTAGCATCAAGATAACCCGCTTGGTCTAATCTAAAAACGAACCTATTAGAAGTCCCTTGAACTCCAGAAATAGGTTCTAAAGTATCACTACGAATATCCATAAGCATAGGCGTTTCATTAACCGTATAATCTGTTAAACTACTCATATATATATTAGGTAGATAAAAAAATTACGAATAAAATATTTATCTATAATATATGGAAAATTATAAGAAGAAACCAAAAAACAATTCGCTTAACTCAGCACCACTAAGCAAAAAGGTAAAAAATGAAGAATTAAAAATGTATGGGTATGCTTTAGATAAGAACCACCCATTTAGGAAATTGAGTGATAAACCAAAAAAAATAGACTTTGAAAAAAAATTAGATAAAGGGAAAAAATAAAAACAAAGTTTCTCTACAAAACAACTTGGATACCAGATGCGGTAGTTTCAATAACCTTCTTAGAAAAGACAAAAGTATTGACCCTTGTTCTAAAAGTTCGTGGGGCAGAGAAACCCAGTCTAACTTCTGCTTCGGCATTTCTTAGGTCAAATACAAATCCGTTCCTCGCAAGTTCCCTTGAAACCACGAAAAGATTGGAATAATTCTCGTTATTACTATGCTGATTAAGTCCAAGCATCTTAGGAGAAATACCAATTGCCTTTAGTGTCTTAACTGTTTCATTAAGACAGATTACTCGGTCATTAAGAACATTAGGATTATAGTTGCGAAGTGGGTAGAGTTTGTTATTTATGAAAAATTGGACTGAGTTTAGTGAGGAGTTTGTAGGAACTATACCACCGTAGTAAGAAGGGATTGCTTCGTTTCTTTCTTCGTCTGCTCTATAGGGAATTGATAGAATACCTAATGCTTTTGAAGATACGGAATTAACTGGGACTTGGTGTCGCAAAGTGCCTCCGTCAATATTATCCAAGAACACATCATAGGAAGTGAATTCATACTTAAGTTCGCTACTTAGGACTTTTGCTTGTTCTGGTGTAGGAACAACTTGGCAAAGTCGCATCTCCGTATTTGTAATAACATAGTTCAAAGCATCTATAGATGGGGTATTAACTGCGTTGCCTTGACCCGCCCCATTACCAGCGATACCACGACTTACATAAACTCTTGCGTTTGCCGAAGTCGCAGCAATATTACCACCACTAAAAGTTATAGTAATTGTCCCAGCAGCAGAAGCAATACCAGTAATTACACGAGTTTCATTAAGGACACCCTCGTCCCAAACCCTTATACTATTACCTAAACACAAACCTAATTCTTTATAGTCATAAGTTCCTACAAGGACAATAGTAGCAGAAGGACCAGCACGAGTGATGAGTTGCTTACCTCCGTTAATCCAATCTACTTGTGCTATGTCGTAAGGATTGATAAGACCGACTGCTCCTCTCTGTGCCCCCATAAGACGAACACATCCTAAGGCAACTGGGTTTAGGTTAATCTCTATACGAAGACCACCCATATTAAGAATAGGAATAAGTTTCTCACTATCAAAAGTCCTAAATAGACCAGCACGAAGGGGAATACAGAAGCGACGAGACACATACTTAGGAGTTGCTGGATTTGGATTATCACCAAGAGGACTTAACTGAAGATTACTAATCTTATGTGCCGTTGTTCCTTGTGCTCCAGTAGAACCATTACTTAGGGAAAATTGAGAAAGGCAAGGTTCTCCTACACCTTCCTTAAGTTGAAGTTGGGTTTTATCATCATACCCATACTGGTTAATAAGTCCTTGAATTTGTGAATAATTTTCTAATGCCTCCAACAAAACCCCAGTCATTTTTGAATAAATGCGGATATTATCAATTAGGGCGTGTGCTCCTACACTATTAGGAAAAGCAATCATAGCAAAATTGGATGAAGTATTGCGGACATCAAAGATGAGGTAGGTATCTTTCTTAATATATCCTAAGTTGGGTTCTATATTATATATAATCTTCTGGGAAGGATTAAACTGTTCTCCGTTTTCTGGAACGATAGAAATATACTTAGTATTTGAACTACTCATTACTGGTTGCGACATATATACTATATTGAGATAAAAAAAATACAAATAAAATAGCGAATTATTTTATTAGTATATATAAATGAATAATAACTTATTGCCTTACAAATCCCTATTAACAAGACCAGTCCAAACTCTAAAGATACAACAACTTTGGGGAAATGGTAGTGATATTATTACTAACTTTGATGCTTGTATAGGTTTTGTATCCTTACAAATTTCCCTAAGAACTACTTTCCCTTGTAAGTTAAGTATTGATTTTAGCGACGACCATATTGATAATACCGCTACTTCGCATTATACCCCCTATGAATTTTTATGTGGGGCAAACTCCTATACTTTTAGGCAAATCCCTATTTCTGGAAGTGGTGTAAGATTACGAATTGACCCAACTGGAACACCTACGGCAACTGATAACATAGTAGCAAGAGCACAATATAGTAATGTAAATAATATTATCTTAGTATGATTACTATGTAATTTTTTATGACTTACTGGAAATCACACAATTCCAAACCTTAGCAACTCCACTATCATTTTGGTATTTAAATCTTACATATCTCGCATCTATAGGCATAGACTTACAATAACTCGTAGAACTGTCTATATATATTGTTTGTTCGCTATTTTCATAGAAGGTTGAATTATCTGCGGAAACTTCTACCGAAATATTACCACTACTATCGTCTAAATCACCAAAAACCGAAATATTCCTAACTCCACCTAAATCGGTAGAAGCAGTTGTTTCCGTAGTTGCCGATGCGACCGAAGTAGCACTTTCTAAAACTACCGAAGAAGTAGTAAGTGCTGGTGCTGAAACACTTAGCGTTCCTTCTACCGCTGTTTTGATTGCTTGATTAGAAGTTTCTAATGTAGCAAGATTAGTATTTACCGCTGTCTGCTGAGTTAGGGAATTATCTAAAACTCCGTCTATAGTAGTTAATGCCGTATTAACTGCTGTCTGCTGGATTAGGGAATTATCTAAAACTCCGTCTATAGTAGTTAATGCCGTATTAACTGCTGTCTGCTGGATTAGGGAATTATCTAAAACTCCGTCTATAGTAGTTAATGCCGTATTAACTGCTGTCTGCTGGATTAGGGAATTATCTAAAACTCCGTCTATAGTTCCTAATGCCGTATTTATTGCCGTTGCTTGTGCGATATTATCTGCGTCCCTTACCACCGCTCTTCCAGCACTATCCACACTTAGTAATTTGCTTACTCCGCCAGTTTGCCCTACAATTTGAACTATTCCACTCATCTCCGTATATTAGGTATAGATAATATT
>TARA_R110000822_G_scaffold259265_2_pt1 | contig 10805 bp, 8 predicted proteins | sample TARA_R110000822 | Tara Oceans TARA_R110000822 (sample SAMEA4397666) | marine metagenome | biome: Polar Biome; feature: [SRF] surface water layer (ENVO:00010504); material: water (ENVO:00002006), including particulate matter (ENVO:01000060) such as... | depth 5 m | reverse complement strand
AGCTTGTTTCATCTCTTGATTCTTACAAAAGGTTTGAAACTCTTCCTGTACGTATTCTAGATCTTCTTGAGAAGCTTCGTATGAATTACGTAACTCTTCCTTTAATGCTATCTGCAGTATATCGTTACCTTCTTTTTTAAGCTCTACTTTTAGTACATCCATACTTACTGTTGTATGGTACTTATCGAAATAAGCGGTTATTTGGTTAATTATCCATTTATGTGCATCTGAATCAAAGTAGTCGTCTAGTAGTACATCTCTTACGTTTTGTAAGAACGTTTTATCGGTTAGTAAGGATCCTAGTACTTTTAATTGGAATCCTTTCCCGTATTGATTTAGTGCTTTTAGTGTCATATAACTTATTTTTTAAAACCTGTTAGTCCTCGAAAGTTTTCTAACCAACCTTCTGTATTTTTAGTAATTCCTTCTATCTTATCTTGATCAAGTAGGTGCAAAAATGCTCCTGTCCTTAAACTAGGTATATCCTCCTTCACTGTATCTAATATAGCATTTTTTTCTCTATCATCCAACACTGTTTCATGTAGATTCATCAATTCGTAATTAGTCTCAACTCTATCCCAATTGTGAATTATCTTAGCAAAGATCTTCTTAGGTTTTTTTACTTCCATTTGCTTTTCGCAATGATCCCATACATCTTGTAATGTTGCATTTATATCGTATGCAAAACTTTTCCATTCAGATAGTACAGTCTTTATTCCTAATCCTTTTACTCCTTGCAAGTTGTCTGAATTATCTCCTAGTAATGCTTTAACTATGTTGTAATTCTCTGGTAATACCTTTAGTTCGTCAACTATATTACTACTATTAAAGACTTTCTTCTTTATAGGTGCATATACGTTAATATGCTCGTTAACTAGTTGTAGGAAGTCTTTATCAGATGATACTATAGTAATTTTCTTACTATTCTTAGAAGCTTGTTTAGCTAGGTATGCGATTATATCATCAGCCTCTAGCTTCTCTAACATTATTTGTTGAATAGGTAGACATTCGAGGTAGTCTTGTGTTCTATATAGCTGGCCTATTAAAGCTTCTTGTTCTTCTGCTTTAGTATCGTAGAGTCCCCAGTGAGTTATCCTTGAGGTTGCTCTGTTTGCTTTATAGTTAGGGTCAATATTTTTTCGGTTTGCTGAACCTCCTTTTCCGTCCCATACTACTATCACTCTAGTAGGGTCAAATATACGTGTTACGTATCCGAGTGATCGCATAAAACCTACCAGGCCGCCTATGTGTTGGCCTGATGGGTTCATTGCTTTTAGTAGTGAGAAGCTACGAATTAGCATATTCATAGCATCGATTACTAGTATGTGATCGTTTAACTCTCTAGGTGGGGAATCGTTAAGGTTATCCAGAATATCTGTATAACTCTTCATTAACCTATCTTCTTTACATTGATTGTCTCTTCTTCAGTATCTCCTTCTTCTATTAAATCAAACTTATCTGATCCTAATAGTTTGAACCACCTGTCTTTGTGTTCTGCTTTATAATTGTCGATTGCTTTCTTATCGTCTTTTATAAAACCGTGAGCAGTCATTACTATCTTACCTCTTGATTGAACTCCTCCGATATGATTTTTCTCTATCTGTACGTTGGTTTTCTTAGCAAACTCTACTTGTTTACCTTGGCTGATAGCTTTTATTTTGGAAGTTCCAGGGTTCGTAATATTACCGAATGTTATGATAAGTGTAGCATCGTACCACATTGTCATCCCGTTCTTGTTCTGCAGTTTAGGTTGGCCCATCGGGTGTTCGGGTTTCTGAGTCCATACTTTGTTAATGGCAATAAGGCTGTTTGTGTACTTATTCCCTTCTTTTCTCGATAATAGTATTTTTTGATTCATATTATTACCGAATTGAGTAGACATTGCTCCTGCATTCCATTCGTTATTGTTCTTATTAGAACGTACGGATAATTCACATGGTACAGATCCTATAGAGTCCCATAAGAAGCATAAATCGTAAGGTAAACTTCCTTTAGCTTGCTCGTCCATTAGGTCTGCCATATATACAGCTACATCTTCTATAGTGTTTAGAGTACCTCTATCAGCGTATAGGAAAAATCCTTCGTAATCTATTATCTCTCCTGTCTCCTCATTCACCGTTTCTTCAAATTCAAGTCCCATCTCTCGTACGTGGTCCCAAGACCATTTCATCTCAGTAACAATGAATACCGGTAATATACCTTTCTTCTGGCATTGTACTGCTGCTTCTACTAAAGCAGTAGTTTTTCCTGTATCACTATGTCCTCTAAGTAATGTAATATGTCCTTCTGGGTACCCTGGTAAGGATGTTATTTCTTGAAGAGCAGGAGACATTGGTATGAAACCTTGTTCTTTGAATTTTACGGAAGTTAAGGCGTATCCTTTCTTCTTTTTGAAGTTACCTAAATTAAAAGACTTCTTAATTGAATCAGAAGCCTTTTGTTGTGTCTCTTTTTTGCTTGCCATTATTCGCTAAATAAGTCGTCAAATTTACTAACTGTGTCTTTATTCCCAGCTGTAGCTGTCTCTAAAGTAAAGTCTGTTTTCTGCTGACCTAAGCTTTCTGGTAGTTTGTCTTCGGTTTTCTCTTCTTGTACCGGTTCCTTCTCTTCTACAGCAGCGTTAGGGTCTAAATACTCTTTTAATTTCTTTTTTACGAAATCGTAATCGTATTCAGTAAACGATCCTAGTGGTTCTGGTTGTTGTTTCATCCAGGTTTCTACTGATTCACTATTATCGGATAGTGCTGTTTGTTTGGGCTTAATCCTAACCGTAGTTTCAGGGTATGGATTTCCTTTCTGCATTTCTACTACCATGTCCCATCCGTTGATCACATCGGTAAAGTCTCCAATATCCTCATCTTCAGCTAAAGCTAGCAATGCTTTATAGATTGTTACTCCGAATCCCCACAGTCTAACTCCTTTATCTTCTTCTCCTCTAACTACTACAGGAGCGAAGATTCGTGTTTTTGGTGAGATTTTTCCTGATAAGGACCAGTTGTCTTTATCACTAGTTTTCCTTAATTCTTTTACGAATTCTTCAATCGGATCTTGTTTTCCGAAATTAGATAAGGCGATCATAGGATATTTTCCAATACCGTAGTGGAATTTCAATTCTGTGAAAGGATAGTCCGGGTTCAGTGCAGATGGTACAATACGTACTGTCTGTTTGCCTATTTCTGGTTTCCAAAATAATTTTGAATAGTCGGTCTTTTCTCTATCTTGACCGTTGTTGTTTAAAGAGTCTAATTTAGCTCTAATTGCATTAATGTTCATATATAACTGATTTTAAATAATTACTTAGTATAAAGATAGGTAAAGTACTTCTAAGTAGCAACTATATTTCTATAATTTTATGTAATTTTGTACTTACCTGTCTTAATTCAGGTCCTTTAGTTAGAAGTATACTGTTGCGGTAATCTTGCCAGTCTACCCTGTATGTTGTGTCTAACTTACCGTCGTTAAGAGATTTTATTAGCGTATTCAACGCATTTATTGTATATAACGTATTTGTTTCTTTTTTCCTATGTACAAGTATTGTGTTTTCTAGGAATTCTCCGACATTTCCGAAATCTACATTGTATGTACACATATACTCGTCTTGCGTACTAGCGTACAATACGAAGATCTTATTATATAGTATCTTGTACCTACTCTGTATAGTTGTTAGTACTTCAGATAATGTACTTTCTGTAGTGAATGTACAGAAAAGTTTATTACTCATGTCTTCGCTGATAAAGGGGTGTTCGATATCGTAATCGAACTTACATATTTTGGTGTCTGTTAACATAAATAAATAGTTGTTTGTTTCTATAACATTAAATCCTTGCTGTACTTGAATTTTACTGGGTATTTACCTTCTCCTTCCATAATGTTCTTTATGTCTTCTAAGGTACTTTTCCCGTCTTCTTTAGAAAAATCGAATAGTATAGCATCATACGTGTATAGTGTTATAAAAGTCTTTTTATCTTGAAGGTACCGTAGCACTTCTTTTAATATAGTAATATTGTTTGAGGTTTCCAACGATTGCATCATATAGTTCATTAACTTTGCTGGATGCATTTCTTTTAGTTCTTTTGTAAAAGGTTTTCCGGATTGTGGGTTAGTTACGTACCCTTCTTTCTCAAACATCTCCCACATTCCGTCTATATAAGACTGTATTGATTTAAATATCGGTAAGTGGCTGTGTTCGTCTGGTATTTTCCCGTAAATCGCTTGGAAGTTTATCTGTTTTGCTAAATTATACTGTTCTTCTGTAATGTTATCTGTATCGAAGTAGTTTTTTGCTAATTGCTTGTGAGCTGATTCTTCTGTTAGAGGGTACTTAATCTGATCACTAAGCAAACGCAAATGGTAACCATCAAAATCAAACTCCACAAAATACTCGTTTTTCGGTTTAAAGCACTTTCTGTATTCTTCCGATTTGTTAATAGCAGCAAAGTTAACGCTATTAAAGTTATTAGTTGGTCTAGATGTTGCATTATATAGGTTGTAGAGTGAGTATACGGATGAGTTGTGTGTGTTGTGTATTGGGTTCCTTGGCTTGTGCACTTCGTTAAAATCCTCTTCTATTATACCTATTCCGTTTTGTTCGATTAAGAAAAATACATTTGTTGCGGTGTTATTATAAAAGTCAAATCCCGTCGGTACTACTGTACTGTTAGTTATACATATCTCGGAAATAAAAGGTTCTATTGATTCGTAGATTGTTTCACATCTCTGGTATATTTTTGATATAGGTACTATAGTGTTGATATCCGGTTTACTTTCATACTTCCTGTAGAAGCTGTCTATAGTGTTATTTGTATTTTTATATTCTAACCTTTTGTAATACTTCATTGAGTATAGGAGGGAGATGTCTATAGCTTCCTGTAGATTAAAGTGATACAGTAGGGTTTTCTTATTTAGTGTATATAGTGAAAGTGCTTTTTTTAGCAGTTCGTAGATACGGTCTTTTTCTATATTAATGCATTCACTATGTTGGATAGGTATTATATACCCTTCCTCTTCTCCTACTGGCCTTATATACACTGCAACAGTAGTTGTTAATTTCGGGTGGTATAGGTCATTAGAGGAGACTACTTCTACAAAACAGGGAGTTTTCTCTACTACTGCCAGTAGTAGGTTTATTTGCTGTGGAGATTCTATTATATAAAACATTCTTATAACCTTTTGTTATATGTAATATACGTAGAATATAATTAGTTTACAACTATTTTGAAGGAGAAGGTATGTTAAAGGAATTATTTTCTTGCTTTGGCTTTTCCTCTTCCATTTTATCTGCAGGAGTTGGTGTAACGAACTCTGCATAGTCTACCACTACTTCTTTTAGTCCTTTCACTGTCTTGTCCAGCTCCATAACAGCGTTTTTATTTACATTTCTAGCTCCTATGAATACATTCCCTTTCACTGTGATATCGCTTACGGGTCCTTGCAATTTCCATTCTAGTTTTGAGAGTTTTTCATAGGGGCGTTTCTTTTTTGACTTAGTGTCAAATGTCTGTTTAGATAGTTCTACAATCTTAGCTTTGTTTGTCTGCAGGAAGTATCTATAGAATTTGTCTGCTTCGTAATCTCTTTTTGCTGGTTTGATTACGGTAGGGAGGGTGGGGATTGTGGTTTCTTCTGCAAATGTACCCTCGGTAGCATTTATTGTTAGTCTTTCTGCATTAGAGAAGTCTCCGAATGCGGTATCGCCTTCCGGTGCATCGTAGTACTCATTAGCAGATGTTTTTATTACTGTCGGTTTACTATATCTTGTTCCGAACTTATCTAGTAAGAATGGAGCTAAGTTGGTAGCTATTTCGACAAATTGAGATTTCGGTAAATACATTTCTTATATAGTTTTAAACAGTGCCCCAGTATTCCCAGTGCCATAATTCATCCATTGAGCCGCCGTTGTTTGAAAGCCTCCAGGGGTTGTACCATCCGTACTTCTTACCTATCTCTCCCATCTTAGTATAGTCCGGGGATTGTATCCTTCCGTTAACGTTAGTAGATAGGTTTGTGCTACCTCCTACCACTTGGTAGAGATTCCCAAAGTCTAATGCTCCTGCCCATCCATGTGGAGATCTACCCGGGGATGCAGCTCTACCAGAATCTAATCCTCCTTGGTGTTGTGAGTTCCTATACCCGCTTGTTACTCTGTAGAATACTCCTTGTGATTTCATTTCATCCCTCCATCCGTACCAAGCTTTAGCGGCTTCAGGATGCAACATATACTCCGGTCTACCTGTTTTAGGGTTAATATAATATCTTGCAGCTCCTTGTGTCTCCCCAATAAACTCTAGATTATCTAAATCTAAGAGTCCATTAAAATTTAACTTTTCTTGTAGGTTCTTTGCTACAGGTGATGCAGAGTAACTTATACTTCCTATTCTCCCTGTATTAATTTTTGGTGCAGGATCTAGTTCGTTAAGCTGTTCCGGTGTTGCGATTACTCCTGTATTTGGATCTACTATATTTGCTGGTTCTGATGGAGGTGTTCCAGCTAAAAGTGCAGCTGTATTGTCTGGGAAAATAGAACATTCGTCTGCTGGTGTTGTTCGTATACTGTAGAACTGTGTCTTTATTGATGTCGTCCATTTATTTCCACTTACATCATGTGATAGTCCGGTTAGTATAAACCCAAAATTTTTGTTATACTTCTCAGGCAGTACTCCTTTCTCTACAGTAAATGCTTGTCCTATTTTTAATCCTCCTATCCCTATAGTTGTAAAAGATAACTCTACTGGAATTACTCCTGGTGGCGGTTTTGGGTTATCTTTCTTCTTATAGTAGTCCTCTAAGACGAAGTCACTACAATACTCTTTATGTCCGCTTTTTAGATTATTATGGTCTTCTTCTTCGTAGTCTACATCGTAGCCCGAATCTTCACCACCTTCGCCAAACTCATCAAATATATCCGTTACCTCTTCTCCCCATTCTATTACTTTCTTCAGATACTTAATTCTTTTTTTAAGGTCTTTATCCTTTTGTTGATCAAAATTTTCCTGGGTTATTGTTTTTCCAGGTACTGTTCTGTCTATTAACCCTGAGTTCCATTGGAGTAAGGTACTCACATCTTCATTATAATTACCTCCTGCTCCTTGTGCTGCTATAGATACCTGTGCTCCTATTTCATTAGAGATTTTACTGCTGATATTTAAATTGGTAACAGTTGACTTAAGTCCTGTAAGTGGTATTGATGAGGGAAGTTCTCCTTCACTGTCTCCACTAGGTGTCTTTTTTCTATCTACAAGATACCACATATCGTGCTCTTCATTATAGTACTGATCTAAGTCGTTTATACCTCCTAAGCTGTCGTTTAACGTTGTTAATATCCTACTAACAAACGCTTGCATATTATGGTCTGTTTTAGTTTCTGATTTTAATAGATCGTCAATAGTCATGCTTAGGTAGTGTATTGAGATTACAATATTAAGTATGTCGTCTGGTGCTCCTTTTTTTATCCTTCCTCTTAAAGCTTTTTTTATCTCGTTTACTGGTCCTAAGTCTAGTTGTTTCTTATCTAATGTCCCTGTTACCTTATTGAGAGCCTTATCAGTAAGACTACTAAGTTTCTGTTTTCCTTGCTCATAAAGGCTTAGGTCTTTCTTTTTGTTTTCTGCTTTTAAGAGTTTTCTGAGGGTTAGTTCTCTTGGGGTTTTACATTTTCTAGGGATTAGCCCTTTCATGGGGTCTATTGAGAAATGACTAATGGCTGTAACGTATTTTCCGATTTGTTCATAAGGGCCACTAAGTGAAGCATCTGTCTGCCCTGTATAGTACTTTATTAACTTATATTCACCGTTACCTTCCTCGTCCTCATTTGCAGGGTCTACAGGAGATACATAATTATTATAAAAATCTAGAAGTGTTCCTAAAGTTATAAACTGCCCTCTATCCTCAAAGTCATCTAAATCTCCAGAAGTGTCTAGGTCAATCCAGTATCCGTTAAATCTTCGTAATTTGCTATAATTACCCTTTTCTTCCTCGTTTATCGCTTTTTTTAAATCTTTTTCATTAAATTCTGTTTGTTTTACTTTAGCTAGGTCATGGAAGAACTTATGGAATGGACTAACTAACTCTCTTGTATCTTTAGTTTCTGTGTTTTTTACATATAATGTGTTTGCTGGGTCAAATTTAATAGACATTGATTCTAAAATAGATCCTTTTGAAATTAAAGTAACTTCACAATCGTACCCTCCGTCTTGTCTATATCCCCAATTGAAGTTTTTAACATAACCGTACATTGCATCGTAGTTGTTATCATTGTCTTCTCTTTTTTGGTTTAGTTCCTCTTCAATTTCTCTACCGGTTTTACAGCTATCATTTAAAAATTCATTATACAAACTACCTACACCATCTTTCTTGAGGGTCCCATCATTATTAATATACATACTATGTCCCCATTCTAGTAACATAGAATATCCCGGTCTTAAGTATAGTGCTTGGATAACCTCTAGGTCTTCTAGTGTCCAAGCAGTAATTTTTATCTTTGCTTCTCTTAATGTTCCGTAAGTATTTTTAGATTCTACAGAGACTGTCTCTATCCCTGGGGATGGTCTGAATCCTAGAGAGGCGTAGTTGTTGTATTGGCTTGTCCTTGGTTGACCGGCTGTAACAGTCTTGTCGTCGTTTAGTATTATTGGATTGTAATTAGGAGTTGTGTCTATACCTCCTTTAGTGGGGACTGTTTGTGCTTTAGTTCCTCCTAGTAGTACGTTGTTATACGCTAGTGTATTATCTCCTTGTACATCTTTAGGTCCTACTTCGAACTTCTTTAGCTCAAGTATTTCTTCATATGTTAATGTATTAACACTAGATACTAGTCTAGCCCATGAACCGTTGCTGTTCATATACAGTAACTGGTCGTTCTCTCTCTCTCTTGTACTAAATAAACCTTCTCTTGCTTTTAGCTGAGCTTTTATACTCTGGGAGAACCCTGATCCTATTGTTTCTGTCCCCATTACCTGTTTTTATTTACATTTTCAAAATTTTCTAAGGCTTGATCCTTATTGTACGGTACCCGTAACTGTATTCCTGGTGTTATGTTTAATGATCCTTTATAGAAGTTATTTGCGCTTGCTATAATCCACCATAGGTCCGGATTACTGTAAAACTCCTGTGCTAGTATATCGTACCGGTCTCCATAAGACGATATAACATAGGTATCGTTTTCGTTTAACGGTACTTCCGGGTATATGGTAGTACTCCTGTACTGTTTTCCGTTAGGTGATTTTATTTTTGTTATATTTCTATATCTATTCGGCATATCTTACAGCTGTTATTCTATAAACTTAGCTTTACCAGTTCCATTAGGGGTTGGATTAGTAATATACGGAAGTAATCTATTTACTCCAACTGCTTCTGGTATAAAGTTGTGGATTGGTTTAAATGTTAAGCTACAGTCCATAATTTGCGGTAATTCTTGCATGTCATCGTCTGTCTGTCCTTCTACGTTTTGGAAAGCTATTTCCCAGTTGTAGTCTGTATTCCATGTATAGTTTACACTTTCTATTATCCCTGGTACTTCATATATGTAATCTCCTACTGTTACTCTAGCTATAGTTCCTCTCATAAACTTACCGTCTCCTCCGTATGTTGGAGCTGTAACGGATGCTAGTGCTGCCATTTTTCTGTACAATGGTTTCATTTCCTGTCTAGAGGCTGCTGCTATATTAAACCCTATATTCATACTTCTAGAAAAACCTTGGTAAGTATACAAGTCTTCTGCTCTTCCTAAATACTTCGTAGTATCCCAAGCACCAGTATAACTGTCGCTGAGTTCTGTTAGGAAGGCTCTAAAGTAGAGGAAGGTGGTGTCTTCTGGTGTGATTATTTGAAAGTTAAATTTTATGAAGTCTCTGGAGGAGTCTGTGTCTTTCTCGTGACTTATCCCTAATTTATTTATTCGATCACTTAGTCCTAGATCCGTAGTGTAGTTCGTTCTAACTACACCTGGTTTTCCTTGATTTCCTAACCCTACTCTTGTTTCTTTGTTGATTGTACGTGAGCTGTAATCTAAGGCAAATGATCCAGTTCTAAAATTTTGTATACTACCTGGGTTAGTAGGTCCAGTATACTCTCCTGTTACGTTTTGGTCTACACTTTTTATTGTATCTTCGTTAGTATTGGGTCTTATAGGAATAGCACCGTCTGCACCGTATACTGTGCCGTTTTGTAGATCTCTTATATTATTTGCAGTACCTTTAGGTGTAAAGGTGTCTTCTGAACTGTATGTGTTGCCGGTTCTAGGAGTTAGTTCGGTAATATCTCCTTCATCAGTGGGTACTTTATTGCTACGGCCTCCTACTAGCCCTTGTCCAGGGGATTCTGTGGTTTGTCTTGTGTCTCCTTTTAAAGTGATTGAAGAACCGGTTAGTGCATTAAGGGTATTTTGTTGAGTGGTAGATCTACCTTTTGCTTTATCGTCGTTTATATTAAATACAGTAGCTTCGATTTCTTGGAAGCCTGTTACTGTTTCTGTATTTTCCGGTACATTGCTGCTGATTCCAAAGTTACCAGAAGTTGCTGTGGTTTGTCTTGTGTCTCCTTTTAAAGCAACTGCAGAGCCGGTTAGTGCATTAAGGGTATTTTGTTGAGTGGCATACTTACCTTTTGCTTTATCATCATCTACCTCAAATACAGAAGCTTCTACGTCTTGTAAACCTGTTGCTGTTTGTGTGCTGCCCGATACATTGCTACTAATTCCGAAGTTACCGGAAGTTGCTGTGGTTTGTCTTGTATCTCCTTTTAGTGGGATTACATTACCTCCTTGTACGTTTTGAGTGTTTTCTTGGTCTGTAGAGGTTGCTTTTGCCTTT
>TARA_R110000822_G_scaffold53146_2_pt1 | contig 10818 bp, 12 predicted proteins | sample TARA_R110000822 | Tara Oceans TARA_R110000822 (sample SAMEA4397666) | marine metagenome | biome: Polar Biome; feature: [SRF] surface water layer (ENVO:00010504); material: water (ENVO:00002006), including particulate matter (ENVO:01000060) such as... | depth 5 m | reverse complement strand
GTTCTTAGAAGTTGCAATGAATCGTATCCAACAAGATACAATGGCAATGGTTGGTATGACTACACCACAAGATGTGTTTAATCCAGAAGTAATGGCCGCAGGTAACTCAGGTGTTAAATTACAATTAGCACTAAGTCCAAACCAAATTGTTCAAGACAATACTGTACGTAACTCAGCTGAAGGACTTAAAGAAGCTCTATGGTTAGTATGGCGTACACTAATACAGTACGGTGATGATTATGGTGTTAAGAAACTAGCATCAGAAAGCCATCCAGATAACCTTCCTGTATTCTTAGACTATGCGGCTTGGGACGACATGAACTTTACAGATCGTAAGCAAATGGTATTAGAATTAGCAGTTGGTATGCAAAGTGAAGAAAACGCAATTAACAGACAGCAAATTATACGTAAAACACAAACTGAACTTTATTCAACAGTACAGCAGATGGCTACCTCAGGTGTACTAACTCCTGAACTATTTGTTAAAATTAAAAAGCCTTTTGCAGATACATTATATGTGTTAGGTGTTAAGGATTGTGATGCGTATCTACCAACAGATGAAGAAGTAGGACAAATGATCCAGGCTGGTGCAGAAGCGGCTAAAAATGCAACACTAGATCCGCTAGATAAAGAGAGAATGTCTAAAGTTAATCTAAACACAGCTAAAGCAGTTAAAGAGAAAATTGAGGGCGAGGCTTTAATAGCTGAACTAAATGGCACGGACGCAGAAACACAATTAGACTACTTGTCTATTGCTACTAAAGGACTTGGCAAAGTTTATAGTTAAAATTAAGAAAAGGAAATGAAATGATAAGTGAAGAAGCAATTGAAGCCTACAATAGTAGGCTAACGGTAGATACATCTAATATTAGTAAGTTAACTCCTTCTCAAAAAGATACTTTAAAAAGTTATGGTGATATGGCTGAGACTCTTTGCACAAACAGAGATCTTGCTATGTTCATCCATCACTTTAAGTTTGAAATTACAGATCAAATTATTGGGATTAATGCACATACTCCAGAAGCAAATGCTGAACGAGTAGCATTATCCAATGAACTACGAGGAATTGATAACTTTGTTAACAGTTTAAAAATGGCTGTATACAGAAAAAATCGATTACTCAAAGATCAGGCGTGATGTCTGAGATAAATAAAACTAGGTAACCAATAGGCCCTATTATAAAGGAAACAACATGAACGAAATCAGCCCTAACGCTACTCCAAGTAGTGCGGTCACTGACCAACCAGCAGTTCCAAGTTTAGACTCAATAGCAGACAAAATGACCGCAATGCGCCAAGGCACAGAGCGTAACCAAATGAAGGCTACTGAACAACCTGCAACAGGACAAGATGAAGAGGCTAACGACACATCTGGCCCTGAGGTTCTTACTTTTGAAGAGGAAGCACCTGAAGTTGAAGAATCCCAAGACAATATTGAAGAGGACACACTTGAAGCTGATGCCCAAGACAACGAACTTGTAAGCACTGATGATAGTGAAAATGTAGCAGATGAATTAATTGACTTTATCGAATTCTCAGAAACTAATCCGAACGCTAAGTTCAAGTTTATGCGTAATGGTAAAGAAGTTATTATCGACTCAAAGAAAGCCGCGGCAATATTAGGACAGGGTTCAGCAATACACGAAGACGCAAGGCAATTGAAGATTGATCGAGCAGAATTTGACGAAAGTATGAAAGACGCTCGTGCAAGGCAAGAAGGCTTAAATTTAGCAATGGAATTTACAGTTCAGCCTAAGTTGCAGAAAGCATATGATGAGATTTTAAAAACTCAACAATATCAGACTGTTTTCAACCAGCAACTACGGCAAACTAATGATCCAGCTGAACATGCCAGGATTCAAGCAAGTATGCAACAAAACGAACAATACATTAATGGTATGCAACAAGAGATTACATCTCTTCAGCCTGCTGTTACACAGTTTCGTTCTATACGTGCAAAACAAGTAACTCAGCATTTAGAATCTGCTCGTAAAAACTTTACAGATAAAGAATTGAAAAATCAACATCTTTATCAAGAATTACGTGATAATGTTTCTAAAATTTGGAAACATGCTAAAGCTGAAACTATCCCTGGTGTTGCTAACATCGATTTGATATCAAGTGACGAAGAGATTTTATCTCTAGTGCGTGATGGATTACGATACAGAGACAAGCCTAAAAACACTCGCTCTGCAGGTTCAAGCATGGCCCAACTTACTAACCGTAAAGGCGGAAGTCAGGGACAACGGAACCAAAATCAAGGAATTGACAAACTTCGTGAACAAGCCAATAGCGGTGATAAGAAAGCCGCGGACAACCTCTTAGTAGCTCAGTTGAATAGAATTCGACAGCAAAGAGGTGGTAGATAAAAAAACATAATTTAGGAGAATAATATTATGGCTTATATTACAACTACCCAAATTGGTAACGGAACAACTGCGTATGAAACAGACATCGTTGTTAAGGATTTAGATCTAGACGTTTCCAATAGGGTTAAAGACGATACACCTGTACTAAACATGTGTATGGCTAAAAAACGCAAAGTAAATTCAACCATTCCACTATGGACTGATGACATTTACAGAGCACCTGCAGTACAGGCTCAATTAGAAGCCGCTGCCGTTTCAGCCGCTAACGCTGAAGCAAACCAAAGATTTAACTTAGGTAACTACACTCAGATCTTCCAAACTACTATTGCTTCCTCAGGAACAGCAAGAGCAGTTGAGCAGGCTGGTGGAGATCCCCAAGCATATCAAGAAGTCAAACAGCTTATCGAAATGATGTTTGATGTTGAGATGCAACTAGTTAGAGCAGACCAAATTGGTACTAAGTATGCCGGTCAAGCTGGTTTAGCTACTGGTGCTCCAAACACAGGTCGCAGAATGGGCTCACTATCAGCATTTGCTGGTACACAGTCTTTTGGTGCTACAGGTGGGTTAATTGCTAACGTTACAACTAACACTAACAACGAAACAACTGACGTTCCAGTTGCAGTAGTTGGTGCATTAAACGTTAACTCAGATGGTTCTCAGTATTACACTGGAACTTTTACTAACGTATCATTTTCACCTGCTCTATACAAGCAGTTAGTAACTACTGCGGAACAGCGTTTTAACGCAAAGATCCGTACTGTTGTTGCTCCTACTAGCCTAAGAACTAGTATCAGTGATAACATTGCTTCTTCAAGAGGCATCAACAGAGTTAACTCTGAAAGAGGCGATACAATCGCAACGTACGAAGGTGATTTTGATTACACTTACGAAATTCATGATTCTTGGATTATGGATGCCGCTGGTGCAGAAAACAAGATCTACTTCTTAAATGATGAAGTTATTCAATGGGGTTCATTACGTGATCTTGGACCAAACAACGAAGTATTCTCTAATTCAGATGCTTCTTTGGATCAGTTCATTATGGAAGGTACATTGATTGTACGTAACCCAGCAGGCGTAGGTGTTCTAAACGACATTGAGTCTGGTACAAGTAGTCCATTACCTGGACCACGTGCAGCCGCTACTGTTCAAAGAACAAACGCTGGTTCTGGAGACGTTACTCCTTAATCGTTATTCGATTAATTGTACAGGGAAAGGGGGTCTTCGGACCCCTTTTCTTTTAGCTTATAGAACAGACCAGGAAAGGATGAGACTAAATACTTGCATGGAAAATCAAATTGAAAAACCGGACTATCTAAATGATGAAGACCCGGAACAGGACTTAGACTATCAGCGCCAAGATAAAGGTGGAATTATAACTTCACACAATGGTGTAGCTGATAAACTGCTTAGTGATAACAATGAACTTTATAATAGCATGAAGGGTAATTGGTCACGTAAAGCAATGAATAAAAGTGGTAACATTGAAGTTACTACTGGTAGACAAGATAATAAATTTTTTATTAGGCGCGAACAAAAAAACATTGAAGCGATTAAAGAAGGTGTTCGTGAATACAGACAACTAGCAGAATCAGGATTTCCTGATCCATTAGCACCAATTATGCCGGACGGTAAACTTGGTTATAAGTGGATGGAATTACCCAAAGCAATTAGCATAGATATTTGTAACACATACTTTGGTGGGATGCCATGGGACGCAATCAAACGTGATAAAAGCCTTAAAGCTCAATTCTATCAAGTAGTGCAATCAGAATATCCAGCGTTCATTTGCTATCCAGGAGGTAAATTACCTATACCAGTTGATGTGCCGTATCCGACACGAGTTGGGCAAGAACGCTTCTTTAAAGGACATTAAACATGTTTGTAATCCCAGACGCTAATACATTAGTAACGTATCTCAAAGATTTTACCGGTAGTTCCGATGATGCGGAAATTAAGCAATGCATTTTTATGGCAGAGCTCTCAATGCGTAACATTGAACTGCCTGTATTACGAAGTGATCCGTATGCTGTTGAATTTATTGGCATAGCGGATTCAGAAGGTAGGGTTCCTATCCCAGGTGATATGAACAAACCAATTTTATTTTTTCAACAAGGCGGAACAAGCCCTAGTCCAACTGGACCTTGGATTGTATATGACCGTGTTGGAGACAGACGTATTATTGCTGAAACAATGATACAACAATTTTATCAAAACACACCTAATGCTCCTGCTATGTTGCGAGGCAACTTTAGTGAGGTAGGTTCTAATTACGAATTTGTTCCAAGAATTGGAGCAGGTGCAGAAATTAACATGTATTACTACAGAGCATGGCCATTATTGTTTGCTCCACTTTTAGATCTAACTATTAGTACTACAGGAACAGTTAACTTTCCATTAGGTCCTTTAGGTAATCCACAAATAGTAGGAATGACAACAACTGTTGGACTAAGCGTTGGAGATCAAATTGTGGCATTTAACGGTACTGGTGTACTTGGTGGTCCAGTAGCAACAGTATTAACAATTGATAGTACTACTTCATTAACTTATACAGTTGACAGTGGACCTGGCGCAATTATTGGTAGTGTAACTAACGTATCACTAACTAACGAGTTTGTGCAAACTAATCAAGTATTATCATCATGGCCAGAGGGTTATGTGTATGCTACATTACGAGAATATTACTTAAAAAGACACAATGAGGTTGATGCTGGAGTTTACGAAGCTAAATTTAACCAAGCGTGGAATGTAGTAGAAGATCAAAATAATTATGGTAAATGGAGCGGTGGCACAACTAAGCTACAGAGCGTTTGGCAACCACGCAAATACATAAACTACCGATAAGGAAAAAGTAAATGACAGATAACACACTAAACGTATCATCAACTAATACTACCAGTTTATATGGTGGGCAAGGGACTGCATTTCCAGCTCCTCCGGGAGCCATTGTAATTAATGGTGATTTAGAAATACGTGGATGTGATTTAACTAGTCCATGTGCAGATTTCAATTTATTAAACGTTTCGCCTACACAAGTTAACTTTGCTGGTAATGCTTCAGTAGTTAACATTGGTAAAGCGGGCGGAACAACAACAATTAGAAGCGGCACATTAGTTGGTGCTGATGCAACACAAAACTTATACAACACAGTAGCTACAACACTTAATATTGGTGGTTTGGTAACCACACTTAACATAGGCGCAGGCACTGGAACAGCTACTATAGGTAATCCAACAGTAGTAGGGTCAAGTGCTTCACAGGATTTATACAACACAACTGCAACAACATTAAACTTTGGTGGTGCGGCAACTACACTTAATGTAGGTGCTAATACTGGAACAGCTACTATAGGTAATCCAACAGTAGTAGGAACACAGTCATTTCAAAACTTATACAACGCAACTGCACAAATATTAAACTTTGGTGGAGTGGCTACATCACTTAATATGGGTGCCGTTACTGGGATAGCTACTTTACGGAATCCATCATTAGTTGGTGTTTCAACTGCACAAGATTTATACAACACAGTAGCTACAACACTTAACTTTGCTGGAGCGGCTACATCACTTAATATAGGCGCTAGTACTGGAACACTTACTATTGGTAATCCATCAATACTTGGTACTAATACTATACAAGGATTATTTGATACATTTACAGGTGAACTTAATATTGCTCGAGATGCTAACATTGTTAGAGTTGGTGGTGATAGTGCTGTACTTGGCGTAGGACAAAACCTACAGATTGAATGGAACGAAAATAATGACAGAACTAATAGTCCACAGTTTGTATCAAATAGTGGAAACGAATCTAGGGTACTTGTAAAAGGACCTAATGATACATCATCCTCTTCTGGTACTTTAGAAGTGTTTAATAAAGAAGATATTGCAAACGGTAAATTTATAAGTTTTGAAGCTAACGGAGAAGCTGGCGGCCTGTCAGGTTGGCCTTTCTCTATTAACACTGGACAGCGTACTGCTGGAGCGTTAAGTGCAAGTAACAACATTATTTCTATTATAGATGGAACTACTAGATACGCAACAATTAACCCAGCTGGTCCAACTCTTGCTACAGACCTTGTAACAAAAGCGTATGTTGATGCTCAAGAACTTGATACAACCTATACAATTAATGCAGGTACAAATGCTGGTGGTGCTGACTTAAACTTAGTTGGTAGTGATGCAAGTACAGATACAATATTATATGCATCTGGTACAGGTATATTAGTTGCACAAACAGACGCAAGTACAATTACTACTTCGCTTGACGCAAGTATTGATGATATAAATGATGTTACTATTACTGCAGGTACTGCTGGTGACTTGTTAACATATGATGGTGCTGATTGGATTAACAGTAAATCAATAACTGGTAGTGATGCTTACACATTTGACAGGTCAACTGGTGGTACTGGTAGTAACGCTATGTTCTTTCTTAGAAGAACACGTACTGGTGGCAATGCTAATAACTTCCAAGGTCCTTGGTTAGTTGGTGAATATGGTGCAGATGACTTAGTGGCAGCTCCTATTGCTTCAATGAACTTCTTGTATCAAACAAGCACAGGATCAGGCAACGTAGTTAGATTTACAAGCCATCCTGGCTCAGCTGGTACATCAGATAGAATTGCACAATTTAAGCGTGGTGACTTTACCTTTTATAAAGATCTTAACACTGGCTTAGGCACAACAAACGTCCAACTGGTAAGAATGCAAACAACAGGTACTAGTATTACAGGTACTGGTGCAAGTCAGATTGAAGTAGCTAATAGTAGTGGCTCAGCATTTGCTCCACTCTTGATTTTAAAAAGAAACAAAACTAATGGTACTGCTCCAAATGACGGAGACAGAGGTGACTTTAGAATCCAACTTAGTGGCACTACTGACGAATACAACATTGGTAAAGTTGAAGGTGTATTTGATGCCGGTGGTGACCACGAACTAAGTTTAAACGTTTATGATGGCACTGAAGGTTCAGGTGCTGTTTCATCACAAGTTATTAAGACTACAAGAAAAGAAACAACCTTAACAAATATCCCTACTTCCGGTGTTGGGGCGGCAGCTGATGTAGCTACCTTTAACAGAGACCTAATTACATTTACAAGTCCAGTAGCTTTCCCTGCATACACAGCGGCGGCCGCTGGTGCTATTACTGGTGCTGTAGGACAACAACTTTGTATTAGCGATAGTGCTGGTGGAGGTCATCCAGATGGTATGATGGCATTCTGGGACATGACAAATGCACGTTGGTCTTATATCCATGATAATTCGGCTGTATAATGAACGAAACTATTGACGCTACTGAAGCAAGGCTTAGTACACACGAGCAAGTGTGTACTGAGCGATATAAAGCTGTTGAACAAAAGTTTAAAGATATTGAAACTAGGTTTGATACACTAGCAAAAGATGTTGCAAACTTGCGTACTAATAATGACACACATTTTAAAGAACTAAAAGAACTAGTATACAAAAGCAAAGCTGATAAGTTTAAAGTTATGGTAACAACTGCTGGTTCAGTAATTGTTGCATTACTAGGTCTCATAGGATACATTATTATTAAATCTTGAACAGACAGTGACTTATAATTTACATATATAATTTTATGAAATTGGAATATAGAAATAAGTTTTCTGACACTGACCCTTATCCTCACGGGGCTTGGTTTCACACTGAAATAGAAGGCCGCTCAACCCGACATAAACTCCACACGCATTGGTCAAGACAAGTTCCTAGACTTGGAACATTATTTCGTGAGTCTTTAGGAATCCAACCTAGAACTACAGGTCGCCATTCTGAAGCTTCAGAAAGCGATTATGTTCGTTCAACACAAATTAGTGTTTCAACTATATGGGACGACTTCCCTCCTGTAGAAGATTACTTAGATCAGCCATGGTACAAATTAATGTGGAAGATGCAAAACAATCATTGGGTAGTAATGACAAGTGTTACAGATCAAATTGAATGGATCAACCGTAGCGAAGAATTAGGATGTATTGTCAGCTTAAGACACAAAGGTTCACAATTTGTAGAATGGAAGTACAAAGATCCAATACTTGATGTTAATGGCATTGAACCAGAGAGAGGAAGAAAACCTCATACAAAAGCAAACTATCAAGAAATTAAAGAAATGGTTCTTACTGGAGCAAGTGCTATTGAAATCGTTCGTCATTTCGATGAAATGCATAGTGCAACAGTTCGATATAATATTATTAAAGCAAATAAGGAGATTGAACGTAATGGCGAGACCAGTACCAGTAACACTATTAGAATCGTATAACGAAGAAACAGATACTATGCTTCAAGTTAATGAAGCTGAAGGTTACTTTGCATTATTTTATAAAGGGGCTCCAATAAATTTATGTAATGCTTTGAAGTGGGAAGAACTAGGAGAGACTGGAAAAGGTCCAAAAAAGTATGTTCGTTGCCAATGGCCTCAATCAGGACACGCCTTTTCTAAAGCTAGAAAACTTAATAAATTATATGATACTGATGAATTTACAGTAGTTAAAGTTACTGAAGTAAAAACATTAGACGATTCATATTACGCAAATAATATGAAGAAGCTACACATATAGCTCAACTGTTCTGTTTGATAGACTTTAAGAAAAACCACCAATTTAGGCTCAAATAAACGCTCCGTACGGTACCGTAAGGGGCTATTATTTTGGCTAAAAAAATTAATATTCAATTACATAGTTGCCCACCCAAGAAAAAACCCTAACTTAGCTTCCTAAGTTAGGGTTTAGTTTTTCTTTTTCTTTTGATAAAGGATTACGTTAATCCTTAAGGAGTTTAACACTTTTGTTGATATATCGCGCCCACGTTATTTCAACACTTTTATTTAGTCATAAAAAACCCTCAACCTATCCCCAGGCTGAGGGTTTTTATTTTCTCGGAGAAGAAAATATGAAAACAATGTTTTCACAACTTTATTTAGTGCAAGGTAGTCAAGGCAAAAGCCCGCTAGGCGAGCTTTTGTTTGTCCCCGCAGTATTGATTTGAGCCAATCTGCTTATAGAATAATTTGGAAACACCGCTAAACCTTAAAGGACGGGAGTAATATTCTATCATATCTATTTATATTACCAAAAACCATAGGTTTTGGACACTAAGAGCTTGACATTAACGCTAATTACATATATACTAGTACAACATAACAGATTGTGTTGTGTAAACAAGGAGAAGTATTATGGAAGATGATTTTGATGACAACGGAATGACCAGGGAAGAGAACATTGCTTTTGTTGAAGAAAAGTTAGCTGAACGGTTTGCCGATCTAGAACACTACGAAAGTGTTGGTGATACTGCATTAGCAGAAATGGCTGGTGAGGGTTGCATGTACTGGCAACATGAGCTTGCTAAGATTACAGCAGTAAGACCTAAATTAAAAAGAGTTAAAGGAAGGATTATTTGGTAATGGAAAAGAATACAAACAGAGTTGTAGCCGCTAAGAAAGCAAGAGCCGCAAGAACACCAGAGCAACTAGAAGCTACTAGTGCAAAGCTACGTGAAGCTTGGAAGACTCGCGAAAGGAAGAACCCAAAGTTAGCACAGACTATGAGAGATAACTGGGCTGATCCTGAATGGCGTAAAGCACGTAAGGATGGCTTTCAATTTGATCCACAGTTTAGAGCCGTTATTGAAAGAGAATGGCAGAAGAAATTAGATAAGGAGGCACAAGATAATGGATAAGAAAATTGTAGAAGAAGTTAAAAAAAGTATTATTGAAGCTGGAACAATTTTAAATCCACAGCCAAGTAAAGTTAATAAGGATTGGCTTAAGATTGAAACTGATAAGTTTGATTTAATGCGTTCACAACTTAGAGGACTAATTATCGACTATCCAACACATACAGTAGAAAACAAGCAGTATGTAAAAAACACATTAACTATTTGGTTAGGTTACTATGAAGAGGTATTAGCTGAGGCTAAGAAAGCAATTGGAGAATTGAAATGAAACGACATAAAAACGGCACATACAAGCCGGGTGTTGTGTATGAGTTGTGTGCGGTTAATCCTATTGATGGTGAGAAGGAAACGTTTTATGTCGGTGAATCACATCAGCCTGATGTACGTTTAAAGCAACATAAAAGCAAAGGTAAGAACGCAGACGAGGAAAGCACACTTGTATACAATTACATTAGCGAGCTTGATACAGTTGGCATTGAATGGTGTATGCAAGAACTTTGTGCATATGGCAAAGAAGGTCCTACTGATTTAGAAGATGAATGGATTGTTAATAAGATACTTGCAGATTGCAGACTTAAGAATATGAAAAAAGGTAATGCAAACTGGATGAGTAATATGCAAGAAGCTTCTAAGGATATGCAAAAGCGTAACATTACAAGTTACAGAGCGTATAAGGAAGTGTTAACGCTTGAAGAGAAGGAAGCTAAGGCAGAGAAGCTAAAAGAAAAAGTTGAGGAAGAAGAACGTCAACAACGTGCTTAT
>TARA_R110000822_G_scaffold43512_2_pt1 | contig 10842 bp, 15 predicted proteins | sample TARA_R110000822 | Tara Oceans TARA_R110000822 (sample SAMEA4397666) | marine metagenome | biome: Polar Biome; feature: [SRF] surface water layer (ENVO:00010504); material: water (ENVO:00002006), including particulate matter (ENVO:01000060) such as... | depth 5 m | reverse complement strand
TTGAAGAGCGTCTATCTGTGTCTGGATGTTAGAAGTTACACCGTCAGTGTAGTTAAGTTCAGCAGCAGTTGCTGTGACACCATCTAGTATGTTTAATTCTGCAACAGTGGCTGTGATACCGTCTAAAACATTAATCTCTGCTGCGGTAGCTGTTACACCATCTAGTATGTTTAATTCTGCAACAGTGGCTGTGATACCGTCTAAAACATTAATCTCTGCTGCGGTAGCTGTTACACCATCTAGTATGTTTAATTCTGCTGTAGTCGAGGTTACACCGTCTAAAAGATTTAACTCAGTGAAAGTAGCTGTGACTCCATCTAAGATGTTAAGTTCAGCAGCAGTAGCGGTAATACCAGTGCCAGCAAAATTAATAGCATCAACATAAGCAACACCATCAATATAGATGTCTTTCCACCTTGAAGCAGTCGCGCCAAGGTCGTAAGTGTCATCTGCACTAGGTAGTATATTCGAGGCAACATCGCCAGTAAACGTAATAGTATCTGAGGCATCATTACCCAGGACTGTGTTTCCTGTGATAGAAAGAGCAGGTGCTGTAAGCGTTCCTGTAAATGTGGGAGATGCTGAGTTAGATTTTGTAGCAACCGCAATGGCTACGTTATTAAATTCTGTGTCAATCTCTGTACCTTTAACGATCTTAGCAGGATTACCTGAAGGCAGAGCGTCTTTTGTAGCAAAGTTTGTAGCTTTAGTGTAATCAGTCATTTATATCCTGCCCCTTATTCAGGCTTTAAAGATGCTGGGGCTTTTACACCCCAGACTTATTCTTATTACTTAGCCGTTAACAGCTAGTACGAAACCAGAGTCAGCCCGTAGCACACCAACACCATAAAGAGTGTCAGCAGTGTACATACTCGCAAGAAACTCCTGCTTGTACTGAGTCTGAGAACGAATACCCTGTTGCTCAACAAGAACAAAAGTGTCTTTGTGAACAAGCATAGCAGCTTTCACAGCACCACCAGCAGAATTGTCGCTAGCGGTTTCAATGACAGGAGCATTAGAAGTAACGTATACGTCAATACCGTACAAGTTACCAATCTTACCATTCTGAACGCCTTTGCCATCTACAAAGTCTGAAGACACATAACGATCAATACCCATGATAGCGTTACGAAGACTTGGTGGAACACAGAATACACGATTGTCCATAGGGACATCAGCATCATCTGCAAGCTGGATAAGATCACGGAAGATAGCATCAGTGAATACGTCAGCAGCGGCTACAGTGTCAACAGCGTAAGCAGTCAAACCTGTAGAAGCATCTGGGAAGTAAACTGCGCTATGCACCCAATCAGAAGCATCGCCATCACCTAGAGACTTACCAAGAGCAAACAAATCATCATCAGTCTGTTTAGCCAAAGCATAGCCAGCATCACCAGTGTAGAAGTTACGCAGTGAAGCTAGAGCTTGCACATCAGTAATATCTTCGATTAGACGAGTGTACTCAAAGTGCTTGTCGATACTAATCGAAACTTCAGTTTCAGTATCCTGTTGAAGAGTGACAGCAGTGTTAATTGCTTTTGCACTAGCAGTCCCACGAATCGGTTTAGGGATGTGCAGGGTGTCACCTTTCTTGCCTGTCATAGACATTTTAGTAACAAGGTTAGCCAGAGTAAGATTCTTCTGATAGGCTGCAATAACCTCGTCAGACCAAATCTCTGGTATAAAAGTTGCTGCTGATGTGTTATCAACAGTTCCGCCCATAGCGGGATAAGTAGAAGTAGTCATAATATTTTCCTAATTGTTTTAGTCAGCTTTTGACCCTCCCCTCTGCATAAGCCTTCAGAATTTCTTCTGATAAAGACTGATAGCGGTTAGGGTCAGTTCTCATAAGATTAATAATGTCTGCCCTTCTATAGATTTTTCTTGAAGCTCTTTCACCACTACCACTCGAACTACCAGTAGATGCGGATTTGATTTGCTGTTTGCGTTGCGACTTCTCAGCGTCTGCTGTAGTACCTATCATCTGTTGACGTTCTTTCCAGTTAGAGAAAAGTTCGTCTGCGGCTTCTACGTCAAATTGCTGATCTGCTTGTTTAAGAAGTTTAGTTCGTACATTAGAACCTTTAATCCATTCTAAAAACTTCTCATCCTGTAAGATGGTATTCATCTCTGGATGTTTAGACTGGAGTTGTGAAAGAGCAGTTGTCTTTCGGTACTCATGTGCTGCATACTTTGCTTCTTTAACAGACGGATGGTTTTCTATCGCCTTGCTCATAGCTTTATCAGGCTCTGAGAAAAAATCTATGTCTTCGACAGATTCTGTTTGTTGTTGCGAGAGTTGTGTCTGTTGGTTGACTATGTAATCATCTACTACCTTTCTAAGTTCCCCAACCTCAGAGCTTTGTTTACCAACTAGCTTTTCAGCTTCTTGGTGCATTTGTACTAGCTCTTCGACTGATTTGTTTTGATACTTTTCAGGTACTAAGTTTACCTCTTCAACTGTTTCTTCAACAGTATCAAAGGACTCAGGAGTAGATTCTAAATCTTCCTCTTGACGCTCATCTAAAAATGTAGCCATTATTAAGCTCCGTGTTTAAAACATTGTGGAAAGTGGCTGGTTACTTCTCCTTACAGAGAATATTTAAGAAAGGGCTATTCGCTTGTCTTTCTTTCGTGTTTTATCTGTTGCTCTCTCTGTCTAGCCCACTTCATTGTTGCGCCAGGGAAATCCCCAGAGATGTGGTCTAGCTTTGAACGTACAGCAGATATTTGTCTAAGTGCTTTGTTTTTACAAACAGGACAAGTGATTTCCTTTACATCAGACTTCACTAGCTTTTCTGTTACGTGGTCTCTTCCACACTTAAAATCAAAAAGCATCATCTTCGGATTCCTCCTCTAACTCTGCCTGTTCTTGAGCAGTCGTTATAACTAGCTCCAAGTTTTTAAAACTGTTAAAGACTGAAAGTTGTCCCTTCCTAAAGAAAAGGTCTTGCTCATCTTTCACAGTTTCCAAATTAGACGCTTGCTCTATATTGTTATCTAGTTCTTCTATAAGCTGCTTCCAGCCTTTCGTTCTAAATAACTCAAAGAAATCGTTGTAGTAATCTTGTAGTTCCTTATCCATCGTTTCTCCTTACGGGACGATTGTTATTTTGGTTTTTTTACTTTCTTCTTTTTCTTCTTAGTGCCATAGCCGTACATCAGTGGGTGTCCTTATTAACAATTGTTAAAGGGTTAACTCTCTCTTCTTCAAAAGGATTTAGCTCTTCCCCAACCATGTAGTACATTTCCATGATCTGCTGTGGTTCCCAAAGCCCTGCCGTGTTTTGAATAATAAAGAAGAGAGTATCTAGTTTTTCTGCGTTAACTTTAGTCATGACCACTTTTCCTTATCGGCCCAATAAGCTGCGCTCATCCTTCCTTTAGCTATATTCTTAGCGTGACGAGCTTTAAATGATTTCTTTCTAGCTTTCTCTGAAGCTGTTGTAGGAGACTTCCCTGCACCAGATACACCTTGTTGCCCGAACCTTATCGTCTTTATACTGTCACCTTCTTTAGCAACAACAACATGAGATTTGGTAGGATGATTAGGCGTTCTTTTGGGCTTGTTGAACCCGCTTACCCCTGCTCGCGCTAGTCGTGGGTCTTTCTTGTTCTCTGGCATTATTTTCTAACTCCGCTATTCTTGCGTTAAGTCTTTCAAACTCAGCGTTAACTTGAGTCACTACTGCTTCTAATTCACGGTTACTGACCATCAGAACCTCCTTGCATAAGCTGCTCTAGCCCTTGTGGAGGGCTTGCTGGTTGCTGTGGGGCTGGAGCTTGTAGCTGTGGCTGTGGTGGAGGACTTCCTTCTTTAGTAGCTACCTCACGTTCTTTAAGAAGCGTGTTGGCTACTTTAATCCTTCTTTCAAACTCTTTATCGTCTTGATCGCCTACCTGTAGGTTAGTGGTTACAGCTTTAATCCTGCTTATCTCTAACTCTTGTGGTATGGCCTGAGCTTCTACTGCTATCTTCTGCGCTCTAGCTTCTGACTCAGCAGCCTGTCCATTCAGTGCAGCCGTCTGTGACTGCTGGAATGCCATCTGAGACTGCTGTGCTGCCTGAGCAGCTTGCTGTGCTTCTGGGTTAGGCTGGTTAGCTTCAGCAAGTTTAGCTATTAACTCTTCTCTGTTAGACAGGTTCATGTTGTCTATAATTGACTGAATCAAAGAGAGGTACAGTGGAGAGTCTGCTGGCATGGTCTGTAGCAGTTGAACAAGCTGAGTGACTTCATACTCACGGGCTACAATGCCTAACGAGCTAGAAGCTACAAACTTGTAATCAGAGACAGGATAAGACTCAGGGTCAAACTGCATATACCTGTGCGCAGCTTTAGTGACAAACGGTATGATGAAAGACTCTTGGAAGTTAATCAGTGTTCGCTTGTGACGCTTGATGATCGCACCAAGGGACATAGAGATACCAGCAGCAGTGGCCTCACCATTGATTGAGCCAGGTATACCAGCAGAATCAACAGCACCTGTAGAGGTCTGAACCATCTTCTGTAGTTCAGCAGCTTGTGCAAAGGTTATCTGATTTACTTGTCCAAAGTTAAGGGGCTGTAGAACTTCTCTTGGGTCTCCATTAGTAAGAATCAACTTACCAGGTTTAACTTCAAAGCGGCTTCCTCTCGGTATACGAGTAGAGTCCATAGCCATCATAGGGTGTACAGTCAAAGCAAGAGCGTCTATTCTGGCTCTTAGTTCTGCGTCTAGTGCCTTCTGTGAGTTATAACCTTTTTCACAAACGCCTCTTCCCCAGAACCTAGCAGGAACGACATCCCAGGGGAAGGCTATGACAGGGCGGTCTTGCATCATGTAAGGGTTTCGTTCTGCTTTTAACAGAGTACCCCCATTAGCTAAAACAACAATCGCTTCAACATAGTAGCTGTCTTCTTCTTCTTCGTTTGCTATCTCAAATTCAACTAGCTCTTCGTCCTCTTCCATTTCAACATCATCAAGCAAATGTCTAGGAACAAGTCCGTAGTATTTGGTAAGTCTTACTTTATCATCGTCATAAGTAGATAAGTCTTTGTCTGCTTCTATATCAAAGTCAGGAGGAGATTCATCTAAAGGGACATCTTTGTATACGCCCTTCTCCTGCATCTGTTCAACATAGTGCATAGGAACAAACTCATCTATAGCCACCCCCATAGCTTCTTCAATAGAGGTAGCAACAGGGTCAATGAGGAAGTTCTGTGGCATGATAGGACGGAGCTTACACACTGTACGATCTTGTATGTTCACACCGATAGCTTGTAGCTCACCACCCATCATAGGCTGTGTAGCTGGCTTCATCTCTTTTATTTCTTCAAGTACAATCTCAGCTATGCCAGTACCAAACACAGCAGCATTGATAAGACACTCAGCTACACCTTTACGGACTTTATTCTTTGAGAAGTCTTCGTATAGCTGCTCTCTAAGATACACAATGTCCTGTGCTTCCTGGTCGTTGCGGTCATCTTGTATGTCAAACCACCTACCCCTGCCAAAGGTAGCTTCTTCTATCTCTGCTACAGACGATTCAACAGCTTGCTGTAGTGCAGGACTAATGATGCGGGAGCGTTCAGAGTCTCTTGTACGGTCTTCAGCAGCCCACTGTCCACGCCATAGACGATAGTATTCATCGAATTTATCGGCATAGTTAGCTTCAAAGTGGTCACGCCAAGAGTCGATCTTGGTTTCTACCCAGCCTTCTAAGTTTTCTAAGAACACTTCTTTTTCTTTCATAAATTAATATCCTGAAACTACGTCTAAAAAGTCATAGTCTTCTTGTGCAATATCTCCAATGTTATAAGAAACATTAGCTAGTTGGTCTATGTAGGCCAGTGCATCTACCGTATCGTCATGGACAAGTTCACTGGGAAACTGGAAGAGTTCATCTAAGAACTTCATATTCCAATCTCCTTTGTTTAGCTTTACAACTCCGTTCTCGAAGCGTCCCTGTAAAGCCCACATAATTCTGTCAGTCTTCTTCTTGTTACCGTGTGTTAAGTCCTCACAGCGGAAGAAGGTATTGTACTTACGCATCAGGTCGCTCAGAGGGGACATTACAGCCTGTCTAGCAATCCCCTTCTCTATACCCACTGATACTGGTTTGTAGTCTCTGACGGCCTGTAGTATCTTCTCAGCGGTAGTGTTTAAGTCCCAACGCCCTGTAATGATATTAGCTACCCACCATTCACCATCATCTTGTACTTTAACAACAGCTATTGCTGTCGAGTCTAGCTTAGTGTTCTTTGTTCGTTTCTTACCTACTTCTTCAAAGCCAGCTAAGTCAATAGCTATGTAGTAGTCTCCTTTAGAGGGTTCTTCTTCCTCGTAGGCTACCCACCCTTCTTTAAACATCTCTGAACCCATCGCTTCAAAAGATGCCATGAACTCTTGCCTAAAAGCATAGGAAGACATTGACTTCTTAGCTCTGTCTATTTCAGCGGCTTCTATAAGATTGTTGTTGTAGCTGGTGAAGTGCCAAGATTTAAAGTCTTCGTCATCACCTAGCTCCGCATACTTGTACAAGTCGTAGAAGTGGTTGCGTCCCATAGGAGTTCCAATGAACAAAGCAGAACCCTTTTGGTCAGCCAATGCAGGACGTAAGATTTGTTCCCACACCTCTGGCTTCATGTCAGCATACTCGTCCATGACAAGAAACTTGAGGGATACCCCACGCATAGTCTCTGGACGGTCTGCCCCCTTCAGGGAGATAGTAGCTCCATTGATGAGCTTGATCTGAAGGTTGTTGATATGGCTACCCGCTATGACTGGATGTCCCAGCTCTAAGAGGGTTTGCCACATAATGTCACGAGCTTGTCCCTGTGTAGGGGCTACGTAGAAGACATGGCCTCTTTCGGCTTGGAGAGCGTTAATGATTAACATCCAAGCAGCTAGGCGAGACTTGCCTGTTCGTCTACCAGCAGCTATTACCTTAAACCGGGCAGTGTCATTAAAGACTATCTTTTGCCAGTCAAGTAGCTCGATATTTAAATCTGTTACATTACTAGTAATATTGTTACCACAATAGCGTAGGCAGTTAGACCAAAAGCTGTATTACCAAGAGAGAGGTTGTCTGTAGCAGACAGCTTCATTCCTAAGCTCTCTGATATTTCTTTTGCTTTACTGAGTATTTTATTCATTGCTTTACCTATAAGATAGTTTGGAGGGTACAAACAGAGCTAATTTACCCCTAATCCTATATCACGAGTGAGAGATTGTTGGGAAGTCTTAGTTAATTGTACGTCCAAATAACAGGTGTTGTAGCTCTTATGTCTACATGGATGAAGCTATCCGCTATGCCAATACCACTAAAACCAATAAGCATAGCATTCTTAACTAGGATATACTTCTGATCGCCAGACAGTGCTTGTATGTCAGCAGCTATGCCTTGTGCGTGTGTTCCTGGTGTGTCTTTCTCTGCTTCTATTGGGTGGTCAGCAGAACGATACCCCGAAGTAATCACAAAAGGAAAGTTACATAGGTGTCTTAATTGATCTATCTTCTGAAGGAAAGCGTCTTTCATCTCGTTTTCACCAGAGTACTGACAATCAAACTCATTGATAGTAAAATGCTTTAGCTCAATCATCTATTATCTCTGCTTCAATAAAGTCTTCATCGGGTTCTGAGTCTGACGCTGCTATTGTTGTTTCACCAACACCGCTAATAGTTATGCTAATAGAACTCTTACCACCACCAACCTTATCCTTTTCAAAATAAGACAAAGGCAACATCCTGTCTATTAGGAGTTTCCACGCTGCTGCTTGATTCTTATGGTCATCATCTAAGGCAGCATCTAATATACTATCCATCACCTTTCTTGACTTAGGTGAAGCAAGTAATCTAGCTTTGAATTCGTTTATAGCAGCGGCATCACCGGGAGGTCTTCCACGAACACCCCTACTACCAACCTTCTTGCTTTCAACTACAGCTTTAGAAGGTCTTCCACGCTTTTTCTTTGCTTCTGGCTTAGGTGTAGAACTCATTAGTCCTCTGAGATTGTCACTTTGCTTATAGCTGAGTGGTCTTCTAGTTGTTTGCTATTATTAATGGTTGTATGTCGGACTCTTATGTTACTCTTTCTCTGCTATTGCTGCTCTTTCTTCTATATAGTTATATAGTATAACATATTATTTCTTATTTGTCAAGTAATATTTACTGTAGGGTTCTTGTCTACTCTCCTATTAAGGACTAAGCGCACTTTCTAGTCCTTTTAAAAGCACACAGCAGAGGACTATGCGCAAGAAGCAGTCACTATGCTTTCTTTTTAGTTATCAAGAGCTTAACCTCCCCAGTTACTAGAGCAACTCCTGTTCTTTTTACTCCCAATTTCACTCTTTTTTGTATCTGGGTAGGTACTGTTACAGTTACAGTCTGCTACTACCCCTCCCCGCCTCTTTAAACAGACCCACCTCAGCGTTAAAAATTGTTAAAAAAACGTTAAAGATTGTTAAAAATAGGAATGAGAAGCATTACCATTTGCTAATGAGAATCAATTGCATTTGCTAATGAGAATCGTTTGCATTTAAGAATAACTCTCAAGTGCTAATGAGAATCACTCTCAAGTGCTAATGAGAATCAACAAGTGTGAGTGTCTGAGTGGAACCCTATAGAATACTGTACAGAAAGTAACCAATAGCCTTGTGAAGCTCTCAGGAGCGATTTAAGCGACGATAGCCATAGGCCATGTCATTGCCTTGGGTATAGCTCTAAAATGGCTTAGAGTATAAAAGCCTATAGAATCAATAGGTTATCATTAGGGCTATTGGCTATATATAGAAGGAAGAATGCTATTGGTTAAAAAATATACAATGTGCGAAAATGGTGTGTATTTCCTGTGGAAAATATGATATTTTTGCCGCTCATTTACACCAACACAGCAACACAAACAGGAGCAGGAAATGAGACAAGTAAGAACTAAAATAGTGAATGATTTATTAAATGCACTGCATGAAGCCAATCTGGCTGACTGCACCGATGGAGGTTATACCAATGACCTACCTACGGTATCAACTTCGCAAGATAATCTATTCGGTCATATTTCTGAGGCCATTAAGTTATTAGAGCCAGAGTTGTACTGGGAGTATTGCGAAACCGGTGACAGACCCGTCTATACAGGTAAAGGAGAGTAAGACAATGAAAAAAGACGCATACCAGATAATCACTGATCAAATACTAGAATTAATGGAAAAGCACGGGACTGACTGGAATAAGCCGTGGAAATCCACAGGAAGCACTCAGCCCTCAATGCCATGGTCTATTGGGAGTGGGGATAACTATAAAGGCATTAACACTTTGCTGTTATGGTCTGCTGGGTACACTGATCAACGTTTTGGAACATATAAGGCATGGAAAGATAAGGGCGCACAAGTACGCAAAGGTGAAAAAAGTACTGTAATTACTTTCTGGAAGATGTTGGAAACTAGAAACAAAGAGACAGGTGAAAAAGAGAATTTCCCAATGCTAAGGACTTTCAACGTGTTCAATGCTGAACAGTGCGTCAACGTGCCAGAGCTTGTGATTCCTGAGCCATTGCCAGAGCTGGAAAGGAATGCTATAGCTGACACCTTTATAGCTAACACAGGTGCTGACATACGCACTGAATCCAATAGAGCCTACTTTGTTCCCTCGCATGATTTTATCGCACTTCCTGAGATGGGAGCATTTAGCGATTCAGACAGCTACTATGGCACTCTATTGCATGAATTGACTCATTGGACTGGTCACAAAGACAGACTAGCTCGCACTTTTGGTAAGTCTTTTGGCGATAACGAGTACGCTAAAGAAGAACTTGTAGCAGAACTAGGTTCGGTGTTCCTTTGTGTTGAATTACAGGTGACAGCTGAGCCACGTGCTGATCATGCTAAATATCTCAACAGCTGGATTAAAGGTTTGAAGGATGATAAAAAAATGATCATACAGGCAAGCTCTAAAGCATCAAAAGCAGTAGAGTACCTGAAAGAATTGCAAGAGACAGAACAATTACAGGCTGTTGCCTAAACATCAACAAGGCGCACGGATGCGCCACAAAGGAAGGAATTAAGACTATGAAAGCAATACAAATAAAATACTTAAGCGCGACTGACACCAAAGGCGCACGACTAAAAGCGTGGACTGATGCTGGTAGTATAATTGAGCCACTAGACTACAGTGTAAATATATACACGCAAGTCCTGTATCTGGCAGAGCGATATACCAATAAGTATGATTGGGATTGTAGTGGCTTTGGTGTAGGCACACTGCCAAACGGTGACTATGTAGCTACCCTGAGACCATGAAAGCAATTAAACCAAAAGAGGACTACATGATGAATAGATATCAAGTTGTTATAAGAAGAATCACTACTTACACAGAGGTTCGCATTGTTGACGCTGAAAGTGAAGATGAAGCCCGCATGAAGGTAGCTGGTGGCGCTCCACCTGATGATTGGGATACCGAGACACGTGAAGAATTCCACATAGGTGAAGTGGAGTAAGACGATTAACGCGGGCGCAGGGACGCGCCACAAAGGAAGGAATAAAGACTATGGGAACGTTACAGCACTTTAAATCACTCACAATAGGCACTACTTTTTGGTTTAATGGTTTTGAATACACAAAAAAAACAAAGAGAACGGCCAACATTCACTGGCACAATGAAACAAGATATTTTGGGCAAAAAGATACAGTTCGGACTAACTAACTAAAAGGAAAAAGACAATGGAAACATTATTGACGGCAAAAGAGTTTTGGATGCAATACGCACCTTGTTTTAATTTTGAACTAGGCGAAAAAGAATTGATAAAAGAAGGACTGGAAAGAGGTTTTATCGCTGAAGTTGAAAGAGAAGGCGAAACCTTTTACCAAGTAA
>TARA_R110000822_G_scaffold5031_11_pt1 | contig 10843 bp, 21 predicted proteins | sample TARA_R110000822 | Tara Oceans TARA_R110000822 (sample SAMEA4397666) | marine metagenome | biome: Polar Biome; feature: [SRF] surface water layer (ENVO:00010504); material: water (ENVO:00002006), including particulate matter (ENVO:01000060) such as... | depth 5 m | reverse complement strand
TCCTATTTTAAGCGAGGTTAAGTCGTGTCACCCATTAGGCGTGACGGGGTTATTTATACGAGTTTGCTAGCTAGATCTTTCTACTTCACACAAAGTAACTCCAGCTTCTTTCAACATAGTGCGAGATATATCCCAGTTGAAGCCTGTACCATCTCGCGTGGTAACATAGGTTACAACCCGCGAAATTCCCTTCTGAATAATACTCTTGGTGCACTCATTACAGGGCATGAGAGGCACATAGATTGTGCAGCCCTCATCCATCAGTGGAGCATTGTCTAGTGCGTTGCGTTCTGCATGGGCGACGAAGAGAAGCTTTGCCGTTCTATCTTCATATCGGTCTGGATTATCATCCACACCCCGAGGAAAGCCATTATAGCCAACAGAAACCACTCTCTTTTTTTCATCTACAATCACAGCTCCTACTTTAGTCCTAGGGTCCTTTGACCACTGCGCAATGTGTTCAGCAAGGTCGAGAAAACGTTGATCCCAACTTCTCATTTACTTTTTGCTGCTTTCAAAATACGATCACGTAAGCCTGACGAACTATAACTATGCTTACGCGAACAAAAATGAATCGGAATGTCCTCGCCATACCCCGTATAGTCAGTCCGACCATGATAGTCACTACCCAAAAACCGAACGTCCCAGTCATATCCTACTAACAGATTGAGTAGATCCATTTCGGTATCATAAGGAATTATCTGGTCTACATACCTACACGCTTCGAGCTGTATGTATCGTTCAGATAAGGCTTGAACAGGCTTATTTTTATCAGGACGATCAATCGTAGGATCTGATTGTAACGCTACGACCAATCGATCACATTCTTTCTTTGCTTCCATTAACATCAAAATATGACCTGCATGAAACAAATCAAAACAACTCGCTACGATACCTATGCGTTCATCAGTCATAATCAATGCCCTCATCCTGCTTGCGACCCATATAATGATCATCGCTTACACAATGAAACTGAGCCTGGAGCTGGGTGTTAACTAGAAGGTTCCCAGTGTAACTTGCAGCCAACGCCCGACACTCTTCCATGCTAGCAGTCTTATACGGATCCTCCTTAACTATGAACTCACCGCCGGCGGTAAAAAGAAATATAATCAACCAGTACTCCATTACTTGATCACCACAAGAGCACCAGGCAGAACACAGCGTTTACCAGCGTCTGTATCAACTGGGACCATATTCCCACTATAGCAGACTGCTGCGTCAGTTCTTTCCTGCAAAGACTTTGTTTCTTCATTTTGTACACCGGCAGTCACACCCGCGAGGATTACATAGCCAAAAAAAGCGCCAAGGGCACAGCCGGCCCAGATGGCGCCGGTAAAGCTAAAAATATATTCATAGATCTTTTTCATAATATTTTTCATTTTAAACTTTCATTAAATTATTGTGCACACCATTTAGCATAGAGACCAACTTCGCGTCCGTATGCTTCAATTTCCCAGGGCGAGTCGTAGTAGTGGTCTTCTTTGCCCTTGGGCTTCCAAATTTGACCCATCCACTTTGACGTCATCTTGAGACCTCCACGAGCGGCAACCATGATGCCGCTTCGAAGCTCGTTCTTTGCATGTTGCTTGACATGGACCATCTCGTGTGCGAGCGTCTTGACCATTTCTTCGAAATCATCCTGATGCTTGAGACCAATCGTAAAGAACCGAGAATTTCGAGCATCATCCTCATCCACACATTCGCCCATCACATCGAGCTTTTTGCTAACTTCGATATCGATCATGAGATTCCGAACCATACGTGGATCCATCAACTGGTCAGCAAAAAACTGAGCTGCCGTCATCAGTTCCTTCTTCTGCTTGAGCTTGTTACCCATTCCGGTGACTGTAATCTGCATGTCTATTTCCTTAAGCCTGTATATACAGTATCCTGGAATTCAGCTAATATGTCAACAGTTTTCTTTCTAATATCACTACAAAGATCTTCTGTGATTTCAAAGCCATCTCCGAATGATTCCAGCAGGCATTCTGCCGATCGACGGTTCCGAGTCGTGCGGAATGCTACGTTCGGATACTGGGTTTCCACGATATGGAAGACTGCCATCACCACTCCTTAAAATCACCAGATGCTTGCTGCTCATCAAAGCCAGCTGCATATGCTAGCCTCTCTGCTTCGGTCATGTCAACGCCCTCAACCACTTTGGTCGCATATGTTGCTCCCATGTAACAGTGAGGGTTATAGGCGCGCCGATAATATGCATCAGCCGACCCACGGTCGTAAGGACTACCATGCCTCCGACTCTGGTCACCAATATCATTAATCATGCCACCTTCCAATCATAATCATCTTGAGTCATCACACTCTCAGCACCATCATATTCATCAATGCGATACAGCGTTCCAGCAGGAATATCTATAATTCGCAGTTCAGCACATCCGCCGTTGGCTTTATCCCCAAGTTCTTCTACAACTTGAACCAAAGCAGGATCATTTCGTTCAATGCGTTTACGTTTAGCGACCGGACCAAGACCTTTAATCTCAGCATATCGCACGATAGCCTCATTCGAAAGACCGAACCCACCGTAACAAGCATTATATACAATCTTAGTCATAATCAAATATCCTTAAAGGGCGTCAAAACCAAACGTTGCACAACGATACTTAGAACCGTCTTCCGTCTCAAGAATGTCACCAACCGACATCGAAGAGCAACGACCAAACTTCTCAACCTTCGACTTATCATCCCAAAGGTTCATAAGGCGGAAGGCTTCTTCCACATCGTTGGCAGCAACGTCGACATTTGCAACGTGATCGTAGTACTGGAAGTTTTCGGCCTTAAAGGTCGAGTCGAACGACTTATTGAAGAAAGCCTTGATACGAGGAGTAGACTCTTCACGGTTGGCAATGTCAATCTCTGCATCAGTTAGTTGGATTTGGTATACTTTAATCATTTTATTTCCTTTTCCTTATATACCCTTATCCGTTATTTTCACTAAAAGGTCAACAGCTCATTTTTTAAAAAAAGAGGGGACCAAAGCCCCCCCTCTAATTACCATTCAATACTGTAGCCTTCAGCAGGCTTATAAGCGAACATTTTAAGGTCCTTCACTTCATCCGCCATTGCGTAGCCGCTGTAGTTTTTATAGATGCGACCCTCAACTAAATCTCCGTCCTTATAGATGTTACAACCATAGTCGGGCCATTGAGGAGATACTGGAGTGGAAAAGGTCTTGTAGGGCATGTGCTGTTCCTTCTGTCTATATACCCTTATCCGTTATTTTCACTAAAAGGTCAACATCTACTTCGACGTAGCCCTATAAACTCCGGACCAATATGGGGGAGCTGTTTTGGCTTCGATCATACGATCAACCATTGCTTCGTAGTATCCTTTGAGCTCACCTTTCCATAGTGGGCCCATCTCACAAGCCATTGCAATAGCCCTACCCCAGTCACCTGCGCGGTAGGCTTCTAGGAACATTGTATGGGCTTTTTCAGCAGCCGAATCAAACTTCTCTACGACTGTGAAGATCCTCGCTGGCTCTGTTTTGCCCTTGACTGCAATGAGGTCGAGCTCGATTGTTTGGTATGTATGCTGTACATACTCGGCCGTTCTTGGTCCGATGATGATCTTGACTGCGTAAGGCTTGCTTTGGCCCTCGAGACGAGATGCCAGATTGACACCATCCCCCAGACAAGTATAATCAAAACGCTGATCAGAGCCCATATTACCGACAACCACAGTATCAGTATTGATGCCGAGCCCCATTCCAAAAGCTGGGACGCCTTCTTTAGTAACTTCATTGTTAAATTCCTCTAGGGCTTTCAACATCTGAAAGCTGGTCTTGACTGCATCTATAGCGTGTTGTTGGTTATCGACGGGAGCGTTCCAGAATGCCATCTGAGCATCACCAATGTACTTATCCAGTGTGCCTTTGTTCTCGAGGATCGCTTTAGTCATTGCGGTCATATAGCGGTTCATAATCTTTGTGAGACCCTGAACGTCTTTGCCGTAGTGTTCAGAGATAGTAGTGAACCCACGGACATCTGTGAACATAATAGATAGTTCTTGCTCAATCCCACCTAGTTGTAGCATATCAGGGTTACGTTGGAGCTGAGCCACTAGGTCGGGCGATAGGTATGTTCCAAACTGCTTCTTAATCTGTTGCTTCTGTAGATATTCACTAATAAACTTGACTGTATAGATGTGGAGGTATATGACTAGAATAGCCAAAACATTAAACGATATATCGAAAAGTATGTGTTGTGTATGGAATAAATATATGGGAGTATACAGATATACTCCAACCAATGCAGCAATCCAAACCACAGAGTATCTTACTTTAGAAAGTAACACGATACAAATAGTAAGGAGTAGAAGCAATGAAAGATCCAATCCGGAAGCCCATACAGGAACCGAAATGGAAACGCCATCTAAAAGTGTCTGGAGAATGCTTCCTTGTAGCTGCTGAGGATACTGCGCTCCTTGGGCTGTTGCTACAGGATTCTGAATGCCGGCAGCAGATACGCCTAAAATTACAAACTTATGACTCAAGTCTAGATCTGATATAGTACCCACCTCGAACGACTCAAATTTGTAATTTGGGTTTATAAATACACGGCCAAATTCGTCTGTTTTGATTGTTTCGAAAGAAGGAATTCGTAGTGCCTCAACTCCCGTCTGACTTATTTTCGCTTGATATGATGGATCTCCAGCAGCAACACGCAGTAGCTCTAGAGCAAATGCGGGATAGTATTCGCCAGATGATTGAGATAGAAGAGGAACTCGCCTCACGACCCCATCACTCTCGGGTAGGGTTGATGTTATACCAACACCAGCAGCGGCTTCTTGAAGAGCTGGAATATTACTTAGAACGCATGGATATTGAGGAAGAAATTCAGTTGCTTCTCCATCGCCGACTACGGCAACGCCGGTTCTCCGAATTGTCGCACCTACCCGAGAACACGAGTCACTTACCGTCTGACTGAGAACAACTGGATACTGGCTTAACGCATCCGCAAGAGCTCTATCAGTACCCATACGATCAGGTTCAGGCATAAGTATGGTGCTGCCAACAAGAGCAGCCCCTCTACCATAAAGGTCATCCAAAATTTCGGCATAGACTTCCCTTGGGAAGGGCCACTGACCATATTTTTCAATTGATTTCTCCCCTAAATTAATGATTACAATCTGCTCTGATTGTTTTGATTTATCAAGCATGATATAGTCATAGAACTTAAGGCGAGCCGCTTCAACCAAGTATGGATCTTGCAATTTAAATGTGAGTAATATTGCAAACGTAATCAACGCCATCCACGGCGAAAGAGCAATTGATCTAATTCTTTTGATTAACAATGATAATACTCCCGCCGTCATTTACTATTAATGTAGTAGCTTTACCTGCATCATTAATTATTAGAGTCGTGCCTTGATCTTTTGGAACTGTAATATCTTGATTGTTATTTACAGATCTAATGAATCTCAAACTAACACCACTTAATATAGTATATATCTGAGTCTCTGCATTGAATCCAAATGTGGTTCCTTCTATGGATACACCGTCCCGCGTTTCTCTCAATCCGGTTAATGGGTCGCTCAGATAGTCTTGAAGAAAGTTAGCATCAATCGTTTGAACATCGAGTTCCGTTCCCGACAAATTATCTTTTTCAAGGTCATTGTTTTTAAGATAATCTATATCAAGTTCAGATAGATCAAGTATGTTTGATCTGTTGTCACTTTGCTGATCTAAATTTTCTGCGATTGGTGGCGGATTAACAATCAGCATATTGTCGAGCATATCAAGAGACATATTCAGTATTATGGGCATAGATGGCGAAGTATCGTATGTTTCTACAGTAGTCGCTTGAAAGGCCTTGTTGAGTATCACAGAACCTGCAGCATTAGATACCGTGATCTCTCCAACACTTCCATCTTCTTCTGGTAGCAAGATTATAAGACTCTTTCCAAAATCATCAACAGTTGATACAAAGTCTGTACCACGGACAGCAATCGTAGCTGTCGGAGTTCTCAGATTAATATTGGATTTGTTAATGATTCCCTTTTGACCAGTAGCGAATCTTACTGTACCAGAAGCAAACTTGAGGGCCATTCTGGATGTCTTTGGATTGCCGTCATATACAAATGAATCAATTACCAGCTTTGATTGCTCTGTAATGCTGACTGTTGACTGGTCTACAAACACAATTTTAACACGACCGGAACCAGTCCTGACCGTGTCCATTTGATTTATAGGCAACCGTGGCGCGGAGGCTATCGTTACAGATTTCCGCACCACATTTGATTTCCCTTTTAGCTCTGTTATAGAGCCAATACTAGCAACCGCTGGTATTGCACTGATTAATAAGAACAGTACTACCAGAGCTTTGAGAATTGACAATAATCGAATCGACATTCAACGTGCTCTTTTGATTAATGGTGATGCTATTGGTATCGCCTTGAAGAGTCAGGTCGATATTCTTACCACTTTGGCCATTCTGTAGGAGAGTCAGCGTATTCTGATCGCCTGTTACAGCCACAGTATTTGTAACATCATCGGTCTCAATATTAGACTTATACGTATTCAAGTCACCCGTAATAGCTATCGTCTGATTTGCATTCGTAGCAGATGATACTGCACCCTGAGTCATTGTAACGGTATTGATAGACCCTTGGATTGTCATGTCAGTTGTGCTACTGCCTGTGTCAGCATTCGAACCTACATCAAAGACAATGCTATTATCATCACCAGTAGTGGCTAACGTAGTAGAAGAACCATCTGACTGAGTAATATTACCATTGACTGTGTTGTTGTTTCCAATTATATTCATGTCGACGTTCTGTCCGTTACCCTGGAGGGTAAACGGCGCTGGTTGAGATACATCACCAATCTGGTTGTTTTGACCTTCTTGTGTGATAGTGATCGTGCTGCCATCACCAACCTGATCCATATAGATCGAGTTTGTTGTTGATTGCGCAACAGATAATGTAGGATTCATCAAAAACATAATCAAGACTAGCTTGAAAATTTTCATTTGTAACTCCAATAACCTTTTTCTATTCCTTGTTTAACTATATCTAACACTGCTGCCTCGATGGCGATCTTGACAGCCATTGTATTTGCTTCGTTTCGGCTCATACCGATTTCGCCCTCGATTAACTTTGTTCCGAGGTCCATGAACTTGAACACAGATAAACTATTACCATATGAAATAATCGTTTTAGATACCTGCGTGTTTAATAATACTTCACCATTTTTCGTAGACACTACTCTAAGAGCTACGGTCACCTGATCAACTCGATATTGGGTATCAGCACCGATACCAAGATAGCGGGCGCCAGCCCCACCTGAAGTAATGTTTGTATCGTATCCGATAATACCACCCTGGAATATGATCTCTGCATAAAGCATCGGCTCTAGCTTATTGGCGCCTTCGCCCTCATATTCGTCTCTCGTCTGTCTAACAATCTGCCGTTCTTTTGCAAGATCATCTACTCTGCTACGCTCAACAACAACAAACCACTGTCCATCACCAGTTTTCTTAAGCGCATCAACCAATAGCGTAGAACCACCCTGTGTCACAGCACTAGAGAAGCTAGCAAGATTATCTCTATCTTTTCTCTGCCCTGTTAGATCAGGAAAGTCATATACAGCCACGACTGGCTTTCGAAAAGGAGGAGCTAGTTGTTGAAGAGGTGTAAACCTTATCTTTTCTACTATAGGCGGTTCAACCGTGCTCATGCTATGATGTGGTATGGTACCAATAGCACACCCCGATAACAATAGGGACAATAAAGACAACAGGTATTTCATTAAAAACTAAATCCTGTTGTTGGTATTATTATTTCTGTTGATCCACCATTCTCATCTGTAATTGTTAGTTTAATCTCATCGGCTGTCTTTTCATAAGATATGGTATTACCATCAAGTGTAAACGTTCCACTCTCAGCGCTCCCATTGAATAGGTTCTGCGTCAGTTGTGCTGACAACTGCGAATATATTCTTGACTGTAAATTGTTTGTGAACCGATTAAGGATGCTATTAGCTTCAGCTGTAGCGATAGCTTTTAGCTCAGCTTCGATCTTATCTTGAATAGCTTTCTTGCGAGTGGACTCTTGATTTTCAATCGTCAGCCACTGCGCGCCGGCGCCTTGTCCACTAAAAGATGGATTCTTAAACTGAAAAACTATTTCAGTCGCGGCCGCTGGGCTGCTTAAGAATATCGAGCAGATCAATATCTTCTTGAACATCTTCTTCCTCTTTCTTTTCAGAAGAAAAACCAAATTCCAGACAGAATATTTTAAGGATCTCAATTTTTAAATTAATTGTCATGGCGATCCTCCTTAATCTGTAATACAACATTCACCTTCTGTTGAAGTCTAATGAGATCGTTATCTAACATTCGAATACGATCAATCAACGCAATGAGAATCCCAGTGGTTTCTCCTATTATTGGCATCAATTTATCCGTAACAAACTTATAAATGAACCACACAAAATATCCCATGCCTACTGCAGATACAATAGGAAACCCGTTTTGTTTAATAATTTCTACAAGTACATCTGGGCTCACTCTAGTCTCTCCGAGCATCGTTCTTTCCGTCTGCTCGGGCAATTCTATCGAGATCTGGTGTAAGACCTAGAGCGGAACTAACTACGGCATCAACACGGATGATATCATGATTCATTGTCTTGACTCGATTGTCAAGCCCCATGATTATACCCTGCATTCCCTTGATAGCCTTTAATACGCTCTCGAGAATGTAGTTGATAACAAAGTACACAAAGATGCCGGCGACCAATGCGCCGGCGATGGGAAAGCCCACCTCTCCAATTAGTTGGAATACAGTACTATAGTCCATCGGCTATTTATAACAGCAGGACGTTAGGTGTCGAAACGGACCCCTTTAAATTTTGGAAAACGTGGAACGCCGTCTGGTGTATAGTTCTGAAAAACTACTGTGCCAATCTTACCAATGTGCTGATTGCGGTCAGCAAGGAGCTGCTTGCAGTAGGGCACATTACCAATAAGGCCCGCACTAAAAGTTCGCTCATCACTAAGAGCAAGCACAACACGAGCCGCCATGCCGGATCGATTTCCATCGCCTTCCTGGATATCCACGATGCTAAATTCTTCATCTTGAAACTCTTTCCACTTAATCAAGTTGTTCGAGCGCTTGTTTTCATACTTACCAGCTGTGCGAACCATAGCTCCTTCGAAACCCGCTTCAATGTACTCTGCAGCGATCTTATCAACATCTTCTGCGAACGTGTCAAGTGTTGGTGTAATAACAATATTGTGTTGTGTACCAACTAGCATAAAGTCGATGATATTCTGGAGAACCTTCGTACGTTCTCCAAACGTATCCTGTTGAGAAGGGAGATCATACACCCAGTACTGGATGTTTTCCTTAGACGTCTGGAGGTCAGCTTCTGAAGGCTTCTGCTTCTTTACACACGAGACTATCTTATTGAAATCGTCCCTGAGGTCGTGGTTGTATAGCTCACCATCAATAATGATGTCAGGATATTTCGTGAGGATCGGCTGGAGCTGTTCGAAAATATGAGGAGCGCCATAGATTGGCTTGCCTTCACGAGTCCATAGACCATCCTTGTTTGCTATACAGCGAACACCGTCTAACTTCGCCTGCATATGAATACGACCTGAGATCTTGTTCTTTCGGTCCTTCCACTTCGTAGCTAGCATAGGCTTAAAGCGCATAGCAGTATCCACACGGTCGACTGACATGTGGTAGTCCCGAGCGAGCTTCTTTTGATATTCAGCTTCTACTTCAAGAACAGCTTGCTGGTCAGTAGTCGTTGCATTAGCTCGACCCTCATTCTTAGGCTTAGCGACAGTCCATTCGGTGGTGGTCTTCTTACCATCTTGCTGACCAGAAGTAGTGCGATAACGATCGCCATCAACCTCTGCGAACCAGATCTGGACCTTGCCAGCCGAAGTTCGCTTATAAAGAGTAGGAAAAGTTTGCATCAAATATCCTTCTGTTAAATTCCACAGGTGATATGTATCAATCAAAGAAGTTTCCAGAAGCAGCATAAAAACTATTAGATTGTGCACCATCAAACCAAGCAAACGGATTAGCGCTTATTTTATCCATCACGTTCCGATTCATCCAAACCATTGCGTTAACCTTGCTCTCTGCTTTGACATTGTATTCTTTGTCACCCACTTTGAACGTAAATGTTGTGTTTTCCATAATGTAATTCCTTTTCCTTATATACCCTTATCCCTCTTTTTCACTAAAAGGTCAACAGAAAAAACCCCCTGTGGGTTACACAGGGGGTTTTTAAAAAACATTAGATTACTTATCCTCGCGGGGGAGGATAGCTATCAAAATTGAAATTAGTACTGATCGTGTAACCAGGGCGATTAGTGACGGGACCAAACGTCACCTCGATATGATTCGATGGTGCATTATAGTTCATCAATGTCACTTCCGTCTTGTATTTTGTGAAGCGTGACTTCACCTCGTTCACTGGTAGAATATTTAACATAACCCAACCTCACAAATAAATCAAAAGTTAAAGTGGAACCAATTTTAATACCCCATCGTCTACCCATAAACAAACCTACGATGGTTCCAGCTACGTAAGTTACTATAGTCCAAAGGTACACACTACTCATTATTTTTCTCCGGATTTGGCCAACTTGAGAAGAAGGATTCATTCATATCTTCGAAAATGTCATCGAAGTTAAGATCTTTCATCTGTTTGTAGACTTTTGTTCCGATGTATGTCGCTGCCGCAATTGCGGCCGCTGCTGCAATACCACCGGAGATTAGCTTTACATTTTTTGCCATACCACTCTCCACGCTACACACTAAAATTAATGCTTTCTCCACACCCACAACTGCTAGATGCAAGAGG
>TARA_R110000822_G_scaffold7534_8_pt1 | contig 10848 bp, 9 predicted proteins | sample TARA_R110000822 | Tara Oceans TARA_R110000822 (sample SAMEA4397666) | marine metagenome | biome: Polar Biome; feature: [SRF] surface water layer (ENVO:00010504); material: water (ENVO:00002006), including particulate matter (ENVO:01000060) such as... | depth 5 m | reverse complement strand
TGCCAGCACCTTTCAGACGCTGCATCAGCAGGAGCTGCGCATCGTTCGGCAAACGGCGCTGGATTATCTATTGAGCCAGCTTACTCGCCAGATGCACTGGCGCAAGCGCACGGAGGCTGATCCGCGCATGCCGCAGGTGGCCCGACTGGCTCGGGACTATCTGCACACCCACCTGGCCGATAACGTGAGCCTGACAGATCTCGCCAATTTGGCCGGGGTAGATCGTTTCCGCCTAAACCGTGCATTCAAGGCGGCGTTCGGGTTGGCGCCACATGCTTACCTGGTGCAACTGAGGCTGGCCCAGGCGCGGCGTCGATTGGCTGCTGGTGACTCGCCTTCCGCAGTGGCCATGGATCTGGGTTTTGCCGACCAGAGTCATCTCGGGCGCTGGTTCAAGCGCGCCTACGGTCTTACCCCTGCAGGCTATCGGCAACGCTGCACACACCTTCCAGACGGGCTCTGAGCAAGCACGCACAATAACTCCCGACACTTATCTCCGGGAGACCTGCCTTGACTCACCTGCTGCCGTTTCTGTTATTTGCCTTCGTCGCATCCATCACCCCCGGCCCGACCAATCTGTTGGCCATGAGCAGCAGTGCACGCTTCGGCTTGCGCGCCACCCTACCGATCATTGCCGGTGGTTGCCTTGCCTCAGCCGGGCTGGTCCTGGCTGTAGGGCTGGGCATTGGCAATATGCTGCTGGAGTCTCCCGCTGCGGCAAACCTGCTGGGCTGGGCGGGTGCGCTCTGGCTGACCTACCTGGGCTGGCAGATCGCCCGCGCTCCCGTGGAGCTGGACTCCCCCCTGCAACGTCAGCAACCCTTGAGCGGTTGGGCCGCAGCACTGCTGCAAGTGATCAACCCCAAGCCCTGGACGGTGGCACTGGCGGTCGTCAGTGTGTTCATGGCCAGCGCCAACGCACCGGCATGGCTGCTGGCGACTCTGTTTCTGCTGATGGCGATTCCCTGCATGCTGCTCTGGGCCTGGCTCGGCATCAAGGCAAGTGTGTGGCTGACATCGCCGCATCAACTTCAGCGTTTTCAATCAGCTGATGGGCTTGTTGCTGGCCGCGTCAGGGTGGCTTGGTTTGTTAGGTTGAACCAGGGCTGACTCTTGTGTTTAACCATTATGAATCGGCAGCTGCCTGCAGCGTATCTGCCCACGTTCGCAACCGCTGACGCAGCTGTAATAAAGCAGTCCTCAGAGCGTTCCTCATCATCAGAAGGTTGTCTGCGCCAATGACTGATTTAGAGCGATCAACATTCAGCTCATCAAGCCGACGCTCAGCATAGACATGGCGCTTTTCTTCAGCGCGGCGAAGCCAGAAAATACCCAGCTCCCTTGCCTGCTCTCTATCAATACCTGCCACTCTGCCGGTGTAAAGCATCCAGCCAAGATCGAACTGAGAGTTGTAATGGCCCGCACGAGATGCCAGTAGATGCCACGCATAGCCCTGCGCAGGATCGCGCTCAAAGGGCACTCCTGGCTGACCGCCCTCGAAAAAACCGGCACCCAGGCAGTTTGCGCCTATCGGTGAACCCAGCGCAGCACTGTATCCGCATAGCTCGGGCAGGCTTGGGCCGCTGTAGGCGGCATCAATACCCAGACCTCCACGGATGAATGCCATGATGAGAACCTGCATGGCATCATCATTGCCCATTGCCGCAGCAGACAAATAAGCGGCCCTCGCCTCTTCTGTCTGGCCCAGCATTTTTTTGGCCTCAGCCAGCCAGTAATAGGCCTCATCTTCTTGTGGATAGTTTGCTATGACGGCTTCCGCAGCGGGGACTAATGCCTTCCAGTTTTGCCGGTTCGCAAATTCGTACATCAGACCTATGAGACGCTTGCGCGTAGGATGGTGGCCGATGGCGCTCTCCCAATACTCACGCGTGGCACCGGGCGTGGATAGCTCCGTAGGGTAAGCAAGGAACTCGTCTCGCATGTCAAACAGGTCCGATTCGCTGACACCTGCAAGTCGCGCCTGCTCAATAGTGCTCTGTACCAATTGCTTTGAGCCGCCCCACCTCGGCTGAAGGAAATTCGCCCTGGTACGGTAGGTCGGGAGGTAGCGAGGTAACACCGCAGCCGCTCGATCAAGATAGAAACCGGCCATCCCGGTGCCCAGCAAGAAATGATTTTCAGCAAGCAGTGTCAGCGCTTCGACCGGCGTGTCATCCAACGTGAGCGCGTGCTCCAATAAGTGGTTGGATATCTGCAATCGTTCCTTCAGGAGCAGTGTTTGCGCGAGATTGATATCGCTCAGACGTCTTTCGCTACGGGCATCCCAGGCCCCGTTGTTCCAGATTTCTGCGCAAATCCAATGGGCAAGATAGGATTCGGGCATGCTCTTGAGCCACTGCTCGCAGCGTTCCACACCTGCCAGGGCTGTAAGGGTCAGACTGGATACAAACGGGTTATAGCCAACCGATCCCTCTGGAACGGTCAAAGCGCGTTCGCGCTCTGCGCTTAAAGCTTGTTGAAGGTATGTGAAGTCGGCGGCGAAGAATGCTCGGGTAGCCTGAAGTGCTTGTAGAACCTGCTCAGGAGGCAGTGGCACGCCCTGTAGTTCCGTGGGCGCCGCATAGAACGCTTGATCAAAGGGCATGTGGAGCCCTGCCCTGTCCATCAGCTCCGGCTCCAGCCATGCATCTTCCACCACCCAGAATAGAAACGCCAAAGCTCCAGCCGCACCAATGATCAGCGCTATAAGGGTGGGCAAGCCGTAACGGGATGGGGATTGTTCAGTGCCAGTGTATTCGGTGCCAGTGTAGTACTGCTCGTCACACTCTGGGCATCGGTTGTCGTAAAGGCGGTAATGCTCACCACAGGACGGGCAGCGTTGGGTATACATACCAGGAGATCCTTCTCGTTAAGCAGCAGTCCGACCATCGTTAAAACGGATGAGCGGAAAAACGTCAGGCCAACCTTGGCCGTGTGTTCGAAAATATATCATGAGTTGCGTAATGAAGAACGCGCCGCTGGCTAAATGATTACCACACTCTCAAACGCGCAGGTTAACAACTTAACTTTCGGCGCCGCCGGCCGGTACCCACAGATAGTTTCATGACCCAGTTTGCAATTGCGCAAGCGGTGCGCTTTCCTCACGCAGGATGGGAGCTGCAGACCGCCATGAGACAGCCGGCCTGAGCAAGCGCTACTCCCACATGCTCAGCGCTTATACTGAGTCGGGCAATAGGCGCGAATCACCCCCGGGTCGCGCAGTGCATGATGTTTGGTCTTGCGCCCGCTGACCCGCTTGCGCCATAGCCGGAAGGAGCCGGGCTTCAGTTCGTTAAGCATCAGGCTTATGACCGCGGACTCGTTCAGCCCATACAGTGCTTCGATCGCCTCAAATGGGGTACGGTCTTCCCAGGCCATCTCGATGATGCGCGAGGATTCTACGCTGTTCCACTCACCGCCCGCTAGCATGCTTTTATCTCCAGATAAACATGGCGAAAGGTTATGTCGAGCAGAACGCATCGGCAAGTCGCAGCCCGTGTGCGGATGTTGCAGTGGTGCAGCATTGTTTGTCGGGGAATCGCCTCAACCAGTTGAATGCACTTCAGAAAGCACCGACGTTGCCGATATCGAATTCACGGCATGTACGATCCTGCCGACCCTTCGGAGAGAAACACATGCGCTTGACCCTCAAATCGAAAGTCGTCCTGCTGGCGCTGGTGCCGGTCATCCTGTTCGCGCTCGCGCTAAGCGGCGCGGCGGCGAAAATTCTTGAAAACCTCGCCGAGCACGAGCTGGAAACCACGCGGGAAAGGTTGCTTGAGGAAAGCCGTACAGAGTTGCGCAACTATATGCAGATCGCTATCGGTTCGGTGCAGTCGCTGTACGACGGCGCCAGTAACGGCGATATGCGCAGCCGGGCGCAGGCCATCGAAGTGCTGTCGAAGATAAAGTTCGACGATGATGGTTATTTCTTCGGCCACGATTCCGATGTGGTGCGCCTGTTCCGCGGCGATAGCCCGGTTGACGTGGGCAACAGTCTGAAAGACCGGCGTGACCCAAATGGCGTCTATATCAACCGTGAACTGGTGCGCGTGGCCAAGGACAACAGCTATTACGTCAACTACTCCTCGCCATTGCCGGGCAACGAAGCGGTACTGGTGCCGAAACTGGCCTACAGCTTTTATCTGCCCAAGTGGGACATGGCCGTGGGTACCGCCATTAACCTGGATGGCATCGACGCGCAGCTTGCGCTAGTTGAGGCCGCGATCAGCGAACGGATAAAAACCATCATCACCGGTATCCTGGTGATTGCCACGGTGTTGTTGATTGTGTTCGGCATCGCCGGGGTAATCCTGGCCAATACCCTGCTGCGCCCGCTGCAACAGATCAAACACAATCTGGACGATATTGCCGAAGGCGAAGGTGACCTTACCCGCCGCCTGCCGGTAACCAGTAACGACGAGATTGGTGAACTGGCGACCTCGTTCAATCGCTTTGTCGACAAGGTTCACGGCCTGGTCAGGCAGACAGTGGAAATGACCGGTCAGTTGAACCTGTTGGTCGCGGATGTTTCGTCCCAGGCGCAGCGCTCGGAAAAAGCCATGGCCCAACAGCGTAGCGAAACCGAGCAGGTTGCTGCCGCTATCAACGAGATGTCATCCGCAGCTCACGAAGTGGCCAGAAGCGCTCAAGGTGCAGCAGAAGCTGCACAGCAGACCGACCGGGAAGGCCAGCAGGCCAAATCGGTCGTAGACGGTAGCATTGGTCAGATCCATACCCTGGTGCAGGACATCCGTTCCAGCGGCACCACGTTGGACACGCTGCAGCAGGAAGTTAAATCCATTGTCAGCGTGCTGGATGTGATTCGCTCGATTGCCGAGCAGACCAACCTTCTGGCGCTGAACGCCGCGATCGAAGCCGCTCGCGCCGGGGAAGCTGGTAGAGGCTTTGCCGTGGTAGCCGACGAGGTTCGAGCGTTGGCGAGCCGCACCCAGCAGAGTACCCAGGAAATCCAGGGCATGACCCAGCGCCTGCAACAAGGCACCGAGGCAGCAGTTGCTTCAATGCGCCGCTCCAGCGATGCCGGCGAGGTGACCAGCGAGCACGCCAACAAGGCGGGCCTGTCACTGGACGCCATTTCAACCCTGATCGGCACCATCAACTCGATGAATGCACAGATCGCCAGCGCCGCCGAAGAGCAGACCGCCGTGGCTGAGGAGATCAACCGCAGCGTGCATCAGATCGCCACCGCCGTGGAAAGCGTGGCCGATGAAACCGCCAACGGCGCCAGAACCGCGCGGGACCTGGCATCGGTCGGCGACCGGCTGGGTACGCTGGTGAGGCAGTTCCGCATCTGACCACGCAGCGCCCAATCCCTGACGCCTTTTGACCCGCTGCACTTCAAAAGGCGCCAGGGGGGTTGAGACTAAACCTCATACCACAATTGAGCGGCATCGCGCATACGCTGAACATCAGTTTGCGCATGATTTTCCCGCCCAGTTGAATGACAACACTGGTGTTGCCAGAAAGCTAACCTTGCCGGTTGATAAATTCGATTATCGCACCCTGAAAACTGGGCTTGAGCAGCACACTGGTGTGATCGCCCGGCACCACCTGAAGCTCGGCGCCAGCGACAGCTTTCTGCAGTTTGTGCGGCTGGCGAGCAAAGGGGTCACTGTCGCCGGCAATGATCAGGGTGGGCGCGGTTATCCGTTCCAGGGGGATGCGCCTGGAGTGGAAAGCCAGCGCCTGCGCAGCCATCGCTTTGCGATCAGCCCAGAGCATGTCCGCCAGCAAGCGAAAACCCAGCAACATCGGATTACGAATACTCCAGCGGCTGCCCAACATGGCCTTGGACAGCGCTTTGCGGCCGCTGGAGCGATAAGCGCTATCAAGGTGCAACAGGTCACCGCCTACACCGCCAATAACCAAGCGGCGAATACGTGATTCTTCCGTGGTGGCCAGCAGAGCCACGGTAGCGCCCATGGAATAGCCCACCAGATCCACCTCGGTCAATTCGAGTTCATCCAGCAGGCACCTGAGGTCTTGAGCCATCCGCGATTCACCGTAGGCTGCCGCGTCATGGGGTTTTTCTGAGCGTCCGTGACCACGTGCATCCAGAGTGATCACGCTGCGCCCCGCTGCATTCAGCCGGCGCACCATCCCGGGGATGACCCAGTTGACTCGCGAATGAGCAACATAACCATGATGCAGCAGCACCGGCGGCTGATCAGACTTGCCGCGCCAACACTTGTAATAGATTCCTACCCCATCAAATGACGTGAACCGGCTCATAAGCCCCCCAGACCAGCATCAGTGAAGCAAAATATTAATATGTGCGATATTGATACAGCTACGAGATTGACCACAGCCACGCTGATAAGTTACGCCGCTGGTTTCAGGTCCACCTTGGCATGTCTGAGCCCTTATGTAGCGCAAGGCCGGGGGCAATCAACCACCATTCAACCGGCTTATACGCCCTGCCCCGGCAGCTCAAACAGGTATATTCGTAGCCATTGATCATCGACTACGGAGCCACCATGACATCGCCCGCCTCCACCGACATCGTTCTGGCTGAACGCTGCGGCCCCAGCCTGGTATTGACGTTGAACCGGCCGGACAAACGCAATGCGCTGGAAACAGCCATGTATATCCTGTTGGAAAAGCACATCGACGAGGCCTTGGCCGATCCGACAATTGCCAATCTAGTGCTGCGTGGTGCCGGCAACTTCTTTTGCTCCGGCGGCGATCTGCGTTCGCTGGAAACCCGAGCCGCCTTGCCGGTGGAGGAACGCGAGGCGCTGATTCAGCGGCTGCATGATCTGGTGCTTAAATTGAAGTTCTGCCCTAAACCGGTGATTGCTGCGATTGAAGGCGGGGCTGCGGGTGCAGGCGCATCCCTGGCGTTTGCCGCAGACCTGATCGTCGCGGCCCAGGGCAGCTATATTTCCATGGCCTATGTGAAAGCCGGATTGGTGCCCGATGGCGGCGGCTCGGCCTTTCTGGCCCAGGCCCTACCCCATCAACTGGCGGCAGAAATTGCGCTCTTTGGTGGGCGCTTACCGGTTGAGCGCTTCGCCCAGGCAGGCGTGATCAATCGCGTGGTTGAGCCGGGAACGGCTCTGCAGGTAGCACTGGAGCTGGGTCAGCAGTTAGCCGAGGGCGCGCGTGAGTCCCAGAGCGCTATCCTGCAATTGCTTGATGGACCGGACCGAGAGGCGTTTGCACGCCAGCTCGATCAGGAAAAGCGCTTGATGGCCATCGCACTGGGCAGCTCGGAAGCGGCAGAAGGGATTGCCGCATTCAAGGAAAAGCGCATGCCGCGCTTTAGCCTTGCCGCAGAACATCGAGGGGCCAGCGCCAACCCCCGCCAGTGAGTCCGATTACTCGTTCGTTTCCAGGGTTTCCCACCAGAAAACGGACGCCAGTTCAGGCTCGACCAGACCCACGGGATGGCCGATCAATGGCGTGACCAGTTGCCAGCCCTTGCCTTCGCTGGCAGCGACAATGCGTTTGAATGGGTCATCCCAGCTATGAAAGGCGATAGAGAATTTGCCCACATGGGCTGGCATCATCGCCTTGGCATTCAGGTCATCGGCGGCCTGGGCCGCGTCCTCGGGCATCATGTGAATGTGCCGCCACTGCTCGTCATACTGGCCGGAGTCCAGCATCACCAGATCAAACTCGCCGAAGGTCTGGCCGATGGCCTTGAAGTGCTCGCCGTAGCCACTGTCGCCGCTGAAGTAGAGTTTTCGCTCCTCGGTTTCCAGCGCGTAACTGACCCACAGACTCTGGTTGCGGGTCAGTAAGCGGCCGGAATAATGCCGGGCTGGCAGCACATGGATAGCCAGTTCATCGTCCAGGCGCAAGGTGGTGTTCCAGTCGGCCTCATGGATGCGCTCTTCGGGAAATCCCCATGAGCGAAAATGCGCGCCCACCCCAAGGCCAACGACGACCTGACCGATGCGATCCTTGAGCGCCATCAGCGTCGGATAATCGATATGGTCCCAGTGATCATGCGAGATCAACAGGTAGTCGATATCGGGAATGTCCTCTGCTGAAAATGGGCTGGCGCCGTCAAAGGCCACGTTTGTGCGAGGGACCGGCGAAGCATTGATGCTCAATACCGGGTCGATCAATATTCGCTGACCGCCCAGTTGAATGAAGTAGGAGGAATGGCCCAGCCAGATCACCATATCCTCTGCGCGATCGAGCGCATGCAGATTGGTCATTTCCACTGGGATTGGGCCCGGTGGCGTGATGTTGTCCTCTGGCATCAGCAGCATGTCGACCCAGCCCCTGCGGTCGTCTTCGTGCACCGTGGGTTCTGGGTCAGGCTGCAGATTGTGAAATTGCCCATCACGATAATTCGGTGAGTTTTCGAACTGAGCCGTATCCGGCAGTGCGCCGAATTTTGGATGCTGCAGATACGCATAACCACAGACTGCCAGCGCAGCAATCACGACGACCACTGCGCCAAGCCATTTTTTCCACTTCAATGCACGTATTCCTTGATCAGATGCTTCCCGGATCAGAGGGTATCAGTCTGTGCTCGCGCAGCGTGGCGAATACGTTAAAAAATGCTTCGTCACTGGCCTGGTAATCGGCAAACCCCAACTTGCGGCTCTTCGACATATCGGTCACCACTTCAATCGGCCGGCCCAGATCAGCGTCGGTGTGCCAGGGTGAAACCAGCTTGCTGATGTCGGCCTCGGCCAGGTTGTGCTTGGCTGCCAGCTCCGCCCAGATAGCTGCATCATCAGCCATCTGCTGTTCCAGCGGCATGACCGTACCATCGAAGGCCGCCGGTTCAAGATCAAACCAGTTGGCAATCCGCTCCCACATCCAGCTCCAGCGGAAAATGTCGCCATTGACGATATTGAACGCCTGATCGGCAGCCGCTGGCGTGGTTGAAGCCCAGAATAACTGCTTGGCCAACTGCTGCGCGTCGGTCATATCGGTCAGGCTCTCCCACTGAACCTGGGAGCCAGGAAAGTAGAATGGCCGGCCGGTGGCTTTGCAGATCGACGCGTAAACGGCCAGGGTGGTCGCCATGTTCATCGCATTATCCACCGCCACACCGGTGACGGTATGCGGCCGGTGAACGCTCCAGGTAAAGCCATCACGGTCGGCGGCGGCAAATACTTCATCTTCCTGGGCGTAATAGAAGTTCTCGACGTCCAGCCGGCCCTGCTCTTCACGAAAGGGTGTTTGCGGCAGTGTGCCCTTGCCGTAGGCTTCAAATGGCCCGAGGTAATGCTTGAGCCCGGTGACGAGCGCAACGTGACGGACTGATGATGCTGGCCGCAAAGCTTCGAGCACGTTGCGCACCATCAAGGCGTTGACGCGAATGTTCTCCGCTTCTGAAGATTGTCGCGCCCAGGTGGTCAGGAAGACGTGGGTCGGCGCCAAGTCAGCCAGTGCTGCGGCAAGCGCTGCGGGGTCGAGCAGATCAGCACTGATTTGCTTTACGCCCTCTTCCGCTTGCGGGCGGCGTGCGAGCCCGGCAACGGGCCAGTTGTGCTCGGTCAGCAAGCGGGTTATGGCGCTGCCGGTGATGCCACTTGATCCAACTACCAGTGCGTTATTGGTCATGGTTCCTGCCTCCAGATAAGAATATGCTGGCACCATAGACGATTCTGCGCCGCTTACCCAGTCGGCACCAAAAGGTAACCACCCCCATGAAACAAGGCTCTAACGAGGAAGAATGGCGTGAGGATTGCGCTCCGCGCCGGGTGCTGTAGATCTTCTCGACCAAGTGGACGAGCATGATTTTGCACACCCTGCACGCACGCCATGACGGCACTGCCCGCACTGGCGTGCTGCACCGCAGCCTGCCGGGCATATCCAAGAAGATGCTTATACAAACGCTGCGCGAACTGGAAGCGACCGGGCTGGTAGAGCGGCACGACCATGACACCAAGCCGCCCGCCGTTGATTACGGATTATCGCCGCTGGGCAAGCTGATGGTTCAGCCCATTGAAATGATCTACGAGTGGGCCAGGGACAACGCCCCGGCGCTGGATGCCCTACAACCCCGGCCAACCTCGCGCCGCCGGTAAAGGTTTCTGGCACACGCGCAGGTCAGAGATTCCGTTCAGCCAGATTACTGACAAAATCCTTGGCCGGTAGTGGGTGCCCGAGCAGATAACCTTGCAGCACATCACATTTCATATCAGCCAGAAAAGACTGCTGCTCGAGGGTTTCGACGCCTTCGGCGACGATACGCAAGCCCAGCGCCTGGCCCAGATGAACGATCGCGGTAATGATGGCCTCATCAGCAAGCCCATGCTGAATCTCGTTGACGAAACCGCGGTCAATCTTCAGTTCATTGACCGGGAGATCCTTGAGGTATAGCAGGCTTGAGTGGCCAGAACCGAAGTCATCTATCGATACACTGACCCCCGCCTCGGCAAGCTGGCGCAATACCGCCACGGTCGCATCCACGTCAGTCATGGCCATGGTTTCGGTGATCTCGATAATCAACAACTCAGGGGGCAGGCTATTGGCTGCCAGTGCGGCCTTAACATCGGCTACGAAACTGGGTTGAGACAAGCGCAGCGCTGACACGTTGACCGCAACGCACCATTTCTGATGGCCCTCGGCGTACCACTGACCCAACTGGCGACAAGCCTCGCGCAGGACCCAACTGTCCAGCTCGACGATCAACCCGGATTTTTCCGCCATGCTGATAAAAGCGCCGGGCGCCAACAGGCCTTTTTCCGGATGCTGCCAACGCAGCAGCGCTTCTGCACCAACAACCTGCCCGCTGTTAGCGGCAAATTTGGGCTGATAGTAAAGTACCAGTTCGTCGTTCTGCACCGCGCTACGCAGGTCGTGCAGCAACTGCAGTTGCGCCCGGGCGTCCACGTTCATCGACGCTTCAAA
>TARA_R110000822_G_scaffold19131_10_pt1 | contig 10852 bp, 8 predicted proteins | sample TARA_R110000822 | Tara Oceans TARA_R110000822 (sample SAMEA4397666) | marine metagenome | biome: Polar Biome; feature: [SRF] surface water layer (ENVO:00010504); material: water (ENVO:00002006), including particulate matter (ENVO:01000060) such as... | depth 5 m | reverse complement strand
GCCAGTGTAGAAATAGTGCGCGCAAGCCATTTGAACCCGGCATTCCAGAGCCAGTGCGAAAACCGGTGGATAATCAGAGCATGGAGCCCCGGGTAGTTTGTCAGCACTTCAAAGGTATTCCTGGCAGCAGGATCCCGGTGAAAAACGCTTTTTATATCTTCACGCAAATGCCTAAACATGGCCATCTTCCTGTCCGGTCGGTTTTGAACCAGCCTGAGTTTGTTTCGTGTTTCCGGACACCCCCGCGGCTTTCTGCACCGCGCTCAGGACCCCCCGGAGAATATTGATTTCCATCTGATCAAGCTTTGCCCGCTGAAAAAGCCGACGCAAACGGGACATCAATTGCCTTGGATTATCACGACGATGAAAATCCACATCATGCAATGTTTGCTCAAGGTGACCGAAAAAGCCCTCGACATCCCCAACCTTGGCCGGCGGCACATCCCAACCTGCATCACCGGGCGCCAGCATCGGTCTTAGATAGGGGCTTCCCTCGCCACCTTCAAGACTGCGAAGAAAAAGCATGCGCAATTCATAGCACATGATCTGAACCGCCATAGCCAGATTCAGGGAGCTGTAATCCGGATTTGACGGAATATGAATATGGTAGTGGCAACGGTGGAGCTCATCATTGCTCAGCCCGTGATTCTCCCGACCAAAAACCAGTGCTACCGGCCCGGCATGGCTTTGTTCTGCCGCAATCGCGGCTGCTTCCGGAGGCGGCACGACCGGCCAGGGCACCTTGCGCCCCCGGGCGCTGGTGCCCATCACCATCACACAGTCTTCCAACGCTTTATCCAGGGTCGGGGTTACCTGCGCACGATCGAGTATGTCCGAGGCGCCGGCAGCGCGTGCGTATGAGGCTTCATCCGGGAACGAGTTCGGGTTGACCAGCCATAAATTGGCCAGCCCCATGTTCTTCATGGCCCGGGCAACCGCACCAATATTGCCGGAATGAGAGGTCTCAACAAGAACTATCCGGATCTGATCCTGAAACGCGTCCGGCCCTTCCAGTGGCGGAGATGGTTTGTGCATTGGCTGCAGGCCCAAAGTTAAAATTTAAGGGCGGTAATGATAGCAGAAAGCAGGTACTTCCCGCGCCCCCGGAAAACCAATGATATCGCGTTATCCGTGCTATTCCTGAGTCAAAAAACATACAAGGGGGGTGATCTTTTGCTATCATACCCGGCCTTCACACACCCGGATAACGAACTCTCAGATGCAACCAGCTATTAAAATGGCCCTGCGCGTCGCGCGTCAAGGGTCGGATTACCTGAAAGCCCACTTCGAGCGCCAGGAGCCTACCGGAAAGGACGACAACGAACGTCGCCACCAGTTGGACCGGGTAGAGCAGTCTATTTATGACAATTTTGCCGAGCAGCTTGAAAAAGCCTACAAAGATCACACAATTGCGCCGCTGAATGAAGCAGACGCCGGAACCAGCGAAAGAAGCTGGCACATTTTCCCGGTGATGGGTCGTGAAAACTTTCTCAGGGGCATCCCCGAATTTGCCTTGGCCCTGGCGCAAAAGAAAAATAATCGCATCGAAAACCTGCTTCTGGTGAACCCGGTTACAGGCGAAGAATATTCTGCCAGCCGTGGGCGCGGAGCCGCGCTGAACAGTCGCAGAGTGCGCGCATCAGAAGTTAAGCACACAGAAAAGGCGGCCTTTTCAACCAACCTTCTGGACCAGGCGCGCAAGAGCGACAACCCATTGCTCTGGGGCGAGATGGCTGCGGTATTGGCGCAGAACTCCTCAATGTTCCGCACATCCGGCTGCGTGGTTCTCGACATTGCCCGTGTTTCTGCAGGCCTTCTGGATGCTGCCGTTATCTTCCGCCCTGAAACAGCAGACCTGGATCTCGGCGTAACCCTGGCCATGGAGTCGGGCGCACTTACCGGCGACTTCTCTGGCAATCCCTCGACAGGCAAAGCCCGTCAACTGGTCGTTGCCAACCCGAAGCTGTTCCGGGAAGTTCTTAAAGTACTGCATCCGTTCCGTGGCCGACTACCCGGCTAAATGGAACACCCGGTTCTAGCCGAAGCTTGATTCCGGGCACAAAAAAACCGCCAACTGGAAAGTGGCGGTTTTTTTGTGCCCGGAGATTAACCCCGGTACAGCATCACATACGATTAAGCCATTCCGGTGGCTGCTCATCCTCTTCGGAGTCTGCTGCACCCTCTTTCGCGGGAACCATCAGATCCTCACGGGAAACACCCATCACCATCAACAGATTGGCGGATACATAGATAGACGAGTAGGTACCCACCACAACGCCGATAATCAATGCGAGAGCAAAGTTGTTGATCGCCTCACCACCCAAAAAGTACAGAGCCAGCAAAACCACCAGTGTCGTACCCGAGGTATTTATGGTCCGTGCAATGGTCTGGTGGATAGACTCATTGATAATATCCCAAGAGTCGCCCACCCGCATTTTACGGAAATTCTCACGGATACGGTCAGCCACAACGATGGTGTCGTTCAGCGAGTAGCCGATAACGGCCAACAAGGCAGCCAGAACCGTCAGATCGAATGTCCACTGGAACAAGGCAAAAAGCCCGAGAACGATAATCACGTCGTGAGCCAAAGGCACCACGGACGCAATACCAAACTTGAACTGGAAGCGCATACCCACATAGATGAGCACAACCACCAGCGCGAGCAGCAGCCCAAGACCACTCTCCTCTTTAAGCTCGTCGCCGACCTGCGATCCCACAAACTCGGAACTTATCAGCTTCAGCTCGTCTCCGCTTGCCTCAAGAACACCGGTGATCTCCTGGGCCAGTTGATCATTGCCCGCTTCCGACAAGCGCACCAGAACAATCGTATCGGCGCCAAAGTTCTGCACCACAAACTGATCGTACCCCGCCTCCGTCAACCTGGAACGCACCTGATCCAGTTGCGGCGCCTGCGCATATTCAAGCTCAACGGACGTGCCGCCGGTAAAGTCCATGCCAAAGTTAAGGCCACGGATTCCCAGAAGTGCAATAGATGCGACCACCAAAAAAATGGATATTGCGGAAGCAATCTTCCGGAACCCCATAAAATCAAACGGTTTCTTTTGATCATCAGACATTGGCGAGCTTTCCTCCGATCGACAGTTTCTCGACCCTGCGGCCGCCATAAACCATATTGACAATGCTCCGGCTGACCATCAGCCCGGAGAACATCGACGTCAAAATCCCGATGCACAGTGTCACCGCGAAACCTTTCACCGGGCCGGTACCCATTGCGAAAAGAATAATGGCCACAAGCAATGTGGTTATATTGGCATCGAAGATGGACACAAACGCACGGGAATAACCGGCATTGATAGCAAGCTGCGGTGACACACCCGATTTAAGCTCTTCTTTGATTCGCTCAAATATCAAGACGTTGGCATCAACTGCCATACCGACAGTTAGTACGATACCGGCAATACCCGGCAGTGTCAGCGTAGCTGAGAGAATGGACATACAGGCTATAAGAAGCATCAGGTTGATGGTCAAAGCGATATTCGCCACAACCCCGAACCCTCGGTAGTAAACCAGCATGTACAAAAGAACAAGAATAAAACCGAGCGCCACTGACATCATGCCGGCGTCGATGTTTTTCTGTCCCAGGCTCGGCCCGATGGTGCGTTCCTGTACAAAGTACATGGGCGCCGCCAGAGCACCGGCCCGCAGAAGCAGAGCAAGCTCCGATGCCTCCGGAATGGAGTCGAGCCCGGTTATACGGAAGCTGCTTCCCAGCGCCGACTGAACCGTCGCAAGGCTGATAATACCCTTCTCAACAATCCGTTTTTCTGTTTCCACCGGCTCGCCGTTGACCATTCTGGTCTCGGTTTCCGTGCGGAATTCGATAAACAGAACCGCCATACGGCGGCCGATGGCGTTGCGCGTGGCACGATTCATCAGGTCGCCGCCCACAGAGTCCATGGTAATGCTGACCTGTGGCTGGCCATTCTCGTCAAACGCCTGTTGTGCATTGGCAACATTATTACCGGTGGCAATAAGCTCACGCTCCAGGCGGGCAGTGCGCTGGCGATCATCGCGGAAGCTGAACTGTTCGGTTTCACTTGCAGCCGCATCCTGACGCGCTTCCATACGGAATTCCAGGTTCGCCGTGGCGCCAAGAACCCGTTTGGCCTGGGCGGTATCCTGAACACCCGGAAGCTCAACAATAATCCGATCAGAACCCTGCTGCTGAACCAACGGCTCAGCAACACCAAGCTCATTTACACGATTACGGATGGTCGTAAGGTTCTGCTCAAGGGCATACTTCCGAATGGCACTTACCTCACCTTCAGATAAGGTAAGAACGATCTGAAACTCACCTGCAGTGGTTCTCTCGTCCAGCAAAAACTCGTTGTACTGACGCTTGATCAGAGAAAATGCTTCGGCACGCGATGCTTCATCGCGGAAACTCAGGACAATGTCCCGCGTTCCCTCTACATCACCGCCGCGATAGCGAATACGTTCGTCACGGAGTTCCTGCTTGATCTGGCCCGAGACCGCTTCCAGTCTTTGGCCAACGGCAGTATCCATATCCACTTCCAGCAGAAAGTGAACACCACCACGCAAGTCCAGGCCGAGCTTCATCGGTCCGGCACCCAGACTCTTCAACCAGGACGGCGTCGACGCGGCCATATTAAGCGCAACAAGATAGTCTTTACCAAGAGCAGCCTGAACCGCAGGGCGGGCGCGTAGCTGATCATCGGAACTGGTTAACCGTATAAGGGCATCCCGATCCTCAAGCGTACTGCTTTTAACCTCGATACCATCCGATTCCAGCGCTTTAACGGCTCTCTCGAGCACGGCAGAATCGACCTCGGTGCTGCTACGGGCACCGGTGATTTGCACGGCGTAATCATCGGGGAACAGATTGGGTAAAGCGTAGATAAACCCGATCGCGATCGCGACCAGGATAACCAGGTTTTTCCAAAGCGGGTACTTGTTCAGCATGGGATCCCTTGTAGCCGGCTCGGAGGCCGGCCTTGGTGTTTCAGCCAGAAAGGTTCAGGCCAGCGGGTATCAGGGCCGGCCGGAGAGTCCTTGCTCAGATATCTTTGAGCGTACCTTTCGGCAGTGCGGCAGCAACAGCTACTTTCTGTACCTTCACTTCAACGTTGTCAGCAATTTCAACAACGATGAAATCATCAGTGACCTTGGTGATTTTTCCGGCGATTCCACCGGACGTTACCACTTCATCACCTTTATTCAGGCCAGACATCAGTGATTTGTGCTCTTTGGCACGCTTGGATTGCGGACGCCAGATCAGGAAGTAGAAAATCAGAATAAAGCCGGCAAAGAAGATTACCTGGCCCATAACACCCATGCCACCTCCAGCAGGAGCTGCCTGGGCCATTGCCAGTGCGGGCATCATTGCCATAAGGCCGACCAGAAACAACTTGACTGATTTCATCAAAACTCTCCGTTGATTAAATAAAATTGGTTACCCATTACCCATGGCTGGCACTGTTTCGCCGCGCAGAGCATAGAAGTGGTTTATAAAGTCCGACAATGTACCTGCTTCAATGGCCCCGCGCAATCCAGCCATAAGGTTCTGGTAATAGCGCAGGTTATGGATCGTATTCAGCTGGGAGCCGAGCATTTCTCCACACTTATCCAGATGATGCAGATAACTTCTCGAAAAATTCTTGCAAGTATAACAGTCGCAATGGTCATCCAGCGGCGCGGTGTCATGGCGATGCCTGGCATTGCGGATCTTCACGATACCGGTCGATGTGAACAGGTAACCATTGCGGGCGTTTCTCGTGGGCATGACGCAGTCGAACATATCGACGCCCCGACGCACGGCTTCAACAAGGTCTTCGGGCCGCCCTACGCCCATCAGATAGCGCGGTTTATCGCTGGGCATCTTCGACGGTAAGTGGTCGAGTATGCGAATCATATCCTCTTTCGGTTCACCAACCGACAGGCCTCCAATGGCGTAACCGTCGAACCCGATATCTGTCAGCCCCTCCAGAGAACGATCTCTCAGGGATTCGTACATTCCGCCCTGAACAATACCAAACAGCGCTGCAGGATTGCCTTCGTGAGCATCCTTGCTGCGCTTCGCCCAGCGCAAGGAGAGCTCCATGGATTCCTTCGCCTGTTTCTCGGTTGCAGGGTACGGCGTGCACTCATCAAAAATCATAACGATATCAGAGCCCAGTTCGCGCTGAACCCGAATCGCAATTTCCGGCGACAATTCGACCGGTGAACCGTCTACCGGGGAACGAAACGTCACCTTTTCTTCGGTAATCTTGCGCATTTCGCCCAGACTGAATACCTGAAAACCGCCCGAATCCGTCAGAATCGGCCCCTTCCACTGAGTAAAGTCGTGAAGATCTCCGTGGGCTTTAACCACTTCGGTTCCGGGGCGCAGCATCAGGTGGAACGTATTGCCGAGAATGATCTCAGCGCCGGTTTCATGGATATCGCGTGGCAACATCCCTTTAACCGTCCCATAGGTGCCTACGGGCATAAACGCCGGGGTTTCAACCGTACCCCGTGGAAAGGTCAGCCTGCCGCGCCGGGCAAGGCCGTCTTCCCCCAGTTTTTCAAAGGACATGAAACAGGACTGGCTCACGGTGTGTCTCCGGTATTGAGTGATGATGGGCTGGCTTCCGGAACAGCCTCATCGGGTGCACCAAGAAGCATACCCCGGCTAGGCTCCTGTCCGGTTATGAACATGGCATCGCCATAACTGAAAAACCGGTACTTTTCGGCGATCGCATCACGGTAGGCATGTTTCACATGCTCAAAGCCGGCGAACGCGCTGACCAGCATGATGAGCGTGGATTCCGGCAAATGAAAGTTGGTGACTAGCGCATCGACGGTCTGAAATCTGTAGCCCGGATAGATAAAGATATCCGTTTCGCCCCGAAAAGGTTTCAGGTAGCCGCCACGACTTGCAGATTCCAGGGATCGTACCGAGGTAGTGCCAACGGCAACTACTCGACCACCCCGTGCTCGGGCACGGTTAACTGCTTCTACTGCCTCCTCGGGCACATGCACTATTTCACTGTGCATAACATGGTCATCTATGCTGTCTACGCGCACAGGCTGAAACGTGCCGGCACCTACGTGCAAGGTAACGAACGTACTCTCCACTCCCCGCTTTTTGAGAGCTGCCAGTACCCTTTCATCAAAATGCAGGCCGGCTGTTGGTGCGGCAACGGCGCCCGCTTCCTTCGCATAGACGGTTTGGTAGCGCTCACGATCTGTTGATTCGTCAGGCCGATCAACATAGGGCGGCAAAGGCATGTGCCCAATGCGATCAAGCGTATCGAGCACCGGCTCATCGGCCTCGCTTTCCAGATGAAACAGCGCATCATTCCGGCCAGTCATGCGCAGCGCAGTACCGTCTTCAAGAATAACCTTTTGGCCTACTTTCAGCGCTTTGGACGCCCGAACGTGGGCAACAAGATCATGCTCACCGGTTACCCGCTCTACCAACACCTCAACCTGACCACCGGTTTCTTTTTTCCCAAACAGGCGCGCCGGTATAACCCGGGTGTTATTGAAAACGAGCAGGTCGTCAGGCTGTAGCAAGTCGGGAAGGTCTGTAAAAAGACGATGTGCAGTATCACCGGTAGTGCCTTCAAGGCATAGCAGGCGGGAAGCGCTGCGCTCCCTGAGAGGGTACCGGGCGATGAGTTCGTCCGGGAGATCAAAGTGAAAATCGGAGACGTTCATGGACCGGGCTGTTCAAGACGCCGCACTATGCGACTTTTATGTGGTAGCGGCGGGCGGACTCGAACCGCCACACTATTTCTAGCAACGGATTTTGAATCCGTCGTGTCTACCAATTCCACCACGCCGCCAACGAAGAGAGGGGAATTATACTTAGCCTGATCGTGAAAGCAATACACAGGACCCGCGAGTTTTCGCGCAAGCCCTGGAATTTATAACCTGTCGAATAGCGACAACTGGGAAACCTGGGCAAACGATTGCTGCGCAGCCTGCAGCACAAAGCTCTGGAAGCTGAGATTGCTGATCGCTTCCGCGTAGTCTACATCCTGTAACTGAGAGCGGATTTCGTTGGTATAAACGGAAGAATCTGCAAGAAAGCTCTTGGTGGATTCCACTGCATTCATACGCCCGCCAAGCGCGGTCTGTTTGAGAACAATGCTCTCCTGGGCGTTGTCGAGATTAGCCAACGACTGCGCGATCAAATCATCGTAACCGGCATTGCCTTCGGGCGAGCTCTTGTCGAGAGATTCAAGCCCGGCAATCAGGTTTTCGATGGTGCCGAAAACGGATTGTTTCTCATTGATTTTCAATGTATAGCTATCCGGGATGGGAGCCGCACCAGGAACAGCACCGGTAATACTCGCTTCAATGCCCGCAACAACAAAGGCTTCTCCACTTTGATAATCCGAAGGGCTGACAGGGAAAGTTACTGTCGGATTGTTACTATTGAATGCCAGAACTTGCGGCGGGGTGCTGTTATCCACCTGAAGAGTTATGTCATTTGGAAACGATCCCGGAAAGGCCCCGGTCAATGCGGCCTCGTTGACCACATTCACTCCTGAAATAAATGTCCCGCTTGTTGGGCCAACGTGCTCGCCCACAACAGCTGCCGGAACATTAACAAAAATCCCTTTGCCGTTATCGCTGATGGGTACGGTAACGCCATCGTCAATTTCCAAAACCCGCTGGCCCTCGTCGCCCTGGTAGACGTACTTTCCTTCATCGTTCTGCTGGAAAGCCTGAACCGAGCCCTGAAAACCACTGAAAATATACTCACCAGAAGTATCCCGGGTGTTTGCGATATTGGCGAGCTGCCCTAGCCTCTCTTTCATTTCTGAAGAAATCGAACGCCGATCATTGGGCGACAAAGACCCATTACCTGCCTGAACAGTCAGTTCACGGATCCGCTGAATCACGTCGATCGAGCTTGCAAGAGCGCTCTCCTCTTGCTTGAGCCGGTTGTCCGCAAGGTTGACGTTGCGCTCATAGGTTTTAACCCGCGACAATTCCTGATCAAGCTTCAAAATACGGGCCGCAGCCACCGGATCATCGGAAGGCTTGTTCACTCGCTTGCCCGTGGATATCTGTTGCTGCGTGCTGTTCAGATTACTGTTCAGCTCCTGCAAACGGTTAATACCACTCGAGAATACCTGCTGTGATGAAATTCTGATCATGTCACATCACCTCATCTGTTACCGAAAAGTCTGCAACAGCGTATTAAACAAATCCTGGGCCACCGAAATAACTTGTGCCGAGGCGTTATAGGCGGCCTGGTACTGAATCAGCCTGCCGGCTTCCTCATCAAGGTTTACACCGGAAACCGATTCCCGTTGGCCAGTTGATTGCTCCAGCAGAGTTTTACCCGCCTCCAGATCGAACTGGCTTTGACGGGTTTTTACGCCGATGTCTTCCACCAGTCCGGCATAGCCTTCGGTGAAGCTCTGGCTTTTGCCATTCAGTGTATTGGCGGTACCCAATGCAGCCAGCAGTTCGGCGTTGCGGTTATCTGAAACACCGTTGCTGTTGTAGGCAATCTCAAAGGTATCGCCGGTTGCCGGCTGACCGGTCAGCTTGAACTGAAAGCCCTGATAATCAGCGCCCGCAGCGGGGTCGTTGCTGAACACCGTATTGATCTTGCCGGCTTCATAGGGCTGGTTAGCCGTGCCTACCGTGGCGCTCGCCGGCGGTGGCCCGGTCACGGTAAAGGTCATGCCCGTTGGGCCGCCCGCCGCAAAAGAGATTGTCAAAGGCCCGTTAGCCAATTCACCTGCAGTCTGAAACCCCGGCAACAAAGAACCGGTAAACGGGCTGCGCACATTCAGCATGGTGCCCTGATCGATTTTGCCGGTGCCCACATTCTGATCACCAGTGGTGGCCCGTATCGGGCTGGCAAACGCCAGATCCTCTTCACGGTTAACCTGCAGGCCAATTGATTCTGCTGCGTTGCGGCTGGGCTGAATCAGATACTTGTCACCAGCATTGAAGGTTCCACCTTCTACCCGGATATTGAACCCGGGCATGGTGATTTCAGATTGAACCGGGTCCGGCAAGCGGCCCTGATTTACAATCTTTCCGGAGGCCTTGTCGATAAGCTCAAAATTGCGCCCATCTCCGCTAAACTGCAGCGTCCAGCTTCCGGCCGGTAATTTGGTGCTGTCGGTAATTTCGACCGCCAGCTGGCCGTCTCTTGGTAACTGATTGTTGGCATTCGCAACAACACGGCTTCTCTGAACCGCCAAGTCGTTAACGTCGTTAAAAAACAGCCCACCCAGATCGCCTTCAAGATCCATACCGATTTCGTGCTGGTCGTTCATGCTGGCCGCAACGCCTATGGCGATCCGCCCCAACTCATCAAACGCCGGCTTCAGCGCCTCATTATCAAAGCGCCTCAGCCCGCCAAGCTTTCCACCGCTGATCTGTTCGTCAATATTGAGCGTGCGCCCACCATTTGTGAGCGTAAATTCCAGCCGGGTGGGGTCTTCCGCGTTGTCCCGGGTGCCGAACTGCGCAGCATTATTTCCCACAACCAAAGACAGGCCGTTAGAAAGCGAAACGTTTACCTGGCTGCCTTCGGTTTCTGTTACCCGTATGTTGACCAGTTCGGCGAGCTGACGCAGTTTTTCATCCCGCTGATCCAACAACTCGTTCGGCATTCTGCCCTGAGCCAGACCCGGGGATTCAGAGATGGCCAGGTTCAGATCCGCGATGCTTTTCAACAGTGTGTTGGCGTCTTTAACGCCCTGCTGCATTTGCGTCTTCACCGATTCACGCTGCTGAATAAACTCCTGGCTGAGCGCCTGAAACCGGTTGACCACCTGTTGTGCTTCGCTCAGCACCAACTGGCGCTGCGGCAAAGAGGCCGGATCCTCTGCGGCATTTTGCAGGCTCGCAA
>TARA_R110000822_G_scaffold202491_1_pt1 | contig 10853 bp, 20 predicted proteins | sample TARA_R110000822 | Tara Oceans TARA_R110000822 (sample SAMEA4397666) | marine metagenome | biome: Polar Biome; feature: [SRF] surface water layer (ENVO:00010504); material: water (ENVO:00002006), including particulate matter (ENVO:01000060) such as... | depth 5 m | reverse complement strand
ATTGTAAAAAGTATAAGCGTAAAAATAGATAAAATAAAGGTTATGTTAGATTTAAATAAAGAAATGGCTTGGGTTACTTTTTTACATGATGGTTGGGAAACTAAATGGCATCCAGTATTAGATGATGAAGGTAATCACTTAGAGTTTCACGAGCATGATACTATGAAACTATGTAGAAGTAGATTTAATGTAAAAGAGAATTGGATTAGTTTCGGTATAGCTCAAACTAGTCAAATGATTATTAACAACTCAGTAAGAGATAACCTTTAAAACTTAAAATTATGAATTGTACAATTAAAGTAATGGCTCAGTATTTCGAAAACTATTCAGATACAAAAACACCTTATTGGAAACCAAAAGGTGGACAGGAATTCCAAATCGTAATAGATTCGGATGTAATGATGTACTCCAAATATTTAGAGGAACATCTTGATAAGTTAGTATCAGAACAATCTGATGAACATAACAAATATGAATATATTGACCATGAGGTTCAATTTATAGAACCAATCGTATTGGATAAAGATAGATTGTATAATCTAATTACTTCAGAAGAAACTGAACTTGTATCATATGAATAAGTTAATTTGGAGAATGTACAATGAGAATAGAATCTCATTAGAAGTAGCAGAAGAACTGCTAGATTGTCATTACAATAGAACTAATAAAGTATATTAGATGAAAGAATTAAGATGGAATTTAACCAAAGCTCATATAGTTTGGTTACAACAAATCAGAAACCAAAATTGGTTGAAGTTAGAAGATACTGAGATGGTTAATTCTATATTATATAGAACTGATTATGATAAGGAACAAAAGTTAAGACTAAATGTTCTTAGAGAAACATATATAAGCGCAAAAAGTTACACAAGGCAATAGCTAAAACAGGGAATTAGTATGAGTGGAAAAGTAAGTGGATACACAGAAAAGATTTTTACCCAAGATGAGGTAAATGATATTTTAACTGAGATTAAAGATATGGTAGATGATTTAGGTTGGGATGAACAAAGGATGAGTCAGAGTGGTAAATCTATTTATAATAACTTAGTTAATTATTTGGAAGAGTTATGAAGGTATTTGAATTGGAGCGTGGTCATTATAACCTTATAAAAAAGTTAGAAAGTTGGTTACTTGATAGTATGCATAACAAAAGTGGTGCACAAGCTGAAGATTTAGTAATGGAACTTGTAGAAACCTTAAATGTTATTTCTCATAAAGGAACCTACAATCAAGCTGAGAAGCAACTTTTGAATAAACTAAGGTCTCAGTATGTGGAATCTGAGATAGAATAAGTAAAAAGTGAATATTTATACGAACCGATAAAGGTTTTATATTATTTTTGTTTAATTAAAGGGAAACCAATATGAAAAAAAAGATTTATATAATAATAACGTTAACTGTTTTAACAGCACTTTCGTTTGGAATGACAAGTAGTACTAAAGATGTACCAATTGATATTCCTACTAAAGTGGAACTTGGTCAAATACAAAGGATTAACCAACAAGCTATAATAGATAGTATTAACCAATATCATCAAATTGAATTAGATGAATTTTTGCATGCAATTGGTCATAGAGAATCAACGAATAGATATGATGTTGTAAACAAATGGGGTTATATGGGTAAGTATCAATTTGGAAGAAGTACTCTTAGAGGATTGGGTTATGAAGTATCTAAAAAAGAGTTCTTATCTAATCCTGATTTACAAGAAGAAGCAATGTTATCTTTATTAACTCATAACAAAGAGAAACTTCAGGAGTATATTGATATTTTTGATGGAAAAACTATAAATGGAATATATATTACTGAGAGTGGTATCCTAGCAGCTGCTCATTTGGGAGGACAAGGTTCTGTAAAAAGGTACTTTAGAAATGGTAAAGTTTTCAGAGATGGGAATGGAACTAAAATTACTTCCTATATGAATAAGTTCAGCGGATACGATATCGCATTAAATTAAATGTTATGACAAAAATACACTTTGGGTGTGGATGGAATTTTTTAGAAGGATGGGATAATACCGATATGGTAATTCCACCTAATTTAACTAAGGAACAAGAAGCACATATCAAAATTATTGATGTTACAAAAACACTACCATATGAATCGGATAGTGTAGATTTTATATTCCACGAACATATGATAGAACATATCGATGAAGTGGATGGTTACAATTTCCTAACTGAATGTTATCGTGTATTAAAGCCTGGTGGAGTGATGAGATTATCATGTCCTTCCATAGATGGTGCTATGCAGGTATATCAGAATTGGGATAACGTTAGTGATGAGTTTAAAGAGGAGTATGGTTTTTTAACTAAAGCTAGATTTATCAATCATTTTATTTACTATGAAGCTGCTGGATATAAAGGTAAAAAGTTTAGTCCAGAAGGTGAAATTAAGTATGTAAATAATCCAGACTATTGGCATAAGTATATGTATGATAGAGAGGATTTTTCTTATAAATTAGATTATATTGGATTTAATGAAGTTAACTTTGTTAATAAACATAAGAGTCAATATAATGAATTGAAGGGATTAGAGAGAAGGTTTGGTGGTAAGTTCAAGTCATTTCCAACTGAAACTGATATAACATTAGAAACTATTAAATAAATAAAGATTATGAGAAAGGCGTTATGGGTAGGCTTAGGCTTATTTTTTGTAGGATGTGCCTACATTGGTATCATCCTCCCCGGAGTACCAACAACATTCTTTGTGATACTAGCTGCATGGGCATTTAGTAAATCATCGGAGAAATTCAATAAGTGGATACATGAACATAAATTGTTTGGTAAATATCTAACTAATTGGGAAACTAAAAAAGTATATCCAACTAGAGGTAGATATGCAATGATAGGAGTTATGTGTATTTCATTAATTTCAATGTTCTTTACACTTCCACTTAGGATTGTAGGGTACGCTGCTTTTACATTCCTATTAATTTGTATTTGGGCACTTAGATACCCCGGTTCAGTAGAAGAATATAATAAACGAATTAAAGAAGGAAAGAAAATTGGCTGGTTCAAATAAAATACCTAATATTAATCCAAAAGATATAGGTTTTGGAATTAAAACATATGTACCTACTATTGATTATTATTTAGATTTAATCAAAAGTGGTACTAACTTCAAATTTATCAGATGTAATCATGGAATGTTAGACCCTTTCGCTAGAGCTATGAATAATGATGAACTATATAAACTTATTGAAACCAAACAATATAGAGAAGTTGCTGAAAGAGTAGCTGATTATCATACTCATAAACATGCTCAATTAAAACGATGGCATGGTACGATGGATGAACGATATATTCAGACGTTAACATTCTTTACTAAATTCTTTTATGAGGAAACTCATAATGAAAGTGAATTTGATTTTGGTATCTCATTATGTAATGGTATTTGGAGAGCATCTGATTTGATAGAACATAAGGATGTAGTTAGTAGAGGTAATTCATTTTTATCACTAACTCAGAATTTAGATAAAACATATTTTCATGGTGGATTAGTAAGACACTATGCTGTAACTGGTGAAATATATCAACTATTTGATTTACTGAATGAGTTAGATTATGATGTTATATTTGTTGGAGCTCCTTACTTTAAAATGGCTGAAGTTGAGTATAAGATTAAGAACTTTAAACACATTCCAATTTCTTACACAAATGCAATTGAAAGATTTGGTGAAACTATTGATATGGTAAAGAGTACCATCAATAAAAAGGAAACTATAATCTTTAATTCATGTGGGCATGATTTAACGTTTTTGTTAGCTAATTCAATAAAAGGTATTGATGTATCCCAAATGGATATTGGTAGAGCATTAGATTGGAATATCAATAAGAGTTTTATTAGAAAGAATCATACCAATGAGTTTAATAATTTACCAAATGGCATTTATAAGCCTTGGGAAAAATATGGAGAGAATCCTTGGTTAGTAACACCAAGACCAACTCATATGGATGTTATAAGAAGATTAAGAAATGGATAAAGTATTTTGTATTGGAATGAATAAAACTGGTACTACCAGTCTTAAATTTGAATTTATACGTTTGAAGTACAATGTAGCTCCTCAAAGAGAAATAGAACGAAAGTTTTGGGCATATAATAATGAAAAGTGGGAGGTTATTATTGATTATTGTAAAGGATATGATTTCTTTCAAGACTTTCCATTTTCATTTCCAAATACATACAAAGAAATTGATAAGGTGTTTGGTTCTAAGTTCATATTAACAATACGAAATTCAGCAGATGATTGGTATGATTCTTTGATTAGATTTCATAAAACAACTGGGGCATTTAATTCAAATGGGAAGCTTCCTACAGCTAAAAACTTAAAAGATGCAGTTTACATTAGAAAGGGTTGGATGTACGATACTCATATGACTCTATTTGATGTAACTGATGTTGATTTATATAACAAAGAAAAGTTAGTAAAGGCCTATAATGATTATAATAATGAAGTTATTAATTATTTTGGAGATAGGGATGATTTTTTAGTACTTAACTTATCAGAAGGTGATTCTTATTCTAAATTTATAAAGTTTTTGAATGTAGATAGTCCTCATAGTGAATTTTTACATTTAAATAAATCAAAATGAGTACAATAGCATTGATAGTTTTTGTAATATTTGGATTAATTTCAGGATATCTTAGATATTCGTACTACAAAGATTTGTAAATCTAATATATTTTTCGTATATTAGTATAAATGAATTACAGAAAGAAAATAGGTAATGATTGGTATCTACTTAAACTAACCAATAACGGTAGTTTAAAGTGGATTAAAATAAAATTAGGATAATATGGCAAATGGAATTTATAAAATAACTGATGAGTTCGAAGAGAAATTAGCTCACTATACTGGAGCTAAATACGCAGTAACTGTTGATAATATGAGTAACGGATTATTTCTTGCTCTTTATTATGAGAATGTAGTAATGAATAGAACTGAAGATACTATTACTATACCTTCAAGAACATATCCATCGGTTCCTTGTGAAGTAATTCATGCGGGTCTTAAAGTTGATTTTGAACCTGTTGAAGGTAAAACAATAAAAGGTGCATATCAAATGAAAGGTTCTAATGTATGGGATTCGGCTCTATCATTCACAGCTGATATGTATATTCCAAAATCTCATATGTGTGTATCGTTTACAGGTCCTTACAAACACTTCAAATTATCTAAAGGTGGTGCTATATTAACTGATGATTATGAAGCATATCTTTGGTTTAGAAGAGCAAGATATAGTGGTAGAAGAGAAGTATCCTATTTTGAGGATAATTTTGATATGATTGGGTGGAATTTCTATATGATGCCTGAGTTAGCGGCTAGAGGTTTGTTACTTATGGGTCAATTCTATAATATGGATGGAACTAAAAAGCACAATGAAGATTTGGAACTACCTTATCCTGATTTGAGTAAATTTGATGTTTATAAAAAATGAAAGTATTCCAAATAGGTTTTAATAAATGTGGAACTAAATCTTTACGAGATTGGTTTATTCAAAATGGATATAATTCAGTACATTGGGATAACTATAAATGGGATAACCATTTTACTAAAAACCAAAGTAATGATTTACCATTATGTGATGGGGCTGATGATGTAGTATTTTGGAGTGATATTGGATTTGTACAAAGACAATTCCAAATATTCGCTGAACAATATCCAACATCAAAGTTTATATATAACATACGAAACGTAGATGAATGGTTAGATAGTAGAGATAGGCAATATAAAAAACACCCACAAGCATTTACTGATAACTTTGGGTTTACTATTGATAATCAACTAGATAGAATGGATTATTGGAAATCCGAATGGTTCTATCATAAGAAGGTTATTGATGAATATTTTGTAGGAAAAAAGAGTAAGCGATTACTTACATTTAATATAGGAGAGGATTCACCTCAAAAAATAGTTGATTTTTTAACTGAATTAGACTTTGGGGATATGAATTTTCCTTGGAGAAATAAAGGATAATATGTTTTATACTAGATATGAATTAACAAAGATTGGATTTAAATCAATAGGTAAAAATGTATTGATTTCAGATAAAGCATCTATATATTCACCTCAAAATATTGAGTTAGGTAATAACGTAAGAATAGATGATTTTGTTATACTTAGTGTATCTGCAAACTTAAAGATTGGAGATTATTCACATATTGGATGTTACACTTCTATAATAGGTGGAGCCGATGTGGTGTTAGAGGATTATACTTCAATATCAGGAAGAGTTTCTATTTACAGTTCAAATGATGATTATACTGGTTTGAAAATGACAAATCCAATGGTTCCATCGGAATATACTGGTGTTAAGAGTGGACCTGTACTTATTAAGAAACATAGTATAATTGGATGTAATTGTGTAGTGTTACCAAATACAATATTAAATGAAGGAGTTTCAGTAGGTTCACTAAGTTTACTAAATGGTGAATATGAGGAATTTTCAGTTTATACTGGAGTTCCTGCTAAAAAGATTAGAAATAGACAAAAAAGATTATTAAAATATGAACAAGCTTTACGAAATAGTTAATGAAGTATTAGAAAGTAATGAGTTAGATACTCAAAACACTTTCAAAGATACTGATAACCTAAAGGATGATTTGGGTATGGATAGTTTTAATCTAGCAGAATTAACTGTAATGATTGAAGATGAATTTGATATAGATATATTCGAAGGTGATATGGTATTCACAATTGGAGACATAAAGACAAAATTGAATGGATAACATTGGTAACATACCAATTGTATTACATACTATGGATAGTTATAATGCTTATTGGGATACTTGGTTTGAGTTATTCCAAAAGCATGTAAAGAACTATGGTACTATATATTTTCTAACAGAAGATAAAGAACCTAATTTTTCTAATGAAGATGGAGTGGTTCATATTAAAACTGGAGGTGGTGAATGGGGTGCTAGATTATTAAATGGGTTATCTCAAATAGATTCTGATTTGATATTTTATATGCAGGAAGATTTTTGGGCAATTAAAGATATTGAGTTGGAGGATAACTTTTTGGAATTATTTAAAAACTACAAAATGGATTGTTTGAGAATATGTCCTAATTCTGAATTAATTTCATTATCTCATATAACTAATGATTTGTACAAATATAACAGACATTCTCCATTTAGTATATCTCATCAATTTTCATTGTGGAATAAGGAATATTTTATGAGTAATGTAAATTCAAATGAATCACCTTGGGAAAATGAAATATATGGTTCTAATAGAATAAATGAAAATAATCATAACATTTACCATATAGATAACTATTGGTATGAATCAGTATGTATGCAAGGTGAACTTCAACAAATTGGATATGATATAAAGAAAAAATTGAATGGATAAAGATTTAAAAGAAATACTAAATAGAATCAAATTTCTCAAAGAGGATTTTGAAATGCTACAAGATGGTAGATGGAGTTTAAATTACGATGATGGTACTGGGTTGGATGCATCTATAATTAATTGTGATAAAATCATAAATGCAGTAGAGAGATTAAATAAAAATTGAATGGATAAGATATTCTTAATAGATAAAAACACAATTACTTACAATAATTTAATTGATTATATCAATTTAAATGTATTTAGTAATGAATATACAGAGTGGGAACTTTTTATATTGAATACTATTAAGAATTTAGCATCTAAAGGTGTGAGTAACCATACTGATTTGATTAATGTTTTACATAAAAACAATAAACATATCGAATTGTTATCATCAGGAACAACTGGTGAACCAAAAGTCATTTATCAGTCATTTAAGAATATGGTTAGAAACATTTCCATTTCAGAGGATGATTCAGTTTGGGCTATGTTCTATCATCCAAATAGAATGGCTGGATATCAAGTTCTATTCCAAACTCTTTTGAATGGACAGGCTTTAGTTAATATGAGAGGGTATGATTACAAAGATATTCAAAATAGAATACTAACTTATAACGTTACTCATATATCAGCTACACCTACTTTGTATAAAATGATATTAGGTCCTACTTTTGATAAGGTTAAACAAATAACATTTGGTGGTGATGGTTCTACTAAGAATTTACAACACCAAATTAGTAAGTACTTCCCAAATGCTAGGATTAAGAACATTTATGCATCTACTGAGGGTGGGAGTTTATTTGCATCAAATGGTGAATTGTTTCATATTCCAATAAAGTATATGGATAAGATTAAGATTGTTGATAATGAAATACACATACACAACGATTTGGTTGGATTATCAACTTCAATTGAAATGGATGGTGATTGGTATAATACTGGTGATTTGATTGAATTTGTAACTGATACTGAATTTAAAATAGTTGGTAGAAGTTCTAATGTTGTTAAAGTAGCGGGATATAACGTAAATTTAGAATCAATAGAATCTAAGATACTGAAAATAGAAGGAATTAAATTATGTAAAGTTTCATCAAAATATAATTCTGTTTTGGGTAATATGTTAATTGCTGAAATAATATTGTTAGATGGATACTCATTAGTAGATATCAAACGTAGTATGAGAAATGGGTTGGAGAAATTTGAAATACCAACAAAGATAAGTTTTGTAGAATCAATTGAATTAAGTGAAAATGGTAAAATCAAAAGGTAAAACTATATTAGTAACGGGAATATCCAGAGGATTAGGATTAGATACAACAAAAGAATTATTGGATTCTGGATATAATGTTGTTGGAATAAGTAGAACTTATAATGATGAATTTAAGGATTATCCTAGCTTCAGTTGGTTAAAGTATAATTTATCAGATTCACAAAAAATGGAGAGATTTCTTAAAGATAATTTAGGAAATGAACTAGCTTTCGATGGATATGTTAACAATGCTGCTTGGGCATATGATGATATTATTACCAATATGAACATGAATGAGTTAAAACATATGTATGATATTAACGTATTTTCACCAATTGCAATAACTAAATTTTGTTTGAGAAATATGTTACTTCATAAAACAAAAGGTTCCATTGTTCACCTCTCATCAATAAGTGTACATACTGGATATAATGGTTTATCAATGTATGCATCTACAAAAGGAGCATTAGAAGCATTCTCTAAAAATACTGCTAGAGAGTGGGGAAGAAAGGGAATTCGTTCAAATTGTATTGTAGCTGGATTTATGGAAACTGAAATGAGTAAAACTTTGAGTGATGAACAAAGAGATAGAATTTACAAAAGAACTTCATTGAAAAAACCAACCGATACCAAATCGGTAGCAAGTACTATTGAATTTCTACTCTCAGATAAATCAAATTCAATTACAGGACAAAATATTAATGTTGATTCTGGTACGATTTAATTTGGATATGTGGAATATTTTTCGTATATTTGTATAAACAAAAATTAAATATAGATGAAGTTTGCACTAATAGCACACGATAACAAGAAAGCAGATATGGTTGCTTTTGTATCAAAAAGATTACCTTTCTTCAATAGAGAGGATATTGAGATTGTAACAACTGGTACAACTGGTAAGAAAGTTAAGCACGCTGGAATAAGAGATGTTGAAACTGTAAATTCAGGTCCATTAGGTGGTGATGCTGAAATTGCTTCAATGGTAGTTAGAGGAAAAATTGATGCTGTATTATTCTTCAGAGACCCCTTAGATAAACATCCACACGATGTTGATATTTCAATGTTGATGAGATTGTGTGATGTACATGATGTACCTCTAGCAACTAATTATAGAACTGCTAGTATTTTGGTGAAGTGGTTTAAAACAAAAATAAAATAATGAATAAAGTATATATAGTAATAGCATTTAATAAAGTAGATTTTTACCCCGTAGGAGTTTGTGATAACATAATTATAGCTAAACAATATGCTCAACGAGAATATAAAGAAAGAGCGAAATCACATAGAATTAACATTTATGAGAAAACTATGAACGCTCCACAAATGATGGAAGATAAAATAGTATATAAATTATAATGGATGTAACCAAAAAAGTATTAATAATGGTTACAGGCTCTTATGCTGAATCTGAAAACTATAAAGAGTGTGAAAAGACTTGGATGCCTTTATTAAGAAAAATGGGGTTCAAAGTATTAACTGCATTGGGTAATAGAGAAGTTCAAGAATATGGAGTTCTAACATCAAATGATTTTGAAAATTATTATAAATTTTTAGGTAAAAACACAATTGAATTTAGAACTTTTGATGATAAAAGAGGTTTATTCGATAAAAGTATAAAGTTGCCCGCTAAATGGATATTGGAAGAAACTGATTATGAATACTATTTTAGAATAGATTCAGACTCATTTGTACATCCTATGAGATTTAAACAAATGTTAGAAGATAACTTAAAATGGGCACCTGATTTGGATTATATGGGATGTTGTCATCCTTGGATGGGGTGGAATCCTCACCGTAGTCAAAGGTATTTTATTTGTAGAACCGGTCATATGGCAGCTGGTTGTGGGTATTTAGTATCCAGAAGAGCAATGAGAGTAGCACAAGAAAAGATGAAATTATTACAACCATCTGAATTCATACTTGATGATTGGGTATTGGGTAGAGCTATGTGGGAAAATGGAATACAACTTTTACATGATTCTAGGATTTGTTTCGAATCTAAACATAAAAGAGTTATAAGAGATTATGTAGATGTTGGAGTTCCTGATATTACAGAGGAAGAATCTCATTTAGCTATTCAACATTATATGAATGGACATATGAGGGATGCAATAAAAAAATTAAAGTTATGAGTTGGTTTAAATTAAATAGAACATTGAGAGAATTACTCAAAAAGAAAACCGAAGAAGCTGATAATATCAGAAACGAATGGTTTAAACAAAGAAAACTAATCACAGAGTTACAAAGGGAATTAGAATTGGC
>TARA_R110000822_G_scaffold170693_1_pt1 | contig 10856 bp, 16 predicted proteins | sample TARA_R110000822 | Tara Oceans TARA_R110000822 (sample SAMEA4397666) | marine metagenome | biome: Polar Biome; feature: [SRF] surface water layer (ENVO:00010504); material: water (ENVO:00002006), including particulate matter (ENVO:01000060) such as... | depth 5 m | reverse complement strand
TCGCTACCATTGGTAGTCTTCTTCTTTTTTGCAAGATACTGGTCTGTCATAGTATCACTCATCATGGGTAAATATGAATCTTACTCAATATGTCATTTTTTATATTGAGTTAAAAAAAACACTACTCAAGTAGTAATATGACATTGTATGTGAGCAAAGTTTCCAAATATCAGACAGAACGTCTTCAAAACATGAAAAGGCATTTAAAGGCTAGAGGAATTGAATTCAATCCGGAACATCCCGATGCATTTAGTGCCTTTTGTACAACTTACAAAAATGAACAAGCCTATGCTAAAGCTTTAGCATTGCTAGATAGAAATAAACTACCCTCAACATTAGACATGGATTTGACCCCATTTTTAGAAGGTAGATATGACAAAATATCTAACATTGATGGTATCTATGCTAAATTGACAGAAATAGGTAATGAACTTGAATACCATAAGTATGAACAAGCCGTTACCAAGATGTATGGTAATCAGATGAAGTATCAGAATGGATGGATTTGTCACAAAGGTGGTGAATTACAACCATCCGATGAAGAGTTTTACCGGATGTATCAAAGCCTTGTTATTACATATGGACATTATCTATATTCCTGTTCAGCAAATAGTAATTGTGAGAAATATAGATCTACTATTTGTGCACAAACACTAAGACTTGCTACTAATAAACACACTAAACCGGTAATCATCAAAAGAATTAAAAATCATGTTGCACAGACTATGGAAAACGATAGCTAAGTCCAATTACACTTGCTATCTTTTGCAACTTGCTTCATCATATCATTTGCTAACTGATTTCGGGTATAATGAGCAACTGCTGTAGATGGTTGATGTGCTAAGATATCAATTGACACTCTATGCTTTTCTGAGTCCCCAACCGATCTACCATAGTTCCATGTTTCGAAACTATTCCTAACACCATTGACACTAAAATTCCTGATACCTAACTGTCTCAGAGTCACATTGGAATTAACGGTGTAAGGATTACCATTAGCTTTACAAATTAGATTAGTTCCCATCAAATAGGGTTTAATAGATTCAACATATTCCTTGGTAACTTTAAACTTTCTTTTAACTCTGGTTTTACTATGCTGTGATGTGATATGCCATTCACATGACCCCATATCCAAAACATTCATGCACCCCCTCTTTGATTTATCCGTGGTAGAATTGACTATTTCATGAAGTCTCAAGGGATACCCTTGAGCATATGTCAAACACACAATCTTTCCACCAGGATGTAATGTGTCTTCAAATGCTTGTTTAATAATTGTGTTTTTCATTTCATTCCAATCGGTAATATCTTTGTCGGCTGGTTTGATTTCAATAGGTAGTTGTAACAACTGTTTCCTTCTTTGTATAAACTCACCTTCATATCCTACAAGTTTCATAGGGTATGCAAGAGTTGCCATCTTTGAAGTTAAAGATGTATGATCCCTAATGGTAAAATGATTCAAAATCAATTTGACTATGTCATCATATCGATTCTCATAATCTTTGATGACTATGACATTCTTGTCCCATCCAAACTCTTTTGCAATTAAATGCACTATACTTTTAATTGTTCTGAAATATGCAAGACTTGAACATTTGTCTTTGATTTGATCTAATACAACTATTCGGGGTACAATTTTAGGTTTAATCTTTTTAACTACTTGCTTTTGACCATACCAAAATGGTTCTTCTTTAGTTTGCCAAGTATCGGATTCTAAGTCGAAGTCGACACTTTGATAATTTGTGAGCAAATCTGAGTGATTCATTACATTATTTATAAAATCATTTTAAAATAAGTTTATAAAATACAATATATGAATTTCACTGAATTAAAGAACAACCCTGTATATGTCATTAGTCTTAGTAAAGATGTAGATAGATATGCTTGGTGTAAACCCGCTTTGAACAAGGTAGGATTTAACAAAGTAATTAGATATTCAGGACTTGATGCTAATGTTCATAGAGCTGAAGATGAAGCAAATGGGCTTAATCATTATGATAATTCACTTTGGGTAAAGTCAAAAACTTATAAGTTATCAAAAGACACTATGGCTGAACTTGGACTTGATTGGTCTAAGAATTATGTATATGATCACAAGCCATACAACCCATTTACGGGTGGACAACTAGGATGTGCTGTGTCACATTACAATTGTATAAAAGAAGCATATGACAGATTGGACAATTATGTTTTTATCTTTGAAGATGATGCAATGCCACATCAATGCTTCAATGAGTTTGCCCAAGAACTATGGGACAACACACCTACTGATTGGGAAATCTTATACATGAACATTGCTGCCGAAGATGACACCATTAATGAAGTGTCACAAAGAAATGTGGTCTATACCTGTAAAAGTGACCCAAAATATAGAGTTGTACAACAGGCAACTTTCGGGCAACAGTCCTACATCCTGACAAGGATAGGTATGAAAAGATATTTGGACTATGTGAAAGAGAAAGGTATTTTTTGCATTGACATTGATATTATTGATTTGACTAGACACCATGGTATGAAAGCATACCAATGGTTGACTACAAAGAGAGCTGATTTTGACACCATGCCAAGTACTGAATATTCATTGATGTGTCAGATGAATGGCAATCTCAACAACCAATGGGGTATCCCACTAAGCATCCATCAGCATAGACAAAGAAGTCCCTTTTTAGATTTGCAAGGTTGGTGTTGTGAACAAAAGCAAGAAGACTTATTTCACTACATAGATTTTTATAACTGTAAAAAAGGATTAGAGATCGGGGTATTTGGTGGTTCAAGTTTTATTAGAGCAGGTATGATGTTTAAAGCAAATGGTGGTACAATAGTTGGTATTGACCCTTACAGTGCTGATGAATCAAATAAATATGATGTAGAAGGTGCAAATAAAGATTGGTGGAAAGCAGTCGACTATGAAAAAATCAAAGTAAGTTGTCTATGTGCTATTCAAACTTTCGGATTGACAGAGGTTTGTGATTTAATTGTAACCAATAGTGATGATTATTGTGAAACTATTGAAAATGACTCATTAGATTTCATTCATATCGACGGTAATCATACTGAAGTACAAAGTACATTAGATTGTGAATTATACTTACCAAAACTAAAAGTCGGTGGAATTTTAGTTATGGATGACATAGAATGGGAATCGGTTAGAAGAGCAAGACAATGGTTAAATGAACATTGTAAAATGCTTTGTGAAAAGAGTGTTGATGGAAATAGTTGGGGTGTCTTTCAAAAGCTTTAGGATTTTTTACTACTATATTATATGAATGATGAATGTCCTGTGTGTTTGGTGCAAAAAGAGATTGTTTCCTTTCCTACATGTAGTCATGGGGTCTGCAAAGAATGTTATAAAATACTGGATAAATACCAAATCACGACTTGTCCACTTTGCCGATCCAGTTTCAAAGACCCATCTACTTCCGAACCAGATGTGGTCAGACGAAGAAGAAGACGTAATTTATCAAGAATTGAACATTTGAAAAGAAGACAAATAATCAAAGGAAAACAAAGAAGATCAAGATCTAAAAAAGAAGGTCGAAGTAACAAATTACATGGAACTAATTACTTTTAGTAGGTCTCTTATCAAATCATAAGGTACTCTGTATCTCATTTGTTTGATTGTAGCCTTTGTGGTTGAATTCACTAACCGATGTCTGCTAAGATTGCGGAAAGGAATATGGTCACAATCTTTACCAATACACCTTTTTGGACTAAATGGAATATTAGTCCAAATTCGGGTTGGTTTTTTTACTTCGAAATTGTATGCACAATAATCCACAACATGGGGTTTATCATACTTAGGGTATGTGTCATGTATATAATGTTTCATGCTTGATCCATCTGGATTCTCAATCCACCAATACTTGGGTTGAAAGTACTCTAAGATTTCAATCACCTTATCAACCATCGGTTTACCAAACTTATCAATGTCCCTTTCTATATTTTTGCTTGTGACGACAGACCCATCGGGGTTTATAGTTAATGATTTCCTATCTATCCAACACTTTCTAAGCTGAGACCACCAAAGACACACAGGACTTGCTGTAATTACATCGAAAGTATGTGGTGGATAGATCTTGTAGTCCCATGTCATAATGTCTGCTTGGATATGGCAATCACTTTTGTAATTATTAAAAGGTGAGGAATCACCCTCAACCATATCGACCGATACAACATCATAACCAAATTCATGGGCAACTTTACCAATGGAATGTGTACCACTAAATAACTCTAAAAGTTTTCCAACCATTAACTTTTAGTAGATTATTTCCTTTGTAAATGAACATCACCAAAATGTTAAATTCTGTTCCAACATTTCATCGGTAATGTGAAGTAATGATGTGGTATGATCATTGACCCCACATGATACCTTCCATACATTGTCTTCCCTGATGATACCTGCCGGAAAGATGACCCATGTGCTTTTCAAATAACTAAATTCATCTTTTTCAATACATGGTGCAATGAGTGGATACCGACTAATTCTTTTTGGTACTAATTGCTTATCTAAAACTAATGCACCACCCGTGTAGACTGTGTTTCCACCTGCAAGTTTAATAGTAGAATGAAAGATAGTTAGATAGTCACCATTATCCATTTGCACTAATGGTGTACCACCTTTGATAGTTCCATATTTCCATGAGTCAAATATGGCTGTGTCCATTGTAGCTGTTTTACCATCCTTTAACCGGTAGAATACTAAGGGTTGGAATGAATACAATACCCATAAGTCACCCTCATAACTCATCGGTGACCAATTCTTTTCCCTACCATCATGATACCTTCCCACTAAAACCTTTGGACTTGGTGGATAGATAACATCCATGAAATCACATTTAGTAAGTCCTAACTTAGCATCCATCTCAACATCAAGCCTGACATAACCTATCTTCCATCCATCAGTAAATACCATATAAAATTGGTTATCATGTACTACCAATCGCGGGTCTTCTGCCCTCCATCGTGTAACACTTGGTTGATTCTTTTTTACCATTTTCCATTGCAACTTCTCACCGAAAGTCGGTGGGGGTTTGGGTTTGAAGGTGAAATGTTGTCCGATCGGTATGTTACCTTTCATAGCACATAAATGAACCAAAGTATGTAAGAAATGTGGTTCTTGTTGTGTCCGATATGCATACAGACTGAGCCCCTCATGTAAGGTGTCAGCATCAGGATGTTTGCATACACTGCCATTCAGATAATGAGTGTGTTGGACAATTCGGTTTGGCATTTCAGTATATTTTTTCAATAAACAGTTATAGATTGGGGTGCAATCCCTTTCAGTCTTATCACAAACTATGTTTTCCCATTGGGTAATATTCTTATTCATTATAATCTTCATTGTCTACTTCTTTTTAATGTTTTTACAAATCAATATTTTATGCTGCCCATAAAATATTTCTACTATGATAGTTGGCACTATTGACATCATTTATTGTCTTGCTACCATCTTTTCTTACAATCTTTGAAGTCCTTGCTAAATAAGAAAGCCTTCTTGCTTTATCACCATGATTCAAATACTTTGGTAATAACCCTGTCCGATCTCTAAAATGTTGCATAGGAAGTGCACCAAAATGAATTGTTTTGTTATTAACAACTACCATTAATTTCTTACCTTTGGAAGTTGATAATTTATATTCATAACCATCTACTGTCTTGGACATATAGACTTAGACTTTATAATATCCAAGATCCAGACTGTAGTCACTGGATACACCACCGGTATTTTCAAGTTTTAACCTAATATATCTAGGAAGTACAACATACGACATGAATTCCTGTAAAGCAAATAGACCTGATTGAGTAAAACTTGTGGCAAAACCCAATGTATAAAAAGTTGAATTATCAAGACTTGCTTCAATAGTTAGAGTACCCCCTGCACTATTAGAATCTGTAATCTGGATCATGAGACCTGAAAAGTCCCTTGGAATTTTACCAGAAGTTCCGAAATCATGAACCGATGAAGTTGTAGGAACATTGATTGCAATTGTTTGTACCGACATAAGGTTTGGTGCAACCCATTCTGCTTGTAATCCAGCCTCAGTAGAAGCACCGGAAGGTAAAGGTAATGATGCAGAACTAGTGGCAACAGTGCCACTGACAGCACTAACTGCAACCGTACCACTAACTACCGAATTGACTGAACCGGATGAAATAACCACAGCCCCCGTGTCGCAGGCTGTAATATTACCACTAATAGCGACAAGTGATGCATTACCAGCCGTCTGTAGAGCAGCCGTAGCATCACCCCCCGAACCACCACCTGAAATAATATCAACTTTAAGATGACCCTCAGTATCACAGAGAGCTCTCTTGAAAGTTGAACCATCAGCAATATCGGTAAAACCACCAATACCACATGGTTGTGGGTTTGAGCTAGTGTATGGGTCAAAGCTGTTGTCGGGGTTTGTGAGGTAAACCCCACTACTTGTACCTTTATTATTGGACATTATAATCTATAAAATATATGATTTGCAGAATTTGTGATCAAGAATTACAAATCAAGAATGTTAAACCAATGTTGATATGTCCTGACTGCTTTAAAAGATTCTGTAATAAGTTTAATAGATGTTCACGCCAAACCTTTCTATCCTCACCAATCCCGACGAAACCACCATCACCGAAACTATTACAGAAATTATTCGAAGATCCCCCAGATTCAACCAGTGGTTCACCTTATCCCTTTTAACCGAATATGATGATCCCTCTAATCTTTATATTGAATGTGTTCATGGTAACATGCAAGGTAATTTTAATCATCATTTTGTTAACATCGATGATAGTCCCAGAGACATAGTAAAAAAGTTAATCAAGTTTTGTCCTGATTTATATTGTTTAGATTATGCACTCTTAAAAGAAACACAACAATAATTTATGGGATATATATATCCCCCCTTCTTGCTTCCAATTTGATTATGACAGTTAAAACTTTGTTGTTGATTTATATAAATATTCTAAAGGTGTCCATTTGAACACCAATAGAATATATTAGTCAAAGTATATGCATATGAAAGGTTTATGTCAACATGACATTGAAAAAGAATGTATTGAGGGACTCAAGGCAATGTCTACCAAACCCAAAAGGAAACCACCCCCACCAAAAACAAAGCAGTATTTCGAAAAGAGAAAGTTTCATCGAATGCCGGATGGTACATTGATGGCTGGTTCGAAGCACCCAACATCGAAAAAGAAATCTAAGACAAGTTATAACTATGGTAAAACTACTAAGAATAAAAGGGGACAGTACTAAAAACGACACCGAAATTCGGAACATATTTACTGAAACTATTCAAGTGCTACCAAGATCTAAATTAGCATTGAGAAGTGTCAGAGTCAATTTAGCAAATACACCGGATTTTGAGGACTTTGATTTGGTAGAAGATAGTACTATTGTTGTTGATATTGGTAATGCAACGGGTACAGCAACAATAGTGAAAGGTGATTATATTAGTGCTAACCGAATACTTACCGAATGTCAAATCCAATGTAACGCAGCAAATTATATAAGTACGGGTAATAATGTTTATGGTTATGTTCATTGGCAAAGAAATGGATCAAAATCAAGATGTGATATATATGAAACTCATCAGGAAGCAGCTGGGTTTATAGATGATGGTAATTGGATTACCCTTGAAGGTGACAGAGCATCGGCCGGTATTACCAATACTACAATTATTTCAGATTCAACAGCAATAGAGTTCTTCCAAGAAATATTAGTTAGCACCATACCACTCACAGAGAATGTTATGAGTGCAGCATTGGGAACTGCTCAAGCAGACACGGGTACAGCAAGGATTGGTGCCGTTTCTGGTGCCGGTGGTAAAATGTATTATGGTATTGGACTTGATGCACAAGTAGGTACATCCGGTATTTACAATATTGTCAAAGATGATAGTTTGACACCTGTTGTACCTACTGATGAAAATAAAATTGATGGGATTACAGTCGATAATGCTGGAACAACATATGCTGCTGGGGATGCCGGTTCTCTTACCGGTGGTACTGGATCTGGTGCAACATATCAAGTTACATCTGTGACTGGTGGTCAAGTGACGGGTGTCGAAATCATAAGCAGTGGTGACCGACTATATGTTCCAACCGATGTGCTAACATTGGGTGATAGTGGTGATGGTTTGGCTACGGTTCAGATACAAACTTTATTACCTGCTGTTGCACTTGGGGATGTCATGAAAGTTAACAAAGTTGGTAATAAATGTTTCCTAACCCTGAAAAGAGCAGGGTCATCAGTCAAGGTTATTAATGAAACTATCACACTATCACAAGAATGTCTTGAAGACCAAAAATGTTATTGGGAAATACAAGGTACTAACAAAGAAATAGGGAAATCAGTACATTTGAATAATGTAGAGGTGATGACTATTTCATTAGATCCCGACCCTACCCTATTGGGTGCTGGGGCACAAACAAGTGGAAGTGTTATGTTTCCATCAATAAAGCCTCTTGGTTATAATCGACTTGGTGTGTTTTTAGGATTTGGTGATGCTGATACCCAATATAAGGCTGTCGGTAACCCTGCTGTTATTAATTCACCAAAGAGGTTAGGTGGTAATCTTAACTACCCTGGTGTCATGCTTGGTATTGAAGGACTTGACTTAGACTCTTATAGTGGTGGTATTGATGTCCAGCCTAGTGGTATTGCTATCATTGATGTCCTTTATCCTGAAGACCCTGATGAACTTAATATTATCCAGATGAGAGTTAATGATTCTATGAAACTTAACATTAAGAATGAGCAAACCTTGGGGATTAGGGATCTTAGACTAGCATTCTATCGGGATGGTGAAGATTCAACTGGTAAATCAAATGGTAGATTTGAAAAGTTGCAGTTCATTGGAACACCTGTGGTAGTATTAGAAATTTTCGATCCTGATGAATAATATATGACAAGTACACCAAAAGAATCTTCTGAAGAAATTCCTTGCACAGCCTGTGAGTTAGGTGACAGGGTTACCGAATTCGAATATCAAGTTGAGAATAGACTTGGATACTTAGAGAATGCTATTGAAAGTATCCATGAACTATTGGAAGAACTAAGAGAACTTATGCATGGTTAAAACAAATAATTAAAATATACTTTTTTAATTATTTATAACTTCTAACTTTTGGGCTAAGAGTTAGTAAATAATAATACATAGATAACTGTGTTACTAACTCTTAGCTCAAAAGTTCAAACTCTACAAATAATTAAAAAAGTATATTTTAATTACTTGCATTAAGCATGATTCCGACCACCAGCATGTGCACTGTGTAGGGCATCAGAAACCGATTTATGGAATGGTCTACGGGATTTCATAATATCATGGTGGTTTCGGTGGAAATCTCTATCAGTCCTTTTAGTTGTATAATCTAAATCACCTTTGTGTGTCTTAGATCTTACACCTCTAGTCTCAGCATGATGTGGGACTTTATGCATCTTTCGACCTTGTCCTCTACCTTTTTGTGCTTTGGGATTTCTCCTCATATATTCTATATTGCAAATAAAAATATGATCGTCATTACTATTAAATGAAAACAGCAGATATTTATGTAATCTTAAACAATGGACAAGAGGTGTATGTTGGGTTTAGCACAGATATAGCAAAAAGATGGGTTGCCTATAAATGTTCATATGTTAATCCCAATATGCCCTCATGGCATGAGAAGGTAACACAATATATGGTTAAACATGGGTGGTACAACCACAGTATAGAGTTAGTTGAGGAAGATGTACCTGTCATTGGTATTAAAAAACGTATTGAGTATTGGGTATCAGCCTATGAATTGATTGGATGCACAATGATCAATAGGGCTGAGACTGATGTAAAGAGAGAGGTGAAGTATAAATATATTATTTGTGACCGTTGCAATAAGTCAGTCAAGCATGTTGATAAACAAAGGCATTGGCGAACTACCCGATGTAAACTTGCATACTTGGGGTTTGGGGAAGTGCCCCAGTCCCGTGCACCCCTGAGTGGAAAAAATGATTAGAAAAAAGTTTGTCAGCCATAAAGACACAGAGCAACTGCACAATGACACATCCCAAATACATGGCTGTACCTACCATCTTGATCAATGAACCATATCAATTATCTTTCCGTTACCCTGATTGGGCAAACGGTAATGAACCTACCACAAGAACTTACATACTAGGGAAAACCAAAGATGGTAAAATTGGACATCTTACTTACTTGGGGGACATCGAAAATAGAAAGAAAGGTAGAGACATCTATTCCCCAGAAGATACAGCTAAAAAGATGACTCACGTAATTATGTATGAAGATGAAGGGGCATTCGGATCAGCGGGTTTACTACACAATGGCAATCATCAAAAAATCAGACTGAGAGGTTTTGCCGATGCTGCCGAAAAACATAACTATCACATTAGATATACAGAACTAATTAGTTGGTATTTTAAATGCTTTCAAGAGCAAGAAGAAGCGTATGGAAAAGATGTTGGGTGGTGGGGGTAACTAGTAATATTCGTGTCGTCGGTATGTAGGGGTGTCTATGAAAAGATTTAATCATATTTTCTAGTTAGATAGATAAATGTTTCCCCATTTTCAGCTTGTGAGCTTGTTAGACAAAAGCCTAACTGTTTACCAATTGCAAGAAACTCGTCGATACTATTTACAAGTGTTTGAGTTGGTGTTCTGCATCCAGAACAAATTAGCTTTTGTTCTCGAGGCATTAGGTCATAACAAGTTTTGCAAAACTTGAAACTACAACATCCATTAGACATAGGGAATTGCACATCATCCAAGCATATATTACATTTGTGTGAATCATCTTGTGACATGTTGAAAAATAAATCGAATCATTTTTTTGGTTCCATGTCGGAAATCCATTTAGGAAAGCCA
>TARA_R110000822_G_scaffold70159_1_pt1 | contig 10869 bp, 13 predicted proteins | sample TARA_R110000822 | Tara Oceans TARA_R110000822 (sample SAMEA4397666) | marine metagenome | biome: Polar Biome; feature: [SRF] surface water layer (ENVO:00010504); material: water (ENVO:00002006), including particulate matter (ENVO:01000060) such as... | depth 5 m | reverse complement strand
GCGTTATCGATTGCAGAAGTTGATATTTTTACGGCAGATGATGATCCGGTTACTTTCCAGATTGCTGAAGCCTCGTTAATGCCACCACCAACAAATGTAAATGTATTATCAAACTCAGATACGCTATAACTAGAATGAACACCTTTTTGAATGTTAGCGCCAGGTATACGCTGAAACGGGAAGCCTGAACCGCCTACGTTTTGAAATAACTCAATAGTTTCTACGCCGAGAACGTACAGCTCGTTATGATTAACATGCAGGCCTATAATTCTATCTGGGTTAATTTCTGCTGTGCCAAAGTCTAAACCGCTAAATGTAAAGGGGTCGTTTAGCGATGAGTTAAAAAATACACTTCCGTCGGCTGCAGAAAACACAAAGTAACCATCTTTATAAACTACGGCGCTGGCTTTTCTTGCGGTAAAATCTACATCGGTAATCTCTGCCAGCGCGCTTGATACATTATCATAGGCGTATGCTTTTCCATTCGGGACTACAATAACAAGGTATTGTCCATTGTTAGCCAGAGATACGCGCCCAGTGCCTTCAATAGTGCCTAGGTTAGTTGATACACCGGTGGATGAAACAGAAAATAGAGAAGTTCCGTTAACAAAGTAAGCAATTTCTTTCATTTCCTGACCGCCACGATTAGCGCCGGTAACAGTCGAGAATAGCGTTAAGCCTGGAGCGTCAAATAATGCTCTTTGATTTAATGCTTCAGCCTGTGGGATTACAGGAATCCAATTAATGCAACGCTGAGCGCACAAGGGTAATGAGTCGCTAGTGTAAAAGCCTGTTGCTATTTCTAGTTGCTGGCGTGGCATTAAAAGTTATCCCGTTCGTTAGCAGGAAAGAAACGGCGATCAGTAACAAATCCGGCGCAATTATTCCCTGAACCCATAGGCAGCGTGTCTGGGAATTCAACGTCCCCGATCTTGATAACCGCCGTCATTAGCTCGTCTTTACGGGCCTGCGCTTCAGCTAATAATACAGGGTCTGCAGCTTTTGAATACTCAGGCCCCATGATAACAGCAAGTTCTGCCTTAATAGCAGCGTGAGCAAATCGCGGAACCCTAACTTCATCGTCTTTGTCGGCAACTGGTGAAAATCCTAACATAATGCCAGACATTTCCCACGAAATAAGCATGTCATTTAATGCGTCTAATCCGTCTTGCATTTCAGACGCTTCTATTGGAGATTCAGAAGTACGGATGCCCGCTTTTTGTAACGCGCGAGTAATAAAGCTGCCAGCAGTTGCCATAAACTAAGACTCCATTAAATCTTTAATTTGTGTAATCATTTTACTAGGCTTGAGCCTGCGGTCTAAGTTTACGCCAAAGTGATGCTTGGCATAATCTTCTAATTCTTGCTTGTTCATTTTGTTAAAATTCAAAGAACCGTTCATGTAATCTTTAACGCCTTCAACCGCGTCTAGTGCTTGTTGTGCCTTAGCTGCTTCTTCTACATCACCTTTTGTGATTTTCTCTTGACTAATACCAATAGTCTCAAGCTTTAAGAATTTAGCGGGTGAGTCTGCCCATCCTTCTGCGCTCATTTGCTCATATTCACTAATATTAATAATTTTAGGTGATTTGGTGGCGTGATAAATCCAAGTTCTATAATCTTCAGTCATTACTAACCCCAAGTTAAAAGAAAGGGGCCGTTAAGCCCCTTGGTTACTAGCCCGTTAAGCGAACCGCAAAGTCTGAGTTCTGAGCTTTTACGCCGTAAAGAATATCAAATCTAAATATAGTCTTATCTGCGGAAATGTCATACTGACGAACAGCGCGAATTGAAACACCCTTAAAGCTTTCACGAGAAGCGCTTGCGCCATCTTCAGGCATATCAAGCGGAGCCATCGCTAAGGTAATTGCATTCTTATGGAACGCAAGGTTTTGCGGATAGCTTGCGCCGGCCGTACCAGTCTTAACCGTGATAGCTGCGTTATCAGCAGGGGCTGCGGTAACGGTCTGGTAAGGGCCGTCAATGATCATGGCAGGGCTAATGGTCAAAGTCGCAGGGCCAGTAGAAGCGCCAGAAGTTGCATTAGCAATTACAGTAAAAGTCTGTAAAGAGCCAGTGTCAACGCGAGTACGGCGGTTAACTGAGTTAACGCCCGCCATGGTAATTACATCACCTGCTAATAGCACATCGGTAACACTGTTAGTCCAACCATCAGTGATTAGAGACTGAGTATTACTATCACCACCAACCGCGTAAGTGACACCTTGAGTCGCGCCGTTAACCAAAGGAGTGCCTCCATGAGCACCAACAACGTGAGTTGCTAACGAGTTAGACTCGTAGATGTCAAAACGACCATAACGGCCCACGGTAGCTTCTTCAATTGCTTTACGTGCAAGGCTTTCAGGAAAAACACCCTTTAAGCCGTCTGATAATGCAACCGAGGCATCGGCAGTAACAAACATGCAGCGATCACCCATTGGTACACCCAACTTACTTAACACAGCGCCAGTAGAGGCAACAGTCAAGAAAGTTGTCGGGGTAGTGCCTGGCGTGCCGGTAAAGTTACCAATGTTTGCATAAACATTTGCAATACTGGTCTCTACTTTCTGAGCTAGCTCTTCCATAGCTGGACGAATATAACGCTCAGTCATATCTTCAACGCTTAAAGTCATATCTTGAGAAGTAATCTCAAAATGTACCTTTTTACGCTGGTCAAGAACTACAGAAGCTGCGCGTTCTTCAATTGCAGTTGCTGTTCCTAAAGTAGCGCCATCGGATGATTCAAACATCACAGGGCGGCGTACCTGAATCGTGGCTCCAACTTTCTGGAACTGCGAATCTAATTGACGGTCAACTTTCTGACCCATTACTAATTGGTTAAGGAATTCCTTAACCGCGATTTTAGTCACAAGTGACGTATTCTTGAAATTATTAGCCATTATTTGCTAACCTCATATATAGTTTTTTGTACCATCATAACGAGTAAATTTCCTCCATAGACATTTCACTATAATCTTTATTTAGTGATCCACCTGAAGAAAGAGGCTCTATTGGTGATGGCGCTGCACTGGTTTTAATTTGTGGTTTCATATTTAGGCGCGCGCTTAACTCGCCCAACTTCATTGCCGCGACCATTGGCAAAGCGCTTGCAATTTCTTCAGCAAGGTCTAAATCCTGACTTAAAGCGAGGGCAATTTCTGCTCCCTTGTTAGAACTCATAATCGCATCAAGCGTATCCTGTTTAAACTGAGGGAGCGTTTTAATTCTCTCTTGATAATCAGGATGCTGAAGCATTACCTCTGCAACTTGCGCGTTAAATGAATCTGCGCGCTGTTGGTTGGCCGCTTCTTGCTGTGTTGCAATACCTTCCTTCTGTAATCTTTGCGCTTCTGTCGCCATACCTTCACGAACTTGATAACTGATACTGGCAGCATTAAATGCTTCCTCATCATAATCAAATTCTTCTAGCGTTGGTGCTTTGGTCTCGATAGGCTTCTGATTGGCTACCAGTTCATCATACCGGCGTTGCAAATCTTCAGCCTTGCGCTTTTCCGCATACTTTTCTGCGGTTATCTTGTTGATTCGCTTTTGGGTATTATCTACCTCAGTAGCGTCATCAACCGTTAAGGGTGCTGATTCCCCTGTTGTTTCAGGCAATAGCTCCACTTGATTAATAACATGATCAAGTGGCGGCATATTGTCGTCTACTAGTGCAGCGTCATTCATTTTTAAAGCCTCATAATATGAGTAGTTAACCGCGAATAGGTCGCGTACCTTTTTATTTTAGCTTAATAGGTAATTATTTACAATAAGGAAAGTTTTGAAAGTATTTTACTATTCTTGTAGGCATAAAAAAGCCTCAGTGTAGAGTATATATAAAGTTAAGAGGCTGTTTTTATCTTTGGCAGTTGTTCTTGTATTTATCATAAGCATTATCCCAGAAATTAACCTGCTTTGCTGCTCTCTGTGATTTGTATTTCCTATCTAATCCTCTGGCTATTCTGCTAATTATCATACCTTTTCAGAAGACTTTAAGCTCAATGCAAGTAAGGTTAGATGCAATCATTTCTACATCACGGCTTGTTTCTATCATTTTCACTCCTTGCTCATTATGCTTTGTTTATATTTCTGGGAATTGATGAGCTGATTTGGGAATGCTTTTGCAAGTGGCTCTATCGAGTGGCCGCTATTCACTAGCGGTTTATTTACTATAAGTAAAAACTCATCCAGCACCACGCCATTAGTGTTTTTCTTTTGCAGGATAGCGCCCTCGGCCTTTGCCGCGTTAAATATCTCAGTGCGTTTGTGCGCCATATCGCTTGCGTTAAAGGTTTTCATGATACCGCCTTGACAATAAATACAGGTCGCGCCGTACGCCTTCTTTTTTTACGATCCTTATTAACAAATATCTCGCCTTCTTCGTTGATATTAACGCCTGCAATAGTAAATTTGTCGCCTACTTTCATCTTATCGCTCATCTTTTAGTCTCCATTAGTTATGTTTTCTTGCCCGCTATCATTACCCCAAAAAGCCCAATGGAATAAACCTATAAAGCCAGCGATAAAACCTAAATCAAAGGCAGAGCTACTGCCGTGACTAATACCCAAGTAACAAACGCTAAGCAAGGCAATGCTAATTAATACTTTTACCAAAACTCTTAATAGTTTATTCATTTTAACTACCTCTTTATATATTAAGTCTAATAATACACCAAACAAAAGGGCCAAACAAGCCCTAGTGATTTATTGCTGTGGTGGTAGTTGTTGCATTACTTGCGCTAACTCATTGGCCTGCTCAGAATTAGGGCCGTCATCTATAGAATTTTGCGACTCCGCGATAATGTCTCCCTGTTTTATTCGTCTATCATTATCACGTACTGACACTGGAATCCCTATATCTTGCTGTGCTGTAAAGTTTTCAAGCATAGTTTTCATAGCTTCCATGTTCTCGCTGTTGATTTCAGACATAATCTTAGCTGTCTTTGCATCACTGTTTAGAATTTCAGCCATCATCTTCTCTGTTTGCATCTGCACGTTTTCAAGAAGCGCCTTTTCGCTTTCTGTGGGCTGCTTAGCCTGCCCTAGCCCCATCTCTGCGGCCTCTTCGTCCGTTGCTTGAACAACTCCACCCTGAATCATTTGCATTCTTACGCGCTTTGTCAGCTCTTCTGATTCGAGTATATCTAGGTTTTTGGCAATCAAATCGGTGGCTATAGCTGCAAAGGCCGGATTGCTTGCTGTAAGATCTATAAGCTGCTGTGCTGATTCTTGACGCTGGCTTGAGAATGATGCACCTGTTGACACCACTACGTCATATTTGCCGCGTGATAAGTCAAATACAATTTCTTCTTTCCCTGTCTGCTCATCTGTAATGGTTTGGTTAAACTTAGCTAAACCTTTGCCTATTTTAACCTCTTCACTTGTTCCATCAATATTGAGGATTCGAATTACTCGATCTGTGTCCATGATGCGAGGGATAAGGTCTACCAGTATTTCGCCGGTGTACTCGATTGATTTATTAAGGTTATCAGAATAGACAAATGAGCCACGGTCACCCATCTTCTGCTGTGCAATAATTGCCTTACCACTCTTAAGCTCTGGACTATTGCCAAGGCTTGCTGGCTCAATGCCAGTGGTTGCGTAAATATCTAACGCTGCGTTCTGTCGTTGGCCGATCATTGCAGCTTGTACAGAAGGTGCGCCGGTGCGCTGTGGTGGCCCTGGTGCCGCTGGGTCAGCCGTGTATAACATAAAAGGCTGGTTTTTAGTATTAAATGTTCTCAGCGCTGTCTCTTGCCCCTTAGCTTGATTGACAGTCATCCAATACGGGTCTTTAGGCGTCAAGGCTGTTGTTTCAATCTCACTTGACACAGTGTAATTATAGATACGGTTTGGGTCTTTTGCATTACGAACTAAGCCACGCACGTATTCTTTGCCTTCAATGCGCGCAACTTTACCGAATGCGGGTATGAGGGGAATGTATTTGCCTGCCCAGTCGCTTGGACCCTCTAAGATTGATGACCCGCTCATCTTGTACATTGCCACTTTGTGACTCTTGACCTTGCGCTGATTCTGAATAGTTATACCTTCTTGCGCCAACTCATCAAGCACTTCTTTCTCATTATCGACATCAATAATTCGACCATCAGATAAAAAAGCAATATTGCGAGTAATAGGAATCTTAACCCAATACTCAGCCACTCTAACGGTATCAGTGCTATACCATGAGCTGCACAAGCTGGCATTAAAGCGCTCCTGATCAAAAGACACTTCTGGTTCACCAGGGTAAGCCGCCTTAAAATCATCAACAGGCATCATAGTGGTTAAGAATCCGAACTTAGCATCACGTTTGTCATACGCCTTGGCTGCAGGGTCAAAAAATAATGAAGTTGAGGCTGAGTCAATAGTGTGGATACGTATGTCTTGCTCAAATGAATCATCATCAGCGTATTCCGTAAGAACACGCCAGCCTCCATACCCGCCAGTGACTAATTCATCGTAAGCCATGTCGTAAGCATTTTCTGCTTTTGATAGCCCTTGTATATTGCGAATCAAGCCGTTATATATTTTAGCTAATTCAGCATCAGCACCACCACCAACAGGGCGAACCTTAATGTCTGTCTGGTTTTGTCTGCGATCACCTACTAACTGATCAATAGCACCAGCCACACGATTAATTGTATAACGCGGGCGGTCTTGTCGCTTAGATATTGCGTTTTCATCCCATTGGCCGTCTGGTGTATGGGCAAATTTAGCATCTTCAACTGCTAAAGCTCGTTGATCTCGCTCTCGACTCATTATGGTCTCAAAGCGTTTAATAGCTTCTTTGTGCATTGCTGCCAGCTCTGTTTTAGTTGCCATATTTAAAATTCCGATTCAAAATTAAGTGTTACTGTTTGTTGTTTGGATACTGGCTCTGTAAAAGTTAAAGCGCCTGCATCGCCAAAGTCGGGGCTAAATCCTAACTTTGATTTAATTTTATCCTTTGCCCATAATACACGCCTATCATTAGAATCTCTATCATAAGGGCTTGCGCACATATCAGCTTGCATTTCGTCGCTGTCTGGTATTTCAGGAGGTAGGTTTTCGTCTGCCATCCAGTCTGCCATTTCGCCCCATATTTCATTACGTTTATTTTTGTATTTAATCGGGTCTAATGGCGTAGAGCTAAAATGCACAGCTTTTACGTTTTCATATCCCAGTTCTTGTAGCCTGTCCACAATGTCAGCACCGGCGCCGTAATCTATAAACATCATATCGGGCTTCTTGCCTGCTATCGGACACACCTCGTCTAACACTCGTTTACAGATGGCTACATTCTTCCCTAGCTTGTCGCACTGCTCACCCTTGTACGATTCCATTCCATACATTTTGCGCGTCTGCCTGCGTACAATAGCAAACCTGTCGCCGCCTCTTGATGGGTCAACTCCAACAACGTAGGGTCCGTTACCGTTAACTTTATTACGCCTTGCGGCCATACACATATCAGAAGTTATTAACCCATCGCCTCCAGATACTTGAAATGCTTCAGCCGCGTTCATTGGGTATTCTTGTTTGAATGCTTTATCACCATCAACGCCGTCAGTTGTTAACTCAGCAATCTTCATTCGACGCCAATACATCTGCTCGCTAGATAAATTGTAATACTGTTGCGCCTTGTGCTCTTCAGGTTCTAGCTCAAAATCTTCTGGCAATTTCTTTTTATATTCTGATTGCCAAAACCACGGCACAAATATAGCTTGAAACTCAGAATGTCCAGACTCTGCCAGCTTCCATTGCTCGTGAAAGTAATTGCCCACGCCATTAGCTGTTGACTCAAGTATAACCTCCGTTCCTGCGCCGTCTGGCACTGCCTGCATAACACCTTTTGTATGCTCACCTGCGTTCATCCAAAAAGCGACCTCTGAGCCGTGAAAGTATTGAATAGTTTGACTACGGCCTACTGACTTATTGCCCGCGGTTCCAACTTTATAACCAGAATCAAGCTTTTCAAAATGAAGCTCTTTTGCATTGTCTTTTAACACTAAAGGCTTAACAAATGGAGGTAGGTTTTCAAGATAACGCTGAGTCATCTTAAATAACGTGCCTGTAGCCTCAGCTTCGTGCGTAAGTATAAAAGCCTGCACACCTTTATGATGCGTTGTCTTGTGAATAAAACGGCCACCAACGTATGTAGAAGCGCCTTGCTGTCGGCCTTTTAATATAATAGCGCGGACTTTTCCGGTTTTTTCTATTTGATCTTCTAGGCGGGTGTGTATGTATTCTTGAGCTTCGTTAAGCACTAACGACTTCAGCCCTTCGTGCTTTGTGCGAATTTGTAGACAGTTTCTAGCGTAGAATTTGAAGTCGTCCTTTAGCTGCTGCCTCTTTTCAATCATTTAAGACTATCCAGCCATTCCTCGTGAGTCATTTCATGTACTGTCACCTCTTTCTTATCTAAGAATGCTTGAACATCAACATGTTTTCCAATGATACCTAGCGCGGCATTAGCGCCCGAATGTTCAAACTTGTATTCGCCTGTAGGGCTTCCTTCGCGGTCTGTAACGGCTTCCTCTTGCATACATCGGTCATAGACTTTCTTAGCGCTCATTAGCACCCATGCAGCGTCTATGAGCGTCTCATCACTACGACTTTTCTTAAGCTCGGCTATAAATTCGGCTATATTAGGTTTTCTAAGGTTTTCACTGCCGATTTCCGCTGCCGTCTTTTCACTATAACCGGCACGAATAGCAGCCTGAGTGCCATTTAAATCAATTAGATACTCTTCACAAAATCTTGTCTGCTTTGCGTTAAGCTTCTGCATTAATCAAGCACCGTGAACCGTACAAAGTCCCCTACTAGTTTACTAGTTGAGCTAATTACCGCAGTACCACGTAAGCGCCATATGCCAGGGCGTGATAAATCATTCGCTTTGATAGTGTACTCTAAATATTCATTAGCCAAGTAAGTCTCATCACCTACAGCAACATCAACAGTACCCACTGTAACATCGGGATTAGTCGCTATAACTGCACCGTTAGGCCGATCAACATTTAACAGTGACGCGTTCTTACTGCTCCCCTGCTCTGGCTGTATAACCATTTCCAGTACAGTGCTGGCAGATATGTCTTGTTTCATATTTGCCCTAACTACTTGACCGTATTCGTAACTGTTTAATGATTGCATTGCTTAACCTCAACAATTTAATTTTATACTTAATAGCTAATTATAACACGTATAGGTATTAGGTTGTATATCATCTAAAACATCGCCTTTTGTCTAGTCTCATCATTAAACCGCTTTTGTGCAGCCTTGAAATAATCCTCGTCTAGCTCACAGCCTACAAAGTCAAAACCCCCGTAATGGGCTGCTATTGCGCTAGAGCCTGAGCCTAAGTGCGTATCTAAGATTCGGTCGCCCTCTTTAGCGTAGTTCTTTAATAGCCACTCATATAGCTTTACGGGCTTTTGAGTTGGGTGTATGCGGTATTTGTCATTTGGTGATTTATCGAACTTCTTGCAAGGGCTTGAAAAGCTAGTCCATGCAAGTTCAAACTGTGCAAATGTCACGTCAGGACTAAACCCTTTATCCCACATAAGCCAGCATGAAGAATTAGCAGGTAGCGGTAGGTTGCTAATAAAGTGATTAGCTCCCCATATAATCTGGTTTTTACTTACGCGATGCAGCTCTATGAAATAATCTTTATTCGGCGGTTCAACATCACCACCAGCAAACTTATGGTAATCGCTAGGTTTATGGCCCTTTCTTCTACCCATCGATACGCTTACATTAATTCCGTAAGGGACGTCCACCACCGCTAAGTCGAAATGATTATTCTCAAGGTCACGCATGTATTCCATACAATCAGTGTTTAGTAATTCAATCATGCTCAGTCTCCATCCTCACAGCGTGCATTAAGTGGGATATTCCATTAGTCATATCAAATATAGCGGCCTGCCCTGCTTGTTCATCGTTTATTGGCCCTAGGCAAAAAACCTTGTTGCCAATAATCACAGTACATGAGCTACCTTTGCACTCTTCATCCGTTAGATCTGCCGCTATATTAATTAAGCCGCTTTTAATGTCAGTGCTTTCTCGTAGCTGTATTACTTCACCCATGATTAGCGAACTCCCCATGCTTAAAAATGTGCTTAATTACTTCCATCGTCCAACCGTTGCCACACATCTTGTAAAGTTGCGAGTTGCTAATGCCTGCACTTAATAGCGTGTCTATGTGGTGCTCAGGTACTGTTTGAAGTCGGAAGCATTCGCGTACAGAGTAGCGCCTAGTTACTAGCGGAGAGTGTATTATATCCATATCGCTATGATTACCTCCAGAGTTAGCGCCGCCAGTTAAACAGGCAGCTTTGTCGATACCCACCTTTAATGAACATCTTTTTGTTATTCTTTGAAAAGGTGAGTCCCATTCATGTTTATCACCAAAGGGTGAGCTTCTACCACCGCTTCTAACACATTTAGATTTATTTCTTACCGCACCACCTACTAGACAATCCGGTAAATCTTCAAGAATGTCCTTTAATAAAGCACCTCTATCCTCTGGTTGATTAATATTAAAGCTAGTCCAGTAATATCGGTTGCGATTCTGAGCAGACACCAAGGCGCTATTGATTAGAATCTTATTAACCTTGCCTAGAGCGTTTTTGGTGTGAGTTGTTATGTATTGCTCAAACTCTTTCTTCATCTTCACGTTTTCAATGAGAAAATCAGCTTTAGGATTGTAATGTTTAACGTGCTTAATAATATCCAGCATCGTCCAAAACAACATACCTCGCACGTCTTTGTCGCCTAGCTGTTTACCTGCCATTGACCACGCTTGGCAAGGAAAGCCCCCCGTAACTAGATTAATGCCCGCCCAATCAATATCCCATTCGCGCCACTTCGTAACATCTCCTAGCTGGATAGTGTCAGG